>Ga0209604_1002035_pt1 | contig 15153 bp, 9 predicted proteins | sample AD_UKC097_MetaG_FD_184405 | JGI IMG/M metagenome (GOLD analysis project Ga0209604, IMG submission 184405) | Active sludge microbial communities of municipal wastewater-treating anaerobic digesters from USA - AD_UKC097_MetaG (SPAdes) (version 2) | ecosystem: Engineered > Bioreactor > Anaerobic >... | reverse complement strand
CGCGATCACCAGCAAGGGGGTGGCCTTGACCATCAGCTCGCCCAGCGCGTACGGCGTCTTGACCGGTTCCCAGAAGAACACGAGCAAGCCCTTGAGCGGGTCCTTGCCGAGCAGCGTGAACAGGGCCAGCCCGACCAGCACCGTGACGAGCAGCGCGAGCACGGGCGAGCCGTAGCTCCAGAAGGCCGATGCCTGGGGCCGGGGTTCAAGCCGGATCATGGGCGGCCTCCCTGCGGTTCTGTTCGATGGTGGCCAGGTGTTGCTGCACCTCGGCGCTCCACAGGCCGCTCATCCATTCGCCGATCCGGCTCACGGTGGCGTCGGCGCGGTCGAGCGAGGGCGACAGCCGCCCGTGCGCCATCACGTGCAGTCGGTCGCTGATCTCGAACAGCTCGTCGAGCTCCTCGCTGAACACGAGCACGGCGCAGCCCGCGTCGCGCAGGGCCAGAATGGCGCCGCGAATCTGCGCCGCCGCGCCGACGTCCACGCCCCAGGTCGGCTGCGAAACGATCAGCAGCCTGGGGTTGGCGTCGATCTCGCGCCCGACGATGAATTTCTGCAGGTTGCCGCCCGAGAGCGAGCGCGCCGAGGCATCCGGTCCGTTGGCCTTGACGTTGAAGCGCCCGATCAACGCCTGCGCGTGGCGCCTGAGCTCGGCCTGGCGGATCCAGCCCCCCGCGCCGACCGCGTTGTCGCGGGTCAGCAGCAGGTTGTGGGCCAGGCTGAGCGAGGGCACCGCGCCGCGCCCCAACCGCTCCTCAGGCACGAAGTGCAGGCCCAGCGCCCGCCGCGGGCGCGGGCCCAGCCGGCCCACCGCGCGCCCGGCCAGGTTCACCATCGCCGACTCGGCGCGGGTATCTTCGCCCGACAGTGCGTACAGCATTTCCTTCTGCCCGTTGCCGGAAACGCCGGCAATGCCGACCACCTCGCCCGCACGGACGTTCAGGTCGATGTGGTGCAGATCGACACCGAAGTGGTCGTCGCGCGGCAGCGATAGGTTGCGGACTTCCAGCACCACGGCGCCGGTGCGCGGTGCGTGACGCTCCAGCGCGGGCGGCTCGGCGCCGATCATCAGGCGGCTCAGGCTGGCGTTGGACTCCTGGCGCGGATCGGTGACCCCGGTGACCTTGCCGCCGCGCAGCACGGTGCAGGCCGTGCAGAGCTCGCGGATTTCGTGCAGCTTGTGGCTGATGTAGAGAATGCTGCAGCCCTCGGAAGCCAGTTTCTTGAGCACCACGAACAGCTTGTCGACCGCCTGCGGCGTCAGCACCGAGGTGGGTTCGTCCAGGATCAGCAGGCGCGGGTCGGTGAGCAGCGCGCGGATGATCTCCACCCGCTGCATCTCGCCCACGCTGAGGGTGTGCACCGGGCGCACCGGATCGAGGTCGAGCCCGTATTCGGCCGCCTTGGTGCTGATGCGCCGGCTCACCTCGGCCAGGCTCAGGGATTTGTCCAGCCCCAGCCAGACGTTCTCGGCCACGGTCAGGGTGTCGAACAGGCTGAAGTGCTGGAACACCATGCTGATGCCCAGCGCGCGCGCCTCCTGCGGGTTGCGAATCTGCACCTCGCGGCCGTCGAAGCGAACCTGCCCTTCGTCGGGCTTGACGCTGCCGTAGATGATTTTCATCAGCGTGGACTTGCCGGCGCCGTTCTCGCCCAGCACCGCATGGGTTTCACCGGCGCGCACGCTCAAGCCCACGCCGCTGTTGGCCACGACGCCGGGGTAGCGCTTGGTGATGCCGCTGAGCTGCAGCCGAAGCTCATCCATGGGCAAATTCCCCGATTTTTTCGGTCATAGGATCAGATTCCCAGCGTGAAACGGTCATTGAATGCTATTCTTTTTGAAGTGACGCGGCCACCGACTTGACCCGCTCCCGCAACCAGCGCCCGGCACTGGAGTGGTGGGTGCGCTCATGCCACAGCTGGTAGTACAGCAGGCGCGGAAACGGGACCGGACACGGCAGGATTTTCACCGGCAACCGGTCCACGAAACGCTCGCAATACTGGCGGCCCGTGGTCAGCACCAGCAAGCTTGATGCCACCATGCTCGGGATCAGCCCGAAATGCGGGCAGCGCGCGGTGATGTTGCGCTGCAGGCCCAGCGAATCGAGGTGCTCGTCGATCACGCCGCGCGCGCCCGGGTGCGTGGGTGTGGGCGCGATGTGCTCGGCCGCCAGCCAGCTGGCGACGTCCCAACCACCCTGGCTGGCGCGGCGCACCGCGGGGTGGTCACGGGCCACCAGGCAGACCACCTCGTCGCCGAACAGGCGGCCCAGGTGCAGGTCTTCGGGCGGCTGGAGCCAGTTGCCGATCACCACGTCCATGTCGCCCTGGGCCAGGCGCGTGCGGTAGTCGCTCTCGGCCGACAGCGGCAGGATCTCGATCACGCCATGCGGCGCCTGCTGCTTGATCTGGGCCACCAGCCGCGGCAGGAACAGGGGGTCGAGGAAGTCGCTGGCCGCGATGCGGAAGGTCTGGCGCGTGCTGCCGGGCTCGAAGCTGCGCGCGTCGGAGAACATCGACTCGGCGGCACGGAGAATGCTTGCGCTGGGGGCAAGCATGCGCAACCCGGCATCGGTCGGCACCATGCCGGCGCCTGAACGCACCAGAAGGGGGTCCCCGGCCAATTCCCGCAATTTCTTGAGCGAAGCACTCACCGCCGGCTGGTACATGCCCAGTCGGATGGCGGCTTTCGACACGCTGCGTTCGGTCAACACGGTATGCAGGACCCTGATGAGATGAAGGTCTATCTTGTCGAAAAGGGCCTGGTCTCTCATACCGTTGCGAACATTCGTCTCATATGCTGGCGCTTATGGCGCGTGTCCGGAGATCGCTCTACCCTCGCGCACAAGGAACTTTGACAACATGACCCACCCGACCATCCGGTTCATCCGCCGCGGCCAGATCGTGACGCTGGCCAATGTACCACCCAGCCGCACCCTGCTGGAAGTCCTGCGCGAGGACCTCGGCAGCACCGGCACCAAGGAGGGCTGCGGCGAAGGCGACTGCGGCGCCTGCACCGTGGTGCTGGGCGAGGCCGTGGACGGCGTCATCCAATACCGCGCCATCAATGCCTGCATCCGGCTCGCGCATTCGATCGACGGTCTGGCACTGTGGACCGCCGAGGACCTGGCCGCCGACCCGCTGATCGAGGCTGTATCCAACGAGCCCAAACAGTCGCGAGCGGACGGCGCAGCAGGTTTGCACCCGGTGCAGGAGGCGCTGGTGCAGTGCCACGGCTCCCAGTGCGGCTTCTGCACGCCCGGCTTCGCGATGAGCCTGTTCGGCCTTTATCAAAGCCAGATGCCCGGCACCGCGGTCACCCGCGACGACGCGGCGACGGCTCTGTCCGGTAACCTGTGCCGCTGCACCGGCTACCGGCCGATCCTGGACGCCGCCGAAACCATGGCGGACTACCCCGCCCGGGCGGTGAACGAAGCCGAACTGCTCCTGAAACTGAAGCAGCTCGTGGCCATTCCACGCTGGAACTCGGCCCATTCGACCCAGAAAAAGGCCTACCTGACGCCCCAGGACCTGCCGGAACTGCTGGCGCTGCGCCGCAAACACCCGGACGCACAGATCGTGGCCGGCTGCACCGATGTGGGGCTCTGGGTCACAAAGCAGCACCGCGACTTTGCGCAGGTGCTCGACCTCACGCGCGTGGCGGAACTGCGCCGCGTGGAGCGTTACCCGCACCACATCGCCATTGGCGCCGCCGTGACGCTGACCGACGCCTTTGCGGCGCTGGTGGCCGACCGCCCGCAGCTGCTGGGCTTCACCCAGCGCTTTGCCGGTCTGCCGGTGCGCAACTCCGGCACGCTGGGCGGCAACGTGGCCAACGGCTCGCCCATCGGCGATTCGATGCCGCTGCTGATCGCCCTGGGCGCCAACGTGGTGCTGATGAGCCAGCGCCAGGGCAAGACCCGTTCGCTCGAACTGCCGCTCGAAGACCTGTACACCGGTTACCGCCAGAACGTGATGGCGACCGACGAGGTGCTGGCCTGGATCAAGGTGCCATTGCCCCAGGACGGCGAGTTCCTGCGCGCCTACAAGATCTCCAAGCGCTTCGAAGACGACATCTCGGCCGTCTGCCTGGCCATCTGCCTGCAACTCGACGACGGGCACATCCGACGGGCCTCCATCGGCGCGGGCGGGGTGGCGGCCACCCCGGCACGGGCGCGCCGGACCGAGGCCGCCCTCATCGGCCACGCCCCTGACGGCGCCACTTTCGAAGGCGCCGCGCGGGCGCTGCAAGCCGAGTTCGAACCCATCTCGGACATGCGCGCCTCGGCCGCTTACCGCCGCGAGCTGCTGGGCAGCCTGGTGCGGCGCTTCGCGCTGGAGCTCCAGGGCGAGGCCAACACCTCGATCGACACGCTGGTGCTGGAGGACCGGCCATGAACGCATCCCCATCCCCCGCCGCCACACCCGCCTGCGGCCGCTCGCACCCGCACGAGAGCGCTGCCGCGCAGGTAGCCGGCGCCGCCACCTACGTGGACGACATTCCCGAAGTGCGCGGCACGCTGCACGCCGCGCCCATCCTCTCACCCGTCGCCCACGGGCGCCTCCAGGGCGTCGATGCGGCCCCCGCGTTGGCCATGCCCGGCGTGCGCGGCGTGGTGCTGGCGCAGGACATCCCCGGCGACCCCGTCCTGGCCGCCTTCGCCCACGACGAGCCGATCTTCGCCATCGACACGGTCGAGCACGTCGGCCGCGTCATCGGCCTGGTGGTGGCCGAGACGGTGATGCAGGCGCGCAAGGCCGCACGCGCGGTGCGCCTGGGCATCGAACCCCTGCCCGCGGTGCTCAACGTGCGCGAGGCGCTGGCCGCGCAAAGTTTCGTGCTGCCGCCGGTGCGCGTGCGACGCGGCGACGCCCAGGCCGGACTGGCGCGCGCCGCGCATGTGCTGAGCGGCCGGTTCGAGGTCGGCGGCCAGGAGCACTTCTACCTGGAAGGCCAGATCGCCTACGTGCTGCCGCAGGAGCAGAACCAGTGGGTGGTGTATTCCAGCACCCAGCACCCGGGCGAGGCACAGCACTGGGTGGCGCACGCGCTGGGCATCGACAACCACCGTGTGCGTGTGGAGTGCCGGCGCATGGGCGGCGGCTTCGGCGGCAAGGAGACGCAGTCCGGCCACCTCGCCGTTTGGGCGGCCGTGGCCGCGAACAAGTTCGGCTGCCCGGTCAAGCTGCGGCTGGACCGCGACGACGACTTCATGGTCACCGGCAAGCGCCACCCGTTCGCCTACGACTACACCGTGGGTTTCGATGACAGCGGACTGATCACCGGCCTGCAGCTCACCATGCTGGCCAATTGCGGCTTCAGCGCCGATCTCTCCGGGCCGGTGGCCGACCGGGCGGTGTTCCACGCCGACAACGCCTACTTCCTGAGCGATGTGGACATCACCTCGTATCGCTGCAAGACCAACACCCAAAGCCACACCGCGTTTCGCGGCTTCGGCGGGCCGCAAGGCGTCATCGCGATCGAGACCCTCCTCGGCGACATCGCGCGCCACCTGAGCCTGGACCCGCTGGCCGTGCGCCGGCGCAACCTGTACGGCACGAGCGACCGCAACGTCACGCATTACCAGATGCCGGTCGAAGACAACATCCTGCAGCCGCTGCTGGAGCGGCTCGAGGCAGACGCGCAGTACCAGGTAAGGCGCGCGCAGATCGCCGCCTGGAACGCAAAAAGCCCGGTGCTCAAGCGCGGCCTGGCGATCACGCCCGTGAAGTTCGGCATCAGCTTTACCGCCACGCTGTTCAACCAGGCCGGCGCGCTGGTGCACGTGTACACCGACGGCAGCGTGATGGTGAACCATGGCGGCACCGAAATGGGCCAAGGCCTGCACACCAAGGTGGCGCAGATCGTGGCCGACGAACTGGGCGTGCCCTTCGAGCGCGTGCAGGTCACGGCCAGCGACACCGCGCGCGTGCCCAACGCCAGCGCCACGGCCGCTTCCAGCGGCACCGACCTCAACGGTCGCGCCGCGCAGTTCGCCGCCCGCAACGTGCGCGACAACCTGGCCGCCTTCGCCGCGGGGCTCGACGGCTGCGGCGCCGGCGCGATCCGCTTTGCCGGGGGGCAGGTGATCTCGCCCAAGGCCACCCGTCCGTTCGACGAGCTGGTGCAGGCGGCCTACGCCAACCGCATCCAGCTCTGGAGCGACGGCTTCTACCGCACGCCCAAGATCCACTACGACAAGACCACGCTGACCGGCCGGCCGTTCTACTACTTCGCCTACGGCGCGGCCTGCACCGAGGTGGTGATCGACACACTGACCGGCGAAAGCCGCGTGCTGGCCGCCGACATCCTGCACGACGTGGGCACCAGCCTGAACCCGGCGCTGGACATCGGGCAGATCGAAGGCGCCTTCGTGCAGGGCATGGGCTGGCTCACCACCGAGGAACTGGTGTGGGACGCCAAGGGCCGGCTGGCCACCCACGCACCCAGCACCTACAAGATCCCGACCGCCGGCGACGTGCCGGCGAGGCTTAGCGTGGCCCTGTGGCCCGAGCCCAACCGCGAGGAGAACGTCTTCGGCAGCAAGGCCGTGGGCGAGCCACCGTTCATGCTGGGCATCAGCGTCTGGGAGGCGATCCGCGACGCGGTCAGCGCCGCGCGCGGTGGCGGCCCGGTGCGCCTGGACGCGCCGGCCACGGCCGAGCGGGTGCTGGGGGCGGTCAACGCGGTCTGAGCAACGCCCTCACCGCCCTGCGGTGCCGTGGGGTGCCGCGCGATGGTCCACGCCGTCGGGTTGCGGCGCCATCAATGCGCAGCCGGCCCCTGCAGCTCCAGCACGATGTCGCGTGTGTCCTCCTCGGGTTGCGCCAGCGCGTCGCGGAACCCCAGCGAATAGGCGAGTTCCAGCATGCGCTGGTTCTCGCGCAGCACGGTGGCCACCAGTTGCTGCGTGCCGTTGGCGCGCTGGTAGTCGATCAGTTTCCCCAGCAGGATGCGCCCCAGGCCCGTGCCCTTGAGTGATGAACGCACGATGATGCCGAATTCGGCGCTGAAGTTGTCCGGGTCGGCCAGCGCGCGCGCCACGCCCAGGGTCTGCGGCGCGCCGTCGGGGCCGGGCGCCACGGCGATGAATGCCATCTCGCGGGTGTAGTCGATCTGCGTCAGCCGCGCCAGTTCGCTGCGTTCCATCCGCCTTCGGCTGTAGAACAGGCGCATGCGGATGTCCTCGGGATCGAGGCTGGCCAGGAACTCGACGTGGCGCAACTCGTCCTCCGGCCGGATCGGGCGCAGCTCCAGCTGAACGCCCTGCCAGGTTCGGACTTCGGCCAGTTCGGTCGGATACGGCCGGATCGCGAAGTTCGCTGCGCCGGCGGGCCGGTCGGCTGACAGGCGGATGCGCGCGTCCAGCGCCAGCACGCCTTGGTGGTTGACGATCAACGGGTTGATGTCGAGCTCGGCCAGCTCGGGCACATCGGCCAGCAGCTGCGCCACGGCCAGCAAGGTGGAGACCACGGCGTCCAGGTCGGCCGCCGGCGTGTCGCGCCAGCCCTTGAGCAGACGCGCCACCCGGGTGCGCTCGACCATGGCCCGCGCCAGGGGCGCGTTGAGCGGCGGCAGGGCCACGGCTCGATCGGCCAGCACCTCGACGGCGGTGCCACCCTGGCCGAACAGCAGGATGGGGCCGAAGACGCGGTCGACCGTCGCGCCGACGATCAGCTCCTGCGAATGGTCGCGCCGCGCCATCGCCTGCACCGTGAAGCCTTCGATGCGGGCCGCGGGCTGATGCCGCCGAACGCGCGCCAGCATCGCCCGGGCCGCTTCGCGAACCTCGTCGGCGGTGTCCAGGCCCAGCGCGACGCCGCCGACATCGGTCTTGTGCGTCAGGTCGGGCGAGAGAATCTTCAGGGCCACCGGATAGCCGATCACGCCCGCCACCTCGGCCGCGGCGGCCGCTTCGGCTGGCACCACCCGCGTGGCCACCACCGGGATGCCATAGGCCGCGAGCACCGCCTTGGCCTCGGCCTCGTTCAGCATCTCGCGGCCATCCGACAGGGCCTCGCGCACGATCGCCTGCACCGCCGGCAGGTCGGGCGCGGTCGGTGCCTGGCCGCCGACGCCGAGCATCGGCGGCGCCTCGATGAGTTCGGCCTGGTTACGGTGGTAGCTGACCAGCATCGAGAACGCACGCACGGCCTCTTCCAGGGTCGGGTAATCGGCGATGCCTGATTTCTTGAAGATCTGGCGCGCCTGCTCCACGCCGTGCCCCCCCATCCAGCAGCCCATGAGGCGCCCCTGCGCGGCCTGCGGCAGCGCGGCCAGCGCCTGCGCGATCTCGGCGCTGGGCACGATCGCGGTCGGGGCGTGAATCAGCAGCACGGCGCCGGCAGCGGGGTCGCGAAACAGGATTTGCACGGCGTCGACATAACGCTGCACCGGCGCGTCGCCGATGATGTCCACCGGGTTGCCACGCGACCAGTTGGCCGGCAACACCGCATCGAGCTGGGCCACGGTGCTGGCGCCGAGCCGGGCCAGGGGCACGTGCACCTGCGCGGCGGCGTCAGCGGCCATGACGCCGGCACCGCCGCCGTTGGTCAGCACGGTGAGCGCCGTGCTCTGGTTGGTGCGAAAACGTGCCAGCGTCTCCGCGGCGAGAAACAGTTCCTGCAGGCTGTTCACCCGCAGCATCCCGGCGCGCGCGATGGCGGCGTCGTAGACCGCGTCGGAACCCGCCAGCGCACCGGTGTGCGAGGCGGCCGCCCGCTGGCCCTGCGCCGATCGACCGCTCTTGATGACGATAACCGGCTTGTTGCGCGCCGCAGCCCGCGCGGCCGACATGAACTTGCGTGGCGACTCGATCGATTCGATGTAGAGCAGGATCGCGCGCGTCGCGGGGTCGGTGGCCAGGTAATCGAGCATGTCGCCGAAGTCCACGTCGGCATGCTCGCCCAGCGAGACGAAATGCGAGAACCCGATGCCCTGGGCGTCGGCCCAGTCCAGCATCGCGGTCACCAGGGCGCCCGACTGCGACACAAAGGCCAGCTCACCCGGCCGGGCGTCGATGTGCGCAAAGCTTGCATTCAACCCGGCGTGCGGCGCGAGCAGGCCGATGCAGTTGGGGCCCAGCACGCGCAGCAGATGCGGGCGCGCGGCCGCAAGCATGGCCTGCTTGTGCTCGGTCGTCAGGCCGGCACTGAGCACCACGGCGGCGCGGGTGCCACGCGCCGCCAGCTCGGCCACCAGGCCCGCGACGGTGTGGGGTGGCGTGCAGATCACCGCCAGTTCGGGAATCCCCGGCAGATCGGCCACGCGGGCGTAGCAGGGCCTGCCATCGAGCGCGGCATGTTTCGGATTGACCGCGACCAGCGGTCCCCTGAACCCGCCTCGCGTCAGGTTGCGCCACACCGTGGCGCCCACGCTGGCAGGCCGGTCGGAGGCGCCGATCACCGCCACCGAGGCGGGGTCGAACAGGGAATCGAGGTTGCGGACGCTCATCGGTAGGGAACCAGTCTGAAAAAGGGCTGAACCTGAGCATATACCCGCTTCATGACACGCCCTTTCGGCGGGCTTGCACCATGGGAGAATGGCCGCCATGCACGACGTGGACATTGCCATCATCGGCGGCGGCATTGCCGGCGCCTCCCTGGCCTGGCGGCTCGGCGCCCAGCAGCGCGTGGTTCTGATCGAGCGCGAAAGCCAATGCGGATACCACACCACCGGGCGCTCGGCCGCGCTGTACATGGAAAGCTACGGTCCGCCGGGCGTGCGCGCCCTCACCCGCGCCAGCCGCGCCTTCTTCGAATACCCGCCCGACGGTTTCTCGGACCTGCCCTTGCTGGGCCCACGCGGTGTGCTGCACCTGGCATTCGAAGGGCAGCAGGCCGAGCTGGAACAGGCCCGCGCCGAACTCGCGCCCGGCTGCCTGCGCCTGCAGGCGCTGGATGCAGCCGCCGCCGTGGCGCTGGCGCCGTGCCTGCGCGCCGACCGGGTGATCGGCGCCCTGCTCGACCCCGACGCGCAGGACATGGACGTGGACGCGATCCACCAGGGCTTTCTGCGCGGGTTCCGCCGCGCGGGCGGCAGCCTGCACACCGGCAGTGGCGTGGCCGGCGCCGAACGCCTGGCCAATGGCTGGCGGCTGACGCTGGATGACGGCAGCACGCTGACCGCCGCCACCGTGGTCAACGCGGCCGGAGCCTGGGCCGATACCGTGGCGCAAGTCTTTGGTGTCGCGCCCATTGGCATCGTGCCGAAGCGTCGCAGCGCTTTCACCTTCGACGCCGGCGCGGGCCACGACAGCAGCGCCTGGCCTGCCCTGGTGGCCATCGACGAAAGCTGGTACATCAAGCCCGGCCACGGGCAGCTGCTGGGCTCGCCCGCCAATGCCGACCCGACCACGCCGCACGACGTGGCGCCCGAAGAGCTGGACATCGCCACCGGCATCTGGCGCATCGAGGAAGCAACCACGCTCACCATCCGCCGGCCCACCAGCACCTGGGCGGGCTTGCGTTCCTTCGTGCCCGACGGCGAACTGGTGATCGGCTTCGACGACGCGGCGCCGGGCTTCTTCTGGCTCGCGGGCCAGGGCGGCTACGGCATCCAGAGCGCCCCGGGCGCGAGCGAACTGGCAGCCTCACTGCTGCGGGGAACGCCACTGTCGGATGCGCTACTGCGCCACGGCGTGGACCCACAGGCGTCAGCCCCGACACGTCTGCGCTGAGCGTCGGCAACCACCGACAACGGGCGAAGCGGCGTTCAGACGCCCGCGAGCGAGCGCAAGGCGCTGGGATCGACCAGATTGACCACCCGGCCCGACCCGCTGATCAGGCTTTGTTCACGCAGGTGGCGCAGCACCCGGGACAAGGTTTCGGGCGCAATGCCAAGCTGCGCGGCAATCAGGCGCTTGCGCTGGCGAAGCATCACCGACATCGAACCGGCTTCACCGGCAGGTTCGGCATGGCGCAACAGCCATTCGGCGCACCGCGCCTCGGCATCCTTGGCCAACCGGCTCACCGCCAACTCGGTCTGCTGCCGGTGGGCCTTGGCCACGTCGTGCAGCACCGCCAGCGCCGACGCCGGCAGGGTGTTCAGGCTGGCCTGGAAGGCCGACAAGGGTACGCGGCGCAAGGTGACGGCCGTCTCGGCCACGCCGTCCACCGCGCTGGGCAGGCCCAGCACCGCCGCCGTGGCTTCAAGCCAGAACGGGCCTTCGACCACACCAAGCTGATGGACCAGCACATCGCCCTCCATCAGACCCAGCGCCACACGACCCGTGTCCACATGCAGCACTTCGCCGATGGCCACCGCGCGTCTCAGCACGGGTGTTCCTGCGGCGAGCGTCTGGACCTCGGCAGAGCGTTCCAATGAGTCAATCGGCAACATAGTGAGCCGACTGTGCCGCGCAAAGCCGGGGCCAGCTTTGACCAAAATCAAACCGGGCACAGATCAAGAGAGTCATTTCTGTCAACAGGGGCATTCCTTGATCTGGGTTCAAAACCGCAGCCGGGGCGCACCGGCCCGGTCGGGCCGACTGCGGGCACCGGGGGCGGCCCATCGGCTATTCTGCTGAATCTCTCCGCCCCGATTGCCGCCGATGCCCACCCTGCTGATCCGCAACGCCGCCTGCGTGGCCACCTTCGACGACGCGCGCCGCGAGCTCGCCGACGCTTCGGTCTTTGTCCGCGACCACCGCATCGAAGCCATCGGCGCGGCGGCCGAGCTGCCGCAGACCGCCGACGAAGTGATCGACGCGCGCGCTCACCTCGTGATGCCGGGGTTGGTGAACACACACCACCACATGTTCCAGTCGCTGACGCGCGCCATTCCGGGCGTGCAGGACGCCGAGCTGTTTGCCTGGCTGCGCGGCCTGTACCCGATCTGGGCCGGGCTGACGCCCGAGATGGTGCGCGTGAGCACGCAGGTGGCGATGGCCGAGCTGCTGCTCTCGGGCTGCACCACCAGCAGCGACCACCTCTACATCTACCCCAACGGCGTGCGGCTGGACGACAGCATCGTGGCCGCGCAGGCGATCGGCATGCGTTTTGTGGCCACCCGCGGCAGCATGAGCGTGGGCCAGAGCCAGGGCGGCCTGCCGCCCGACCGCGTGGTGGAGAACGAAGCCTTCATCCTCAAAGACACCCAGCGCCTGATCGAGACGTACCACGACACCAGCCACGGCGCCATGGTGCAGGTGGCGGTGGCGCCGTGCTCGCCGTTTTCCGTCAGCCGCGACCTGATGCGCGAATCCGCCGCGCTGGCGCGTGCGCATGGCGTTCGCTTGCATACGCACCTCGCCGAAAACGACCACGACCTCGCCTACAGCCGCGAGAAATTCAACTGCACCCCCACCGAGTACGCGCAGGACCTCGGCTGGCTGGGCGACGACGTCTGGCATGCCCACTGCGTGAAGCTTGACGACGCCGGCATCAGCCTGTTTGCCGCCACGCGCACCGGCGTGGCGCACTGCCCGTGCAGCAACATGCGGCTGGCCAGCGGCATCGCCCCGGTGCGCCGCATGCTGGACGCCGGTGTGCCGGTGGGCCTGGGCGTGGACGGCAGTGCCAGCAACGACGCCGCGCATCTGGTGAACGAGGCGCGTCAGGCCCTGCTGCTGGCCCGCGTGGGCCGCGCGCTCGCGGCGCCCGAAACGCGCACCGCGCCCGACGGCGGCCGCCGCACCTTCTTCGGCTGCGACTTGGGCCCGGCCGAGATGACCGCGCGCGACGCGCTGGCGCTGGCCACGCGCGGTGGCGCGCAGGTGCTGGGGCGGCCGGACATCGGCCACCTGGCGCCGGGCCTGTGCGCCGATCTGGCCTTGTTCGACTTGCGCACGCTGGCCTTCGCCGGCGGCGCGGTGCACGACCCGGTGGGCGCGCTGCTGCTGTGCGCCAGCCCGCAGGCCGCGTACACCATCGTCAACGGGCGGGTGGTGGTGCGCGAAGGCCAGCTGACGACCGTGGACCTGGGCCCGCTGGTGGAGCGGCACAACCGGCTGGCCGTGGCGCTGGCGCGTGCTGCAGCCGGCGCGACCTGAGACCCTCGATGCTGCCGCGCCGGGAAGCGGGCTGCCCCGGCACGGGCGTGCGTGCGGCGAACTTGATGATCCACATCAAGCTTCATGCCATGAAATGCTGCACCGCAATACAACAAGATCTACGATGACGCCGTTGGCCCAACCAGGCCAGCCCGTTCCATCCAGACGCCCACAAGGCGTTGCATTCAAAGGAGCTTGATCATGGACATCCTCTTGCAGATCACCATCATCCTGGTCTGCCTGTTCTACGGCGCGCGCAAAGGCGGTGTCGCCCTCGGCCTGCTTGGCGGCTTCGGCCTCATCATCATGGCCTTCGCATTCGGTCTCCCACCGGGCAAGCCGCCGGTGGACGTGATGCTCACCATCATTGCGGTGGTGGCTGCCAGCGCCACGCTGCAGGCCTCCGGCGGGCTCGAAGTGCTGCTGCTGGGCGCCGAGCGCCTGCTGCGGCGCAACCCGAAATACGTGTCGATCCTGGCGCCGTTCGTGACCTGCCTGCTCACCATGCTGTGCGGCACCGGCCACGTGGTCTACACCATGCTGCCCATCATCTACGACATCGCCATCAAGAACGCCATCCGGCCCGAACGCCCGATGGCGGCGGCCTCGGTTGCCAGCCAGATGGGCATTCTGGCCAGCCCGGTCTCGGTTGCCGTGGTGTCGCTGGTCGCGTTCCTGGCCAAGGCGCCGGTGGACGGCCATGTCATCGACTTCATCGCCCTGCTGTCCATCACGATTCCGGCCACCTTGGCCGGCGTGCTGGCCATCGGCATCTTCAGCTGGTTCCGCGGCAAGGACCTGGACCAGGACGAGGCCTTCCAGGCCCGCATCGCCGATCCGGAGCAGCGCAAGATCGTCTATGGTGAAACCGGTCCGTCCGCCACGTTGCTGGGCAAGACGCTGACCACCAGCCAGTGGACCGCGATGTGGATCTTCATCGGCGCGATCGTGGTGGTGGCGGTGCTCGGTGCCTTCCCCGCCCTGCGCCCGGTGATGGCCGGCAAACCGATGTCGATGGTGCTGACCATCCAGATGTTCATGCTGATGGCTGGCGCGTTCATCGTCATGTTCACCAAGACCGACCCCGGCACCATCGGCAAGACCGAGGTGTTCCGCGCCGGCATGGTGGCGGTGGTGGCCGTTTTCGGCATCGCCTGGATGGCCGACACGGTGTTCGACGCGCACCTGCCCGAGCTCAAGGCCGCGCTGACCGACCTGGTCAAGACCCAGCCCTGGACCTACGCGATCGCGCTTCTGCTGGTCTCCAAGCTGGTCAATTCGCAAGCCGCCGCCATCAGCGCGATGGTGCCCGTGGGACTGGCCATCGGCGTGCCACCGGGCTTCATCGTGGCCTTCGCCGCGGCCTCCTACGGCTACTACATCCTGCCGACCTACCCGAGCGACCTGGCCGCGATCCAGTTCGACCGTTCGGGCACCACGCGCATCGGCAAGTACGTGATCAACCACAGCTTCATCATCCCTGGCCTGATCGGCGTGGGAACCTCGTGCCTGATCGGCTACCTGCTGGTTTCGGCGCGCGGCATGATCTGAACCCGGACGGTTCAGCCGCCGGCCCGCGCCCTTCGGGGGGCGCGGTCATGGCCCTAGGGTTTGCCCTCGTTTAAGGTGCCCGCTCAACCACGGCGGGCGCGAAGCCACTATGCTGGCGGCTTTTCCCCCAGCCTTGGAGAGTTCCTTGATTTCCGACCTGATGAGCGATTCGATGCGCGCCACGGGCCTGAGCGCCCTGATGAAAGGCGCCGGCCTGGTAACCCGCTTCATTCCCATTCCGCAGCCGACATTGCTCGTCGGCCCCGGCTCCAGCGGTCGCCTGGGGCAGGCCATTGCGGGCTTCGGCCACAGCAAGATCCTGATCGTCACCGACGCGATCATCTCCAAACTCGGCCTGCTCAAGAACCTGACCGACGCGCTGACCGAAGGCGGCGCCCGCTACGTGGTGTTCGACGAGATCACGCCCGACGCACCCATTCCCCTGATCGAAAAGGCGATCGACTTCTACAAGGAGCACGACTGCGACGCCATCGTGGCCTTCGGCGGCGGCTCGTCGATGGACGCGTCCAAGGCCATCGCGGTGTCGATCGCGAACCCGAACAAACCGCTGCGCCAGCTCGCCGGCTACCTCAAGGGCCTGCGCTCG
>Ga0209604_1002033_pt1 | contig 15167 bp, 21 predicted proteins | sample AD_UKC097_MetaG_FD_184405 | JGI IMG/M metagenome (GOLD analysis project Ga0209604, IMG submission 184405) | Active sludge microbial communities of municipal wastewater-treating anaerobic digesters from USA - AD_UKC097_MetaG (SPAdes) (version 2) | ecosystem: Engineered > Bioreactor > Anaerobic >... | reverse complement strand
ATATAAACCGGCGGCTCAATTCCTTGCTTCGTACCATTTACCTTTTGGCAGGCATTTGAGGATTGGCTTCCCTTCAATTTTTCTTTGGATATTAAGCAATTTAATAAAGGCCTCATCACTTTCAAGAACCATATCTTGAAGTGTAATGAATAAAGCCACAATTTCATTCTTTTGATTTTCAGTAAAATATCCATATTCCTTACCTGACAATTTACCATGAAGTTCTGCGATCTCATCAACTAGACCACCGCTACGCTTTACTCGGATGTTGTCATTTAGCTCACTCATGGAAACACCTTACAGTACTCATACACTTTCTCCAGTTCTTGAGAATTATATATCGCATAACCTAATTCTTGATTAAATAATAATGCATCATATATATCCTTGTCACTACTAATTTTACTCATAGTTAAAAGCCAACGATTTTGATAAAGCCTATGAAGGGCTAGACTTCTAATAGTTCTTTCTGGTCTAAGATTTATAGAAGCATCAAAAATATTATAGCAAATAGCTAGGTTATTAATCTTTTGTAATTGATCTAAATCACCCCAACTTTTCTTCACAAATACAGCATCAGCCACAGCTGTGGTAGAATATAATATTAGAGATAAGATTAGAAGTCTAGCACTCATTTTATTTACTCTGATTTAATGTAGTCATTTAGCCAATGGCAAGCTTCTTCAATCTTTGTGATAGTAAGTGAGATCTTTCGATCAGGCTTTACCTGTCTAAGCTCCTTAATAACATTATTAAGTTGAGCTTTATACTCATAGAACTTATACATATGAACTTTATCTTCTTCCATGTTAGTCTCCTAAACTTTACGGTAGTTTTCAAGATGTTGAAGTGAGGAGTTATTACCTAAACTCCATAACATTTCAAAGATTACTTCAATTTTAGTATCAGGATGAATTTTTGATAGGACCTCATTTACTTCACTAAGAGCTTGTATTGTAGCTCTAATAGCAGTCGGTGTATCCGCCATCTCCATTTGATATGCTCCTTTTCTTTGACGATTAAATATATATGTTTTGTGTTATAGTTACAATACCAAAAATAATAAATTGACGTTAAGAAGCTTTTCATATACAATATTATGTACATTATCTCCTTTAGGAGTAAACATCATGAGTATCATCCATGAAGCATCAAAGCTCTCTCGGATGACCGATCGTGGGGTTTATATCATAAAGGAGCGTAAAACTGGTAAACTTGAGGTTAGCCTAGACTTGGAGAAAAAAGGTGAGCTTAAGGCTGTCGTATGCAGAGATGAACGAGATCATGTCCTCATCATTCGTATCTAATGATAATATCTACTCTTTTTATAAGGGTAAGAAAGTGATGCTTATTGGATCTACTAGTCAACTTCCACTAAAGTATAAAGGGTATGCTGTTAATACAACTTCAAAAAGATTAATAAAGACTGATGTTAAGATGCTATCAAACTCGGTAAAATACCAAACTATTGAATATGCTAGGTTTTAATAGCTGTTGACAATGATGTAGCGTTGGTGTTATTATCAAAGCTACATCATTGTTACTTACCTTTAATCTAATAACCTAGGAGACTAATCATGGCGATTAAGCGTAAGGCTAAGGCTGAAGTTGAGGAAGAGGTTAAGGAGGCTCCGAAGACTCGTGGACGTAAGCCTGCACCAAAGGAGGAAGTTAAAGAGTCTAAGGAAGTTGAAAATGCCATGCCCTATGGTATCAATGAACTTTCAGAAGCTGTCGTTGACGATCCCCGTAATGTTCGTCGCTGGCTTCGTTCACAGGGCATTGCTCGTGATGGCAAGCGTTATGGTTGGGAGAAAGAGGATTTTGACCAGCTTGTATCTGATTATGCTAGTCGCCCAACGCGTGGTTCTAAGGCTGAAGCTGAAGTTTCTCCTCCTCCTCCACCGGAGCCGGTTAAGAAAACAACCCGGGTTCGTCGTAAGGCAGCCGCATAATCACTAATTAAAATCTATGTTATGAAAGGCTCATAGTCTTATGATTGTGAGCCTTTCTTTTAGGAGGTATCATGAAACGGAAGAAGCCAGTTCTTAGACTTAACTATTATGCAACTGATCGTAATGATCAGGAAACTGTTGCAGCTATGGCTAGATGTGCCGATAATATTATTTCGTTTTTACCCGAAACGGTTTTACGTGAACGGGGATCTGATTTTTGGTATCAGGTTTCTTCAGCCCTTCGAGAGATCTATGAACCTGCCCATTCACGAGACGAGCCTTCGGCTTAGGTTTATCTTGTGTAAGTTTGATCCCTTTGACTTTTTCTTTTGGTTTTTCTACCCAGTCAAAGGGATCAAACTCTATATCACCTATCCACTTAAATTTATTATTTGAGACCAAATAGCTATAAGGTGAACCTTTTTTATGAAAACTATTCTTTAATTGGACAATAATTTTTTCTTCCTCATTCTCGGGGTTTGCACCTATCATTAATTGTGAACGCGCTGCACCCGTAATATCAATGGATCCCATACCTCTATATATCATTCTCTCACGGGATGATTTTGTTAAATGTCTAACAATGATAATTGCTGTATTAGTTAACTCACAGGTTAACTTTAATTGCTTCATAATTTGTCTAGTATGATTAGCTTTAAATATATCAACCTTTGCACTCATATAGGCAACAATCGGGTCGACTACAACAAGCTGTGGTTTAATATCGCTTACTAGATGATTAAAATAATCTAAGCCACTTTCATCATCAAAGGTTATCGGATCTTCTAGAGCATATATATTTTCATCATTAGAATTTAAAGCTAATAGTCTTGGTTTTACTGTATCACCAAGGCCATCCTCAGCATTTAGCATTAAACAAGTACCTGGTGTACCACCAATCATTCTTGATCCACGACTAATCTCTGCTGCTAAAGCTAATGTAAACCATGATTTACCTTCACCTGGGTCACCTTCTACAACTGTAATTTTTCCCTTAGGTATATATGGCTTCCACAGCCATTCGATTGTTTCAGGTTCTACCTGAGATAACCGTGTAGCTGGTTTATATTCTATTACCGTTTCAACAACGGGCTTATTATTTAATGTTTTCTTTGATATTTTTTCTAATTCGATTTTAAGCCTGGTGTCTTCATCACGTCTCCCTTTATATTTATTCCATCCACTATTTTTTACTAATTCAAATATTTGTTCTGGTCTAAATCCTTGTTCTTTAAGCTCACACTCTAGTCTCCATAACATATCTGATCTAGTGCCAACCATTGGGCTTGATCTATTAAGCAGTTGTAATGTGGAGGTCTTAATAAGTAACTCTTGAGGTGAGCTATAGAATTTATCTTCTATCCATAATACTTTTGATAATGGCTTATTTGGATACTTAAAGTTTTTAGTTCCAGGACACCTTAGTACTTGGACACAATCCCATCCACTTTTATCAGCCTTGTTTATATAAGTAATTTGTTGATTGATATCTTCATACTCAGTATATGATTTAATAGGTGTACTAATTACCCATATAGCTGAGTATCTTTTGTCACTACTTTTCCATGCAATTTGAGGCCTACGATTACAAGTAGATGGTCTAACACCTTCAAGATCAGCATAGAATAATCTGCTTGGGTTCATAAATTCTTTATTTCTTTTAGCCCTTGAAAAAGTATTTGGGGCAAAGTAGACATTATGATCATCCTTAACCGTATTTACAAAATCAGCAGCCTCTCCTATATCTTTAAAGAAGTGATCTTTAAATTTGCCTGATGGTGACTTTGTAGATATGCAGTAAAAACCTGGAGGCTGATGTTTCCACACCTTGTTAAGGAAGTTATGTTGCACGATATCTATCCTATCTTGAGATTGGACTGATATATTGTTTTTGGTTATTGACAAGTCAATTCTCCTATAATATATTGAGAAAAATCATGTGTCAATAACCAATTGAAATGGAGCAGAAAAATGAAAAAAGACACCATCATGCGCTAGCTCATACACGCGTAATGCATACCCATCTAATTTCTGAATGTCATCTTCTATGAGGATAATTATGAATATTAATGACTTCAAACCTCGTAACTTTACAAAAGAAGAAGAGCTGTGGAATGATGTAACACGAGTTTCTGAAGCATTGGGCGCGCGTGAGCCAGCGCATTGCACGCGTCACATGAAACAAGTTAATCTTGATTGTTTTGATTGTCAAACAAGAATTAAATATCTTTCTTATTGTATTTTTGAGGAAGTTTGTGAAGCTTATGAACCAGGCCAAGAATTTCATGCTAAAGAAGAATTAGCTGATGCTGCAATTTTTCTTAATAGACTTAATTTCGTTGTTAAGGGATATTCTGGTATTTCCCACCATAACCTTCATATGACAAGCTTTAATGAGCCTGCTATTGAGTTCTTTACTTGTCTTGGCCTAATGACTAATGTATTGAAACTTAGGCCATGGAGAAAATCATTTACCTATACCGATAGAAATCTCTTTTTTAATAGGCTAAGTAAAGCTAATTGGTCTTTTGAAAATCTTTGCCATTTTAGCTTCCAAAGTAAACAAGATTTTCTAGATATGGTTGATCTTAAGGCTCAAGTAAATGACTTTAGGGTTAGGAGTAACTATTAATGCTAAGCTACTCAGAATTTGTAAAAACACTCATGGTAAGTGAACCAGATAGGCATCATGGAGGCCGGAAAATATTTCTTAATAAACACTATCTATGCACTGACTATTATAGAGGTAAATGTCATCTATCAATAAGAGGCTATACTAGTCGAAAGATGAACCTTCTAAGAGAAGCTTATTTTAATGAAGAGGACTTTACAAAAGCCCTTCTTGAGTGGGAGAATAACAGGCAGAAGGAAGATTATAGCATTGGATGGCATTGTCATAATAAGCCTAAACGCACCGGTCAAACAGGCTGGTGTATGCAAGCGATGGTAGTAGTTCAAGCTGGCGACTATCATGTACTAAATGTCTTTTACAGAACTGTGGAGATAATAAAAAAGTTTTATGCCGACCTGTGCTTTATAGACCAAGTAATACAGCCAAATTTTGATATTAAATTCGATGAGATAAATTTTTATTTCTCCAGCGTAACATTAAATAACCTATATCTACCAATGATGTTAAACTCAATTAATGACCATAGAAAAATATTTGACATGGTAGAAAAAAATGATTATCGTTTTTTCAAAGGAATGACTAAGTGGGCTAATGACTATCTCTCAGATAGACCACTACCGTTTTCCGAAATGAGAAAATCAAAAGAGCATGTAAATTACTACAACATAAAACATCTAGAGTATCTAGCCTCTAAATATCAAAGGAGATAACTAATGAGAGTATATAAAACTGCCATTGAGGCTGAGTCAGAGATTAGGCGTGATCTTAAGAGCTTTGGTACTCTTATCACGACCAACACTATGCAGAATATGAATATTAAAGAAAATCCAGATTACCATACTCATGAACTAACTAATTATGGGTATGTAATTCTAGAGCCAAGCTATGACGATATTATCTCTTTACCGAATATTAATATAGAGTACTGTGATGCGGAATTGTGTGATAGAATTAATGGTATGCGAGGTAGACCTACTAATCCAGGCAATTCATGGCTTATTAATAAAGAGCTTTGGGAGCCAATGCTAGTAAATGGTAAAATGGATTATACTTACTCAGAGAGGATGGTAGGATTAGCTGATCATATAGTAAAAATACTCAGGAAAGATAAAAATAATCGTAGGTGTTGGTGGCCGATTTTTAGTCCAAAAGATATTATAGCAATGAAGGAGAAAGAGCTAGTACGAGTACCATGCTCACTTGGCTATAATTTCCAAATTAGAGATAATAAGCTTATGATCACCTATATTATGAGAAGCTGTGATTTTATTACACATTGGGCTAATGATGTATTTTTTGCCTGTGCTTTACAAGGTATTATAGCTAATAGACTAGATATTAAGGTTGGCTCTTTTACTCACTTTATGTTTAGTCTCCATGTCTATCAAAAAGATGTTAAGGAGGTATTTTAATGAGTAGAATTTCTAGAGAATGGATGTTTATGGAAATTGCTAATATAGTTTCTAAAAGGTCTACCTGCGCTAGGGGGGCTAATGGTGCAGTATTAGTCTTCAATAATAATATTATCGGGGTAGGCTATAATGGCCCTCCTACTAATGAGGATCACTGTAGCAATGAACTATGTGGTTGGACTAATATTTGGAAAGAGAAATGTAAAAGATCTATACATGCGGAAGTAAATGCTATAGAAAGAGCCTATAGTAATCTAATCGAGTTAGATATACCAGATCCATCAATAGACCCTATATTATTGTCTCTATATACTACTTCATCTCCCTGTTTAAATTGTACAAGCTATATACTAAATTGTTGTCTAAACATAAAAAAGATATATTTCCAGCATGAATATCATGATACAAAACATCTTATGATGTTTAATAGCTTTAATATAGAGCTATTTAAAATAACTCCATCTTATATGGTAAACTATTTTTCTGGTCAGGTGGAAGAACACTAATGGAGAGAGATCCAAATTGTAGAGATTGTAATCTTTGCGAAGAAGCTAGTCATGTATGTATGCTTGGTATAGGTCCTATACCATGTGATGTGATGATTATTGGTGAGTCACCTGGAAGGACAGATGACAGTTATGGCCACCCCTTCACCGGAAATTATGGAAAAATTATTGAAGAGTGTCTTAATGAGAACGGAATTTCTAGAGGGGATGTATACCTTACCAATGCCGTTCATTGCAAAACACCATATCGTAAAAATGCCACAGCAAAACAAGCAAAAGCCTGTAAGCGATGGCTGGATCTTGAGATACAGACAGTAAAACCAAAATTTATTCTTATCATGGGTGGTATCGCTTTAAGGTCAACACTTGGATATACAAAACTTAAAAACTATCAAGGAGCAACTATTAAAAAGGATGGAATTACTTATCGGATTACGTACCACCCAGCTAGAGCTATTAAGACAACTAAATCTTATTCTGTTTTTAAAGAAGATATTAATCAATTCTTTAAGCTTGTATATGGAGAGGAAGAAGAAAAAATAGACTATACATTAGTTGATGAAACTAATATTAATGAAGTTATTAGATGGGTAAATAATAATGAATGGATAGCCTATGATACTGAGACAACAGGGCTTAATCCAAATGATCCAAATAGCAAGATAGTATCATTTGGTCTTAGTAATGGTAAGAAGCAATATATTACCATATTAAACCACAACCAATACCATAAAAATAAACTTGTACAGAAGATACTTGCTCGTAGAATTATAAAAGCTATGACCAAAAAATCAATAATTACTCATAATGGTAAATTTGATGCATTATTTACCAATAGAAAGTTAGGTATCACATTTTACCCAAAATTCGATACCATGCTTGCATGGCACTTAATAGATGAAAATAGTTCACTTGAACTTAAAAACCTTTTGAGTAGAGTATTTGAAAACTTTGTAGATTATGATGTACCGCTACATCAGAAAGGCATGGATGGTGATCTACATACTCATTGCCAATATTTAGCAAAAGATTGTTATTATACCTACCACTTAAAAGAATATACTGATCAATATGAGCTAAGTGATACTCATAAAAGGCTACTCACTAGATTAGTTATGAGAGTAGTCAGGATGTATATTAATACTGAAATCAATGGAGTATACATTGACCCAGAAAAATGGAATGAAGCTTATAGACACTGGGAAAAGATAGTTAATAATAAGCTTGAACTATTAAATGATTATGGTAATATTAACTGGAACTCTCCAGATCAATTAGCTAAGCTCATGTTTGATGACTTAGGTATACCTTCAGTATCGTATACTCCTGGTGGTAAAAGATCAACATCTGAGTCAGTATTAATTAGTTTAGCTGATGATGGCTATGAATTACCAACTTTAATACTTGAATATAGAGGGGCAATCAAAAATATGCAGTTTTTAACCTCATGGAAACAAAAGTCTATGAGGACTGGTTTTATGTACCCAAGCTTTAAAATCCACGGTACGGTAACTGGTAGGCCATCATGTGAGGACCCAAACCTACAACAAACACCTAGAGAAGTTACTATTAGGTCATGTATTGGTGCTCCACCAGGCTTTGTATTAGTTGAAATTGACTATTCACAGATTGAATTAAGACTTACTGCTGATGATGCTAATGAGCCTACAATGTTAGAGTATTTTAGAACTGGTGAAGATATTCATAGTGGTACAGTTAGAGATATATTTGATATTGAAACCCCAGATAAAGCTGAACGTAAAAAAGGTAAAGCTATTAATTTTGGATTTATTTATGGCATGAAAGAGGACAAATTTCAACAGTATGCTAAAGAGAAATTTGGAGTAAATTTTGAATACGAGGAGTGTGTGGAGATAAGAAGTGGGTTTTTTACGAAATATTATGTACTTACTAAGTGGCATAGGAAGAAAAGAAAGTTTGCTCAAACATACGGATATGTTGAAACCTGGACTGGTAGACGTCGCCATCTACCATCAGCAATGAATGACGAATATGATTATGAAAAAGGTGAAGCTTTAAGACAGGCTATTAATTCACCAATCCAGGGTGGTGCTGCCGAATTAACCTTAGCAGCAGCTGTGGAAATTCATGAAAAATTTCCAAATCTTATTATTATTGGCACAGTTCATGATGCCTTATTATTCTATGCTCCTAAAAAAGTTATTGACAATCATTTACCAGAGATTTATCGTATCATGATTAATCCCAGTTTGCTTGGAGAATTTAATGTCACGTTTAGGTGTCCAATCGAAATTGAAGGTCAAGTCGGGAACTGGGGTATCGGTAAAGAAATCCCCAATCCACTTAAGCAATAGTATTCTTAATTCTTGGCAAAGATGTAAAAAACTCTATTATTATAGAGAGATATTGAACCTAGAGCCAAAGAAAAAATCATCTAAACTTGTTAGAGGTACTATTATTCATAAGATGAAAGAAGATGAATTTATGGGTCGTGATCCATGGGATATATTTAAAGATACAAAAGCTAATTTTAATTGGAAGGATTTAGAGGTAGAGGAAGTAGAAAAATTTAAAAAGATGTTTTTATCTATAGAGTATATAATGAAAGACTATTATGAGACACCAAAATATTTTTATGCTGATGAGGTTGAGTTCCCAATAGAGATGAAACTATCAGATAATATTATCTATAAAGGGCAAGTAGATGCCTTTGGTTCTATGGTCGGTCACCCAAATACAAGGTCAGTTTATGAACTAAAGACAAAAGCAAAACCAAAAGATACTATAGATATTACAGAAAGATTTCGTCCTCAAGCTGTTCTATACGCTGAGGCATTAAGAAGGATGGATAAAAAAGTTACTCATATATTTAGAGAGTTTATATATTGTCCTACTCTAAATACACCAGAAATAATCAAGAATGGTAGTATGTCAAAGAAGAATATTACCTGTACCTGGTCACTATATAAAGATACTCTGAAGAAAAATAATTTAACTGAAGCTAATTATGAAGACATGAAAGAAAAGTTAACTATAAAAGTTAAAGATAAATTATCAACAAGACTTAATGAGAGTATTATTAACCATTTTGTGGATATGGCTATATTTGAAGGTAATCAGATCTCAAAGACAAAAGAATTTCCTAGATCTTGGAGCTATATGTGCATGTCATGCTCATTTAAGGAGCCATGTTATCTAGGCCTAATAGGTGGTGATGAGAAAGACTACTTATTAAAGAATTACAAGAATAGAGAACAATACTATGCTGAAGTATATGAAGCTGAAGAGGAGTAAAACATATGACTATTGAAATCACCGTTGAAGTAACAAGAAGGATAAAGGTAAATAATATCGCAGTTTACACAATGGAAGAGGGTATTAATGAAATTAAAAGGCAGATGATTAGGAGGGAAATTAAGAAACTTAATCAGGAGGATCAATTTAATCTAATCCCTCAGGACACTGTAGTCCAGTTAGATTGGGACATGTTGTTTGAGGAGTATAATAGAAAACTAATTGAGCTAGATGATATTTTTCAAGGTAGGGATGAACAATCTGATTAAAGGGAGATAAGAAAATGGTATTAAAGAAGAGAGCAGTAAAACCCAAGCCTAATAATAGAAGCCAACTAGATGAGAATGAGTATGATCCGGTAGATAAACGAATAGTACTTATCTATGGCTTATCAGGTACTGGAAAAACTACCTTCTGTACTACTGCCCCACAGCCTGTATACCATCTTGACATTAACGAAACAGGCTTAAAATCAGTTTCTGATAAGCTAAGTGATACTTATAAGGGTGTCTATATTCAGTCATGGGATGCCCTAATTAAAAAGGTTGACTTATTATCAACTGATGATTATTATAAAACTGTGATAATCGATACAATAACTTCTGCACAAGATATGAGAACAGATATTGAAGTTGGAAATAAATCAAGTTCATTTGGTCTTGATAGAAGGGTATTTGGTAAGATTGCAGGAGACATGAAAACACTAATCTATGACTTGAAAGACCTAAATAAAAATATTATTTTCCTTGCTCATATGAGGACATTTGGACTAGATGAAGAAGAAGAGGCAGACGACATATTACCGTCAAGAAATGCAAGACTGATGCCCAGTGTAGTTGCTACCCTTAATGGTACATCAGATATTATTGGTAATACTTTTATCTCTATGACTAATACTAAAGTAAGAGTGAAAGGAGAAAAAGGTAAAACCACTTTAGTTAATAAACGGGTATTTAAGTATTGTATGAGACTTGGGCCTAACCCAATTTATGTTACCAAAATAAGAAAACCCGTAGGTATTGAAATTCCAAGTTTCATCGAAAACCCAAAGTGGGATGACTTGATCAAGTTTGAAGGAGGTAAGTGAAAATGGTTACTACAACTCGTACACGTCGTGCCGCTAATACTAAGATGAAGGTTGACTTTACTGGAGTTACCGTACGTAAGCTTGTACCTGAGGGACGTTGGGGTTTTGAGGTAAAGGAGGTTAAAAAGGACAAGGGACCTAATGGCGATTACCTTGAGGTTCGGTCTGCTGTAATTAATGATGATAACTTTGAGGGTGCTGAGGTATATGATAATCTGTCCTTGAGCCCTAAGGCTCTATGGCGATTGAAGTCATTCCTTGATGCTCTAGGCTTTGAGACAGACGGAGAGATTGAACTTGATCCCGCTGAGATGGTGGGACAGGTATATGACGCAGATATTTTCCATGATACTTCTTACGATGCGCGGCCTCGTGCTAAGGTTGCTGAGTATTATCCAATTGGAGATGAAGATGCCACTAGCAAGGATGAAGAGGACGCTGAAGTCGAAGAAGATGATGAAGAAGAGGAGACTTCAAGCAGCGACGATGGTGGTGCTGAAGAAGGCGAAGTAGTAATCACTGAAGAAGATATTCAGGATATGTCGAAGGAAGAAATTCAGGAACTTCTTGACGAGCTGGAGGTTGAAGTTAAGCTTGTTGGTAGTGTTGCAATGTGTCGGAAGAAGGCAATTGCTGCGCTGAAGGAAGCAGGTTACGTATAAGCAGAGATTTACCTAATACTGCATATAATGTTAGGTAAATAAGTAACTAGATGATACCCCCTGAAGGTTCTCCCGGACCTACCTAGTTACTTATAATGTTAGGCTGGTGATTAATGCAGCTCTAATCACCAGCCTATTTTTTTGAGGTTATCTCAATGGCCGAAACACCAAAAACAGCTAGAGTATTATCTTTCCTAAGGAAACAGGGAGACTATGTTTATGCTATTAAAACCACAGGAGATGCATTTTCACGAGTAGCTAAACCAGACATAATAGCTTCAATATATGGTGTATTTGTGGCTATTGAAATGAAGGATACTAAGAAGAGGCCAACTGAAGCTCAGTTTTTAAATCTTGATCAAATACATAAGTCAGGCGGATTGTGTAATTGGTTCGATGATGATAAGGAAGCAATCGAATGGTTGAAGGTTATTATCAAGCAAATACGAAACTGGATCAATACCAACAAAGAGCTGCAGTCTTTGCCTATATCAAAAAACAAGCAAGCTTAGTAATGGATAAAGGCACAGGTAAAACCTTTGTAGCATTAGACCTAATAAGACTTACAAAACCTAGAAGAGTATTTATTATAACTCAGTCAAAAGCATCTGTATCAAACTGGATACGTCATTTTGATAAATATGTAATTTCAAGGCATGCTGAGGACAAAAATGGGAATACCTGTATCGTTACGGGTCAATCATACATCATTCACATCATGACATATAGCCCCTATAGCTACCCGGTTTATAAGGATTTAGACCTTATAATCCTAGATGAATGTCACTCTATTAAGAATAGAAAAAGTAAACGATTTAAGTCAGTTATGAGGCTAGTAAAGAAAACACCAAACATTAGAAGGGTAATGATGACTGCCACACCACTCAGTATTGATGAAACAGACCTGTGGAGCCAATATGTTTTTCTTGGTGTTTTTGAAAGAGATTGGCGATCATTCTCAAATAGGTATTGTGAGAGATATGGCTTTATGAAGAAAAAGTTTAGACTTAAAGATGAGTATAAAAAGTGGTTTATGGATCAAGTAAGGAAAGTAACATTTTATCAGGATAATAGTGTACTAAACCTCAAGAGGCATGTAAGAAGAATAATTAAACTAGATCACCATAGGCCTAATAGGGAGATATACGATTATTGTGAGAAAGAATTTATTTTAGAGATTGAAGGAGTAAAATACTTAACGAGTAACACATTAGCTAAAATGGCTAAATTACATCAACTATGTAGTGGTACTGTTATACTAGAAGATGGAGATATTAGATATCTTAAAAGTGAGAAAATAAACTGGCTAATAAATTTTCTTGAAAATCAAGAAGAAAAGGTTGTAATTTTCTGTGCCTATAATGCTGAAATATACAGGATTGCCTCAGTACTTAATAAGATGAATATTAACTATAGAACACTATATGGTCTTAATGAAGATAAATTTGGATGGCAGGAATTTCAGGATAATCCACAGGTTCGTGTGATGGTATGTCAGTTTCGTAGCGGTGCTCAGAGTATTGACTTGCAATCATCAAGATTAATTATATATTTTAGCCTTACATTCCACTATATTGACTATGACCAAAGTTTAGGTAGAATTAGAAGAAGAGGCCAAGAACGGTCAACAAAGTCCATTTTCTTAGTTATGAGAAATACTATTGACGAGATTATATTTAATAATCTTCAACGTAAGCATAGACTTGCTAATGGTGTTTTTGAACGGTTGAAAAACAAAAACCACTAATGTAAAATATCATCATGACAAAGCGATATCAAATCTACTGTGAACGATATGCTGGAGTAATGTTCCAGGCATTTCGACGTTCATTTACTAACATTGATGAGGCTATAGAGTTTATTGAAAGTACAGCTATTGGTGAAGACTATACTTTGATCGAGTCCGATATGTGGGCTTTATGGGAACTTGATTTTGGAAAGTCAAAGTTTATATGTAATTTTAATCCAGAGACTGAAGAATTTTATGGTGAAGAAGTATACGATGAGTCTATGTATAGCCAAACAATAACAATGCCAAAAAGAGCTAATTTTGTAGTAAAATCTCGATTAAAAACTTTAGATGATTTAGCTAAAGAGGCACTAGACGTACATACTTATTTAGATACTAAAAGGCTAAGGAGGGAACTTCGTAAGTATTTTCCTGAGAGAATTGGTGAAGGTAGATGGGAGTTTGATTATGAAAAAGAAGCCGACATGTGTGAAGCTATCAAAGAGATTGTCATTGAACTTCAAGACAAGCCAAGAAGAAACAGAAGGTCAACTAAATCCACTACTGTTAACCAAACCCTACGAAAAACTAAGGAAAAGCGAACCTATTCTACCAGACGGACTAGAAAAAACTAGGCTAGGTTGGCTAATTATGAAACGTCATTATGGTCCAATCTCCACACCTGAAAAGAATGAATTGAAAGAACTTATTAGTAAAGCTGGTGGTGAATAGTATGATTAGAAGTAGAATTAAGGCTTTTAGGCTTTGGCTAATAAGTCAAGATAAACCAGCTAAATCAACAGAGAAATTTAAGGAGAGCTCATTAAAAGAACTAGTACTAAAAGCAAAAATGGAAAGGCTACAGGCTTATTATACCTATGGACCAGTCTCCTTCCTCTACCGTGATGTAGATTATTTTATCAAGAGATTGAAGACCTCAATCGACAGCTATAGTAAGCATAGAAAGGAAGCTGACCTAGTAGATATTATAAACTGGGTCAACTACCTTAGACTGATAGATGATAATCTTGATCAAGATAGTATTTCAGACGGGTCCTCATATAGAGAGATAGATAAAAGCCTACCTCCATGCTCTAACAAAGAATGAGCCATTATCAAATACCCCAGAATTAACAATAAGCCTAATTCTAGTCAAAGTCCCAGTAATATCAACTCTACCACTACTTGTTGAATTAGTTTCACCACCATCTGATCTACTCATTACACCTGACATAAACCACTTATTACTGGGGCTTTTTACTAATGTAATGTGACCTTCGTGTGCTGAGGAATTTGAATTATATGGGATTAGATAAAATTGACTATCATGAGTTAAACTAGCTGCTCCTGGTGCTGCTGCTCTTCCTTCATAACCACTAATTACCATACTTGAAGCAGTACCAAGCCTTAATCCAATTCTTGAATTTACACTAAGTCCACCGTCTGTAATACCTATTTCTAATCTAGTAGCCCATGATGGAATACTATTAATTTCTACTTCAGCATTACCTGATAAACTTACATCACTACTTATCCAAGAGCCATTTTCCCAACTTGGGTTTGATCCTGAACCATTTGTAGTTAATAATTGACCAGCTGTACCTGGCGGTAAATTATCATATCGAGTACTATTTCTAAAAACAATATCACCATGAGCATCACCACCTAAAACAAGCTCAGAACCAGTAATATTTCCCCAAGAAACTGTAGTACCATTTGACTTTAATAGCTGGTTAGCACTACCGATTGCAAGTCGTTGATATCCGGTACCATCCCTATAAATAATATCTCCTTCAGTAGTTAGTACTTTATCATTATTTATAGAGCCTAGTAAAACGAACTCATCTGAATTTGAACAGTATACTGCATCATAAATACCATCCGTATTAATAATCCCAGCTCTAAGTT
>Ga0209604_1002030_pt1 | contig 15200 bp, 8 predicted proteins | sample AD_UKC097_MetaG_FD_184405 | JGI IMG/M metagenome (GOLD analysis project Ga0209604, IMG submission 184405) | Active sludge microbial communities of municipal wastewater-treating anaerobic digesters from USA - AD_UKC097_MetaG (SPAdes) (version 2) | ecosystem: Engineered > Bioreactor > Anaerobic >... | reverse complement strand
AACAGCGTGCCGGTGGAAAGCGGGACCATCGATTGGGTCGGCCAGGAAATGGCTACGGCCAACAGCATCCACATGGTCCTGTTCATCGGATTGACGGCCTATCACTATTGGCTGGGCTGGGACGAAGCGGACGCCTTGGCTGGTCGGTACTATTGCGAATTGTGGTTTTTGAACGCGGAATTGACGGGAACGGACCGCGGTACTTTCGAAAGCGCCGCGGGTTGGGGGCGCAAACGGATCGCTCTGCCGGATAAAAGCGTCCGGCCGGCGATGGCCCGCCCGGCCGGAGGAGCGGCCATGTTGCCCATGGAGACGTGGTCCCTACGCCGGAAATTCCAGAAGCGACCCTAGGGCGTTTCGTCTATTCTATAGCCGCTGAGCAGGACCGGCACGGGGTCGTGCCGTTTCCAAACAGCCAATGAATCCATGCCTTTAGCCCCCGACGACCCCGTGGGGGATTAGAAGCGGCTACGGTATTCTGAAATTTGCCCTAGAGTCCGGCCGGGCGCATCCCCGTTTCATTGACTGACAATCTATTTCCATGAAAAGGGGCGGCAGGATGCCGCCCTTCCCCTCCGCTTCCAATGGACCGGCGGCTTCCAGCCGCCGAAGAGGTCAGGGTAACGGGGATGCGCCCGTCCGGCCGGTTGCCGGGTTTCGTTTCGACCTTTCCGCCGATCCCTTCGCAGGAACGGTTTTCCGGGAATGGTCCAAGGCATACGGCGTCCCGCCATCGCCGGTTGTCGGGAAGCGGGCGCCGACATGCATGGCTTGGCGGTTGGATGCGGCCGGCGCCGGCTCGGACACGTTGCAGAAACCGGCCGCCGCCGAATTCTTTCGGGACGAAGTCGTCTCCGATCCAAGCAGCCATTGGATCTGCGCCGACGGAATTCCGGCCTGCAACAGGATATGCCACGCCCGTTGGGAACGGGCCCACGCCGGTGCGGGACGGGGCCACTGGGTCATGGGGCATACAGCAGACGGGAGGCGGAATACTCCCGGAAGGGTTTGCCTTCCCGGTACAGGGCGAGACGCTGCCGTACCTTGCGGAGCATGTCCGGGGCATCGGAGGCCGGGGATGATTCCAGGAGCCGGACCACTTTCTGCGCGGTCTGGATCGCGGCATCGAAATCGCCGCCGAAGGCTTGGACGACGGCCAAGGTGTCGAGAATCACGGGATGATCGGGGGAAACGGAAAGCGCTTGCCGGACCATTTGGGCGAGATCGGCGGGATCGGCCGGAGAACCGGCCGTGGTGGCCAACAGCCAGGCGATGTTGTTGAGGACGTCGGGACGATTCGAACAGGCCTGGGCCAGGCGCTGGAAGTAGGGCAAGGTCTGGAGGTGAAGGCCGCTGGACCATAGCGTGGTGTAGGCGAGGAAGAAATCTTCGGGCGCGAGCCGGGTTTTGTTCCGGAGCGACGAAATCCGGCGGGCATGGTCGAGAGCGATGGTTTCATCCCCGCGTTCGTGGGCCAGGAGCATGGCCAGCGCGTGGAGTTGTTCCTGCGACTTGGGTTCGAACACGCTGCGCCGGAAGGTCTCCTGCATGTAAAACCGGGCTTGGTCGTGATCCCCGGAGAAGAAGGCGAGGAAAGTCAGGTAGCCTTCGTAGACGCCGGGGTTTCCGAGATTGTCGCTGGGGGGGTAGTGCGCCCGGGCGAAGGCATAGGCGGCTTCGGTGGATTGGAGCTGGGAGAGGCAGATGATTTTGAGCACGAGGCCGAACGAGACGGTCGGTTTTTGTGCCAGAAGTTCGTCGGTCATGCGGTCGGCCTTGGCGAGATCGCCGTTCGCGAACAGTTCTTCCCGGGCGAAATAATGGATGGCGCCGTAATGGTCGGGACGGAACCGCGCGATGTTGGCGTACAAATGCTCGTTGTCTTTCCAAGAGGAGAGGTGGCGGGTGGTCAGGATGGCCATGGTGCCGAGAATGGCCAACGCCGCGCAAAGGCGACCCGCCCGGAAGAGGCATGTTGGCGAGGGAAGTCCGCCGGTGGGAAGCGCGGCCAGCAGGGCGATGGAAAGGCCGATGGCAGGCAGGTAGGTGTAGCGATCCGCGACGGGATAGACGCCGATGACGACGATGCCGACGACGGGAAACAGCAGACCCAGGAATGCCAGCCAGCCGACCAACTCGTTGGGCCGTTCTGGCCGCCGTTTCCAGGTCCAGACGCTGGCAGCGCCGAGGACCCCGGCGGCCAGCAAGAACGACGGGATGGTAACCGGTTCGCGGGGCACCATGGCGTGGAGATGGACGGGGAAGATGAATTTGTTGAGGTAGAACAGGTAGTTGGAGGGAATGCAGTAGAGCCGGACCCACAGCGGCACGGTGGAAATGGCCTTGGTCTGGGTCATATAGACGGCCCCCGCCGCGACGGCGGCGCACAGGAAGAAGGGCAGTTTCTCGAGGATTAGCCGGGGGAATGCGCGCCGCGCGGAAGCGAACGACGATCCCATCCGTCGCAGGGGCCAGGCATCCAGCAACATCATCAAGCAAGGGATGGTGACCAGCATGGGCTTGACCAGGATCCCCATGCAGAAGAAAGCGAATGAGGCCGCCAAGAGCGGCCGGAATGGCCGCATGGCGGAAGGCTCCCGCACTTTCGCGCCGCGGGAGCCGAGCCAGGCGCGGACATACGCGCCGACCGCCAGCAAGGCGAAAAACGTGGACAGGATGTCCTTGCGCGAGGTGACCCAGGCGACGGATTCGACTCGCAGGGGGTGGAACGCCCAAAGGGCGGCGAAGAAGAAAGCGCGCCATGGCTTTTTGCAGAAGGCCAGAAGCAGGAGAAACAACAGGACGGAATTGGCGGCGTGGAAGAGCACGTTTCCGAAATGGAAGCCCCAGGGAGCCGTGGCCGTCGCCCCGAACAACTTCAGGTCGGAGAGAAAGGATACCCATAGGAGCGGCACGTACATGCACTCGTCGCCGTAGAGACCCGTGAAGGCCCGCCCCACGGCCCCCCACGAGAATCCATTGAACAGGATGGGATTGTGGGTGATGAACACCGGGTCGTCGAAGTTGACGAGGGAAAAGGACGTGGCCGGGAAGAACAACCCGAGCGTAGCGGCGAAAAGCAGCAGGGCGATCAAGAAGATTTGGAGGCGATGGCTCTTCATGGCGCGGCTTTCTTGTCGGTGACGGGAAGCCCTTGGCCGAACTGAACGGCCATCCAGCGGGAGAAAGCCTCCTCGCGGTAGGGCTGTCGTTGGCGATAGAGATCCAACCGGCTTTGCAGGCGTTCTCGCAAAAGACCGAACTTGCCGTCGCCGTTGGAAGGCAGCAGGGCGAGCGCCTGTTGGATACTCTGGACGGCAGCGGGAAAATCGCCGGCGTTGGCGTGCGCGGCGGCCAAAGTGTCCAGCGCTCCGGCATGAGGCGTCGGAAACGCTTCGTTCACTTTTCGTGCAAGGGCCAGCACTTCAGCCGGAGGGGCGGGCGACCAATCCGCCGTGGCCAGACCCCATGCGAGGTTATTGAGGAGATCCGTCCGCTCCGGATAGCGCTCAATGAGGCGCTGGAAATAGGCATAGGCGTCGTCACGGTGGCATTTCATCCACTGGTGGAGATAGTAGGGAAGAAGGTCTGTCAGCTCCAGCGATGTTTTTCCGGCATAGGACGGGAATTGGCGGGCATGGGCCAAGGCGAGTGGCATGTCGCCTTTCCCATAGGCGGCGGCCATCGCCAGAAGATGGAGATAGACCGGAGCGGTCGGGTCTTGGGAAGGCAATTCCAAGGCGCGCTCGGCCTGGTGCAGAGCCGCGTCGAATTCGCCTGACTGCAGCGCATAACGCGCCAGGTCCCAAGCATAGATTTGCTTTGCATAGGGATTTTGGTCATCGGGGGCCGCGAGGAGGTAAGCCGTGGCGGCGGCGGGGCCTTCGCGTGCGGCCAGGCACCGGGCCTTGCCGGTGATGACCCCATGGTTGAAGGACCCGGATCGGATGATGCGGTCGAAGGCTGCGTCGGCCAATTCAAAATCGCCGGCCGAATGAATGGCATGGAGCCCCCGCATGGTCAGGGCGAAGGGATTATCGGCCTGGACGCGGAGTATGTGGTCGATCAAGGCGGAGGTCGCGCTCCAAGCGGGCAGGAGCCGCAGCGTGCCGACCGCGAGTCCCGACAAGAGGATCGCCGCGACGGTGAAGCGCATGGCGCGCCAATCCGTTGTGCGGGATGGCGCGATCGGGAGCAGGGCAATGGAGAGTCCGATGGCGGGCAGATAGGTGAAGCGGTCGGCGATGGATTGTGCACCGAATCGAACCAAGCCTATGGCGGGCAGGAGAAATCCCAAGAAAAACAGCCAGCCGACCAGTCGTTCCGGTTGACGGTTCCGGGAGAACCAAGCCCACGCGGTCAGGGCCACCAGCAGAAGACTGGCCAAGCCGAATTGCATCAAGGAAGGCGACACGTCGGGATAGAGGGGCGACAGGTTGTGCGGCCAAACCGTTTTTCCAAGATACAAGGTATAGTGGACGGGCAGGGTCATCAGCCGTTTCGATAGAGGGACGTCAACCAGGCCGTGGATGGCCTGGTGGGCGGCCGAGGCGCTGAACGAGGCCAGGGCCGCCAGCAGGAAAAAGGGGATTTTTTCGGCCACTAGGCGCGGTGCGGCGCGGCGGATCGACGGCCAGGAGCAGTCGATCCGGCGCAGGGGCCAGAAGTCCAGGAGCAGCAGCGCGCCGGGGAGGGGTACCAGCGCCGGCTTGACCAGAAGCCCCAGGGCGAAGAAGAGCAGAGAAGCCGCGGTCCACAGAATCGAGGTGCAGGTTTTTGGATCCCGGGTTTTAGCCTGGTAATAGAGTCCGAGACAGAACAACCCGAAAAACCCGGAGAGGACATCCTTGCGTTCGGTGATCCAGGCTACGGATTCGACGCGGAGCGGATGGAGCGCCCAAAGGGCAGCAAAAAACAGCGCGCGCCACGGCTTCTTGCAGAAAGCAAAGAGCAGAACGAACAGCAGGACGGAGTTGAAGGCGTGGAGCAGCACATTGCTGAAATGGAACCCCCAGGGATTGGCCGGCGAGGCCCCGAAAAGCGTGGCATCCAGCCCGTAGGAAATCCAAAGCAAGGGAGAATACACTCCATATTGAAAGGTGGCAAAGGCCGATCGAAGACGGGCAAGGGAAATGCCTTCCATGACCAGCGGATTGCTCGAGATATAATCTTGGTCGTCTAGGTCCACGAGGCCGTAATCCAGCGACGGGGCGAACAGGGCGAAGGTGATCGCAAAGAGTAGCAAGGCGCAGAAAGCACTTCGGATGGCCAGCCGGGGTTTCATCAAGGCACCGGCTCGTTCAATCTGGTTAAGGCACCGAAGAACGTCAGGTACATGCGGGTGAAGGCGTCTTCCCGGAAAGGTTGGCGTTGACCGTACATGGCCCGGCGGGCGGCCAGTCGTTTTTGGAACTGGACTTGGACGGCATTGGCCTCGGGCGGCAAGAGTTCCAGCGCTTGTTGCATGGTGCGGCAGGCGGCTTCGAATTCGCCGGCATGGGCTTGGGCGGCGGCCAGCGTGTCCAGAATCCCTGGGTTCGGCTCGGGGAACATGGCGGCAAGGCGGGTGGCCCACTCCAGGACCTCCTGCGGATCGGCCGGCGACCAGGAGGCCGTGGCCAAGCCCCAGACGATATTATTCAAGATGTCGGCTCGGTCTGGATACTCCTTGATCAAACGTTGGAAAAACGCATGGGCGTCCCGGCGATAGCCCTCTGTCCACTGGAAAACGAAATGGGGGAGGAGATCGAGCGGTTCCAGCGCGGTTTTATCCGCGTAGGGCGGGAAGCGATGGGCGTAGGCCAGCGCCAGAGGCAGGTCTCCTTTTTCGAAGGCGGCGGCTATGGCGAGGTGGAGAATGGGAATCCGGGAAAGATCGTGGGCCGGGAGCAACGTCATGGCCTGATCGGCCTGTTGGATGGCTTCGTTGTATTGGCCCAGCATGAAGGCATAGCGGGCGAGATTCTTGTGCCAGTAAGCCTGAGTGAAGCGCGAAATCGGCGGGACGATGCCGAGGAGATGCCGCTGGGCGGCGGCCGGGCCTTCCAGTTCGGCGAGGCATTGGGCCTTCGCGAAGTGGGCCTCCCAATGAAAGGGCTCGGCTTGCAGGGCCCGGTCAATCAGTTCGTTGGCTTGTCGGAAATCGCCGGTGGCGCGCATGAGCTGGGCGGCGCGGTTCTTGAGGGCGGTGGCATGGCGGGGGAAGACCTCGAGGATCCGGGAATAAAGCGTGTCCGTGTTCCGCCAGACGGGCAGCTGGCGGAGGGTCAGGACGGAGAGAACGAGCAAAACAACGGCGGCGCCGACGAAGCGGAATGCGCGCCGTGCTCCGGAAATGCCCGGAACCGGCGGCGCCAGCGTCAGAAGAGCGATGGACAGGCCGGCGGCGGGCAGATAGCTAAACCGGTCGGCGACGTCGTTTGATGGAATCGGAACGAGTCCGCAGACAGGCAGGAGCATTGCTAAAAACCAGAGCCAGCCCACCAGCCGCTGGGGGGCGCGTTGACGCGAGCGCCAGGCCCAGACGGTCAACGCAACAAGCCCCGTGGTGGCGGCGACGGCCAGGCTTTTCAGGATGGGAGGGGGGAACCACAGGGAGAAATACGGCACCAAGACGCTGAGCTGGGTGGGGAGGACGGTCTTCAGCGCATAGAAACCATAGGTCAAGGGTACCGTCAGGAGCCGGAGCCCGAGCGATACTTGCAGCTCTCCGCTGACGACATGGTGGCCCCAGACGGTGCCGCTCGCGGCCAGGCCCGCCAGCAGGAAGAATGGAATCTTCTCCAGCAGGATTCGAGGCGCCGATTGGCGGAGCGCGGGCGCCGAGAACTCGAACCGGCGCAATGGCCAGAAGTCCAGCAGCAGCAGAACCAGCGGCAGGGGGGCCAGTGCCGGCTTGACGAGAAGCCCGCAGGCGAAGAAAAACAGCGCGGCGGCGAGGCGCGGGATGGAAGGGTGGATAGGCGCTTGCCCGGCTTGTCCCGGGCGGGTTCCCATCCGGACATAGGTTCCCACGCATAGCAGGGCGAACAGGCCGGACAGCACGTCCTTGCGTTCCGTGACCCAGGCGACGGATTCCACGCGCAGAGGATGGAGTGCCCAGAGTGCCGCGAGGAAGAAAGCCGGCCCTGGCCGGCGGCCGAGGACGAAGAGCAGGCTGAACAGCAGGGCGGAATTGATCGAATGGAGCAGGACGTTGGTGAAGTGGAAGCCCCAAGGGCGGGCGGGCGTCGCGCCCAAGACATCGACGTCCAGCATGTAGGAAACCCACAACAGCGGCATGTACATCGTGGCGGTGGGATTGTCCAAAGAGAAGGCTTGCCGGAGGGTGGAAGCCGAGAAGCCATCGAGCACGGCGGAATTGTTGGCGATGTAGGTGATGTCGTCCAGGTCCACCAGTTCGTAGCGCAGCGAAGGGGAGAAGAGGGCCAAGACGATGAGGAAGATCACCAAGGCCCCAAAACCCGGCGCAAGGCGGTTTCGGGCGGAGTTTTTCGGTCCAGTTGTTTTCGCGATTGGCCTCATCCCAGCAACTATAGAGGGGCGAGGAACCCCAATTCAAGATCGGAAGATCGGAAGCGGCTCCGGGCGTGACTTTTGGACGACGATATGGGAAAAGGATTGCATATTCAGGAGGCGGTTGGGACGACGTGGACTTGAGGCGCGAACCGGCAAGAGATGGAAATCCGGCGAGGAATGGTGCTGGCATTGTCCTTGGCAAGAAGGGTATGAGTTCAGCCATGAGTCGGCTGCCCATTTCAGCCTGGTGCCAGCGGCATTTGAACGGCCTTCTGGCGGGGGCTTTGTTTGTGGCCACGCTGGCCTTGTTCGCGCCGGCCATTGGCTACGATTTCGTCGGGTTGGACGACGAGGCCTATGTGGCCGAGAATCCTATGACCCGGAACGGATTCACCCGGGAGTCGTGGGCGTGGGCGTGGACAGCGGTCGTGGTGGGGCATTGGGCGCCGTTGCTGTGGTTGTCCTATATGGTCGATGGCACCCTGTTCGGTCCCGAGCCCTGGGGATTCCATCTCACAAACGTCCTGTTGCATGCCCTCAACGGGGTGCTGCTGTTCGCACTGCTCTGCCGCTGGACAGACCGGCGCTGGGCGGCCTTCTGGGCGGCGCTGTTGTGGGCGGCGCATCCCCTGCGGGTGGAAAGCGTGGCGTGGATTGCGGAGCGCAAGGATGTATTCAGCGGTCTGTTTTTTCTGCTTGGTTTGCAGGCCTACACCCGCGGCGTGACGTCGGGGCGGCCCGGACGGCGATGGGTTTGGGCCGCAGTCGCGTTTCTGGGCGCGGGTTTGCTGGTGAAACCGGTGCTGGTAACGGTTCCGGTTGTGCTGCTGCTGCTGGATGCCGGACCACTGCGTCGGATGGAATGGACCTGCACCTCGTTCCGGAAGGAGGGCGGGCGGCTTGCGTGCGAAAAGTGGCCGTTTGTCCTGCTGGCGCTGGGATTGGGTGCGGTGGTGTGGCGGACCAATGTAACGGCCGGTCTGCTCCATGCGCACATGCCCGGCTGGGGGGAGCGGTTGAGACTGATCCCGGGCAACTACCTGGTATATCTCCAGCAGACGGTCTGGCCTGCGGGGCTTTCCGTATTGTATCCGCGTCCGGAATTCCATGCGGTTCGCCTGGTCGTAGCGGCGATGATTCTGCTGGGGCTGTCCGCGGCGGCATGGCAGGTACGTTTGCATCGGCCGGGCGTCTTGTCGGGATGGGTTTGGTTTCTGGTCATGCTGGTGCCGTCCATCGGTTTCTTCTGGATGGGCACGACGGAAGGGGCGGGGGATCGCTTTTCCTATCTACCCGCCATGGGGCTGATGCTGGCCGTCGTCTGTGCTCTGCCCCGGTTCGGACGGGGCCGGTGTCTATGGATTGTGGCCGGGAGCGTGTCCGTTCTGGGCGCGGGGGTGGCCACCCTGCGCCAACTGCCCATTTGGCAACATTCCGGCACCTTGTTTGGTCGCGTTCTGGAAGTCATGCCGGATCATTTCCAGGCCAATCTCAACCGGGGGATCTGGCTCGCAGAAGCCGGCCGGGCAGCGGAGGCGCAGGAACATTATCGCCGGGCCTGGGAGGTTTCGGCCCGGAATCGGCCGGAGGTCATGGGGAAAGCCGCCTACGATTGGGCGCTGGCCGGGCAGGCTTCCCGGGCCTTGGACCTGCTCGCGCCCGCCCGATACGATGTCCGTGCGACTCCGTTGATTCACGCCGCCGCCGGCATGGCCTGTCTGCATGCCGGCCATCTGCCTGATGCGATCTGGCATCTGAACCAGGCCTTGGCCCTGGAGCCCGGCACGGAGGAGTACCGGGTGGAACTTGTCCGGGCCTGCTTCGAGTCCGGTGCGGAGGACAAAGCCCGGGAGCACGCCGCGCGGTTGATGACCTGGCCCGGACGGCCAATCCGTACCGCGGATGATCTGTATCCGTTCTACCTGCAGCGCTGGCGGGACGGCGCTCGGCCATATGCGTGGGAATATTTCCGGCGGCTGATCGAGGCACAGCCCGACTGCATTCCGTTGCTGAACAACCTGGCTTGGCTGGCGGCCACAGATGGCGATGCGCCCCCGGACGCTCTGGCGGATGCGGAGGAATATGCGCGGCGGGCCGTTGGCCTCGCCGGGGAACAGAATGCCGCCGTGCAGGACACGTGGGCGGCGGTCCTGGCCGCGCGCGGCGATTTCGATGCGGCGGTAAAAACGGCGGCACGGGCTCGGCACGCGGCCGAGGCACAAGGACAAGCGCAGCTGGCGCGGCGTATCGATGCCCGTCTGGCAACGTATCACCGGCAGCAGCCCTGGCGGGAATGAACGGCACGACGATGTCTTCCCACGCACAGTTCAGCCCGGCGGGGAATCCGGGCGCGAAGCGGACAGGATCACGGGCATGAACCGGACTGCTCTTCACGTCGGGGCAAGACGCCATGAAGACGGGCTGCTGGCCTGGGCGTTGATTGCGGTTACGCTGGCCCTGTTCGCGCCGGCCATGGGCTTTGATTTCGTCGGACTCGACGATATGCCCTACGTCAGCGAGAATCCGATGACCCGGGACGGCTTTTCAGCGGAGTCGCTGAAGTGGGCCTGGACGACGAACCTGCTGGGCTACTGGGCCCCCTTGCTTTGGATGTCCTTCATGCTCGACGGCACGCTGTTTGGTCCGGAGCCGTGGGGCTTCCACGCCACGAATGTCCTGCTGCATGCGCTGAACGCGGCCTTGGTGTTCTGGATGCTGCGGCGCTGGACGGGCCGGCGGTGGGCGGCCTTCTGGGCGGCGCTGCTGTGGGCGGTGCATCCCCTGCGGGTGGAAAGCGTGGCGTGGATTACCGAGCGCAAGGACGTGCTGAGCGGACTGTTTTTCTTCCTGTGCCTGCTGGCTTATGGGCGCGCGCAGGCGGGTGGACGGCCGTCGCGCGGCTGGACCTGGACCGCGGCGGGGTGCCTTGCCCTGGGGCTGCTGGTCAAACCGGTGCTGGTCACGGTGCCGTTCGTCCTGCTACTGCTGGACGTGTGGCCGCTGGGACGTGTCCGGTGGGAGTGGGCGGACATCCGGGCCAGGGGTTTCCGGCTGGTCATGGAAAAATGGCCGTTTTGGCTGCTGGCGCTGGCGTTGGGGGCGGTGTCGTGGTTTGCGAATTTTGGGCCGGGGCGGCTGGCCACGCCGCAGCCCCCGCTGCTTCTGCGGCTGGGGCTTCTTCCCCGGAACTACCTGGCCTACCTGTGGCAAACGGTCTGGCCGGCAGATTTATCGGTGCTCTACAACCGTCCGCAGTTTACAGTCGAGATGCTGGTGCTGGCCTTGGTGGTGCTGGGCCTGCTGACGGCAGGTGCCTGGGGTTGCCGGCAGCGGCATCCCGCTGGACTGGTAGGATGGTTGTGGTTCCTCGGCATGCTTGTGCCGTCCATCGGATTCATCTGGGTCGGCACCACGGAGGGGGCCGGGGACCGGTTCACCTACCTGCCGCATGTCGGGCTGACCGTGGTGCTGGCGGGGGCAGCGGTTCGGGCGCGGCCCGGCGGATGGTTCCATGTGCTCGCCGCGGTGTTGACCTTGGCGCTGGCCTGGGGTGCGTGGCGGCAATTGGAGATCTGGCGCAACAGCGAGGCGCTGTTTGCGCGGGCTGTCAAGGTGGCCGACCGCAATGGACGCGCGTGGGGAAGCCTGGGCGTCTGGCAGGCATCGGAGGGCAGGGAGGCGGAGGCCCAGGTCAACCTGTTGCGCAGTCTGACGCTTAAACCCCGTCACAACGAAGCCAACTTCAATCTTGCCAACCTCTATCTCCAGCAGGGCCGGACGACGGATGCGCTCCGGCATTATCGGATCGCGGCGGAGGACACCCCGGACCACGTCAAGGCGCTCAACAACGTGGCCTGGCTGCTGGCCGCGGATCCGGCCTGCAGTCCGGAACGGGCGACAGAAGCTCTGGCACTGGCCCGGCGCGCCGCGGCGCTTGCCGACCCTCCGGATGCTTCCGTGCTCGATACCCTGGGACTGGCGCTGGCCGCCAACGGCGATTTCGCGGGTGCCGTTTTGGCCGCCCAGGAAGCGGTGGCCCAGGTTCCCGCAGATGCCGCAGGACGGACACTGCGCCAGCGCATCCAGGCCCGGCTGGATGCGTATGGCCAGGGCCAGATGTGGCGCGAATGAACCGAACCGGCAAGGTTCCCATGCCGTGCGCGCGCGTGCCTCAGGGAAGAAAACCATTCATTCCGGCAGGTAAAACGATATGAAAATAAAAACATAAAATTAACTTGGTTTTCTCGCCTCAGTAGGTGAGAACGCCCACGTTGGTGAAAGCTGTGTTTCCCGCAGCGATTTAATAAATGAAAACAAAAGGATGAGGAGAAAACGAATGAAGAAGTTAATGGCGGTGTTGATGGTTTTTGCCATCGCGGCGGTGGCGCAAGCCGAGGTCATTGCGACCTGGACGTTCCCGGTCAGTTCGCAGGTTAGTCAGGATGCCGACAGCCAGGATGCCAATTTGGCGGGTACGGTCACCCTGACCCGCGGTGCTGGCGCTCCGGCAACCACCGGTGCTGGATTCCGCACGACGGGATTCCAGAACAATGGAATTAACGTGGCGAACACGGACTTCTACCAGATCTCTCTGGCGGCGGCTACCGGTTATGAGCTCTCGCTGAATTCCATCTCGGGCGATTTTGCCGGCACATCCACGTTCAGCCCCACCCCGGGCGTGAGCCATCAATGGGCGTACAGCTTCGATGATAGCAGCTACACCTTGATCGACAACGCGGTCAGTCGCGTCGGCAATGGCACCAGCGATTTCGACTTCTCGGGCACTTCTGCTCTGCAGAACATTCCGGCCTCCTCCACCGTGTATCTGCGCTACTATGCCAGCGGCCAGACCTCGACCGGCGGCTGGGGCTTCACCAGCGCCGGTTTTTCGGTGGATGGCGCGGTCACCCAGACGATTCCCGAACCGGCCACGATGAGCCTGCTGGGCCTCGGCGCGCTGGCGATGGTCCTCCGCCGCAAGATGAAGAAATAATCACCCCGCAAGGGATGATGCAAAGAGCGGCCGCAAGGCCGCTCTTTTCTTTTAACGGCGGGGCAACGGAAGTTGCGCCGCAGCCTTATGCATCCCGGCGCAAGGCCGGTGGATGTGGGCTGGGAATCCCCCAGGCTTGTCCCGGGGATGGTTGAGTTGGTAGGTTAAACAGATGAAATCCGCGTGCCATTCGGACATCGGGCCCGGCCTGTATTTCGTCCTGCTCGTGGCGGTGGCTGCCTGGCTGGCATGGGGGACCTTTCGCTGGGACCGTGCCGTTGAAGAATATGCCGCGCAATTCCGCGGCGTGGGCTGGGTGGATGTGCCGGCGTCAGAGAGCCCGGGCCGAATCTTCATGGACAACGATGCCTACTACTGGGTGGCCTATGCACGGGAGATGGCGGCGACGGGGAGGTGGCGCATCCGCCACACGCAGTTGGACAATCCGCCCGATGGCCGCCCGGTGCATTGGAGCCAATCGGTCTCGTGGCTGCTGCTGCTGGCCGGCGGCATCCGGCACGGATTGACGGGCGAAGGAGTGTCCGTCGCGATCGAGCAGGCGGCGATTTGGGTGGGCCCGGGGCTGTTGATTCTGCTGCTGGCCGGGACAGGCGGGTTGGTTTGCCGTCGGCTGGGGGTGGCGCCCGCGATGGTTTGGGTGTTGAATATCGCGTCGATGGTTGCGATTTCGTGGGCGTTCCATCCGTTGCGCCCGGACCACCATGGGTTGCAACTGGGGTTCGTGGTCTCGGGGGTGCTTTGTCTTATGCTGGGCGGAACAGGCTGGGTCCGGAGAGGAGGCGACGAGGAGGAAGGCGCAAGAGCTATTTGGTTTCGGCCGCTGGTTCCGCCGAACCGCCGCGAGGCCCGCCGGTTCTTCATGGCGTCCGGCATTCTCGGCGGCTTGGGATTGTGGATCGGGGCCTCGGTGCAATTGCTGGGGTGGGGATTGGTGGTCATTGGCGCGGGGCTGTCGGTGTGGATGCTGCCACGGAAGGAATCTGTGACAGCGGAATGGGAATATGAACCCGGTCTGTGGCGGGTCTGGGGGTGGGCGGGAGCCCTCACGGCGCTGCTGCTTTATCTGGTGGAGTATGCGCCGCGGTTTCCCGGGATGCGGCTGGAGGTGAACCATCCGCTGCATGCACTATCGTGGGTGTGCATCGGGGAATTTCTTGCGCGGTGGTCGGCGGCGAGGCGCGAGGGGCGGGGAATATCGCTGCGCTGGGCGGGTCCCTTGGGGGCCGGCGCGCTGCTGCTGCCGGCACTGCTGGCTTGGGGCCCGAACGACTGGCACGCTATGCGCGATCCCCTGATGCAGCGTCTGCACCAGTATATCGACGAGTTTCGGCCCTATGCGACAGCTTATCCCGGTGCTTTCTGGTGGAATGTCGTGAAGGATTTCGGCCTGATGCCGTTGGGTGTGGCCGGAGTGGCCATCCTGGCCTGGCATCGGCGAACGTTGCCCCCTGAGCGTTCCGTGCTCGCGATGGTCTTGGTGGTGGCGATGGGTTATGCCGCCCTGACCCTGTGGCAGGCGCGCTGGCTCAACTTCTTCGGGGGCACCGGACTATTGGTGGCGGTGGTGGCTATGCCGGTTCTCTGGCGGTGGCATGGCCAGACCGGCCATGCCGGCCTGGGGCTCCTGGCAGTGCTTCTGGCGCTGGTCGGACAAGCGGGGTACTTCCTGCATCTGCAAGCCCAGGACATATTGCTGCGAGACATTTCCAGAGAACAGATCGGGGAGCTGATCGCGCCCATACTCCAACGGCAGTTCGCGGAGAAACTCGGCGCCATGGACCCCGGGAGGACATTCCGGGTGATGGGCGGTCCGCACATGGCGGCGCGGCTGCACTACTATGGCGGCATTCCAAACGTGGCGTCGTATTACTGGGAAAACCTGGACGGGCTGAAGGCGGCCTCCGATTTCTTTGGCGGCGCGGATGACGAGGAAGCCTTGCGCATCGTGCGCGCACGGGGCATCACCCATGTGGTGCTGCCATATTCCGCGCCATTGGTTGGCATGTTTCATTATGTCAAGACGGGGAAACCATCCGAAGAAGGGGCGCGGGCCTCGCTGGGAGGCCGGCTGCTGGAACGTCCCGAGACGCTGCCGGCCTGGTTGCGACGGGACCGCGCGTTGGAGCGCGCTCTCCAGCCGGGATACCGGTTTCACGGGGAGCCGATATTCGGTACGCTGCTGGTCTATGTGGTGGAGGCACCGGGACCGGCCTTGTAGATGCGCCCGCAGGACGCGTCGGATCGGGAAATGAACAACCATCTCGCCGAAGAGTGCCGCGGCAGAAGCGAGGGACCGGGGGACGCGTGGCGGGGAAGGAGAATAGAGGCGGCGCTATTCACGCCAGGGTTGTCCCGCACGATAAACAGCGAGGCGCGCTTGAATGCGGGCCACGAGGGCTGGATCCTGGCCTTGCCGGGCGAGCGCGAGGGCCTGACGTGCGGTTTGTTGTGCGCGCTCAATGTCGCCGGTGGCGGCCAGGGCCGCTGCCAAAGTGTCGAGCAGCCCCGGATGGGGGGCGGGCGCAAGATTGACCGCGCGGCGGGCGAGGCGAACGGCCTCCTCGGGCGGTGCGGGTGGGGCCGAATCGGTGGCCAGCAGCCATGCGGCGGTGTTCAACAGGCCAAGGTGGTCGGGACGGGTGCGCAGGGCGCTTTGAAAGAAATTCCA
>Ga0209604_1002029_pt1 | contig 15201 bp, 20 predicted proteins | sample AD_UKC097_MetaG_FD_184405 | JGI IMG/M metagenome (GOLD analysis project Ga0209604, IMG submission 184405) | Active sludge microbial communities of municipal wastewater-treating anaerobic digesters from USA - AD_UKC097_MetaG (SPAdes) (version 2) | ecosystem: Engineered > Bioreactor > Anaerobic >... | reverse complement strand
GTTATACGCACGTTGAAGCCACCAGTATAGTTATTGGTAAATACCGCAGCGCCGCATGTCGTAGTCTTGAAGCCGTTTATCTCAACAACGTGTTCTATATCGTCGTTGAACTCTATTATTATCGTGTTTGCCCTTTCAAATGTAAGTGAAAGATCGACCGTCATGCCAGTAGAAACGTAGTCTCGAGTAAATGTCACCAAACCGCCCTCGAGAGTAGATGCTAAACTTCCCACCACATCGGCGTCAGTTGAATACGATACATATACCTCTGTGCTAGAAAGTACCTTCTTTATGTCCATACCGCACGTTATTGAATTGCTAAGGTGTTGTGCTTTTTCTGACTTTATAGGCGATATGTGTTTAACATACGGAAGCTCTATCCTGTCAGAATTACACGTGCGCATAGAATCGTTTATCTTAAGCATAGAATACTCGTAGGTCTTGTCTATAAGCATCGCGACGTCTGAGTAAAACTCTTCGTATTCAAGATAAGTCCTTACCAATTTATTTGCTATGGATATGTCTATATCTACCTTATCTATTATGTCATTAAGAAGTTCACTGCCGAACTTTGTAGAGTTTCCCATAGACTTTATCTGCGCGATAAGATCTGTGGTCACAGGTATAAATCTTCCAAGTCCCGCTATTCTCTTATACGTCTCTGCTATAGTGCTTTGCCTTATATCGCCAGACTCTATGGATATTTCCGCGGCCTTCTTCAATAGAGTGGCATACTTAATGTCATCGTATAGCATTGGCTATGTCTCCAAGGACCCCGTATCTAACGTATCTCATTATAGGAGTCAAAAATGTGTCGGATGTCTGCATCGTTATATAGAACTCACCCTTAACAAGGTAATACTCATAACGACTGCCCGAGACTAAATCTATATTGCTTACAGCCTTTCCTGCAGACCTTATGTTTGCCTTAAAAGACGATGCCTCGTTGGCGTAATACGAGGACTCCAGATACATTGTACCCTCGAGGTTTGTTTTAATTCTCAGATATCCTGACGGCACATAAGTTATAAGCTTCGACGATATAGAAAGTATATTTAAATTACTGCCGGTGGAGAAGAGTGATGGCGTGAATTTAAAAGTCAGGTCAGCCTCCATAACCGGGCTTATGTACAGCCTTACCTTTCGTGATGTCGTTAACTCTATCTGATGGCGCAAAAGCTGTATACCGTTAGATTCTAGTGAAGTCACTATCACGTTTGAACCCTTTGACGGTACTACCTCAAACTCTATGAAGTTAAAGCCGTAGTCCGATTCGAAGTGTACGTTCACATTATGTGACCCATCGAAGGCCGTGCACGTATGCACTATGTTGTTATCGAATGTGTGGTTGAACCCCTTCGTACATTCGTTCTCTAGTTCCGCGGTGTTATTTGTTGTCTTTACACTTCTCAATACCAGTTTGTTGGATACCGGATCGACAATACAGTCGGTATAAAAGCCGTCTGGTACCGGCATGTACGAGAAGGCGTAGTACATGTTGTCTGAACTGAACCTCGGCACCTGACCCGATCTGTACTCGTCGTTCACCGATTGGTCTACCTCTGACGCGATCTCGCTTGAAGAAAAGTTGTACTGCTCAAAGTCCTGCTCCGATATCCTGTACATATTTCTTATATCTCCGGCAACTAGATCCATGTAGTTTGCCAGCCTTGTTGTATCAAATATGTCTGTATCCAGGTAGTGTTCTGGCTTTTCCGACAATTCAAGTTCATGCTTGAAGTCGCGTATCCAATCGTGAACATCGCCGTTTTTGCTGAACCGTATCAGCCTTGTTATCTCATCAGTCGTCAGCCTAGGCATCGTTCCACCCCAATAAAGCAGGCCTTACAGGAGTCATACGCGCAGATGCCGCGTCTGATCTTATCACAACTGTGTCTGTAACGGCACAATTTTCACTGCAATAATACTGGTCTATGTTCGGTATGTTAAAATACGCGTACCCGTCTTCAACGTAAGTGTTCAGGCCAAAGCTCACGTCTTTTATGTACAAAAGGTACAGCTCTCCACTGTCCGTTTGAGTACCGCCTAGATTAGAAGGTATCAGGTTATAAAGATAGGATTCCCTCTTCGATAACAGCTGGCTCAGTGGAGTGTTTATCAGCTCGGTTATGTTCTCGAAACCGTATATTGACCTTATCGGCGACAGTTCAAATGTTATATCAATATATGGCGACTTTACTTTTGTAAACTGCACTACGTGAGTCCCAAAGTATTCGAAGTCGTCGAATGCTAGTGCCGAAACATCTGTTTCTATACTTTTTATCTTTGCCCCTATCGGCAGAATCGTTTTAAGAAAAATATTGTTAATGTATTCGTCTGCGTTAAAGACAAACCTTACCTTTTGAGCGCGCGAAATCCAGCCGCCTATATAGTCGAAAGTATTGCCCGGGATATAAACCGTATCGCCATGCTCATATATGCCGTCAATAGAAATCACTTCTGATACAGATACGTCCTTTGATACACCAGGTGTGGGGATAAGCAGCCCGCCATATTCGTAAGAGTTTTCCATTGCATCACAGTTATCGTAGAAAAGCATTTTAAAATTTTCGAATTTACCTGAAAGCAGCCTCAAATTTCCCGTAAACCTTACGCTAGAAAGGCTCTTGTGCATATTGGCCGATATCTCGTTTATCTTCGCCTTTATATATTCTATCTCATTTGACGCGTGATTTAATTTTGTACTGAGGTATAACCACAAGTTTGCCATGTCTATCGAAAAGGCAGTAAGAGAACCAACTATAGACTTTTTACTGAACCTATCTTCCCTATGAAAACCTGTAAATACAGGATAACCGTGAGCTACTACGTTGTTTATAGACTCTTGAGTATATAGATCCTCAGTGTTATTTATTACTATTGAAGCGGCCCTTTTAAGATCCAAGCTTTTTCACCACTCTCCCATACTTAGAAATAACAGTCATCGGCCTTTGCGAAAAGAAAAGAGGGCTTTCGCCCTCCCCTGCACACCAAACTACATCAGGTTATGATTACCTTACTTTCTTTGTTTTCTTTGTCAAGTTTTCCCTGTATATATTCCAGAATTTCCTTGGATACCTGTATTCTTTTCTCTGTATATTCCTCTTCGGTAATAATACCCTTCTCCACGAGTATCGATGTAATGGTCGCTATCTCGAGTCCGTTTGAACTCAAGGCCTCGCGCGTTATATCTAAGGCCGCCCATATGTCGCCCAATTCTGTATTGATATCTAATTCTTCACTATCGATTTTATTTTCATTAATTTTATCTTTACTCATCTATTTCCTCCTCAGACATATCTTCACCAACTATAAGATGCGTTACTATACCTCTTTCCATCGCCTCTTTTGTATCCAGATATTTATTTAGGCTCTTGTCACATATATCAGATATTTCTTCATCCGTAAACTTATCCTTGAAAGCCTCCATTACGAAACGTTTATACATCATGTTCGTAAACGTCATATCGGCCTCTAGGTTTCTCATACTACCAGATACGTAACTTTCAACCTGTGCACCGTGCACCATAAACGTAGTATAGTCGTATGACCATCTCTCGGTACCGGCCATATAGATCAAGGCCGCTCCTGACGACACTATGCCGTTAGCTATTGTCGTTATGCTGCTGGTTGACTGCTTTGACTTTAGCGCGTTATAAATTGCGAAAGAAGAGTACATGGGGCCGCCATAAGAACTTATGGTAACAACTATTGGTGCATCTGTCATCTCTATCATGTTTATAAGCTTTATGGTCTCTGGATTGTCTATATCTTTTATCTCGCCATATATATATAAATCCAGCCTGGCGTCTACCTTGATCAAATCGGCAGTGTAAAAAGGATTACTAATATTTGTTTCGATTAGGTTTTCTTCGTTCAAAGTTTGCCCCCTCAGACTGTTTTCTATTAATTTCGTTCGCAAACATATGCGCTTTTTTACAATGCAGTTGCACGCCTCTATTCGTATCAAGCGCCTGCAACCTCAAGAAATTTGTCAACAAAACAACGTTTCCATCAAGCAATATGCTTTTTATTATTCCGATTATGTCGTCAACTATATCCATTGCTTCATATATCCTGTATCCGCGTTTGTAAGACAATGCTTTTGCTATATCCCTTTCAGTAAACCTACGCAAAAAATAACCCCCAAAAATCCGCCGTCGTTGCGGTGTCGCAAAATAAAAAAATCAAATGAGTATATGGTTTATACTATGTATATCTTCTTCCCTGTAAAAACCGTTGAAATCTTCCGCATGTTCGATAAAAAACAACACAGAGTACAGATTTTCTTCGGAGTATCCTATCGTAGCCATAATTTTCATAGCGGCGGCCACATAACTCTGTTCTTCTAAATTCAAATTACGGTTTTCCAACACATCGTATGCAAGTTCTGTATTGCTTATAAGTTCGTTGTAGTACGGAGTGATCTTTTTTACGTTGTCTATAAACTCATCCGTTACCTTCATCAGAAGATTGTTGCCATTTATTTTGAACGCAGCAAACTGCATCAGCCTTCTCCTTTATAGTAAGAGACAGTATTGCCAAACATGTCTACTATATCTTCGTTGTCCTTCACGTCTTCCGTCATGTTTTTGCTCAACTGCTTTTTGTACTCAAGATAATCACGTACAGCCTTCTCGAGTATTTCAAGTTTCAATCTGTAGTTTTCAAAGGACCTGAATATATCTGGATGCTTCGTGTTAACATCCATAAACAACGTGTTGAAATCGGATGCTCCAACTTCTCTTTTCCAGCTGTCAAGCACTACACCGTACAGTTCAAAGTTTATTTCTCCGGAAGGTACCCTTGTCAATGGTTATCACGATTCTTACGCAAGGAAGCCACTGGCTTTAGCCACGTGGAGGAATTGCGTATTTTAAACACGCTACGTAAGAATTGCTACCTCCTTTCTATAACTATACCCATCAAAGTGTTGTACAACTGAAAAATATTTATGATTTACACCTTGTACAACTCTTTGACCTTCCTTGTCTTTAATATCAAAACTACCTGATTTTCTACATGCAACTTCTCCGTACCAAATGCCTTTATATTTTCCTTTTGGTATTTCAGCTTTAACCATATCTCCTGTTTGAAAACCAAAGAAATATTTTTGTCTTGCTAAATATCCTCTCGGAAAGCCGTATTTATCTAAATTTGTTCTACAATGACTCCCTCGGCCTTTTGTCTTTAGGGTGTCATGACATAGATAACGTAGGTTCTGTTTCAAACCTTAGCCTGGTCAACATAGGGCTATCAAGCCCACGACTTTAGTCGTTGGGTAGTTGACGATAAAAAGCAAATGTATGAAGATTATTCTTTTTATCATTGCCTTTCTTTTTGTTTTTGCCGTTTAAAAGATCGACCAGATAGTCGATAAAGTCATCTGAAGAATCTTCGTACGTTTGGTCAATTGCCTTTTCCCCTGGTAAAACTTCTTTTTCTGCCTTAGCTACCCTCACGTTACTTGTTTCAAGCTCAATTTCCGCCGGTACAACTATCGTCGCCGTACCGAATATATCACCGGATGCAACCGAAAAGTGTACCTCCATTGCATCTTTGAGTTCTTTGCCGTCAGGGTCATAGATGTAGGTACCGTCCGGCGTACCGTCAGATACGATCTTGTACTTTCTAATGTTCAATCCCAATTCAATTCCTCCCGTTATAGTTATATTGTATTTTAACATATACAACACAGGTTAATGCCAACACCTTATAGATATAACAGTGGAAAAGAACACGCATTATATAAACGCACGAAAATGAAATCAATCAATTGGTTTCGGTAAGCCTTTTTTGATAGACTTTACAACCATATCTATCTTTTCTACGGACTTTGGCGGAATGTTATATTTGTGCTTCAATTCTTCTAAGACTTCAGATATCTGGTGTATAAGGATGTTTATCCTGGTTATGGCTATAGACGTATTAGGATATTTTGCGCACGATTTGCATATCCTGTAATATCTGTTGTTGTCCGGATCGTATAAGTCAACCATATTATACGATTTCTCATAGCTGCCGCACGCGTCGCATCTTTCAAAATCAAAGTTGTTGCTGTCCACAAATATCATCGTCCTCGCCTGAATTTTATACTGGTCTTGACGGCTGGACTTGAACCAGCGGCCTCCCGCTCCCAAGGCGGGCGTTCTACCAGCTGAACTACGCCAAGATTTTTAACTCTGCATTTAAGCGCAGGCACTCCATCCGCAAGCACAATTTATACATCCAGATTCAAACTTTAAACCTTCACCCTGTTTTGCCATGCATACGGGGCAATAAGCCTCGCCTGTCTCCGGGTCTATAAGATAACCTTTTGGACTTGTTATCAGATTAGCCTTGTTTATTTTATCCATAGCCTCTTGCTGTTTCTTTCTACTCTTTGTTTTACCTAACTCAACGAGTTCTTCTACTGCAGAAGATATTATCTGGCATATGTAAGAGTATTCATTCTTCCAGTTCTTTATCTTCTTTACCTGTTTGAGTATATCTTTTATATCCGCATTAGAACGCAGAGACGTAGATACTAGACGCCCGATTGCGTTAAACAATTCCGCATAGTCTTTTGTCGTTGTGGTAGCCCTTATAAAGACTTCAAACGGGTCATTCTTTTCGTCAAAGCCGACTTCTATGTTCATTATCCTAGTTATATCATCATCCGTTGCCTTAAATTTCACGCTCTTCTTCAACGCCTGAATTATGGTCGGCCTTTCCTTTGGTGTTATTTTACCCTTGTCGTTTATACTTATACCCAGATCAAAGTTGAGCTGTTTCTTTGTTTTCTTTTTAGCCTCGAGAACGGCCTGCCTAGATCCGGCGCGAAATATCGTTATTCCCTTGAGCCCCAATTTATACGCTTTCTTATATAGTTCAGATATCTCCTCTCTTGTTGCATCTTCTGGCAGATTTATGGTTTTGGAAACGGACATATCTATTGCGTTTGAAACTATTTCCAATATCGATAAATGCTGATCCACGCTCAATTTATCTGCGGTCTTAAATCTTGGATCACTTACAATATGTTTGGCCTTCGGATCTCCGTCCATAACCTGGCGTATCGTATCGTCATTATAGCCCATCGCTTTAAGTGTATCCCTCACGCCTATATCGTCCTGATCTATAACGAACTCCTGATCCGTATTCGGATTTACCTTGCGCGTGTAGTTGAGAGAAAAGACAGGCTCTATACCTCCAGAGACAGATGCGGCATCAGACGTAAGATACGCGGCTATCATGCTTATGGAACCAGTTGGTGCTATCGCTATTAGCCTGGAATTTGTAACGCCGTCCTTCAACAAATCGGATATTTCTGCGTTGTAATCTCTACTTGTAAAGTAAAAATTTCCCTTTGCATAATCAGATTTATCGTAGTCTTTAAACTTTATACCAGACATATGATAAAACTTGTTAGACGCCTTGATTGTGTAATAAACAAATTCATCTATAAAACCCTTTGTAAATTCTATAGATTCTTTCGATCCATACTCGTATCCCATACGCATAAATACCGAAGCCAATCCCATAAACCCTAGCCCTATAGGTCTGTAATCCAATGAGCGCTGTGTAAGTACTTCCAAAGGATAATCGTTAGCCATAAGTGCCAGATTCAAATAAATAACAGCCCTCTCAATTGTTGTCTCTAAAGCATAATAGTCTAAAAATACACCGTTTTTTTCAATGATATCTTTCCTCAACAAAGCGTATAAGTTTATAGATCCCAGATTACACACAGTCTTATCATAGCCTTGATATTCGCTGCAATCCAGACTTACAAAACCATTTGTTACCCACATATAGTCATACGGAACAGTAATGTCATAAACAACATCTTGTCCTACATGCTCTATCAAAACTATTTTAGCGTAGCCTTCATAAGCAGCATTTAGACCTGTAAATGCTTCATAAGGCTGGCCATCAGCTCTTGAAAATACTACTTTGACAAGGTCTCCTGGCTTTAGCTCTGATATAGAAATCATTTCTAGCGTCTCTTTTTTATGCTCATTTTCGTCAAATCTAACTCTCATTAGTTTATGTTCGGCAGTTGCCACAAGGGTATTAACCTTGCCAATATCGTATGTTGCTATAACCTTATATATATCTTTCAATCCGTTATTAAAAACCTTTGTTATCTTATCCATTTGTTTCTTTATCGGATTCCACGTTAGCATGCCTTCTTTTAACTCATCGGCTCTAATTAAACCTTTATTTGTAGGCACCAAAGTATCACCAGTAACGCACGGATTTACCGACCTTATTTGTCGGATATGTTTAAGCGGATTGAACCTGTTTATGTTGTCTAACATTAGAAGCCCTGGATCAGCACTCTTGTAAACGCTATCTATTATCATATCCCATAAATCCTGCGCGTCTATAGTTTTGACTACCTCTTTTGTATGCGGGTCTATAAGGTTCCACTCGTCACCATTCTCAACCGCAGCCATGAAGTCATCGGTAATCTCAACCGATATATTCACATGCTCGAGATACTTTGGCCTTATCTGACCGTTCTCATCCTCTATCATCTCTGATTTGCGCATAATAAACTTTTCGATATCCGGGTGAGACACAGACATAGAAAACATATTGGCGCCGCGTTTGGTCTTGCCTGACAGCGCTATCTTCTGCGTATTTATGTTGAAAAGGTCCATAAAGCCAAGCGGGCCGCACGATTCTCCCATGGTTGTGGATACAAGTGACCCTTCCGACCTTAGGTCAGAGAAACTTACGCCATATCCACCGGCAGATTTGAATATCACGGCCTGTTCTTTTAACGCGTCATATATCTCGTCAATAGAATCCCCTATCCTTCCCATCGCATAGCACGAGCCGTATGCGGCCTTAGGATTCCTGAACTGGTTCATAGTATCCCATTCTTCATTTGTCATTTTGTCTATGTCTTTGTAAATTATGTCATAGTGTTCTTTCCCGTTTCCAAATCCCCTCATCACGTTAAACAGTTGTGGTGAAGAAGGTATAAACTTTCCAGACTTCATTATGCTATAGAAATCATGGGCCAGTTCCCTTACCTTTTTGTAGTCTTTCTTTATATTAAGATACGCCGACGCCACCTTTTTGGCAACCCTCAGCAACATCATATCTACGGTTTCCTGAATTTTACTTTCGTCAAAAGACCATTCCCATAGATACCTTTGTTTAAGTATCTGTTCAGTACCTTTATGCACTTTATCTCCCCCGTTTCTAGGTTAAATGTGATCGGTAAGTTTTAGCAGGAAAAGTTCATCGAATTATTCGGCGGAGACCCCCGGCTTTAGCCGTGGGGAGGAAGCCGCCTGCCTCCTTTCACATAGTAATGGTTTTGTTTTACTTAACAACTTTAGTTTCTTGTAAATTGCTGAAGCGCACACCTTTGTTCCATCTAGCTTCCGGATATCAAAGTATCCACTACTCCGTCTTCCGAATATAAAGCACGGTTCCCCCTGATATTCAACTTCGTCAAACAGCTCGAATCCATGAACAAATCGAGGAGCTTTATTAGCTTTACGGAAACCCTTTTTGGGATTTGTCTTATGCAACTGGCGATTCTGTCTCCGCACTTGTTTGAAGTAATACCAACAATTGCTTCCTTCTGCCAACGGGTTTCCAGAAATACACCTTGCATCTATACGGTGCGATTTTTCAAGGTTATGTTTGATTCGAATATTTTTGGTTATATAGCCAAAAGTCAGATGCACATTTGAATATAGTTCTTTTAGCTTGTTATAGAAAGCCCATCTCATTATGTTCATAGATGCTGCATCTCTGAATGAAGAGCTTCGTTTGATTTTTAGATCAATCTCTCCTTTATGGTATCTCTTATGACACGTTTCACACAAAGTAATTAAATTATCAGGAGAGTTACCACCAGTCTTTCGTGACTCGATATGATGAACGTTTAGAATTGAATCTTTCGATTTGCCTTTACAATGTTGACAGGTATGTTTATCCCTGAACAAAACATACTCCCTGACATTATAAAATCCTAGCTGTTCGCCTTGCTGGTAATCCTTGCCAACAATGTTTGGATTCTTTATTTTCTGTATATCGAATTGAGCCACTTCTACTACTACTTTGGTTATCGGTAGAATTTTATGGACTATTTCTACCACCTTAATATGAGTATCAATCTTATTCTGTATAGACGGAGCTATCCAACCTTCAGGCTTTCTTCTATTAAGGAAACGTGCTTGTCTATAACGTGTTTTTCTGTTTCTCCTTGATCTCCTAAGTGCCCTTCTGGTAGATAGCAAATCTACAATATCTGTCCTCAATTCGACTTCTGACGAAAACAATTCCTTATTCTTAGTTGTAGCCGATGCTCCTATTGTCTTGCTTCCAGCATCTATACCAAGAACTACCTCTTGTTTGTAACCAGAGGAACCATACAACAGCTGAATGGTAAATGGTGTTCTTTTTACTACTTTAGCCTTCTGTTCTTTTAATAGTCTTCGTGCTTTCTGTGGTTTACACGGCATCAGTGGTTTCCCGTATTTACTAATAACGTAGACTAACATAAAGCCTACCTCCTTGCGGAGTAATCTTCCCATCGCCAATGTTATCCGACAGTTTCTTGTTAGTAGCACTGTTCCTACCCATCAGAACTGTTTAACCACTAACCGCAGAGCGTAAGACTTGGGATCGCATCCTACGGTGCCTATACATTTGTCGGTAACGTAGTGCTCAAAGCACTTAGGCTAGTCAAATAGGGCTTTTACAAGCCCCCGGCTTTAGCCGTGGGGTATTTGACTCTTTCGGTAATATCGTCTAAGTATACTTTGTACATTTTGTTGTGCTTCACCATAAACACCTTCCTAAATTAATTCGTTTAGTAGACTGTCAAGATGACCAGGCAGTGCGCACTGTGGCACTATGTACTCATCATCGTTTACATTAAAACCCGTAAACCTCCATACCACCTTTTTGTGTCCGCTGCCCAGTATCTCCCATATAAGTATCCTGTCTTTACGTACGTCCGGCTCACAGTAATTCTCGGCTACATCGGTCAATGCGTCTTCAAACGTATCGTGTTCGGCAAATATCCTGTTGCCATGATAAGAGATATCAACGACGTAGGATGTTGTCTTTGACTTTGCTCCACAATATCTTCTAAACGCGTCTTGTGTCGTTGATGCCAGCCTTTTTCGCGCGGCTTCCGTGATGTTGTCAGGTACAGAAAACAAGTCCCCTCCACCTGTGGCCAACCACGCCACATAGTCTAAAGGAACTTCACTTACTTTGCTGCCTTTGTACTTGCCAAAATTTATAATAGTATCAATCAATTCAAAAAATACCTCGACTTCAGTTGAATTTAACTAAACACGATACGATTATATTACCATTTGTTTGTCTTCAATTCTTAAAGCGTAGTCGAGGCAAATAGACGCTAGCTCTATGTCAAATTCATCGTCCTTTTCGACAAAGATAAAGTCTTCTTTTGACGCATCAAAGTATTCTCTGTAGCCTTCTATTATCCTGTCAAATCTTTTCAGCGCAAAATTATCCAGTTGATCGGGATTCGTAATCCTGTCAACAGACAGGTCGTAGTCACAATCCCTGTATACATATGTAAGGTTTATATCATTTTTCCATAGCACTTCACGCACGAGTCCGTCCACTTCCTCAAATATCTCCCGGTCCATGCCGCAGGAATAAACCTGGTAAGCATACGTTGAGGCAAGCCAGCGCGAGGAAAGCAGTATCTTTGCACCTGTAAGCAGAAACTTGTTTATTATCTGCTGCGCGCACATGCCAACTATCCGTATAGAATTTGAATCACCCTGCGTGAACATGTTGTACAGGTGCTTTTTGCCAGTTCCCATCTCGTCCATGATGTTGTTAAACGTCATATAAGACGGAGAATCTTTCAGGCTGTCAAGATAGCTTTCCATTTGTTTAATAGCATACGTCTTGCCTGAACCGTCTATGCCTTCAAACACTATTAGGTGTCTCAATCATCCTCCTCCAGTCCCAGTCGCTTAAACTGAAATGTTGGTACAAGCAGATTGTTTTTATCATCTCTAACAACATACAGTTCACCCTCATATATCATGCGCATAGCTACGTCTGGTGGTATGTTATATCTAGTTATGAATTCGCCGTACGGCATATTGGCATATTCGTGTGCCTCTGGTTGTTTTTTATTTGTACCTTTTTTCTTTGTGCCCGTTTTTGTCTTTTGGTTTTTACTTTCAGCCAAGTTGTTAACCTCCATCTCGTAAGCAGTAATCAAGGAATGGGCAATAGTCGCACCGCCAGTCTCTGGCTTTCAACTCACATTTCATATACTTTTCATATTTGCTTTTGGAGAGCTCGCCGTTGTCGTACATATCCTGTACTTGTTCGTCGCTGTATTCAGGGTTGTACTCTCTATCTGGCAGCTCGTTCTTTTCCACACATTTGCCCACATAGATATAACGCCTCAGCATGTCCTGCACCGTAAAAGGCTTAAGTTTGACTTCGTCTGCCTCGTATTTGCCGTCATATTTTCTGAGCACCTTAACTATCGGGTAATGCTCGTTGCCGCGTTCCTCGAGTTTCAACGTATACTCCGAGAATAAACCGTTATCGCGCGCAAGATAAGCTATCCTCGCGGTATCTATGCCATCATAACCTGTAACTTTAGGATAAACAACAGAAAGGTAGTAAAGGTAATTCATCGTCTGAAGAAGGTTGTCTATCTTCGGCGCGGGTATAAATGGGTCCTCGGTATATGTGAGCATATTTGAACTTGATCTTTTATACCCGGCTATATGTTGCTTAATAAAGCTCTGCCCGTAAGACGACTTCAATTCCATTACCTGTGGTTCACCGTTTATCCTGACTATAAGGTCAATCTCGCCCGATACCTGATAACCGTTACCGAACGGATATGCAAACCTTATGTGGTCAGCCTCGAATATACCTGCGCGTTTGGCCAATTCTATGAAACTGGACTCAAAATTTTCGCCCATCTCAAATATCCACGCGCCTTTGTCGTCTATTTCAGTCTTTGCTATGCCGTTAAGCTCGTAGAAGTAAGCTCTCGCACACTTGCCGTATACCTTACCGTCGATTACAACCGAAGCACCGGTTGGTGCAAATATACCGGAGTAGGTCTTCGACAGCGAGTACTGCCTCTTGTTTCTAAGATTTTCGTTCACAATCTCAAATACGCTTTCAACCATCGTATCACCATCCTTTATTTTTGGTACATAACCGCGTTTTTATTACTTCTACTGTTCTGTTTTTAAAACATTTTTAACCCTTATCACCAGCTCGTTTATCTTGTTCTCGCAGTTTTCTTCCGTTATCTGATACTGTCTGGCTATATCTTCTATCGAGTAGTTGTCCACTATGTAATCGGATAACATGTCGTACTCCATTTGAGTCAGAAATGTGAGCGAGTTTATCTCTTCCGTATCTACATTATCCATTGACTGAATTTGATCAACTCGCGTACTGTCTGAATCCACATCGTTTTTGTTGCGCATTATATCAACGTCTAACTTGTCTGTAGAGAACTGGTTCAACATATCCTTTGACTGCTTCCACAAAACGCTAGATATACGCCTCGGCAGAAGAAACGTTATAAACTCTATGAACGACGACTTCCTGTACTTGTATGAATTTATAAGACGTATTATCTCTATGTCTATCTCTTGCCTGAAATCAGACTCTTCTAGATTTGTTGCTATTGTCCTCAAGTGCTCTATTGACGATGACTTTGTTGACGCGTAAAGTCCGGCCAGAATCATCTTGTTCACCTTTGGGTTCACGGTATAGCTTGTGCCCATTATAGCGTTACACAGTGAATTTATATGGTGCGTCAAATGTTCCTGTATCGCCATATAGGCGTCGTCCTTTTCTGCCCCGGTAGTACTCTTATAAATCTCTACACAACGATTGAGGTCATATCTTTCATACCGCTTCAGTATCCTCAGCCTCGTTGTATATATTGAGTGTGACTTTGGCTATTGCCATAGCGAAGGCCTCGTCGGCCCTGTTTATCTTCTTGCCAAACTCCCTTTCGGCAGCTTCCTTCATTGCATTATCAAGCGCCTTACGCTTATCCTTGCGTTTAAGGTTCTTGTAGTCATGAGACTTAACACCAAATACTTTTTTGGCACTCTCCGGAGCTATATCTTCCGCTATTATTCCATAAACCCTGTATATCGACATCATCAGGGAACCTGTAAGCCTTGACAATATCATCACAGAGTTTGGATTGTTGGCCACATACTGGCTCTCTATTCCGGCCATGACCAGCCTGTGACCTTTTGAATGTACCAGCGACAGCAAACCCTCCACGGTATTTGATATATTTACCATCCTCAGTTTGTAATCTCCCAATTTCGTGCTGACAGATATGCAACCGCTAGAATACAGGTTGCCGTCAACTGTAAGCAACGCCCAGCCGCAAAAAGATGTTCCCGGGTCAATACCCAATATGAGATCCAAAAGCTAATATTCACCCCTAAGATATAATAATGTTCAACATGAAACGTTTCCGTAATAGCCTAAACCATTTACCGAGCTTGTGTCATAACTTACACCACCGTAATTAGCGTCACAATCTGCCGTAGAAACCGCAACCCCTTTATCATAAATGCTGTATTCACCGGTAGTATACACGTGGTTTTGTACGCTTCCATCGAACTCGTCAACGGCGCACGTGTATGAAAAATTAAAGTACTTAGACTCCTCCATGCTTGCGAATAATCCGGCAGCGGCAATGTTGTCGTAAGTACCGTCTTCCAGTTTGAGCATATAGGTTAGATAGGCCTTATCGTCTATTATCATAGCGTTTATCCCTATTACCTCTCCGCTTTGATAAGATTTTATGGAGAATACGGTGTCTCCTATCTTAAACCTTGCCGCAAGAACCGAGTTGTGAACAACGTAGACATTCATTACCCTATGGTACGTATTAGAACCGTCTTTGGTAAAGAAGTTCCTCACGCCGTTAACCACATTCGCATACAGCTCGTAACCGCGTTTTCTATCCGCGTATACAAGCTGTATCTTATCGTCCAATCTGATACTGAAAATATTTTGCAAGCTCAAAGCACCTTCTTGTATTTACCGTCCTCGAATACATACTTTTTACTTATCTGTTCCACACTATATAGCTGGCTTTCACGCCTTATCACATAGCTACCGTCTTCAAGCTTTATCATGTACGCTGACATCTTTAGTTCAATCTCCGTGTTTTCCCAGACCATCAGG
>Ga0209604_1002028_pt1 | contig 15202 bp, 9 predicted proteins | sample AD_UKC097_MetaG_FD_184405 | JGI IMG/M metagenome (GOLD analysis project Ga0209604, IMG submission 184405) | Active sludge microbial communities of municipal wastewater-treating anaerobic digesters from USA - AD_UKC097_MetaG (SPAdes) (version 2) | ecosystem: Engineered > Bioreactor > Anaerobic >... | reverse complement strand
ACACGAAGCCGAAGCGGCGGGAGTTGAGGCCTTTCTCGACATCCTGGAGGTCCTGTTCTCCGGTATCCTCGAGCCGGAAAAGACTCGGAAGCGGCGATATGAAGGATATCTGCGTGTTGAGCGCCTGATACCTCTTCTTGTTCAGCGAGATGAGGAGGAGCCTGTGGAGAAGCGCCCTTACGTACCTGTAGAAAGGTTCTATCGAGGACGGATGGGGGGTCACGGCGAAGATGGAAAGGTCGGACGCGAGTGCGAAATCGAGACCGTCGTTGTTCGTGCCCGAACCGGCGTCGATTATCACGTAATCGTAGGGGAGTTCGCGAAGCTCAGAGATGATCTTCTGCTTGACGAGGTATGGAATGTTGGCGATGTCCGAATTGTCGGGAGCCCCCGCTACGAATGCGAGGTTGGCCACCGACGCCTGCGTCACGGCGCTCTTGAGCTCGCTCCCCCTGATCGTGGTGAGGACGGAGATGTTCCTTTCGGGTATCGGGACTCCCAGAGCGAGATGGCAGGACGCCTTCGAAAGAGCAGCGTCGATCAGCAGGACGTCGCTTCCCTTCTTGGCAAGCTGTATTGCGGAATTGGCCGCGAGCAGTGTCGTCCCGACGCCTCCACGGGGGGAGGAGAAGGAGATGACGAAAGGTTTTTCCTCGCTCGCGAAAAGGTTGTCGCTCATGACATCCCCTTGAGAGCCTAGGATAACTCTCCCGGGCTCTCAAGGCAAGTATTTTTCAACGCGGCCTAGCGGCTTTTCCTGGAGAAAAACTTCTCGACCCCGAGGGCGTTCCACCAGAGGACGACCGGGGAGGCCACGAAGATGGTCGAGTAGGTTCCGACTATGATACCCCAGCTCAGCACGAAGGCGAAGGAGTAGATCGCCTCGCCGCCGAAGAAGAGCATCGAGAAGACGACGGCCGCGGTCAGCATGTTGGTGATGATCGTCCTGGAGAAGGTCTCGTTGATCGCCAGCTGCATCATCTCCTTGTCCTCGTTCCTTCTCTGGGCGGTCATGTGCTCCCTGACCCTGTCGAAGATGACGATCGTGTCGTTGATCGAGTAGCCCAGCAGTGTGAGCAGAGCGGCGATCGCGGGGATATTCATCTCGACCCCGAACAGGGACATGAGGCCGAGGGCGACCGTTCCGTCGTGTATCAGGGCGACGATGGCGCCCACGCCGAACCTGAGCTTGAACCTGAACCACGCGTAGACCAGGATGGAGAGAAGGGACCAGAAGACCAGCAGGCTCGATTTCTTCCTGAGTTCCTTGCCGATAGTCGGGCCGACAGTGTCGATCCTGAGCAGGGAGTAGTTGCCGATGACGGTGTTCTTCGAGAGGAAATCCGTGATCTGGTCGTTGACCATCGGCGCGCCCTTGAGCTGTGTAAGGCCCGTCAGGATGCCGCCGCTGTTCTTCTTGACCTCCATGACCGAATCGGCGATGGCTTTGCACTGGTCGAGGGACCCGCCCAGCCTGCCTTCGGTGATCGCCCTGGTGAACAGGTCGGCGAGGGTCGCGGCGTTGGTGTTGTTGAGATCGACTTTTCCGGAGCTTCTGGCGGCGCGCGTCTGATCGTCGGCGAGCGTTTCCCTTATGGTGGACAGGGTTCCGGCGAGAGCTTCTTCGGTAAGAGCGTTGCCCTTCTCGTCCCTGGCGTCGATCCTGATCAGGAGCTCGTTGTCTTTCTCGTCGCCGTACCTGACGGCCGTGAGCGAGTAGGGAAGCTTTTTCCTTAGCTCGCTCTCGATCAGGCGCGGGTCGTGCGAGGAACTGTATTTTACTTCAACTTCCTGCCCGCCCCTGAAGTCGATGCCCCAGTTGAGGCCCTTTGTCGCGAGGCTGAATATCCCAACGGCGATCAGGAGGACCGAAAGGCCCACGAAGAAATAAGTGTAGTTGAACCAGGGGAACTTCATGCCCCTGAAGGAGGTCGTCGGCCCGACGGAGATGGTGTTCACGGGGACCTTGCCTCCCTTGCTCCTGTAGTTCATGACCATGTCGTAGATCCACCTGGAGACGAAGACCGCGGTGAACATGGATGCCAGAAGGCCGACGATCAGGGAAACTGCGAAACCCTTGATCGGGCCCGTTCCGAACTGGAACAGGAAGAGGGCGGAGATTATGGTGGTCAGGTTCGAGTCGATGATCGCAGAGAGGGCCTTGGAGAAGCCGTTGGATATTGCGGTGAGGACCGTCTTCTTCTCGTTCACCTCGTCCCTGATCCTCTCGAAGATCAGGACGTTCGCGTCGACCGCCATACCGATCGTCAGGATGATGCCTGCGATGCCGGGTACGGTCAGAGTCATGCCGAAGGTGGACATGATTCCCATTATCATCACGAAGTTCAGAAGGAGCGTCACTATGGCGTTTATGCCGGAGAAGTGATAGTAGGCAAGCATGAAAGAGAAGATGAACAGAAGTCCGATGAGGCCGGAGATCGTTCCCCTCCGGATCGCGTCGAGGCCGAGGCTGGGGCCTACGGTCCTCTCCTCTCCGAACTCGGGGATCGCCGGAAGCGAGCCGGACTTGAGTTGGAGGACGAGATGCCTCGCCTGGTCAGGCGTGAAGTGGCCCTGGATAATGCCCTTCTCTCCGATCTCGGACTGGATGACGGGGTTGCTTATAACGCTGTTGTCCAGGAGTATGGCCGCGTGGTTGCCCACGTTCGCCCTGGTGAACTCGCGGAATTTCTTCCCGGCCGCGAGGGTAAGCTCGAAGCCTACGGCGGGCTGCCCGAACTCGTCGCCTTCCACCTGGACGTTCTGGATGTCTCCCCCGGTCACGATGGGGACTTTCTTAACAAGCACGAAGTACTGCCCGTCTTCGGGCCTTTCGCCCTGGAACGGAACGATCATCGCGTCGTCGGGGACCCTTCCTTCGTACTGCTGGAGAAGGGCTTCCTTGGAAGGAGAGCCGGTCTTGGGCTCGAGGGTCAGGTGCCAGCCGAGCTGGGCCGCCTTTCCGATGAGCGCCTTGACCTCGGTCGAGTCGGCTATGCCCGGGAGTTCGACGACTATCTTGTTGGATTTCAGGCCCTGCCTGTGGATCGCCGTTTCGGCGACGCCGTACCGGTCGATCCTGTTGCGGATGATCTCGACCGACTGGGTGATCGCCCTGTCCCGGAGTTCAGATTCCTGCGATTCGGTAAGTTTGAGGTTGTACTTGCCGCCGCCCTCGGCCGAGAAGGAATAGGTGCCGGCCAGGAAACGGTCCGCAATGTCCTTGACCTCGACGCCCAGGCCCGGGTTCTTGCCCTCGATGACGATCGCTCCCTTCTGTTCCGAAGAGGGATACATGTTGTCGAAGGCCATGTTCTTTTTCTTAAGTTCTCCCTCGATCGTAATTATGTCCGTCGTCAGCTTCTGCGAGACGGCAACGTCGGTGTTCATAAGGAGCAGGAGGTGGACGCCGCCCTTGAGGTCGAGGCCGAGCTTCAGGTTGCCCTTAGGGTTGAAATAGGGAGCCTTGGTGTTGAAATAATAGAAGAATACGCAGAGGAGCGTAACTAGAGCGATAAGAATACCTTTCCATTTCAAATTGTCTTTCATTTTCTCTCCCTATCAGGGTTCTTCTGAATCCGGAAGCTGTCCGGCTATGGCTGATTTGTTGAAGGATATCTTCACGTTGTCCGCGACCCTCAGGACGATCCTGGAATCGTCGACGGCGACGATCGTGCCCCTGACGCCGCCGATGGTGAAAACCTTGTCTCCCGATTTGAGATCGTCGAGCATCTTCCTGTGTTCCTTGGCTCTCTTCTGCTGAGGGCGGATCAGCATGAAGTAGAAGATGACGATCAGCAGGATCAGCGGAAGGAACGCCACGATGGGGTTCTGGCTCTGCCCCTGCGGTTGTGTCATAAGAAGAAAATCCATAACCTACCTCCCCGAAAAGTCAAATGCGTATTGTGCCAAATTTTGACCCATTTTGTCAAGCTTCTCCATATAATACAAACATTTACGGAACGGCCGGCGGCCCCGTCGGGAACGGCCGGGCCGGTTTTGTGGTAACTTATAGGAGGAGGAACGGGTGATAGTCATCCTGACCCACACCAACGCGGATTTCGACGCCCTGGCGGGCATGACCGCCTGCGTCAAGCTCTACCCGGGCGCGAAGCTGATGTTTCCCGGCTCGATCGAGCACAACCTGAAGGATTTCATCGGGAAGTTCAGGAACGAACTGCCCGAGATAATCTCTCCCAAGTCGTTCGATTTCGAAAAGGTGGACAGGTTCGTGCTCGTGGACGTCGCCGCTCAGAGCCGCCTCGGAACGATCTCCCACGTCATAAGGAACAAGCCTGTCGACCTCTACGACCATCACCCGGCCCAGTGCGACATCAAGGGAGAGATCGTCGTCGACGAAGATGCGGGGGCCGTCACATCGCTGCTCACGGAGATGCTCGAAGAGCGTTCCATCGCGGTGTCGCCTTTCGAGGCGACCCTGTTCCTTCTCGGCATCTATGAAGACACGGGGTTCCTGACCTTCCCGACGACCCGCCCGAGGGACTTCGAGGCCGCAAAGAGGTGCCTCGGTTGGGGAGCCCAGCTGACGGAGATATCGAGGTGGCTGCACAGGAGGCTGACGGAGAGCCAGCTCAGGATAGTCACCAGGCTGGTGGAGAACCTCGAACACATCGTCGTAGGCGGAATCAGGGTCCACATAACGACTTTCGTTTCACCCGACTTCATCCCCGACCTGTCTTTCCTGGTCCACGAGCTTCTGAGCCTCGAGGACCTCGAAGTGATATTCCTCGTAACATACCTCGAGAGCAGGGTCCACATCATAGCGCGGTCGAGGACCCCGCTGGTCGATGTCGGGAAGATAATGGAGGTTTTTCACGGCGGCGGCCATCCCTCGGCGGCTTCGGCGACCCTCAAGGGGATGACTCTGGACGAGGCGAAGAGGGCGCTCATCGAGCAGATACTCCTGAAAGACCCGGTCGGCTACAAGGCGAGGGATTTTTGCGTCAGGGACTTCACCCGGGGGAGTTCCGGCATCACCATCGACGAAGCGCTGGAAGAGATGAACAGGATACGGATAAACGCCCTTCCCATCTTCGACGGCGGAATGCTGACGGGCGTGGTCAACAGGCAGGAGGTGGACAGGGCCATACAGCACAGGTTGGGAAAGAACCCCGTCACAACGCTGATCGCTCAGACCCCGCTGCTTTTCAGCCCGGATACGCCGGTCGAGATCGTCTACAAGAAGATGCTGGAAAGAAGCGCGAGGATAGTCCTCGTCGGCGAAGCTCCCGACAAGGTCGAGGGCCTGATCTCCCGGATGCAGATGTTCAAGCAGCTTTACGAAAAAAGCACACCCGATCTTGTCAAGAGCTTCGGAGGGACTCCTTCCACGGGCGAGATCCTGATGATAATGGACTCCTTTTTCACGAGGGAGGAGGCCGCGCTCCTCAGGACGCTGGGAGAACTGGCCGCTTCGAAGGGGATGATGGTCTTCCTCGTGGGAGGGGTCGTAAGGGACATCCTCCTGCACGATTCAGTAAAGGACCTCGATTTCGTCGTCGAAGGCGACGCTTCCGAGCTCGTCGGCGAGTGGGCGAAGATCCACGGCGGCAGGGTTAGGTCGCACTCCCCCTTCGGGACCGCCATCTGGATGAGACCGAAAGAGGGGCGGTGGGATTTCGCGACCGCGAGGAGCGAATACTACGAGTTCCCGGGCGCCCTTCCCGTCGTGACGGAAGCGCCTCTAACCAAGGACCTGGCGAGAAGGGACTTCACCATCAACTCGATGGCGATAAGCATCAACCCCGGCGATTTCGGAACCCTGATAGATCCGTTCGGGGGGATAAAGGATCTCAGGCATTGCCAGATAAAGATCCTTCACGGCCTCTCATTCGTGGAGGACCCGACGAGGGCTTTCAGGGCGGTAAGGTTCGCCGCGAAGCTGAACTTCATCCTCAGCAGGGAAACGAAACAGCAGATATTGAACGCCCTCAGGCAGGGGGTTTTCCAAAACCTTTCGCCCAAGAGGGTCCTTTCGGAGATGATAGAGATCCTGAGATCCCCCGGTGCGGTTGAGGCCTTGCGGCTTCTCGAGGAGCTCCAGATCCTCAAGCTGTTCTGGAATTCAATCAAGCTTACGCCTAAGCTGAAGGAAAGGCTTTACAAATCGCAGAAGGTGGCCGACTTCTTCGAGGTGAATTTTCCCAAAGAGAAGTTCGACAGGGCGTTACTAATGATGCTCAGCCTGACGGACAGGCTCGCGAACAGGGAACTTCCCGGCTTCATAAAGGCCTACCCGTTCTCGAAGGCTATGAAGGAGATGCTCCTCACTTACAGGGAGACGACCTGGAGCATCCGGAAAAAGTTCGAGTTCGGCAGGAAGACGAGGGGCGAAGCTTTCAGGATCTTCGAAGCCCAGCCGCTGGTCCTTCTTCTTCACTATCTGTCCCGTTGCGAAAGGGAGGAAGAGGAGACCCTCCTGAGGAACTACATTCTCAAAGACAGGTTCGTCAAGCTGGAGATCGACGGCGACGACCTGAAGAGGGCGGGCCTCATGCCGGGGGAGCATTTCTCCCACGCCCTCATGGAAACGAGCAAGGCGAAGATTGAGGGAAAGGTGAAAACCCGCGAGGACGAACTGCGATTCGCGGTTGCTTCCGCGAAAAAGTACCTTTCCAGAAAGGATAACGGCCGTGGCAAGAACTAGGACGATCGTCCTGCTGATCCTGTCGGTTCTCCTGATCCTCTCCGCGCAGGGGGAGGGAAAGGCCGAGAAGAATGTCCCGATAGTCGTGATCGTAACGGTCGACGGCACGAGGTGGGACGCGATAAAGGGGCTGGACAGCTTCGCCCGGATGGAAGAAACGGGGTTCAGGGCGAAGAAGATGCGTTCTGTCTTCCCCTCGCAGACATGTCCGGCGCACGCGTCGATCGCGACAGGGGTCAGGCCGGCCGTCAACGGAATTTTGTCGAACCAGTTCCTCGAAAAAGATACGGGAACGAGGTTCAGCCACGAAAAGGAGGCGAAATGGCTGAAGGCCCCTCCGCTCTGGGTCATCGCGGAAAAAGCGGGGATCAGGACCGCGGTTTCGGAATGGCCGGTGTCCGAAGGAGAGTGGGACGGCGTAAAGCCGTCATATTACAGGGCGTTTGACTGGGACAACACGGACAGGCAGGCGGCCGAATGGACGCTCGCGCTCCTGAAAATGAAGGAGGCCGCGCCGGGGCTGATCATGACCTGGCTCCGCGCCTGCGACAAGGCGGGGCACGACCACGGGCCGGGATCCGCACAGTATAAAGAAGCCGCGGCGAGGACCGGGAAGCTCCTGATAAAGCTCGCGGACGGGATCAGGGAGGCCGGGCTCGAAAAGAAGGTGGTCCTGCTTATGAGCTCGGATCACGGGATGAAGGATATCGTCGGCGAAATTGACATAGTGCCTTCGGTCCCCAAGAAGGGGTTCTATCCCTATATCGCCATATCGGGGCCGACGGCGATGATATATACCAAGGATGTCCGTCAGCACGCGGCCGTCCTCAAGAAACTGAAAAAGATTAGGAACGGCGTTTCACTCTACCCTCCTTCGAAACTGCCGGAGGAGTGCTCGCTCGGAAATTCGGACAGGGTGGGAGATATCCTGCTGTCAGCGCCTCCCGGATACATCTTCTCCCCGTTCAAGAGAGGCGCTCACGACAGGAATTACGGGTACCACGGATGGCCTCCGTCCGACGATGACATGTGCGGCGTCTTTTTCGCGGCGGGCCCGGGAGTGCCTGTCAGGACAATCGAAGAGGCTTCGATCCTCGATATCGCCCCGACGGCGCTGAAGCTGCTCGGACTGGACATCCCTACTCGCTGCGAAGGGAAGCCGCTCTTTTAGAGGGGATAATGGATAGAAAACCGAAATGGCTCCGCCAGGAAAGGCTTCCGGTCGGGGAAAAAGCGAGCGCGGTCCTCTCAACCATAAGGGAGCACAAGCTGAAGACCGTGTGCACCGAAGCCTCGTGCCCCAACAAGGGTAAATGCTTTTCCGAAGGGACGGCCACTTTCCTGATCCTCGGCCCTTCCTGCACCAGGAACTGCCGCTTCTGCAACATCGGGCACGAACTCCCTTCACCGGAAGATCCGGAAGAAGCCTCGAGGGTCGCCGAAGCAGCGGGGAAAATGGGGCTCAGCTTCATCGTAATAACCTCGGTGACGAGGGACGACCTTCCTGACCGCGGGGCGAACGCTTTCGCCAGGGTCATACGGGAAGTGAGAAAAAAGCTTCCCCGGGCGGGGATAGAAGTGCTCACCCCTGATCTCGACGGGCGAAGGGACCTTCTGAAGATAGTCCTGGATGAAAAGCCCGACGTTTTCAACCACAACATCGAAACCGTAAGGAGACTGACCCCTGAGATAAGGTCGGGCGCCGATTACGACCGTTCGCTGACCATCCTGAAGAACGCGAAAGAGATGTTTCCGGGACAGGTCACCAAGAGCGGGCTGATAGTCGGCCTCGGGGAGACAAGGGAGGAACTCAGGGAGACTTTTACCGATCTGGCATCGGTCTTCGTGAACCGCCTTACCATCGGGCAATACCTGCCGCCGTCGCTCAAACATCATCCTGTCGCAAGGTATCTCACTCCCGAAGAATTCGAGGAATTGAAGGAAGAGGCGAAAGGGGCTGGGATCAGGGCCGTCTTGTCTGGGCCCTTCGTCAGGAGCTCCTTCCACGCGGCGTCTTTCGACTGACCGCCAAAAATGGCTTTCCATTCCGCCTGCTTCAATTTTTTGAAGCCGGCTCTTCCTCCTTGAAATCGAGCGACGCCGAATTGACACAGTACCTTAGGCCGGTCGGTTCCGGTCCGTCATCGAACAGGTGGCCGAGATGCGCCCCGCATTTCGCGCAGTGGATCTCGGTCCTTGTCATCCAGATCGTCTCGTCCTTTTCGGTGCCGATCTGTCCCTTCGCTACATAGAAGCTGGGCCAGCCGCTTCCGGAGTCGTATTTTCCGTCCGAGGAAAAGAGTGGCTCGCCGCAGACGACGCAGTGATAAATTCCCTTCTCTTTATTATTGTAGTATTTGCCCGTAAAAGGGCGTTCCGTTTCCCTCAGCTGGGTCACCCGGTAGCTGATGTCGGACAGGCGCTTTTTCAGCTCCGGATCGTTTTTCGCTTTTTTCCCGGGCGACGCCGACGGGATCGCGCAGCCTCCCTTCCCCTGTTTCAGGTGGTATTTCTGGTGGTACTCCTCCGCACGGTAAAATGGCCCGGCCAGTTTGACCTCCGTCACGACCGGAAGCTTGAACCTTCCCGACTTGTCGAGCGTCTCTTTGGACCTTTTCGCCTTCTCGAACTGCTCCTTGGATGTGCAGAAAACGGCCGAGCGGTACTGCTTGCCCACGTCCCATCCCTGGCGATTCAGGCTGGTCGGGTCGTGGATCTGCCAGAACAACTCGAGGAGCTGGTCATAGGTCACCTTCGTTGGATCGAAGGTCACCCTCACCGCTTCGGCGTGGCCTGTCCTGCCTCCGCAGACCTGTTCGTAGCTCGGGTCGGGAGTGGTCCCGCCCGTGTATCCCGCTTCGGTCGAGGTGACACCGGGTACATTCAGGAAGGCGCTTTCGACCCCCCAGAAACAACCGGCCGCGAATATCGCAACTTCGAGCATTGTAACCTCCTCGTATCAATAACAATAATTGCACTTGATTGTTCCCCTTGAAAAGGTGGTATATTATATCCTTTGCAAATTCGCCCTAAGCGAGGGGATGCTTTAGAGGAGACTTCATGGTCCTTAGAGAAAAGGTCTTCGAATTTTTCAAGAAGAAGGAAACCGTTCTCGGCGGAGGCGGCGCCAAGGCCGTCGAAAAGCAGATAAGCATGGGAAAGCTGACCGCCAGAGACCGGATCACCAAGCTGGTGGATACGGGCTCCTTCCACGAATACGACATGTTCGTCGAGCACAAGTGCCAGGACTTCGGGATGAGCGGCAAGCAGCTTCCCGGCGACGGCGTCATCACAGGCACGGGGACCATCTCCGGCCACCCGGTCTGCCTCTACGCCCAGGATTTCACGGTCGCGGGCGGGTCTCTGGGCTACATGCACGCCAAGAAGATAACCAAGATCATGGATCACGCCATGAAGCTCGGCGTCCCGATCATCGGCATCAACGATTCGGGCGGCGCCAGGATCCAGGAGGGCGTCAACTCACTGGCGGGCTACGGCGAGATCTTCTACCGCAACACGCTGGCGTCGGGAGTGATCCCCCAGATCTCCGTCATTCTCGGCCCCTGCGCTGGAGGGGCTGTCTACTCCCCGGCCCTCACAGACTTCGTCTTCGTCGTCCAGAACACTTCCAAGATGTTCATCACCGGCCCCGAGGTAATCAAGACCGTCCTCGGCGAGGAGATCAGCATGGAGGAGCTGGGCGGAGCGAAGATCCACACCGAGGTGACCGGCAACGCCCACTTCTTCGCGGAGAGCGAGGAGGAGTGCTTCAGCCAGATCAAGAAGCTTTTCACCTACATCCCATGGAACAACAGGAAGAAGGCCGACCCCTTCTCCCCCAAGCCGCCCAAGCTCCAGTACGACATCGAGAAGATAATCCCCGAAAGCCCTAAGCTTCCCTACGACATCAGGGAGGTCATAAGGGCCGTCGCTGACGATTCCGACTTCTTCGAGATCCACGAGAGGTGGGCTGCCAACCTGGTCGTGGGCTTCGCCAGGATCAGGGGCGAGACGGTGGGGATCGTCGCCAACCAGCCGCTGGTGCTCGCAGGCGTCCTCGACGTCGATTCGTCCGACAAGGCGGCGAGGTTCATCAGGTTCTGCGACGCCTTCAGCATCCCTCTTATAACACTCGTAGATCTTCCCGGCTACCTGCCCGGCATCGACCAGGAATACGCGGGCGTCATCAGGCACGGCGCCAAGGTCCTCTACTCCTACAGCGAGGCGAGCGTCCCCAAGATCACCGTCATCCTGAGGAAGGCTTACGGCGGGGGCTACATCGCTATGTGTTCGAGGCACCTCGGAGCCGACTTCGTCTTCGCCTGGCCCACGGCCGAGATCGCCGTCATGGGGCCGGAGGGAGCAGCCAACATCATCTTCAAGAAAGAGATAGAATCGTCGAAGGACCCCAACGAAACCAGGAAGGCGAAAGTCAAGGAGTACACCGACAAGTTCGCCAACCCCTACATAGCCGCCGCGAACGGCTATGTGGACGCGATCATTCCGCCGAGGGAGACGAGGGACGCGCTCATCCACGCGATCTCGGTCTCGGCGCAGAAGGTCGATGAAAGGCCCATGAAGAAGCATGGGATACCGCCGTTCTGATGAGCGAAGAATTCAAGGACCTCCACGTTGACGGGACCGATTACCGTACCACACTGAACCGCAAGTTCGACATGCGTGTGCCGCGCCCCAAACTGAAAGATCCCAGGATCATCCACGCTTTCATCCCCGGCCTCATCAAGGAAGTCTATGTGAAGGAGGGCGAGGAGATATACCGCGGCGACAAGCTCCTGGTGCTCGAAGCGATGAAAATGGAGAACCAGATCCTCTCAGCCGTCGACGGGATAGTCAAAAAGATCCATGTCGAAGCCGGCAAGGTCGTCGTCAAGAACGAACTGCTGATCGAGTTGGAGTAGGCTTAGGGCTGACGATAGAGCTGAAGGCTTAAGGCTGATGGCTGAAGAGAACTAAAGAATTGGGGAATTATTAATCGGCGTTGTATTCATGGATTAAGATGATTATCTCCTTTTCTAGTTTAGCAGGAATTCGTTAGATAATCGAATCAGGGTGGAAGACTGTCAAATCGAACAAAGAAATCATTTACATCTATTTAGTCAAAATCAAGATAGTTATAGACTGGATATTGAAAGAGCAGTATTTTATTAGGAGGAAACATGGAGCAGAGAAAAGATCTTTTTGATTTGATGTTGAGGCGAATTAAGCAAACAGCTGCTGAACACGGAGATAAAATGCCTCAAGCCTTCGCACGATGGTTCTCCGAAATATATGTCGGAAAAAATGCTGATATATATATAAGCGATGGCACAGGTGATGGCAAAGTCGACGCTCTAGTAACAACACACAAACAAAGATCTACGAAGTATTACATTATAAATTCCAAATTTTCGCATGATTATGACAAGTCATCGCCCGTATCATTTTATGACGAGATAACAAGATTTTGGCAAGCGTTCGAAAACAAATCCAATCGCGAAGAATATCTTCAGAATGCAGTCAGGGAATCTTTCAGGACCATGTACAAGAAATTTTTTAGGTATTTTGATGATGGTTTAGCTGAACTGTTTTTTATTACAGATCACAAGATCAATCTGAAGCAATACAATAGCGTTAAGTCCTATGGAGTGCGTGTATTGCATCTTGATGATGTTCTCCAGTACTTGGTTGAACATCTTGAAGGTGCCATGCCTGAAACGGATCCATTGACATTAGCGAGCATAACTCATGTCTTAACGCCACCATCCACCGAAACGGAAGTACCCACATCGATCGTATTTGCCCGTCTTATTGATTTTTTGAACTACATGGAGGACGATCCGTTTGACCTACTTTTCGCCAGAAATGTAAGACTATGGCTCGGCAAGACCGAAACAAATAAAGAAATTGAAGCAACTTTCAAGAACAATCCGAAAGAATTCGCTTACAGCAACAACGGCATAACATTGCTATGCAAATCTCACAAACACGAAATGGGAAAACGAGAGCTAACGCTTGAAAATCCTCGGGTTGTCAATGGCTCTCAAACTCTGCATAGCATTCGGGGATGCGCCAACCCATCACCGAGTGCGAGAGTAATGGTCAGAATTATTGAAATACCTTCTGAAGACGCAGGCGATATCACTAAACTTCGCGCAAGGCGGAGGGATATAATCCATAAAATTTCAATACGTTCAAACATGCAGAATCCTGTAAAGATGTGGAATCTTGTTTCTAATGACGATTACCAAAACGAGTTATCACAGCATTTCTGGAAAAAGAAGCTGTACTACGAAAGAAGACAAAACGAATGGAAAATAAGAAGAGACGACTTGAAAAGCATTGGCATCTCACAAGGACCTGAGATAAGAAGATTAACCCAATTAATAGCCTCGTATTATTATGAAAAACCTGTTTTAGGCCCCGCTAATGCTCAGGGGCAGTTAAATTCTCTATTTGACGAAGACGCATACTCGATCATTAGGAATACTCAGCCAGAACTTGCTTATCGTATATGGTTGTTGGCAGAGATAATCTATGGTGAGATAGGTAAGCTTAGGCAAAAAAGGCAATATCTGGAGGAATTTTCTGGCTATATTAAATTTAGCCTTTTTTCCACGATTTGCAGATCGATTGACAAAATCTATCCACATATATGGAAAGAAGAAGCATTCGAAAAATATCTTGAGGAACAATCACGTTCACCAGAAGGGAAATGGGAAAAACTTACAAAAACTGCAGCCGATCATGTTATTTCGTTCTATAAAAAGGAAAAAAAGAAGGCTTCTCAAGGAGAGTGGGAACTGACCCCTGCAAACTATTTCAAATCAAAGTCATATATGAAGCCTGTTATCGAGTCGAAGCTACCTAGAAATCTGACCTCATTATCCAAGCAATTACTGAGCAAGTTGTGCTAGCGGGTTCTTGCATTAAGTAATAGTTGCGACTATCCATGGAAAAAGGGATCAAGTCTTTATAATTAGTAGCATGACAAAATTCCCATTACGCTAAAGGTAAAAACCTGACCCCGCTTACACCCGCCGGTGAAAATTCATAATTCAAGACTTGACCCCTCTCACCAATTCCAGTTGATATCGCAGGTGCCGCCGTCGGGATTGATGATCGTGAATGTCGTCTGGACGCCCTTGGGGACCGCGCTCTTCAGTGCCGAGCCGCCTTTCAGGATGAGTTTCTGGTCGGTCTTCCGGATCGTCTGGACCCATTCAGAACCGTTGATCTTCACCTTGACTCCGCTTTGAAAGTTCGTTCCCGTGATCTTTATGCGGAATGGACCGCTGAGCTTTGCCAGGGAGGAAACCGTCGGAGGCGGGGTTGCCGTCACGACGACCGAACCCGACTGGGTGCACTGACTGCCTTCGATAGTGGCGGTGCAGGTCCACGAAAAGCTCCCCGCTGATGTGTAAGCGTGCGAGGGATTCTGTTCGGTCGAAGACGCTGAGCCGTCCCCGAAATCCCAGGAATAGGTCGCCGTTCCGGTGCACGCCTGGCCCGAAGCCGAGGCTGTGAAAGAAACCGTTTCGTTGACGAGCGCGCTTGAAGGCCCCTGCGCGGCGCACGAGAGGACGCAGGTCGGAAGCTGGGCCTGCCAGGCTCCCCGCCCGTAGGTTCCCGCGGTTATCGTCTGAGTCCTGGGATTGAATTCCAGGTCCATTACTACGGAGCCGAGCGGTATCCCGTTAGTCCACGGAGCGAAGGTCTGCGCGCCGTCGCTGCTCCTGAAAACGCCCACGTCCGTGCCGACGATGATGTCCGATGAAGTGACGGACAGGACCGCGTTCGTCGGAACGTCGGGAAGCCCTTCGCTAGCCGGTTCCCAGTCTTCGCCGATGAGCGCGTATAGGTGTGCCGTCCCGAATCCCGATACCGCGGCATAAGCCCTGGAAGGATCGGAGGCATCCGGCTCGACATCGTTGACTTGGCGGCGGGGCAGCCCGGAAGAGATCTCCGTCCAGTTGTCTCCTCCGTCGCTTGTCCGCCAGACGCGTCCGTTCGTCGTTCCAACATAGGCCCACCTGCTGTCCGTCCTGGAGTAGGCGATGGAAATTATGTAATCGTCTCCTCCGCACATGTCATCAGGCCCCACCCTGGTCCAGTTGTCCCCTCCGTCGGTCGAACGGTACATCCTGTAAGTCCCCAGAAGCAGAATCGAGGGATTGCGCGGATCAAGGGTGTAGGGCGTCACCCAGCTCTGGCGGTCCCCTTCGATTATCCCGCAGCCGTAATCGGTAATGAGATAGTATTCGCCTGTCGGACCGTTTTGCGACCGGAAGATGGTCGGCATCTGCGTGTCGTCCCAGGGATAAGCATAGCTCGCCGTGTAGACAACCTTGGGGTTCTGCGGGTTTATCAGCGAGACGAAGCCGTCCCCCGTGACCTCCATGAGATCCCAAGTGTCGCTCGAAACACGGGCGAGAGAGGAGTTGTCCTGCGAACCGCCGACGATAATCCCGTCGTCTTCCGGATGTATGCCCACGTCATAGAACTGCGTGAGGCACAGGTTCGAGTTCAGGTTGATGA
>Ga0209604_1002025_pt1 | contig 15210 bp, 12 predicted proteins | sample AD_UKC097_MetaG_FD_184405 | JGI IMG/M metagenome (GOLD analysis project Ga0209604, IMG submission 184405) | Active sludge microbial communities of municipal wastewater-treating anaerobic digesters from USA - AD_UKC097_MetaG (SPAdes) (version 2) | ecosystem: Engineered > Bioreactor > Anaerobic >... | reverse complement strand
CGAGAGGGAGAGGTCCCGTACGTCGCGGTAGACCGTCCGGACCGAGACGCCGAGCGCCCCGGCGAGCTGCGCCGCCGTCGAGACGCGGCGACGGCGCAGCTGCTGGACGAGGCGGAAGAGGCGGTCGGCGCGGCGCACGGCGCCTCCATCCTACCGGCGTCGCGCCCGCCGTAGGTCAGCGGCTCGCCTTCTGCCAGAGCGCGAAGCGGACGCCGGTCGGGTCGTCGAGCCAGGCGAACCACCCCTCGCCCGGGATCTCCGTCCTCCCGACGCGAAGGACCGCCCCGAGCGCGACCGCCCGCGAAGCCGCCTCGTCGACGTCGGCCACCCCGACGTAGGTGACCCACTGCGGCCGCTCCTCGTCGTGCGGCGTGAGTCCCATCAGGCCGGCTTCGGGGCCTTCGCCCGGCAGGATCGAGGTGTAGTCGTGCTCCGGGTAGTGCTTCGTCTCCCAGCCGAAGAGGCGCGAGTAGAAGTCGCGCGCGGCGGCGGGCTGAGTCGTGTGGAGCTCGGTGTAGACGATCGGATGAGACATGGCGTTCTCCCTTCGACGGGAGAGTCGCCCGGCCGTCCTGACAGCGTCGTGTCAGGAGAGCCGCCCGACACCCGCGAACGGCCTCCTGCTTCGGCCACGCTCCATCTCCGATGGCTGCGCCGGTTTCCGTTGATCCGCCCACGCCGCACGCCTATCCTGAAGGTTGACGCAACGCAGCAGCACCGCTTCGCGGTGCCCCATCCAGCGCGGAGGCCGTCGCCGCCGGAGCGGTGCCGGGGGCTTCCGGAACGAGGAGGACGCAGGATGCGCGTTCGACGAGCCGGCCCGCCGCTTCTCGGTGCTCTCGCCTCCCTTCTCCTCGGAGCTTCCTCCGCGCCCGGCTCTCCACCCGCGACGGCCGGCCGGCCGACGATCGAGGTCCTCCACAAGGCGCTCGTCCCATATCCCCCGGTGCGGGGCGAACCCCTCGTCGCGATCGTCGCCTTCATCGTGAAACCGGCCGACGGGGGGACCACCGCCGTCCCGGTCGACCTCACGCTCTCGATCGAGCAGGAGGGCCGCGTCCTCGCCCGCTCGCGCCCGCACCGCTTCGAGGCGAGACCGTTCGAACCGAGCGAGGCTCGGAGGAGCTTCACGCCGGCCGCACCCGGCGACTACACGGTCCGCCTGCGCCTCGAGTGCTTGGGCGGCGCAACCGAGGCTCTCCTCCCGCTCCGGGTCACGGCCGCGGAAGCCGCGGCGACGGCGCGCCGGATCGACTGCTCTCACCTGCGCGGGAGCGCGGCGCGGATCGACCCGGCGACGGGAGAGCCCTCGTGCGTCTGCGACCCCGGGACGATGCGGAACGCCGCCGGGACGGAGTGCGTGACCTGCGCCGACGTCTTCAGGTCCTTCCGCGAGGCCACACAGCGCGACGACTTCGCCGAGGCGGAGCGAATCCTCTCCGACACGCCCGCCTGCGCGTGGCCTTCGAGCGCCCGCGACGCGCTCGAGGCGCAAAGGCTCCTGTACCAGGAGCGGGCCTGTGCCGGAATCGAGCTGGAGATCATGGCGGCGCTGAACGCGGACGACCTGGACCGGACGAGCACGCTCCTCTCCGACGCGACCGGACGCGGCTGCGCCGTCGGCCCGGCGTTCCTCGCCTCGTTCCAGCGCCGCCTCGACCAGAAGAAGGCAACGGCACGGGCCGCGGCGGACGACGCCCGCGACCGGCGACGGTCGGCGGTGTCGGTCGAGACGTGGAGGCGCCTCTCGAACCTCGCGGCCTGGGCTCAGAGCGTCGGCCCCCGCGGGATGAGCGCGCCGCCCCCGGGAGGCCAGACCGCCCCGGGCGCCGTGCCGTACGCGCCCCCCTCCCCGAGGAACGCGAGCGTCCCGAGCAGCGGTACGACCTCCGGCCACGGCTCCGCTCAGGGGAGCGGTGCGAGCGAAGTGGAGTGCCGCCGCCGGTTCTGCCCGATGTGCGAGACGAACGTGAACCTCCTCGGAGTCTCTGTCAGCGAGGACTGCACCCGCTGCCTCGCGTCGAAGAAGACAGCAATCGCCGACTGCACGCGGGGAGGGCCGGGCCGCGGCGGGAGCGGAAGCGGCGGTGCGTCGGCCCCCGGCGGCAGAGCGGCAGGGGCGCCCGCGGCCGGAGAGGCCTGCTACGTCGGCGCGAGCTGGGGAGAACCGCCGCGCTACGCCGTGGCGTGCGATTCGGGAGACGGACCGGGCCCGTGGAAGCTCGCCGGAAGCGGTTACAACGTCCTCGTCCTCGGACCCGTGTCGTGGAAGGAATGTGCGGCCTTCATGCGCGCCCGGCGCGTCCCGGGCTGGTGAGGCCGCGGGAGGTGGCGAGGTCCGAGATGCAGCGAGCGCTCCCTCTCACGCGGGCAGCCGCCGTCGCCGTGCTCCTCGCGTCGCAAGCCGCGGCCTCGCCGTCGCTCGACGGGATTCCGGAGACTCTCGAGCGGCTCCGGCGCGAGGGAAAGGTGGCCGAGGCGGTCGCCGCCGTGCGCGACGCCGTACGGCGGGAGGCTGCCGGCGAGACGTTCAGCGGACCGGGGCGCGAGAGGTTCCGGCGGGAGATGGCCACGCTGAAGCCGCTCGCTCTCGCCTGGCTCCGGTTCACGGAAGCCGACCTCCGCGAAGCGACGAACGGTCTCCTCTCGCGGGCTCCTGCCGACGAGCGCCGGATGCGCCGGCAGGCCCTCGAGCGGCTTCGGGAAAACGCCGAGCTGTCGGAAGCCGTCTTCCCGTCGGCCGACGCCACGGAGGCGCGCGAGGTCGAGACCGAGCTCGACGCGGAGCTGCGCTCGACGGAGTCCCAGGCGCTCCTCGCGCTGACCGATCCCGAGCGAAGAAGCAGGCTCGCCTATGCCGTCGAGCAGGCACGAAATGCCGCCGGCTCCGCCTGCGCGGCCACGGATGCCGAGGCGGCACGACGTGCCGTCCGGGGCGCCGAGGAGGCCGAGCGCGAGCTCGAGGTCTGCGCGCACGCCATCCGACTCTGGAGGTCCCGTCCCGGCGCTTCTGGAGAGGACCGTCTCCGGGAGAGGGCCGGCTCGATCGTCGCGCGCCTCGCGACGTTGGAGCGTTCGGCCCTGGAGCGGGAGCGAGAGGCGCAGGCCGTCGCGAGCTCGTTGGAGCAGGCCCGCAGCCTTCTGGAGGATCTCCGAAGCCGCGGAGAGCACGTCCGTTCCCTCGAGGCGCGGTTCGATCGGGTTGCCGCGGACGTCGGCTTCCTCGAGGAGCAGCTCGGGGGGCCGCGCACCGCGCGCTCGGACGGAGGGCACCTCGCGTCCGCTGAGGCCGCTCTCCGGGAAGTCGAGCAGGCGGCGGCAGCAGCTGTGGGCGTCTCGGCCGGAATTCAGCGCCTCTCCAAGACACGAGCGGAGATCGACCGCGCCCGGCAGGGGATCGAGACGAGGACGGCCCGCCTCGAGAGTCACGTTGCCGCCGCGTCCGGGCTCGAGTATCTCTGCCTCCCGGGCTGGGAAACCGCGCGACGGGAATCGGTGAGAGCACGGCGCTGCCGCGACGGCCTCGCGATCCGAAGCGCGAGGCCCGTTCCCTCGCCCGCATCGGGTGCTCCTCTCCCGCCTCCAACCGGCCCCGCGGACCCGGCAGTGCCCCCGCGGGCCCCCGCATCGCCGCTCCCGCATCCGACGCCCGCCGCCGCTCCCAGCGGGGGCGCCGACCGCGTCGACGACGCCACCTTCGGCGGCATTCAGATCGTTTCCCCGGCCCGGCCGCCGCGTCTGAGCGTCGGCGGAAGGCTCACCCTGAAGGCGACCGACATGGGAGGGCACACGCTCGACGGGGTCCGGTGGAACAGCCTCGACACGTCGGTCCTCGTCGTGGACGAGGGGGGCGTCGTCACCGGACTCGCTCCGGGCGAAGCGGAGGTCCTCGCCCGAGCGGCCGACGGCGGGCTCGCGACGCTCGGAGTCCGCGTCGTACCGGGCCGCGCCGCGCCGACCGCGCCGTCCGATTCCTGGGGACTCGATTCCGGAGGCGCATGGGGCGGAGACGCGGAGGTGGCGCTCGACCAGGGCATCTCGCTCCTCGACGAGACCTTCCCCGCTCCCGCGTCAGCCGAGAGGCCCACCCCCCGTGCCCCGGCAGCCGCGCGGCCGGCCCCGACCCGGGCGCCGATCCCGGCGCTGGCGGGCGGAGATGCGACCCTGCACGGGACCTGGACCCTGCGGAGCGGGAGGACGACCTCGTTCGACTGCCGGAGCCGACCGGGCGTCTGCGTCTTCTCCGGCTTCTCGCCCGGCGACGCGCCGGTGGAGCTGAGGCCGTCGGGTGCGGGCGTCTGGACCGGATCCACGAAGGTCGTTGGCCGCTCGGGCTCCTCGGGCATGCCGATGCACGTCACGAGCGTCGACGACATCGACTACCGGGTCACCGTCGACGGCGACCGGTGCGTCGTCAGCTGGAGCACGCCGCGGGCGAACCGTGGTCAGCCCTTCGACGTCGCCCTCGCCCGGGCCGCGGTCTCGGCATCCCGGCCGAGAGGGAACGCCACGATTCTCGACGAAGGCCGGTCCGGCCCGTACCACGAGTTCGCCGCCCTCTGCCGCGTCGGCTGGGCGCAAGCGCTCGCGAAATGGTCCACCGGGAAGGCCGACGGCTCGATCGCCTCGCACCTGCGGGCCGCGGGGGACCACATGACGATGGCGACCCGGACGACGTACGCGCCGTTTCGGGCCTGGCCCGACTCCTCGGCGCGCCGGACCCGCCTCGGCGAGCTGGCGGACAGGCTCCTACGCTCTCCCGCGGGCCCCTACCGGGAGCAGCTCTCCTTCGACCTCGGCCTCGCATGGAGGGAGATGGCGGACGCGCTCGCGGTGCAGGCGGCGGGCGAGGTCGTCCGCCGGGAGACCTGCGACTCCCGCTACGCACGCATCGGGTACCTCCTCTGCTCGGGACAGCAGCTCCTCCAGGTCGCGGAGGTCGAGGAGCGCGAGGGCGATCACGACCGCGCCGTCCGCATCGGGCAGGAAGGGCGAGGACAGGTCGTCGCAGCGGGAGGCGAGATCGAAGGCCTGCGGACGGTGCGGCTCGCCACGGGATCGTGCCTCGACCTCTCGGCCGTCCGCGGCCCGCTGTCGGAGGCCGCGAGCACACGAGCGCCGGACGCCGCCTCCTCCGCCGCAGGCCGCGCGTTCGAGACCGTGCACGCGCTCCTCGCAGGGCTCCCGGCGCCGTGACGCGGGGCGAATCGCGTCAGTCCGGTGCGACGCTCGGGGCCGCCGACTCGCCCGGCGCGCGCCGCCGCCCCCGCCAGCTCTCCCGCTGGCCGAGGACCTTCCAGAGCGGCCCGCGCGGGTGGCGGCGACGGAGCATCTCGAGGACCCCGGAGGAGGTGTTCACGGCGAGCCCCGGGACGATCCAGGTCCGTCGCGCCGCGGCCAGCTCCGCCACGCGCTCCGCGATCTTCCGCAGCCGCGCCTCGTCCGGATAGAAGACCGGCTCGAGGAGGCACTGGTCGGCCCGGACGACGCCTTCGCTCACGGCGGTCGCGTGGAGTTCCGTCCCGGCGTAGACGCGGATGCCGACCATGACGATGACGGCCTCGGGCGCGAGCTCGTCCATCAGGGCGACGCTCTCGGCGACCGTGGCCTCGTTCTCGCCCGGGCCGCCGAAGAGGAGGTAGTGGGCGGTGGCGAGCCCGGCGTCGCGGCAGAGGCGCGACGCCGCGCGCACGTCGTCGACGGTGAACGACTTCCCGAGGCTCCGGAGCATCGCCGCGGAGCCGGAGTCGGTGCCGATCTCCACCGCGTCGCACCCGGCCCGGGCCATCAGGTCGACGAGCCGGGCGTCGAGGTGCCCCGGGTTGACGAACGCCGACCAGGAGAGGCGCAGGCCGTCCGCGATCATCGCCTCGCAGAGCTCGCGCGCCGCGGCCTCCGGGAAGTTGAAGATGTCGTCGCAGAACTCGACGTAGTCGACGCCGTGCTCGTCGACGAGCGTTCGGAGCTCGCGGACGACGTCCGCGGCGGGGCGGGCGCGCACGCGGCTCCCCTCGAGGACCGGATACGTGCAGTAGACGCAGGTGAACGGGCAGCCGCGCTTGGTCTGGACGTTCGCGGCGCCCCCCTCGGTCAGGTAGCGCGAGACGTCGAAGCTCCCCCGGCTCGGCGCGCCGACCGCCGACGGCGCGCGCGGCGCCGTCCACCCGTCGCCGCCCGCCTCGACGACGCCGGGGAGGCCCGCGAGCGGGAGGCCGGCCGCGAGGCGCTCGAGGAGCGGCCCGATGACCTCCTCCCCTTCGCCGACGACGCCGCAGCGCGCGCCGGTCGCCTCGAGGAACGACTCCGGCTCCAGGGAGAACGCGGAGCCGCCGAGGACGACCGGGGCCGTGTCGCGGCAGAGCGCGACCACCTCGCGCACGCCGTCGACGTAGGAGCGGCAGACCGGCCAGGTGACGTTGTCGAGGTTCCGGATCGAGACGAGGACGACATCGGGCCGCATCCGCTCGAGCGCCCCGCGGACCACCTCCGGCACGTCCTCGGCGAAGCAGAGGTCGAGGAGGCTCGTCTCGTGCCCCGCCCGCTCGACGGGACCGGCGAGGTAGGCGAGGCCGAGCGGGAAGACGGGAGAGGGGTCCCTCTCCCGGTTCGCCGAGATCATCAGGACCTTCACGCCGGGAACGCCCTTCCGCCGCGGCCCTCAGGCATCGGCCACCTTGCGCCTCAGAGCGCCCCGGAAGCCGAAGTTCATCGGCCCGAAGGCCGGGAGCGACCGGTGCCAGCCGAGCCGCCTCCACATCGAGCCGAACGAGTAGAACTCCTTCATCAGGAGCTCGTAGCCCGCCTGGAGCTCGTCCACCGTCATCCCCTTCGGCCGGAAGTTGACGTGCTCCATGTCGTAGTTCCGCCAGTCGCTCGAGAGGATCCGGTCCTCGGCGAGGAGGCGCTCGCGGACCTTCGTCCCGGGATACGGCGTGAGGATCGGGAAGATCGCCGCCGGAAGGCGCGCCGTCTCGCAGAAGCGGAGCGTCCGCTCGAAGACGTCGGGGCCGTCGCCGTCGAGACCGAGGACGAAGGAGCCGAGGATGCCGATCCCGGAATCCCGGAACGCCTTCACCGCGTCGAGGTAGGTGGCGACGTGGTTCGTCTTCTTCCCCATCGCCGCGAGCGCCTTCTCGTCGAGCGACTCGAAGCCGACGAAGAGGCCGATGCAGCCGGCCTCCCCCATCGCGAGGAGCAGCTCGGGGTCCTCGGCGAGGTCGAGCGAGGCGTGCGAGAGCCACTTCATCCCGAGGCCCTTCATCCCGCGGAAGAGCCTCAGCGAGTAATTGCGGTCGACGACGATGTTGTCGTCGACGAAGAAGGCGTAGGAGCCGCGCTTCTTCATCTCCGCGAGCTCCGCGAGGACCGCCTCGACCGGGCGCTTGCGGTATTTCCGCCCGAAGTAGGCCGTCACCGAGCAGAACTCGCAGTCGTAGGGGCAGCCGCGCGTCGTCTGGATCGTGTTCGTCAGGAGGTATCCCTTGCCGTCGAAGATCGACCGCCGCGCGACCGGGATCGCCGCCGTGTCGACCGGCCCGTCGGGCCGGTAGACCTTCTGCAGCTTTCCCTCCCCGAGGTCGCCGAGGAGCTTCGGCCAGACGGACTCGGCCTCGCCGACAACGACGGCGTCGACATGCTGGAGCGCCTCGGCGGGCAGGTTGCTCGCGTGGAAGCCCCCCATGACGACGGTCTTCCCGCGCGCGCGGAACGCATCGGCGATCTCGTAGGCCCGGGTCGCTTGGGCCGTCATCCCCGTGAGGGCGACGACGTCGGCCGGGTCGTCGAGGTCGACCGGCCCGAAGCCCTCGTCGTGGAGGGCGGTCTCCCACTTCTCCGGGGTCGCCGCGGCGACGACCGCGAGCGAGAGGCTCGGGAAGCGAAACGACATCTCTCCCCAGAGACGCCCTTTCGGCCAGCCGGGCAGGACGAAGAGGATGCGCGACCCCACGGTCGCGCATTCTCCACGAGACGGGACCGCGCGCGCCACCCCGGACCCCGGCGGGGTCCCTCGACCCGTCCGGGCGCGCGGCCCTCAGCCCGGGACCGCGGTAAAGAGCCCCCGGGCGACCCGCCGTGCGGCGTGGGAGAGCTCGCCCCCGAGGTCCCGCAGGATGCGGCTCCGGTCGGTCAGCGACGCCAGGTAGAACGGCACGACGCAGCCGCAGCGGTCGCAGTCCGCCTTCGGCCCCATCATGCATTTCTCCTTCTGCACGCCGTCGGGGGCGAAGGCGAAGGACTTCCTCGAGAAGAGGCAGCTGTCGGTGACCTTCCGGCAGACGTCCGACTTCATCATCCGGAAGGCCCGCTCGGGGAGGACGAAGAACTCCCCGTAGATCGCCTTCAGGGCGAGGAGCTTGTCGAGGACGACGTCGCGCTCCGCGAGCGGCAGGAAGAGCTCGTCGTTCCCGTCGCACATGTCGCCGATCGGCGTGTAGAAGTCGAACGTCATGTCCCTGGCACCGGCGCGGGACCAGTCGATGACGGCCTGCTCGAGGCAGTGGACGTTCGCCCGGGTGATGCAGTAGGCGACGGTCACGCTCAGGTTCGGCCGCTCGGCGACGTTCTGCATGGCCCGCCGGTAGATCCCCTTCCGGCGCCGGATCCGCTCGTGCGTCTCCTCGTCGCCGTCGATGGAGAGGCACCAGCTCACGTCGGGCCAGTCGGGAAGGGGGATCGTGCCGTTCGTGACGACGGTGTTGTACTTGAAGTACCTCCGCCCGCGCTCGATCAGCTCCTTGCGGATGAGCGGCTCGCCGCCCACCCAGGTGCATTGGAAGAACGGGAAGCCCAGGCGCGAGGTGCTCCGCTTCAGCCGCTCGAGCTTCGCGATCCACTCGTCGACGGTGAGCTCCGCCCGGCCGGCGTAGGCGGGCGCCTCCCCTTCTCCCCCCTCGAAGAAATAGCAGTGCGAGCAGCGGAGGTTGCACTCCTTGGAGACGTCGATCGAGCCGAAGCCGTTCCGCGGGATGCCGAAGAGGAAGAAGCCGACCTTCGCGAAGTCGTACGGGAGGATCCCGCGCGGACGGCGGGCCGGCGGGTCGTGATGGAGGGTCAGCCTCGGGCTCGGTCCTTCAGGCACGGGTTCCAGGAGGATGTCATCCGCAGGGGCCGATCGACAAGCCTCGCGACCGCCCGGCACTGTGGCAGGATCACGGCGATGCCGTCGGTCGAGACGGGCCGCTCCGACCGGAACGCGGCCGCCACCGCGAGGAACCTCGCGTGAGGGCTGTCCTCGGGGCCCTCGCCGGACTCGCGGGCGCCGCCGCCGGCGGCCTGATCGCGACGCTCCTCGCGGCGGTCTTCGCGAAGGCGGCGAACGTCACGACCCGCGAGGGGGCCGCCGGGTACCTCGTCGTCGCCGTCGGGATCCTCGGGGCGCTCGCGGGCCTCGTCGTCGGCGTCGTCCTGTACGCGAGGTCCGCCCCGGCCGGTGAGGGACCGAGTGCCGCCGGCTCCGCCCTGCTCGGCCTCCTCGGTGTCGTCGTCGTCGTCGCGGCGATCCTGTGGGCCTGGACGCTCTCGCACGAAGGGCCCGCGAGCTACGGCGACACCCTCGCGTCGCTCGAGCTCGAGCTGCGCGTGAAGAAGGCGGATGCGCCGGCCGGGCCCCCGTCGAGCTGGCTCGACGTCGAGGTCCAGACGGCGAAGACGCGGCCGGCCGCCGTCGTCCTCTCGGACAAGGTGCGTGAGGAGGGTGACGGAATCGTCGTCCCCCTCGTCCAGAACCCGCTCCACCGCGCCACCGGCCGCCTCGTCGTCGTCCGCGTGGCGGACCGGCACGTCGAGGTCTTCTCGCCCCGCTGGAAAGCGAAGCCGGACCCGAAGGCCGACTGGAGCCCCTGGATCGCGCCGCGCCTCGCGGAGAAGACGGGCGGCGAAGGCGGCGAGGCCGTGCGGCCGATCCTGGAGCTCCGCTACCGCGTCCGCCTCTACGGCGATTGACCGCCGCGCCGGAGAACGGAGCGAAGGGCCCGCCCCGGCGCACAATGCCGCGCATGAGGGACCACGCGAGCGCTCGCCGCCGGGCTCACCTCGAGAGGATCCGCGTCGCCGCACTCGCGGCCGTCGAGCCGGCGAGAGCGGTCGCGCGGCTCCTCTCGCTCGAAGACGGCGTCCTTCGGGCCGGCGACGCCCGCCTTCCGCTCGCCAGCGACGCTTCCGTCCGGGTCGTCGCCGCCGGCAAGGCGGCCGCGGCCATGACCGAAGCCGCGGCGGCAGCCCTCGGCGATCGGCTCGAGCGAGGTGTCCTCGTCACGAAGCACGGGCACCTCGACGGTCGGACGATTCCCCCCGGGGTGAGGAGCTTCGAGGCCGGTCACCCGGTCCCCGACGAGACGGGTCGCGAGGCCGTCGCCGCCGTCGAGAGGCTCCTCTCGGGAAGCCGCAAGGGCGACGTCGCCCTGGCGCTCCTCTCGGGCGGCGCCTCGGCGCTCCTCGCGGACCCGGCCGAGCCGCTCACCCTCCCGGACCTCGGCGAGACGACCCGCCTGCTGCTTCGCTCCGGCGCGACGATCGTCCAGCTGAATGCCGTGAGGAAACACCTTTCGCGGCTCAAGGGGGGACAGCTCGCACGTCTCGCCGCGCCCGCCACCGTCGTCTCGCTGATCCTCTCCGACGTCGTCGGCGACCCGCTCGACGTCATCGCGTCTGGTCCGACCGCCCCCGACCCGACGACGTTCGAGGACGCGTGGGAGGTCGTCGATCGGCTCGGGCTCGTCGACGCCCTGCCATCGGCGGTCTGCGCGCGTCTGCGGGCCGGCAGGGCCGGGAAGCTCCCGGAAACGCCCAAGCCGGGCGACCCGCTCTTCGAGCTCGTCCGAAACGAGATCGTCGGCTCGAACCGGCTCGCGGCCCTCGCGGCGACAGAGGAGGCGCGAGGCCTCGGCTACGACGCGCTCCTCCTCTCGACGTTCGTCGAGGGGGAGGCGCGCGAGGTCGCCCGCGTCGTCGCCGCTCTCGGCCGCAGCGTCCTCGCCCACGGCGACCCGGTGCCCCCGCCCGCCTGTCTGGTCCTCGGCGGCGAGACGACCGTGACGGTGCGCGGGAACGGTCGCGGCGGCCGGAACCAGGAGCTCGCGCTCGCGGCCGCGCTCGCGCTCGAAGGAATCGAGGGGATCTCCGTGATGGCACTCGCCACCGACGGCTCCGACGGCCCGACCGACTCCTCCGGCGCGATCGTCGACGGCGAGACGGCGCGGGCGATTCGAGCCGCGGGCATCGACCCGGTCCTCGCGCTCGCCGCGAACGACGCCTATCCCGCGCTCGAGGCGGGAGGCGCCCAGCTCTTCACCGGCCCGACCGGGACGAACGTCAACGACCTCACCGTCGTCCTCGTCACGGGCTGATTCCGCGACCCCTCAGCGACGGGCCCGGAACCGGACCGGGATCGACCGGAGCGTGAGGCTCGCGCGACCGCCTGAATCGACGACGACGCGCACCGCGAGAAACGAGAGCGGGGCGCGTTCGGGCCCGGCCTCCTCCTGCGCGAAGAAGACGAAAACGACTCCGTCCGCCGTCCGCTCCAGACGCGGCCCGGCAAGCTCGGCCCCCTCGAAGCGTCGAGCGAGCTCGGAGGCGTCGCCGTCCGAGGCGACGAGCCCCCCTTTCCCCGCGAGGACGAGGACCGCCTGGGCGAGCGTCTCGGGCGTCCGCACGAGCTTCCCGTTCGCCAGCCCCTCCGCGCGGAAGAGCTTCGAGAGCTCCTCCTCCACGGGACCGGACACGACGGTGCCGTCCTCGCGAACGACGTGATAGCCATGCGTTTCGCCCAGCTCCTCGAGCCCCGGTCTGGGTGGGTACGAGACCCGGAAGAACACCCATCCGGGGATTTCGATTCCGAGAGGAGTCACCCGCGCGCCGGGAAGCTCCCCGCGCTCCGCCAGCCAGGCCTCGAGGGTCCTCGCCGCCGCCGCCCGTCTCTCCGCCATCCCGACACGCCCTCCGTTCACATCCGGCACCGAGGCATTCGTCTCCCGTCCGGACGCCCCGCTCGCGGCCGACGTCCGGACGGAGATCCCGCCCATGACGAGCAGCCCGGCAATCAGGACCGCGACACCCCGGTGCGTCCCGCGAGCTGACAGCCGGGTCCCGGGGCGCGACCGATACGGGCTCTCCCTCACGAGGTCCGCCAGTCTACCGCCCGACGGTGGCACACCGGCGCGTCGGCCTCGCCCGGCGCGGGCCTCGCCCGGTCGACACCCCCGCACGCTTCGGGCACCATCCCATCCGAGGAGGCCCCCGTGCCCGAATCGATCACCGCCCTCGAGCTCTCCGCCCTCGTCTCCCGCGTCTTCCAGCCGACCTCCGAGGACACCCGCCTCGGGATCATGGTCGACCTCCCCGACGAGAAGGTCCCCGACGACGCCGGCTGGGCGGCGCGCCGCGCGATCGCGGCCGAGTGGGCGGAGCTCCTCGGGATGCAGGCCCGCGAGACCGGGTACGAGACGCGCCTCCTCCTCTACCCGAACGTCCACACGAACAACGGCGATCTCCCCGGCCGCTGCTGGATCCACGCCGGCGGACCCGTCCCGGCGAGCGCCGCGGAGCTCGACCTCGCGGCCTCTGTCGCGATGACGGAGGTCTTCGACGCCTTCCCGATGCTCCTCGCGCTGACGAAGTTCAGCTCGACGGCGCCGCTGAAGATGGCCGCGAAGAAGCACCCGATGCGCGCCGCGACGATGCCCGGCTTTTCCGCCGCGATGATCCCGGCCCTCCGACTCGACTACGGCGAGGTGAACCGCCGCGTCGACATCCTGAAGGCGCACCTCGACCGGGCGACCGGCGCCGATTTCGTCTTCCGCCATCCCGGCGGCGAGGATCGCCTTCACCTCGACCTGCGCCACCGGACGGGCCACGCCTCCGGCGGACTCCTCCCGAAACGCGGCGTCGCCGGGAACCTCCCCTCGGGCGAGTCGTACATCGTCCCCTACGAGGGCGAGGTCGACGGCGACCCGAGCCGGTCGGAAGGTGTCCTCCCGGTTCAGTTCGGCACGGAGGTCGTCCGGTACCACGTCGTCGGGAACAGGGCGGTCGAGGTCCTGACGCGCGGCCCCGAATCGGAGCGCGAGGCGGCGCTCCTCGCGAAGGAGCCCGCCTACGCGAACCTCGCGGAGCTCGGCCTCGGAGTCCTCGCGGCGTTCGGAGTCAAGCCGGTCGGCTCGGTCCTCCTCGACGAGAAGCTCGGCCTCCACATCGCGTTCGGCCGGAGCGAGCACTTCGGCGGGCAGGTCGGCCCGAGCGCCTTCTCCTCGCCCGAGGCGGTCGTCCACATCGACCGCGTCTACGTCCCCGAGACGCAGCCCGACGTCCTCCCCGCGGTCGTCGACCTCCTCTTCGAGGACGGTACGAGTCTCGCCCTGATGCGCGACGGGGAGTTCGGACCGGTCTTCTGACGACGACTCCCTTGCGAGCGCGCGCCGCTCTCGCCCTCGCGCTCCTCCTCGCTTCGTGCGCGGGCGGGTCCGTCGCGCCCGCGCCTTCCCGCGCCCCGGCGACGCCCCCCGCGCACCCGGGCGGGAGTCTCTTCTCGACGATCCCCTGCGCCGGGACACCGCTCGGCCTCGCCTGGGCGCGCCTCCTGCCGGAGGTCTCGGCCCGCTTCCCCGGGCTGAAGCTCACGGAGGTCGCCGACCTGCACGTGACGGTCGTCTACGTCGGCCCCGGCTGGAGGGCCGAGGAGCTCGCGCGGATCCGCGCGCTCGCCCTCGTCGCTCCGGCCGAGGCCGTGGCGATCCACCCCGAGCTCGTCCGCTTCGGCGCGAACGGGCACGTCGTCGTCGCCGAGCTGCGCGGCGCGCCCGCCTCCTGGCTCGCCGCGGTCACCGCGGCGAAGGCGGAGATGAACCGCCTCGGCCTGAAGAAGCCCGACCGGTACGACGCGGAGTTCCGACCCCACGTCACGCTCGCTTCCGCGCGGCACCGGCCCCCCGAAGCGTCGGAAGCGGCGGCTCTCGACGCCCTCCGGGCGTGGGTCGCCGCGCAGGCCGAGCCGAAGCCCGACGCGTGGGTCGTCTCCCTCGGCCCGGAGTCCCCCGTCCGTCTCTGGCTCGCCAACCTCGCTCGTCCCGCCGGCGAGCCGGAGTACGTCGACCTCGACCTCGTCACCCGCCCGCGTTGAACCTCAAACGTCTGGGGTCAGGTCTACCCTCTACACTCTACGGTTCTCCGTAGAGTGTAGAGGGTAGACCTGACCCCGATGACAGGTGGATCCTCCGGCTGAGCATCCGGTCGCCGTCGAAGACGAAGAAGGCGCGGAACGGCTTCCCCTCGAGGGCGAGGGGGAGCCAGTGGCGGTCGTCCTCCCACATCCGCTCGTACGGGATCGCGTCGACCGGGCACCAGAACGGGTCCGCCTCGCGCGTCTCGCGCGGCGTCCCGGAGTGCGAGGCGGCGAAGAAGACCGTCCCGTGCAGCGCGTAGCCGTCGACGAACTGGAACGAGAGCTCCCCGGCCTTCGTCAGCCCCGACGCTTCGACGCAGACCTCCTCGCGCACCTCACGGATCGCGGCCTCCTCCGCCGTCTCGCCCGGGTCGATCCGGCCGCCGGGGGCGTTCACCTTCCCGGCGCCGAGGCCGGTCTTCTTGTGGATGAGGAGGACGCGGTCGCCGTCCCTCACGAAGCAGAGGACGGCGCGCTCGGTCGGCTCCCAGCGCGACCAATCGACCTCGGCGAAGCCGCCCGGACGGGCGGCGGGATCAGAGCCGGCCGGCAAGGAGCGTCCCCTGCTCGATCGCCCGCTTCGCGTCGAGCTCGGCCGCGACGTCGGCGCCCCCGATGAGATGCACGGAGACGCCTGCCGCTCGGAGCGGCGTCTCCAGCTCGCGGAGCGGCTCCTGTCCCGCGCAGACGACGACCGTGTCGACCTCGAGGAGGCGCGTCTCGGGCTCCTTCGTCCCGCGCGTGATCGTGAGGCCGGCGTCGTCGATCCGGTCGTAGCGAACGCTGGCGAGCATCTCGACCCCCTTCGCCTTGAGCGCGGCGCGGTGGATCCACCCCGTCGTCTTCGCGAGGCCGGCCCCGGGCCTCGTGGCCTTGCGCTGGAGGAGCGTGACGCGGCGCGCCGCTTTCGCCGGGCGCGGCTTCACGAGCCCGCCGCGCGCGGTGGCCGGGTCGGCGACGCCCCACTCCGCCTTCCATCGCTCGAGGTCGCGGCCGTGCCCTTCCGCTCCCTCCACCAGGAACGTCGCGACGTCGAAGCCGATCCCGCCCGC
>Ga0209604_1002018_pt1 | contig 15248 bp, 13 predicted proteins | sample AD_UKC097_MetaG_FD_184405 | JGI IMG/M metagenome (GOLD analysis project Ga0209604, IMG submission 184405) | Active sludge microbial communities of municipal wastewater-treating anaerobic digesters from USA - AD_UKC097_MetaG (SPAdes) (version 2) | ecosystem: Engineered > Bioreactor > Anaerobic >... | reverse complement strand
GTCGCCTCTCCCTCGACGTTCGGGTTCGTGGCGAGGACGACCTCGGCGACGCCCGAGGCCGCCCGCTCGAGGAGGCTCGCGACGTGGAGGTCGTCGGGGCCGATCCCCCGAAGCGGCGCGAGCGCCCCGCCGAGGACGTGGTAGCGGCCCCGGAACTCGCGCGTCCGCTCGAGCACCTCGACGTCGAACGGCTCCTCGACGACCGCGAGGAGCGCTCCGTCCCGCGCCGGGTCGACGCAGAACGCGCACGGGTCTTCCTCGGTCAGGGCATGACATACCGAGCAGGTGCGCGTCCGCTCGCGCGCCTCGAGAATCGCGGCCGAAAGGCCCTCGGGCGCGTCGGGAGGCGCGGTCAGGAGGAAGTGCGCAATGCGCCGGGCGCTCTTCGGGCCGACTCCCGGAAGGCGCTCGAGCGCCGCGACGAGGCGCGCGAGCGCCGGGAGAGAGGTCACGCCTTCCGCTCGTCGGGCTTCACTTCGGCGATCTCGCCGTCGAACATGTCGAGGATCTTCTTCACGCGCTCGTCCGCGGCGGCCCGCTTCCTCAGGTTCTCGCGCTCGAGGGTCGCCGGGTCGGCCGCCGCCGCGGCGGCGTTCAGGTCGCCGCCGGCCGGCTCGGCGCTCTCCACGACGACGGCCGCCTTCGCGCCGAGGACGGCGACGGCCGCCTCGTCGAGGACCTTCTTCATCGCGGGCTCGCCGAGCCTCTTGGCGAGCGGAGGGCTCGGCGGGTCGAGGACGAGGCGGACGACCCGCCCCTCGACGACGACGGAGACGTCCTCGAGGGCCGCGCCGAGGTTCCCGTGGCGCTTCTCGACCGCCTCGCGGAACGCCGTGGCGGCGTCGACCGGGGCCTCCGGCTCCGGCTCGGCGACCTCCAGCGGCGTGAGCCCGACGAAGCGGGGCGCTTCGGGCGCGGCCGGGGCCTTCGCCGCGGGCGCGGGCGCCCTGCGGACCGGCTCCTCCGCGGCGGCCGGCCGGGGCGCGGAGGCGGGCGGAGCGGCCGGCGCCGCGACGGGTCCGGCCGAGGGGAAGGCGGCGCCGGAGGAGAGGATCTCCTCGATCGGGACGAGCCGGGGCAGCTCCGCGAGGCGGAGGAGCAGGACCTCGAGGGCGAGGGCGGGAACGTCGCTCCGCCGCAGCATCCCCTCCGCCTCCGTCAGGAACGTCAGGACGCGGAGGAGGGTCGAGTAGGGCGTGGCCCGGGCCAGCTCGCGGAGCGCGGCCGAGCCGTCCTCGGAGATGCCGGCGATCGCGGGAGCCGACGGGTCGGCCGCGAAGCGGACCGTCCCGCGGACGAGGAGCGTCAGGTCGTGCGCCGTCGCGCGCGGGTCCGACCCGGCGGCGTCCAGCTCCGAGGCGCCTCGCAGGACCGCCGCGCGGTCGGCCGCGAGGACCGAGGTGAGGAGGGCGACGAGGGCCGTCCGGTCGGGGGACCCGAGGAGGAGCGCGACGTCTCCGGCGGTGACGCGGCCCCCGGTCTGCGCGACCGCCTGGTCGAGGAGCGAGAGGCCGTCGCGGAGGCTCCCGGTCGCCGCGGCGGCGAGCGCCGCGAGCGCGGCCGGCTCCACCCACGGGGCCGGCTTCTCGTCGGCGTCGACGGAATACCCTTCGCGCGAGGCGATCTCGGAGAGCCGGTCGGCGACCTCCGTGTCGGTCAGCCGGCGGAAGTCGAACCGCTGGCAGCGCGACAGGATCGTGGCGGGGATCTTGTGCCGCTCCGTCGTCGCGAGGATGAAGACGGCGTGCGCGGGCGGCTCTTCGAGCGTCTTCAGGAGCGCCTGGAACGCCGCCGCCGAGATCGCGTGGACCTCGTCGATGATGAAGACCTTCCGACGGTCGCGGACGGGCGCGTAGCCGACGATCTCGATCAGGTCGCGCGCCTGGTCGACCTTGCCGTGCGTGGCGCCGTCGATCTCGAGCGCGTCGATCGAGCGCCCCTCGAGGACCTCCTGGCACGACTCGCAGCTCCCGCAGGGGCTCGGAGTCGGCCCCGAGGCCGCGCGGCAGTTGATGCCGGCGGCCAGGAGACGGGCGGAGGTCGTCTTGCCGACGCCGCGCGGCCCGGAGAACAGGTAGGCGTGGGCCATCCGGTCCTGGGTGAGGGCGTTCGTCAGGGCGCGGACGATCTCGGCCTGCCCGACGACGTCGGCGAAGGTCCGGGGGCGCCACTTGCGGGCGAGCGGGACGAAGGCGTTCGTCGTCATCGAGAAAGCCGAGCCCCTCGATGAGTCCGGGTGATCCGCGGCGCCCGAGCCGTTCCTCTTAGTGCTGCTTCCTTCCGGACCTGACACGGTTCGAGGGAGCTCGTCGCGCGGGACCCGAACTCACCCAGGGGCCCGGGCCGGGGATTCTAGTCTACGGGGCCGGGGCGCGGCCGGAATACCGTGCGCGCCCGAGGGACGAACGTGGCGGACAGGGTGGGATTCGAACCCACGGTAGCCTTTCGACTACACACGGCTTCCAACCGTGCTCCTTAAACCGCTCGGACACCTGTCCACGTCCGCGGGGACGGGAACTCTGCCCCGCCCGCGCCGATCCGTCAAGCGTCATCTCCCGCGGCTCGCCGGGCCCCTCCGGCGCCCGGCGAGCCCGTCGAATGTGCCCGGCGCGGCAAACGCGGGGGCCGCCGGAGACGTAGAACGTTTCGTGATGGCTCGCATCCTCCCGCGCCTCCTCCCCGCCGCCCTTGTCGCGACCCTGGCGATCCTCGTCACGGCCCCCGCCGCCGCCGCCGGGAAGCTGGCCGAGGAGACGGTCGACGTTCCCCGGGAGCACCGGATCTCCCTCACGTTCGCCCACGAGAAGGCGACGATCTTCGCGCTCGAGTCGCACAACGACCCGAAGCCGGACGACCTCGAGGAGGCGCGGCAGAAGGACCCGGACGACAAGACGTGGGTCCTCCTCCGCTTCTACTACCGCAACGAGGGGTGGACGCGGCAGAAGGTCAAGGTCCGGGCGCTCCTCCTCGACGCGGAGGGGGGCGTCCTTGCCGACGTCGGCCGCTCCACGAAGCTCGCGAAGGAGAAGACGGAAGGGACGTTCAACGTCCCGATGAAGGTGAAGACCCTCGACTGGGGGAAGGCCGCGAAAATGAAGCTCCTGGTCACCTTCCTCGACTAGCGGCGGGGGACGGGCCGCCCGGGGGAGCCGGCGGAGGTCCCGAGACACAGGCCCTTCCCCGTTCGGGGGGCATGCGCTATCCTCTCGCCCCCGCTCCGAGGCCGAAACGCGGTGAGGTGCTGGAGTGGTTGATCAGGCCGGTCTCGAAAACCGGTGTAGCCGAGAGGTTACCGTGGGTTCGAATCCCACCCTCACCGCCATCTGATGCTCTCGAGAAGCGGCCCCGCCTCCGCGGCGGGGAGGGTGGGTGAGAACCCACGGCCAGGTCGCGCGTCAGCGCGACCGTTTCATTTGCCGCCTTCGAATCCCACCCTCACCGCCATCTGAGTTTCCTGGAAACCGGTCCCGCCTCCGCGGATCGCCTGCTCTCAGCGCTTCAGGAACCAGGACGCGAGCGAGCCGGCGAGGTCGACGATCCCGCCGATCGTCCGCATTCCCTGGACCTCCCGCTCCCACCCCGACGAGGGGAACGACGTCGCCGCCCCGACGTTCTTCCGGAACTCCAGGCTGCGGACCTCCTCGGCGAGCCTCTCGCGCTCCCGCTGGCGAACCTTGTCCCAGCCCCCCTTCTCGAGGAAGGCGACGATCGCGGCGAGCTCTCCCTTGTCGAACCAGAGGCCGTGGTCGCGGCAGCCGTCGAGGACGATCCCCGAGCCTCCGCCGTAGTTCGTCCGGTTCATCAGCTTCGCGCAGGTCGGACAGGGGCGGTAGCGAACGGCCGGCAGTGCGCCGCTCGCGCCTTTCCCGAGCGGGGCCGCGGCGGCTTCCGCGGGAGGCTCGGCGAGGCGGACCTTCGCCCGAGTGTCGGCGTCCTTCGTCACCGCCTCGAACGCCTCGCGCTTGAGGAAGAGCCCCGAGCAGCGGGGACATTCGGCGTAGCCGACCGCGCCGAAGGCGTGGGCCACGAGGTCGAGCCGGCAGTCGGGGCAGCGCCCGGAGCCCTCGGCGACGAACGCGGGCGCCGGCAGGAGCGCGCCGCACTTCACGCACCGGTCGGCCTCGCGCGGCGAGAGCGAGAAGCAGGTGACGCAGCGCTTCGTCGCGAGGAGCGAGCCGCAGTGGACGCAGGCGCGCGCGTCCTTCGCCGCGGGGGCGCCGCAGGACGGACAGCGGAACGTCGGGGCTTCGGGGGCCTGGAAGGCCCTCTTCTCAGGGGGCCGGCTTCCTTCTGCGCTCACGGAAGAACTCCTTCAGGATGGTCCCGCACTCCGCGCCGAGAACGCCGTCCTCGACGTGGACCCGGTGGTTGAGCCGCGGGTCGCGGCAGAGGTCGCCGAGCGAGCCGACGAAGCCCGCCTTCGGGTCGGCGGCGCCGTAGACGAGTCGCGGCAGGCGTGAGAGGACGATGGCGCCGGCGCACATCGCGCACGGCTCGAGCGTGACGTAGAGCGTGCAGCCGTCGAGCCGCCAGGAGCCGAGCCGGCGGGCCGCACGCCGGAGAACGAGGACTTCGGCGTGCGCGGTCGGGTCGTGGTCGACCTCGCGGCGGTTCCGCGCGCGCGCGACGACGAGACCGTCCCGCACGACGACGGCCCCGATCGGCACGTCGCGATGGGCCGGCGCGCGGCGGGCCGCGCGCAGCGCCTCGCGCATGAAGCGCTCGTCGTCGGCGTGGCTCGGTCGGCTCACCGGGCCTCCGGTTGGCCCCGGCCGGGCGTGGCGTCGAGGACGAGCGATGGGTTCACGCCCCAAGGTTACGGGATGGCGGGCCCGCCCGTCCGCCCGGCCCTCCGGGCGAGGGCCGGCGCCGCCGCCAGGAGCGCCGAGAGGAGCGCGAACGCCGCGCCGGCCGCGTAGGCCCGCCGCACGCCCGAGGCGAGCTCCGCGGCGAGGGACGGCGCCCCGACGTCGGCGCCCAGGGCCGACGGCGGGACGAACGCGTAGAGGACCGCGCCCGCCGCCGCGATGCCGAGGACCATGCCGAGCGTCCGCGCCGTCCCGAGGAGGCTCCCGACGACGCCGAGGTGCTCGCGCGGCGCGCTCCCCATGACGGAGCTGTTGTTCGGCGACTGGAAGAGGCCCGTCCCGAGGCCGAAGAGGGCGAGCCGGCCGGCGACGTCGAGCGGCCCGGCGTCCGGCGGCATCGCCGCGAGCAGGGCGCACGCCGCCGCCGAGAGGAGCGCGCCCGCCACCGCCGGGCGGACGGAGCCGATCCGGTCGGAGAGCGCTCCCGCGAAGGGGGCGACCGCGAGGACCGCGAGGGGCGCCGCCGTCAGGACGAGGCCGACGCGTCCCGGGCCGGCCCCGAGGACCCGGACGAGGAGGAACGGTGTCAGGAAGACGACGACGAACTGCGCCATGAAGCTCAGGACCGAGGCCGTCGCGCCGAACGAGACGGCGGCGCTCCGGAAGAGGGAGAGGGTCACCATCGGCTCCGCCGCGCGCCGCTCCCTGAGGAGGAACGCCGCCCCGGAGAGGAGCGCGAGGAGGAGGAGCCCGTGCGGCGCCGGCCCCGGCCGCTGCGCGAGGTTCACCCAGAGGAGGGCCGAGCCGAGGGCGACGAGCGCCGCCGCCGCTCCGGGGAGGTCGAGCCGCCCCGGGCGGACCGGCACCTCGGGCAGGACGCGACGCGCGTACGCCCAGGCGGCGAGCCCGATCGGGACGTTGACGAGGAACACCGACCGCCAGCCGAGCGCCTCGGTCAGGAAGCCGCCGAGGCTCGGGCCGACGGCCAGGCCGACGGAGATGCTCGCCGCGAACAGGCCGATCGCCCGGCCCCGCTCCGCCGGCGGGAACGTCGCCGTCAGGATCGCGAGCGGCACCGACGTCATCGCGGCCGAGGCGACCCCCTGGAGGACGCGGAAGACGACGAGCGTCTCGATCGTCGGCGCGGCCGCGCAGAGCGCCGAGGCGGCGATGAACGCGAGGAGTCCTCCGAGGAAGACCTCGCGGTGCCCGCGCAGGTCGCCGAGCCGGCCGAAGACGAGGACGAGGCCGCCGCTCGCAAGGAGGTAGGCCATCGGGACCCATTGGACCGAGGCGAGGCTCGCCCCGAACGAATCGACGAGCGTCGGGAGGAGGACGTTGACGATGCTCCCGTCGATCGGCCCGAGGATCGCCCCGGCCATCACCGCGGAGAGGACCTGACGCGGGCGGCCGGCTCTCGGCGCCCCCGACGTCACGGCGCCGCGCGCCCGCTCGCCTCCGCGAGGAGGGCGGCCAGCGAGGCGTCGTCGGGGGCCTCGAGGAGGCGGCGCCGGACGGCGGCCTCGCCGAGGCTCCGCCGGAGCTCCTCGAGCGTCCGGCGGTGCTTCGCCTCCCCCGCTCCGGGCCGCAGCGCGAGGAGGACCGCGAGCTCGACCCGCTCGCCTCCGTCGCCCCAAGGAGGCGGCGGCGAAAGGCGGACGGCCGCGATCGAGTCGGCCCGCACGTGCGGCGAGACGCAGCGCGGAAACGCCACGCCGCGGCCGAGGAGCGACGGCTCGACCTCCTCGCGCGCCCAGATCGCGTCCTCCACCCGGTCGGCCACGTCGGCCCGCCCGGTGAGCTGGAGGAGGTCGGCGAGCTCCCGGATCGCCTCGTCGCGGCTTCCGCTCCTCGAGGCGGCCCGCACCGAGCCGGCGTCGACGAGCGTGCGCGCCGCGGGCGCGCGATCGACGAGGAGCGCCTCCACCTCGCCCGCGGTCGAGAGCTCGAGCGCCTCGGCGACGAGGCTGCGGGCCCCGGCGGAGCGCACCCTCCGGAACGCCGCCTTCGCCCGGAGGACGCGCGGCGGCGAGACGCTCACCTCATCGAAGCCGAGGCCCAGGAGGAGGGGCGCCGCGAGCGGACGGCCGCCCAGCTCGCCGCAGAGGCCAATCCACTTCCCGGCGGCGTGCGCCCCCTCCACCGCCTCGGAGAGGAGGCGGAGGAACGCCGGGTGGTACGGGCTCCCGAGGTGGGCGAGGCGCGTGTCCTCGCGGTCGACAGCGAAGAGGTACTGCGCGAGGTCGTTCGAGCCGACGCTGAAGAAGTCGACCTCCCGCGCGATCGCCCGGAGCGAGAGGATCGCCGACGGCACCTCGAGCATCACGCCGACGGGGACGCTCGGGTCGTGAGCGACCCCCTCGGCCGCGAGGAGCCCCTTCACCTTCTCGACGAGGGCGCGGAGCTCCCGCGCCTCCTCCGGCGTCCCGACCATCGGGAACATCACCTTCAGCGGCCCGACGACCCCCGCGCGGAGGATCGCCCGGAGCTGGCGCTCGGCCAGCTCTGCGTGCTCGGCGTACATCCGGATCGCGCGATAGCCGAGCGCCGGGTTCTGCTCGGCAGGGAGGCGCAGCCAGGCGAGCGGTTTGTCGGCGCCGACGTCGAGCGTCCTCACGATGACGGGACGGCCCTCGGCGAGGCGGGCGGTCTCCGCGAAGATCGCGAGCTGCTCCTCCTCGGTCGGCGGCTCGTCGCGGTCGAGGAACATCAGCTCCGTCCGAAAAAGGCCGATCCCCTCCGCCCCGTTCTCGAACGCGGAGTCGGCCTCCTCCACGGTCCCGACGTTCGCCCCGACCTCGATCCTCCGTCCGTCCGCCGTGACGCCGCGCGCCGTCCGGAACCGCTCGAGCCGCCGGGCGGCCGTCGAAAGGAGCTCGCGCTGCGCCTCGTAGAAGCGGAGCACGGGCCCTTTCGGGGCGACGACGACGAGCCCCCGCTCCCCGTCGACGACGACGTCGTCGCCCGTCGCGAGGGCCCGCTCGACTCCCTCGACGCCCGTCACGCACGGGACGCCGAACGCGCGGGCGAGGACGACGGTGTGCGAGAGCGTCCCCCCTTCCGAGAGAACGAGGCCGCGGACACGCGCCCGCGGGAGCGCCAGGAGCTGCCCCGGACCGAGGCGGGCCGCGACGACGACCGCGTCTTCCCCCAGCTCCACGGTCGGCGGCGGGGCGCCGTCGCCGGACAGGACGTGGGCGACGGCCTCGGCGACGTCGTGCAGGTCGAGCGCCCGCTCGGCGAGGAGCGTGCTCCCGCTCGCGCGGAAGATCTCGGCGAAGTGGCTGGCCGCGGCGAAGACCGCGGTGGGCGCGGCGGCCCCCTCGACGACGGCGGCCGCGGCGCGCGCGCGCAGCCCGGGATCCTCGGCGATCGAGAGGTGGGCCTCGAGGACGGCTCTCTCCGTCTCGTACTCCGCCGCCGCGAGGCGCACCCGGATCGCGGCCGCCGCCTTCTCGAACGCGGCCTCGAGGCGGGCGAGCTCGTCCGCCTCCGTCCGGGTCCGCTCCTCGTCGAATGTGGCGCGGCGCGAGCCGACGACGACCGCGCGCCCGCGGAAGATCCCGCCGCTCGCCGGTGCCCCGCGGTGGACGCGCGCCTCGGCCCGCGCGAGGACGCGCGGGAGCGGGGCGCCCGTCGCGACGCGCGCCGGCGGCCCGTCGTCGAGCCCCGGGAGCTCCTTCTTCACGAACTTCCGGAGCGCGGCCCCGGCCGCGGCCTCGTCCTCCCCCTGCACGTGCAGGGCGCACGGCTCGCCGAGCGCGGTCCGCGTCGCCACGAGGGCGAGGACGCTCCGCGCGCTCGCCGAGGTGCCGTTCGCGCGGTTCAGGAACGTGACGACCGACCGGAAGCGCGCCACCTCCTCCTGGAGGCGGACAGCCGGCCGGGCGTGAAGCCCGCCCGGGAGCGGGAACGCGAACGAGATCTCGACCGTCACGGCGACCGCCGCCCGCGCCCCGGACCTGACCGCCCCTGCCCGGCGAGGCGTCCCGTCATTCGCTCCCCCTGCGTCGGCGTTCCGGGATTCGGTCCGTCAGTCTAGCAAGCGACGCACGGGCCTTCTCCTCCCCCTCCATCCTGAAGAAGGCGGAGGCGGCGCGGAGAAGCGAAGACCCCGGGGCTACCGGGGTCCGATCGCGATCCTCTTCGCAACCAGGGAAAGGGGGTGGTGCGCCCAGGAGGACTCGAACCCCCAACCTTTTGATCCGTAGTCAAACCGCACGGCTCAAAGGTACGCGACCCGCGAGCGAAAGACTCCGCTAAATAAGCCGCTTTCCGTTGACTTCGTGTTCCCGTATCGTAGACTCGTTTGTGGTACGAAGGTGGTACGACAGGAAGACCCGTGGCACGGGCGAAACGGAGGCCGAGGAGCCATGAGGAAGGGCGAGGACGGAGCGGGCGAACAGGAGAGCAAATCTCTTGAAGGTACGAAAAAGACGAATTTGACGAAGAAAGTCCGCCGTCCTCGCGGCTCCCGCCTCCGGAACATCACGAATCGTTTCCTTGAGAGCTTCGCGACCGACAAGCCGGGCGGCCTCCGGGTCTTCGATACGGAGACCCGCGGCTTCGCGGCGACGGCCTATCCCGGCGGCCGGATCGTCTTCGGCGTCCGGTTCGGGAACCGGGTCCGTCGCCGGTGGATCACCCTCGGCGAGCTCGGAACGGAAGTCACGCTCTCCGAGGCGCGCGCTCGCGCCCGAGAGATCGTCGCCGAGAGCGTCCTCGGCGGAGACCCGGTCGGCGACCGGAGGCGCGCGGAAGCTATCCCGCTCCTCCGGGCCTTCCTGGACGATTACGCGGCCTGGAGCGAGAAGACGAAGAAGGCGAGGACGCTCCGCGCCGAGGCCGTCTACCGGAAGGTCGCCGAGAAGCGCCTCGGGAGTGTCCGCCTGGACGAGATCGAGCCGGCCGCGCTCCGGGAGATCGCGCTCGACTACACGAAGGCCGGCCAGCTTTACAGCGCGAACCGCTTCCTGTCTTTCATGTCCGCCGTGCTCTCCCAGGCCGTGAAGCTCGGGCATATCGCGACGAATCCCGCCGCGGCCGTCCCGAGGAACGTCGAGAAGCCGCGGAAGCGGGTCCTCAGCGCGGACGAGCTCGGGCGGCTCTGGAGCGCGCTCGAAACGGAGCCGGACGCCGGCCTCCGGGCGGCCTTCGTCCTCATGGTCGTCACCGGTTGCCGCTCCTCGGAGGCGCGGGAGGCCCGCTGGAGCGACCTCGACCTGGAGGCCGGGGTCTGGACGGTCCCGGACACGAAGGCCGGCGAAGCTCAGGAGATCGTCATTCCGGCCGCGGCGTGTGAGCTTCTGAAGGCGATTCCGAAGGAAGGCCCGTTCGTCTGTCCGGGCCGGTTCGGAGACAAGCCGCGAGCGGACTTCTGGAGAGTCTGGAAGGGAATCGCCGCGCGCGCGAAGGTTTCGGACGCGACGCCGCACGACCTCCGGCGGACGCTCTCCGACCTGATTCGGCGCTCCGCCGGCGAGGCCGTCGCTCAGGCCGCGCTCCGGCACACGGACTCGCGGACGACCGTTCGTCACTACAGCGCGGCGGACGCCGGCGAGATTCGCGAGACGGTCGCGCGGGTCCTCCCGTTCCTCGCGCCGAAGGCGAAGCCGGCGCGGAAGCGGAGGAGAGCGTGAGGCGGGGGTCAGAAGGGAGGCACGATGGACGACGTAACGGGGCCGGCCTGGTATCGCGAGGCGTGGCCGAGCATCGGCGATGCCTGGGGCGAGCGTGGGAAGACGATGATGGCGCTCCTCCTCGGCGGAGAGGCCGAGGTCTCCCGTTGGCTCGTGTCGCAGGGCCGCGCGGGAGACTCGGAGCTGACGCCGGACGATCTATTGCCGCTTCTGAAGGCGACGGAGAGGGCGCCGGTCAGCGTCCGGTTCTGGTGGGCACTCTCGCTCGCGCGGAGTGCTCAGACCATGAGCGTCTCGGCGGTCTCATCGACCGGAGAAGTAACGGTGCGATCGGACCGGCCGATCGCTCCGAAGCTCCCAAGCCTCGTGACCGTGATTCGCGAGAAGAGACCCGACACGTTCGCCGCGGTTATGAAGATCCTCAGCACCGCGAAGGTCCTCATGCCGCCGCACCTTCGCGCCGTGGCGATCGCCCGCGTGCTCTCGACGGGCAAGGCTCACCCTCACTCGGAGGAAGCCGGAGAGACCCTGAAGCGACGCGAGCGACGCAAGGCCGAGCGAGCCGGGATGAAGCTCTCGGCCTTCAAGCGAGGGAAGCCAGGGCGCCCGAGAAAATCCGGTCAGTAGGCACCCCCCTCGAAACGTCCCTTTTATCGCCGTCGTCGTTCGTTGACCCTTCGTTCCGTGAAGGTAGACGAAAGGCTCCGGCTCTGGACGAAGGACGCGGCGCCCGCCGTGGGGCTCCGTCCGCAAACGCTCCGCAAGCTCCGCGTGACGGGAGGCGGCCCGCGCTTCCGCTACGAAGGCCGGCGGGTCTACTACCTCGCCCCGGACCTCCGCGAATGGCTCGAAGCCCGCCGGAGTTTCTCCTCGACCGCTGAGAGACGGGCCGCCGAGCGGTCCGAAAACAAAGCGAGCCGTCCGGTGCAACGGACGGCTCCCAGAAAGGCAAGCGCATGAACCTGACGAACAGCGCCTATGCGGAGTGTACCTCCGCCGCGGCCGACCGGGAGGAAGCTTCCCGTGCCTGGTGACCCGCCCGCCTCTCCTGCCGAAGCGGCCCGCGACCTCCTCCGGCGCGGCTTCCAGCCGCTCCCTCTCGACCCGAAATCAAAGGGAACGCGCCGGCCCGGTTGGCCGGATTTCCGTTCCTCACCCGAGAGAGTCGAGGCCGACTTCCCGGCGGACGGGAACCTCGGGCTCCTCCTCGGCGAAGTCTCCGGCGGCCTGACGGACCTCGACCTCGACTCCGAGGAAGCGCTCCGGCTCGCTCCCACCGTCCTCCCGCGGACCGACCTCGTCTCCGGCCGCGCGAGCGCTCCGGACTCGCACCGGTTCTACCTCGCGCCTGGAGCGCCGTATCTGAAGCTGGACGACCCGCTCCGCACCGGCTCGAAGGCGACACTCCTCGAGCTCCGCTCAGGGACCCGCGAGGCCGCCCACCAAACGATGGTCCCGCCGAGCGTTCACCCGAGCGGCGAACGGGTCGCCTGGAGCCGCTACGGCGAACCGGCGACCGTTCCCGCGGACGACCTGGAGCGGGCGGCCCGCGAGCTCGCGGCGGCCTCCGTGCTCCTCCGGTATCTCCCGGAGCGGGACGGCTCTCAGCGGCGACACTCCCTCTTCCTCGCGCTCTCCGGCGTGCTCCTCCGTTCCGGATGGGAACCGGAGCGGGCGCAACGCTTCGAGCGCGCGATTCGGAAGGCGGCCGGCGACGACTCGAACCGCGAGCACGCGGTCGATAGCACGGTCAAGCGCCTCGACCGCGGAGCGACCGCGACCGGCTGGCCGTCTTTCGTCGCCGTCCTCTCGGAGACCCTTCCGGGCGGAGAGGCGGACGCGCGGAAGGTCGCCGAATGGCTCGCGGCGACTCTCGCTCTCCCGGCCGGTAACGTCCGGGTCCTCGAGAGCGCGCCGACTCCAGGCGAATGGCTCCCGGTTCCCGCGGAGCCGGAATGGCCGGAGCCTCCGGACGAAGCGGCTTTCTCCGGGATCTTCGGCGACCTCGTCCGCGCCGTCGCGCCTCACACGGAGGCGGACCCGGTCGCGCTCCTCGGGCACGCTCTCGTCTACTTCGGCGCGGAGATCGGCCGGCAGCCGCGCGTCATGGTCGGCGCGACCGCGCACCGCGGAAACCTCTTCGTCGCGAACGTCGGCTCAACCGCGCGCGGCGCCAAAGGCACCGCGAAGGCCGAAGTCGAGCCGGTATTCCGGGAGGCCGGCGCGACCGTCCTCGACCGCGTGGTAAGCGGCCTCCAGAGCGGGGAGGCCGTCGTCCATTCAATCCGCGACCCGAAGGGGAAGGACGAAGGCGAGCCGGATAAGCGGCTGATTCTCTTCGAGGCGGAGCTCGGGCGGCTCTTCAAGGTAGCCGGCCGCGACGGGAGCACCGTCTCCGCCGTCGCCCGCGAGCTCTGGGACTCGCCGCGCATTCTCCAGACGGCCTCGAAGCACTTCGGCGAGAAAGCCACGGAGCCGCACGGAGCGCTCCTCGGTCACATCACGGACGCGGAGCTTGTCCTCCGCCTGACGAATGACGACATCTCGAACGGCTTCGCGAACCGCTTCGTCTTCATCTCCGTTCGGGCCTCGAAGCTCCTCCCGGAAGGCGGCCGGGTCCCTCAGGCCGTGCTCCAGCCGCTCGCGGCCCGCCTCCGGGAGCGCCTCGACCTCGCCCGCACGGTCGGCGAAGTGACCCGCACGGCGGAAGCTCGCGCGGCCTGGAGCGCCGTCTATCCCGCGCTTCGGGAGGAGCGGCCCGGACTCGTCGGAGCGCTCCTCGCGCGCGCCGCGCCTCAGGTCCTCAGGTTGTCGCTTCTGTACGCTCTCGGCTCCGGCGCGGCCCGAATCGAGCGGGAGCACCTGGAATCCGCGCTCGCGCTCTGGAGTTACTCGGAGCGGAGCGTCCGCCGGATCTTCGGCGACCTTATCGGCGACCCGGTCGCGGACGCTCTCATTCGCGCGCTGCGGGCCGCGGGAGCCGCCGGCCTCTCGCGCTCCGAGCTTTGGGTGGTCCTCGGCCGGAACGGTTCCGTTTCCCGGCTGGAGCGCGCTCTGGACACGCTCGCGCGCCTCAGGCTCGCCCGCGGCCGAATCGAGCGGACCGGCGGCCGTCCCGCCGTCCGCTGGTTCGCGGCGGAGCACGTTCCCGCCGAAGCTCCGGCCGCCACGGAGGCCGCGGCGTGAGCTCCAGCGCGGCTCCCGATTACCTCGCGCTCCTCCGTGCGGCCGTCCCGCCGCCGCCGGTCGAGTGCTGGCCGGAGCCGCGGCCGTGCTCCCGTTGCGGAGCCGGCGACATACCGGAAGCGGACGTGCTTTGCGAAGACTGCGAGCGGGAGGCGCGGAAGGTCCTCCCGTTCGTCGCTCGCGCGCGGCAGGAACGGGCCGCGGCGCGCCTCGCCGGCCGGACGTGCCTGGACTGCGGCCTCTCCTGGTGGCGGGTCTCGTGGCGCGGCGACGCGGTTTGCGTTCCGTGCGAGCGGAGGCGGAGGCGGCCATGAACCCGCTCATCATCTCCGTCTCGACGGCCTGGGAGTGCTCCGGGCTCTCGCTCGCGGCGTTCGGCGACCTCGTCGACGGCCTCGTCACGTCCGGCCGGGCCGTCAGGCACCGCGACATCCTCGTCTTCCCGAACGTCCGGACGGCCGCGCTCGTCCTCACGGGTCGCCCTCGTCGGAGGCCGCGCCGATGAGGTTCTTCCTCCGCCTCCTCCTCGCCGCGGCGCTCCTCCTGCCGGCCCTCGCCGTATCCGGCCGAACCGAGGCATACGAAACCCGATCCGGAATCTTGGAGGTGACACGATGAGACCGCCCTCTACCTTCGCCTATCGCGTCGCCCTCGGTCGCGCCGACCGCGTCCGGGCGACCGCCAGAATCGCGCCGGGAGGCCCTCCGAGGCCCGTCGCGTGGAGGCCCTGCCCGAGGCCCTCGGGAACCGGCTTACAGCCGAAGGTGAGCCGATGAGCGAGCGTGACGCGCGCGGGCTCTTCCAGCCGGGGAACCGGGTCGGCGTCGGCCGCGCTCCCCGCCGCGACGGGCTGAACCTCGCGCGCTGGTTCCGTCAGGCCCTCTCCGACCCGGAGCGCAGGGCGAAGCTCCTCGCCCGGATCGACCGCGAGCTCGACGGCGACGGCCCGGCGCCCGTCCTCGTGAAGGCGCTTGCCTACGGCTACGGCGAGCCGCGGCAGGTCCTCGAGGCCGATCTCAAGGTCCGCGCCTCGAAGCTCGCGCGTCTCGTCGGCGTCGACGTCGAGACGCTCATTGCCGAAGCTGACCGGCTCTCGAAAGAGGCCGGCTACGAAACGGAGAACTGACGATGCCTGACGCCGACAGCCTCACCCTCGCCGCCGCGCTCCTCGCGAGCGGCGCCAAACCGCCCCGGGTCCTCGAGACGCTCGCCGAGGTTTTCGAGGCGTACCACGGGCGCGACGAGAACGGCGGCCCCGAGCCGCACGTCGTCCTCTCGCCGCAGCTCGCGAAGTTCTTCCGGGACCTCGAGGCGAAGCACGGCATGACCGCCGCCGCGGCCCGGGAGGTCGCGTGTGCCGTCGTCGCCGAGTCCAGGCGCGGCGAGCCCGGACCGATCCGCGTCGAGTACGTGAACGACTGGCGGAAAGACCAGCCGACGAAAGGAGACCCCGAATGAACATGCCCCGAATCTCGAAGGAACACGCCGCAGTCCTGCGCCGCGAGGTGGACGACTACTTGGCGGTCCGTGGCCGGACCGAGGCCCCGCCCCGTTCGCGACCGGCCGCACCGCCGCCGGCCGACCCTGTCCGCGAAGAGGTCCGCGCCGCGATCGC
>Ga0209604_1002005_pt1 | contig 15369 bp, 17 predicted proteins | sample AD_UKC097_MetaG_FD_184405 | JGI IMG/M metagenome (GOLD analysis project Ga0209604, IMG submission 184405) | Active sludge microbial communities of municipal wastewater-treating anaerobic digesters from USA - AD_UKC097_MetaG (SPAdes) (version 2) | ecosystem: Engineered > Bioreactor > Anaerobic >... | reverse complement strand
CCTCGACGCCGCAGTCGGCACCTTCGCAGTTCATCAGCACGAAGCGGCTGGCGTTCCAGAGCTTGTTGCAGAAGTTGCGGTAGCCCTCGCAGCGCTTGCTGTCGAAGTTGACGGTGCGCCCCAGCGTGGCCATGGCGGCAAAGGTGAAGCGCAGCGCGTCGGCGCCATAGCCCGGAATGCCGTCCGGGAACTCCTTCTTCGTGTTTTCGCGCACCCTGGGCGCGGTCTCGGGCTTGCGCAGGCCGGTGGTGCGCTTGGCCAGCAGTGGCTCCAGCGCGATGCCGTCGATCAGATCGACCGGGTCGAGCACGTTGCCCTCGCTCTTGCTCATCTTCTTGCCGTGCGCGTCCAGCACCAGGCCGTGGATGTAGACGTCGCGGAACGGCACGCGGCCGGTGAAATGTGTGGTCATCATGATCATCCGGGCGACCCAGAAGAAGATGATGTCGTGGCCGGTGACCAGCACGCTGCTGGGCAGGTACAGGTTGAGGTCCTCGGTCGGTTCGGGCCAGCCCAGGGTGGAGAAGGGCACCAGGGCCGACGAGTACCAGGTGTCCAGCACGTCTTCATCGCGGCGCAGCGTCTTGCCGGGTGCCTGGGCCTGCGCCTCGGCCTCGTTGCGGGCGACGTAGACGTTGCCCTCTTCGTCGTACCAGGCCGGGATCTGATGGCCCCACCAGAGCTGGCGCGAGATGCACCAGTCCTGGATGTTGTTCATCCACTGGTTGTAGGTGTTGACCCACTGCTCGGGCACGAAGCGCACCTGGCCGGACTGCACGGCGTCGATGGCCTTCTGCGCGATGGATCGAGCATCAGGCGGCGTTGCGACCCCGGCGCCGGGCCGCGCACCGTGCGCAGCAGGGAGCGTGGGGGCCTTGTTCATGGCCACGAACCACTGGTCCGTGAGCATCGGCTCGATGATCTGGCCGGTGCGGGCGCAGCGCGGCACCATCAGCTTGTGCTTTCTGGTTTCGACCAGCAGGCCCTGGGCCTCGAGGTCGGCGACGATGGCCTTGCGGGCGGCAAAGCGGTTCAGGCCGCGGAAGATCGCCGGCGCGTTGTCGTTGATCGTCGCGTCCAGGTTCAGCACGCCGATCATCGGCAGGCCGTGGCGCTGGCCCACCGCGTAGTCGTTGGCGTCGTGCGCCGGCGTGACCTTGACCACGCCGGTGCCGAAGTCCTTGTCCACGTAGGCGTCGGCGATCACCGGAATGTCGCGGCCCACCAGCGGCAGCGTGACGCTTTTGCCGATGAAGCGCCGGTAGCGTTCGTCCTCGGGGTGCACCATCACCGCCACGTCGCCCAGCATGGTCTCGGGCCGCGTGGTGGCCACCACCAGGCGCTCGCCGCTGCCGTCGGCCAGCGGATAGGCGATGTGCCACAGAAAGCCGTCTTCTTCCTCGCTTTCGACCTCAAGGTCGCTGACGGCGGTCTTGAGTTCGGGGTCCCAGTTGACCAGGCGCTTGCCGCGGTAGATCAGGCCCTGCTCGTACAGTTGCACGAAGGTTTCGGTCACCACCTTGGACAGTCTGTCGTCCATGGTGAAGTATTCGCGGCTCCAGTCCACGCTGGCGCCCATGCGGCGCATCTGGCGGGTGATGGTGTCGCCCGACTGCTGCTTCCAGTCCCACACGCGGGCGACGAAGTTCTTGCGCCCCAGGTCGTGGCGGCTCTGGCCCTGCTCCTGCAACTGGCGCTCCACCACGATCTGGGTGGCGATGCCGGCGTGATCGGTGCCCGGTACCCAGGCGGTGTTGAAGCCGCGCATGCGGTGGTAGCGCGTCAGGCTGTCCATGATGGTCTGGTTGAACGCATGCCCCATGTGCAGCGTGCCGGTGACGTTGGGCGGCGGCAACTGAATGGCGAAGTTCTCGCCACGCGCGGCGGCGCCGGCGTCCGGCTGGCCGCTGCCACGGTAGCCCGCCCGCCCCAGGCCCGCCTGCTCCCACGCGGGGCCCCAGCGCGCCTCGATGGCGGCGGGTTCGAAGGACTTGGACAGGGACGCGAGGCCCGGTTGCGACAGCGATTCAGACATGGCAGAGGCGGCCTGGGCCGCGAACGGAGAGGAACGCGCCGCAGCGCAGCCGGCCGGGCGCAAAAACCGTCCATTCTAGCGGCGCGCGCAGGGGCACCCAGGCTTGGGCGGCACCTCCCAATGAAGTGTAAAAAAGGCTTCTGGCGCTTGATTGGCAAGCGCTGAAAGCTATCAAAACGATAGTATTTCGGAGCGCTTGGGTGCTGCGATCAGGCGCGGCGGGGCGGCACGCCTTGCCACCCGCAAGGGGCGGGCGAACACGGGGCAGGCGCTCGCCGAATGGATGAGCACGCCCGCACCGCGCTCGCCGCGCCATGCGGCGTTGCTCCTACTTGCGGGCACGAGGCCGCGGCGTCGTCGCGTGCCGATCACGGCACGGGCGGGCGCGTCCAACTGCCGCTTCTAGGTTCAATAGAATCGCGCCCCATGCCGCAACCGCCCGACCTCGACCTGCTGCTGCGCGCCGTGCTGCTCGGCACCTTCGCGCTGTCGGCGGTGTTTGGCGCTATCATGCACCGCACCGGCTTTTGCACCATGGGTGCGATCAGCGACGTCGTGAACATGGGCGAGACCACCCGGCTGCGCCAGTGGGCGCTGGCCGCCGGGGTGGCGACGCTGGGTTTCGGCGTGCTGGCCGCCGGTGGCTGGGTGCAGCCGGCCGACACGGTGTACGCCGGCCCGCGCTGGCTGTGGCTGTCGGGCCTGGTGGGTGGGCTGCTGTTCGGCGTCGGCATGGTGCTGGCCTCGGGTTGCGGCGCCAGGATGCTGGTGCGCCTGGGCGGCGGCAACCTGAAGGGCCTGATCGTGTTTCTGGTCATGGGGCTGGCGTCCTACGCCACCTTGCGCGGCATCACGGCGGTGCTGCGCGACCGCACGGTGGACCAGGTGGAATGGGTGTTCAACGTCCCGGCCACACTGGGACACCTGGCCGCCAGCGCGGGCGGCTGGCCGCTGCCGGTGGGCCTGCTGGGGGCGGCGCTGCTGGTGGGCGGCTTGCTGATGGCCTGGGCGCTCACCGGGCGCGGCTTCATCAACGGCAACAACCTGCTGGCCGGCCTGGGCCTGGGCGGTGTCATCGTCGCCCTGTGGTGGCTGAGTGGCCACCTGGGCTACCTGCCCGAACACCCGGATACGCTGGAGCCGGCTTACCTGGGCACGCGCAGCGGCCGCATGGAGGCGCTGACCTTCACCGGCCCGCTGGCGCACACCATCGACTGGTTCATCTTCTTCAGCGACCGCAGCCAGCGCCTGAGCCTGGGCGTGGTGGCGGTGTTCGGCCTGGTGGCCGGGGCGGCGCTGCATGCGCTGGCGTCGCGGCGCTTTCGCTGGGAAGGTTTTCGCACCACCGAAGATCTGGCCAACCACCTGATCGGCGGCACGCTGATGGGTGTCGGCGGGGTAACGGCGCTGGGCTGCACCATCGGCCAGGGGCTGAGCGGCATCTCCAACCTCAGCCTGACCAGCTTCACCGCGCTGGCGGGCATTGTCGGCGGCGCCGTGCTGGCGCTGAAATACCAGGGCTGGCGCCTGGAGCGATCGCTGTGAGCGCGGCGGCCGTCGAGGCCGATCTGGAACGCCGCTTCGGCGGTCTGGCGCGGCTGTTTGGCGCCGAGGGCGCGGCGCGCATCCGCGCCGCCCACGTGGCGGTGGTCGGCATCGGCGGCGTCGGCTCCTGGGCCGCCGAAGGCCTGGCGCGCAGCGGTGTCGGGCAGATCACGCTCATCGACCTCGACCATGTGGCCGAGTCCAACGTCAACCGTCAGATCCATGCGCTGACACCGACGTTCGGCCAGGCCAAGGTGCAGGCCATGCGCGAGCGCATAGGGCAGATCCATCCGGCCTGCGTGGTGCATGCGGTGGAGGACTTCGTGGCCCCGACCAACTGGCCGCAGCTGCTGCCGGCGCCGGTGCATGCCGTCATCGACGCCTGCGACCAGGTGTCGGCCAAGCTGGCGATGGCGGCCTGGGCGCGCGAGCGCGGCCTGTGCTTTGTCACCGTCGGAGCCGCCGGCGGCAAGCGACATGGTGAACGGGTCGAGGTGGCCGACCTCGCCGAGGTCACGCACGATCCGCTGCTGGCCCAGCTGCGCTACCGCCTGCGCCGTCAGCACGGCGCGCCCACGGGCGGCAAGCGCCTCGGGGTGACGGCGGTGTTCAGCCGCGAGAGCGTGCGCCTGCCCGAGGCCTGCGAGGCGCCCCAGCAGGTCGACAGCTCACTGAACTGCCACGGCTACGGCTCCAGTGTCGCCGTCACGGCCACCTTCGGCCTGTGTGCGGCCGGCTGGGTGCTCGATCGGCTGTCTCAGGAGGGGCAAAAAAATCAGGCTATAATCTGCGGCTTGCCAAGTGACTGACGCAAGTCGGTTGATCGGCACCGGGGGTCGTTAGCTCAGCTGGTAGAGCAGCGGACTTTTAATCCGTTGGTCGCAGGTTCGAATCCTGCACGACCCACCAAGCCACATAAGGAAACCGCGCTACAGAAAATGTAGTGCGGTTTTTTCTTCCCGGTAGTCTGTAGGCAATCTGTAGGCAACTTCGGGAAATATGCGGCCTTGACGCAAGGGCCAGCGGCCAGCAGGTGGTGACGGGTGCGGCGCGCTCGATTGCGGCCCCGTGGTGCGCTCGCAGGGGCTCACGGTATCCACGTCACACCAGACAAGAAAAAAGCCCACAACGGGCTTGTACGCGGTTCCTGGGCGGCTTCACTTTCTGGCGCGGCAGTAGGGCAGCAGGAAAGCGGCAACATCGGCCCGCAGGCGCAGCGGCAGGGCGGGGCAGTTCATCGCGGCCAGTAGCCATTGCAGCGGGTCGGCACGCTCGGGCAGTTGCACCAACAGCGGCGGGCGGGGCTTGCGGCCAGCGCCTGGGCGTGCGCCTCCCCAGTTCGGGCTATGTCGGGCGGTACGGGCCATCTTGAAAGCGGCTCCACGGTGGATTTAATCTGCGCGTGAGGAACAGGGCGGCTCCCAGCGGCGAAGGGCTCTAGACTTTTCCATGCCACCGGGTGAAGGTGCCGGCCACGGGGTTGACGCCCCTGCCGGCTGTCGGGCAAGTCCCGACGGACTGCTCCCGCGTCAGTTCACCAGTTCGCCCTTGCTCGCGTCAACTGCCGGCGCCTTCTTCGGGCGTGCGGCCTGGGCGGCTGTCGCTGCGGCCTGCACGGCGGCATCGGCGTCGCGCTTCGCTCCGTCCAGTTCAGCGGCGGTGCGGCCCGTGCGGCAGTAGTCCGAGACTTCGGTGCGCCAGGCCAGGCCATAGCCCTCGGTCAAATCGACTGCGCGCTCAGGTGGTGGCGCGTAGCTCATTCCGGGGACTGCGCCGTCATAGCCCAGCGCGGCGAGTTCTTGCCGGAAACCGGCCTCAGCCTCGTTCGCCTGCACCAGCGCATCGGCGGCGTTCAGCACGGCCTGCGCCAGCTTGATGTGCTCGGCTGTCGATTGCTCGCGAACGTCTGCCGCGTGCGCTCGGGCAATGTCCCGTAGCACGATGGCCTGGGCGGCGATGGCCTTGCGCAGCGCGGCAATCAGCTCTTGGTTCTTGCCGGCGCGCAGGGACAGGGCGGGCGTCGGCTCGGCACCAGAAAGCAGTGCATCAGCCCGTGCGAGCGGGTCATCTGCCGGGCGTTGTCCAGGCGCTGCCAGGCGCTCTACGTCAATGCGGGCGGCCTCAGCCTGGGCGGCGGCCAGCTCACGGTGAAAGTGCGCCAGGCGCTCGGCAGCGTTGTGATAGTCCGGGTGTTCGGACAGGGGTTTGAGTTTCTCGCTCATGGTGGTTCGTCCTTTCGGTGGTGGTTATCGACGTGCAGGCGCACCAGGGCGTGCGGCCTGCTCACGGCGCGCCTGGGCGATGCGGCCCGCTCGATTGCGGATGGCGTTGCGCTCGTGCTCGGATACGGCCAGCGTTGCCAGGCTTGCGCCGGGGCATTGCGCCAGCGCGGCGGCGATGGCTTGGTGCTGGGCAATCTTTGCGGCCAGCGGCCCATTGAAGCCTCGGGCGGGCGGGGATGCGATGGCACGCGGGCGCATCAGCTTGTCGTACTGGGTTTCCATGCTTGTTCCTTTCAATGAATCGGGTTTGACGGGGTGACGGGCGGCCAGCGGTCACGGCCCCTGCGCGGTGCGGCGTGCGGCCCGTCGCTTGTCGCTGTCGTACTGCACGGGCGGCGGCAGCGCGGCCAGGTAGTTGCGCCACAGCTCGGCACCAGGGCGGCAGCGGCGGGCACCAGGCAGGCGGGCGGCGGCGGTGCAGCGTGGGCAGCGCAGGGCGTGGGCAATGTAGTCAGTCAGCACGGGCGGCCTCCCAAGCGTCAAACCGTCGGTCACGCTCAGGTGCAGCGCGGTCTGGTGCTTGCATGGCGCTGCGCTTGCGCGCGACGTGGTGGGCGGTCAGCACCTGCTGCGCCGTCACGTCCAGGCTTGCGCGCGGCTCGCCGTCCTTGATGTAGACGCGCGGTGTTGCGGTGCCGGCCAGGGCCAGGGCGTCACCCGCACCCAGCGCCAGCAGGGCGGCCACTGCTGCGGCGTCAAAGGCTATGACGTTCACGAACAGGCGTTCACCGTCACCAGCGGCTGCAATCAGCTTTGCGGTGGCGAAGGGCTTGCCGGCCTTGCTGGTGCGCTGCTGCGGCGCGGCGAACAGCTTGCCTTGGATGAGGCAGTCAATCATGGGTGTGTCCCTCCGTGGTGGTGCAGGTGGGCGCAGTCAGGCCGGCTTCTGCACCAGCCGATGCGCCCTCATTTGTGCGCGCGCTATCCCCCATACCCCCTACGTAGGTGGGCGCGGTGGGCGCACCCCCTGCGCCTTGCGCGCCATCCTCATAGGTGGGCGCGGTGGGCGCGGTGGGCGCGGGCAAGTTGATGAAGTCCCGGCCCGTTTGGGTGACGGCCCACCTCTGGCGCTCTTTCCTGTCGGGACTGCGGTAGTCCAACACTTCAAGCCAGCCCGCACGCTGGCACTGGTTCACGATGCGGCGGGTATCGTCGGCGCGCAGCTTCAGGGCCAGAAACGCCGGTTCGCTTTTCAGCAGCGCGTGCACGTTGTTGCGGGCGAACAATGCGGGACTGCAATACTGTTCGCGGCCCTCAAACTCGACAATCAGGCGCAGCAGCGCGGCGGCGCGTTCATCATCGGCGCGGCCCTGCAGGCGCTCCGAAAACGGGTTGCTTGATGCAGCTTGCGGCAATCCCCCCTCGGGCCATTGCAGCGCCAGCGGCTCGCGCATCCTGCCGAATTGGTTTTTCTGGTGCGCCAGCGTCAGCACGCCATCGTCGCGGCTCATGAAGATGCGGCTTCGGGCGCTGTTGTGCCAGGCGGTCGAACCTGAATAGCCTTCGGTGTCGCTGCGCTCGCGCCGTGACGTGCCCTTGTCCACGTGGGCCAGCAGCAGCACGGCGGCGTCGCCTTCGCGGGCAATCACGGCCAGCGCGCGCATGAAAGCCCGTACCTGCCGGCGCTGGATTTCATCGCCCCCGTAGGCGTCGCTGGCGTTGTCCACAATCACCAGCCCGGCCCCGGTTTGCTTCACCAGCGCCAGCAGCTCCGCATAGGCGGGTGTCACGTCACCCGGCCCGCGTCCCTCGCAGGCGAACAGCTCGGGGTTTGCCGTGCCGTCAACGATGTGCAGGCCGGCCAGCTCGGCAGGCTCGAGGCCCCAGCATTGGCAGATGTGGGCCAGGCGGTGGCGCACGATGTGCGCGCCATCCTCGAAACTGGCGAACACCACCGGCGCGGCGTCGGTGGCAATCCCGAACAGCTCGCGGCCCGTCGCCACGGCGGCGGCCAGCATCAGGGCGATGGTGCTTTTGCCCGTGCCCCCATGGGCCCCCAGCAGCGTGACAACACCACGCGGGCAGTAGCCATTCCACACAAAGCGCGGCGGCGGGCTCGGGTGCGTCAGCACGCCGGCCACGTCAACCGGCGTCAGCAGCGGTTCGGGCTTGAATGACTGGGCAGATTCCAGCAGCTCGGCCAGCACGTCGGCCCCGTCGCGTTGCGCCAGGTCGTTGCAGTCGAAGTTGTCCGCCTCGCCCTGGGGCATGGCGGCCACGCTGCAACCCAGCTCGCGCGCGATGGCTTCGGCCTGGGCCTCCTTGCCCACGTCGGGCACCAGCACCAGGGCGCGGCCTTGCAGCTGCTTCGCCACCGTGCCCACGTTGCCCCAGCCGAAACAGCACACGGCGGCGCGGCCCGTCGCTTGCCAGCAGGCCCATGCTTGCCCGATGCCCTCGACGATGTAGAGCGGCCCGTCGCCCGGCGTGCCCACGGTGAACGATGCGCCGGCCATGGGTGCGCCGGCCAGGTTCATCTTCTCGCCCTTGGGCGGAATGAGTTGCAGGCTTTGCAGCCTGCCGTCGGCAGCGTAGGCGGGCACGGCCAGCGCGCCGGCCATCGGGTGCCCACCGATGCGCAGCGCGTCACCCTGGGGCACCACGCGCAGGGCATCGAGCGGCACGCCAGCGGCGGCCTTGCGCTCGATATACGGGTGCGCCCACGTAGCGGGCTCACAGCGCGCCCACACGTCAGCAGGGGCCATGCCTGGGCGCGGCGCGGGCGGTGGCGTAGCGGCCCGTTTAGGCGGCTTGCTGGGCCTTTCTTGCTGGTGCCCGTGCTCGCCGGCCATGCGGTGCAGCGTGCCAGCGCCTACACCCTTGCCGGCCTTGAAACTGCGCCAGGTGTCACGGGCGGCGCGGGCGTCATAGTTGCCGGCCTGGGCGCTCCAGGTGTCGAAGTCCTCGAAGTCCAGGCCGGCGGCATGGGCGGCCATGCCAGCGCGCACCCATGTATCGCGGTCGCAGTCGGGCGGGATGGATTGCAGCGCGGCCCGTGCGCGTTCGGTGTCCGCCATCATCGCGCGGCCCCCAGTTGCGCCAGCGCCTGGGCGACGTGGTGCGGCGCCAGGTGGTAGCGGGCAATGATGCGGTGCGGGCATTCATCCGTCGGGCTCGGGATTTCGATGGTTTCCACCGGCCAGCCCAGCGTGCGCAGTTGGAACACCACGGCCCCCAGTCGCCAGCTTTGCGTGCGTGCCTCAAACTCGGGGTGGTTCATGCGGGCGCCGTCCATGAAGTACCCCAGCGCGCGGTCGGCAAGGGTTCCTTTCGTGGGCCAGATGGGCGAAAATGGCGGCGGCGGCAGAAACGAAAGCTGTTCGCTGGAAACCCCGAATGCTTTGGACGGCGCCGGGGTTTTCTGTTTTGGGGCGCTCATTGCTTCGCCTCCACTTCATCGGCAGCGGCCAGCAGGCAGCAGGCCAGCACGCGCAGGCCGGTCGGGCCGATATAGGCCCATGCGCTCAGGGCCTCGGCTTCGTTCAGCAGAAACAGGCGTGACGTTGCAGCATCAAAGGCGATTGCGCCCATGCCGTCGGGGTGTTGGTACAGCGCTTCCATTACGCCACCCCCAGGATGCGGCGCAGTTCCGCCACAGGCCAGGCCAAGCGCCCATTGATGCGAATGGGGCGAATGGGTCCATCCTCGCGGCACGCCCAAATTCTGAGCGTTTGTTGCGCACGATTGAGGTGCCCCGCAGCCTCAGGTGTAGGAAGTGCAGTGCGCGTTTCCAGCGCCAGCGGGGTGAGTTGAATAGTCTTAGCGGCCATGTGTAAACCCTCTGGGTTCGTTAAACATGGTTCTGGACTATTTGGGCGCAACCCCTGTTGCGGTCAACGGCGCAGCCCCATTGCGGGACGCGAACCCTTATTTCATGCGGCTTTCAAGCCACCAAGCGCAACCCCTACCGCAACCCCTTGCGCTTACTTGGGCCGGTGCGTGAAGGCGCTGTATCCCTTCGGGATTGCCTTTTCGCTCGGCAGTTTTTGCCGAATCAATTGCTCTGAAACTCCGAAATGTTCAGCGGTCTTTTTGGTGCCGTGCTTCTCCCGATATGCCTTCGCATCCGCCAGTCTCTCGGGCGTCCACACCTTGCCATTGCCCGGCGCAGTGCTGGCGCTCTGGGCCATCAAGGGCTCGGGCGGGTTGGCCTTGAGCTGTGCTGCTGCGGCTTCAGGCGTTGCTGGGTTCAATAGTTGGCGCACCATGGCTGTGCGCCACTGCCGCCACTCTTTGGCGCTGGCGTCCATCGCACTGTCTAATGCCACTTGTAAAGGCAAAACAGAAGCGACTGCGCGATCGCGCCGAGTGCGGCGTTCATCTTCGGAAACGTCTGGTGCAAACACCCCTTCGCGCTCGTTGGCCGCGTCGGCGGCATCTTCGTATTGACCAGCCAAAGCGTAGGCGCTGGCCTCGGCCTGGTGGTCGAATTCACCAACGACCAATTGCGCAGCAGCGGCCAGTTGGTAGGCTTCTGCAAGTGCATCATGCATCCATCGCATGCGGTCTGAAAACCTGTTCAGGGCATCATCGTCGAGCGGATAGCCAAGGCGATGCTCCATCGAATACGCGATGGATCGGCCTGCACCGTCAATCATTGCGGCGGCAAGTTGCGCAGCGTCGAATGGGATGGGCAGGAACGGTGCTGTATCAGGATTAGGGCTGCCAGGCCATCCCATTTCGTCGGCAGGTGTCCAGTTAAAGACAGTTCCAGGCGGGCACAGGTCTCGAAAAGCTGAGGTGATGTACACCCCGTTCTCCTTGATCTCGTAGGGCTTGAGTTCATGCACCCCATACTCGGGGTAAGCGAATTTCATCAAGGCTTCGGCGGTGGCCGAGTCATACAAGCGTTGGCCCACTGCATCCTCCCGAAGGTTGCTCCCGGTAATAGAAGCCCAAGCAGACCAGCGGGAGGAACCGGCTTTTCGGCAAGTTTGCGACCTTGCCTAGCTGAGGCAAAAACGGTTCAGGCGTGCGTCCGCACCCAGCTTTTCAGCGCCTCATTGATGCGGGTTTGCCAGCCATCGCCCGATGCTTTGAACTTCTCCAACACCTCCACGTCCAGGCGCAATGTGACCTGTGCTTTGCTGCCACTGCCCAGCGGGCGGCCACGGCGCGCCAGCGGCTTGACCTGTTCCCATTCAGCATCCGTGAAGGGCTGGGCGTCAGTGTCTGCCAGCGCAGCGGCGGTAATTGCTGCATCCTCGGCAGGGGTCGGCAGGATGGTTCCGGCTTTAAGTTTCGGCATAGCGTTTCACCTCTCGGCTGTTGGCCTTTCTCAAACTGATAACGCGGCGCTCGTTCGGCTTGTCGGCTGGGCGGTCAACAAACACCACGGCCATGATGCGCAAACCGATGTACCCCAGCGCCACCATACGAGCCTCTCCATAGTCGTTGCGCGTGTCCGGCCACACTATGGCTGTATCCCACTCAAAGCCTGCCGCCTCGGTCAGTGAGACGCCGTGTTTTGCCACATTGGCGGCATCCTTGGCCGGGTCGAACGTCACATTCATGGTTTAGTGTAGCTACGTTTATTTGAAGTTCAAGGATTATTTGTAGTTGCGTTTTTCATGCAGCGCTCACCACTCGCAGCTTTCCCGGTTCAGCCTGGGCGTCGAATTGCACCCCGGCCAGTGCAAGGATGTGGGCCTCGATTCGCTCAAGCTCGGGGCGGAGCTCGTCAAGGGTGCGAATGTCGTAACCCTCAGCGGTGGCGCTGGATTTGTGCCCTTGGATTTGGGCCACGATGCCAGCGGGCACCACACCCCGGCCTGTCTGGGTGAAGGTGCGGCGTAAGCCGTGGAATGTCAGGTACCCTACCCCCGCCTCGTTCACGGCCTTGTCCATGCAGCTTCTTGTGGAAGAACAGGGCTTCCAGGCACCGCACGGTCAGGCCGCTCTGGTTGGCCTGGGTGATTTCGAGCAGGCAGCGTGAGCGGTTGATCGTGTCGATGTTGTCGGTGTAGCCAATGCTGCGGGGCAGCACTTCCACGCCGGGCGTGGCGGGGTAGCTTCTTCCGGGTTCGGGCACCATGCGAATGCAGGTGCGCAAACCCAGCGGCTGCCACTGCAGCGCCAAGGCGCGCAGCGTATCGAAGCGGTTCTTGTCCTGCCCCAGAAAGTAAATGTCCCATTCGGCTGGAACATCCTGGCGAAAAGATTCCACCGAGCGGTACACCTGCTGCGTGAGCGTGAGGCCGTACCGCTGTGCGTCGTCGGGGTCGAACGTAAAAATGTGGAACCCCAGCCCCTTGAGCTGCTGCATGTGCAGCTGCCGCACCTGGTGGTTCTGCTGGTAGTCAATCACCGGGTTCCAGGTGAACAGCGCAATGCGCCGCGTACGCAAGTATTTGCGCAGGATGCGCAGGTCCTTGATGTTCTCGATGCCGAAGATCAGCACCGGCGCCTGCGCCGGAATGGCTTCCAGTGCCCGCAGGTATGCGGCAGGGAAGGGTTGAAACCCCGGCAGGCGAAACGGGCACCAGGCGTCCAGCGCCTTCAGCAGCGAGTACCCGACCCCTTTGATGCGTTTGGGGTGGACCAGGACGCCCGCGCGCTCTTCGGGGGGCAGGCTGTCGAGCAGGAACTCTGTCAGCGTGAAGGGGTTGGCAATGATGTGGGGCATGGAGGGCTGGCGGTGCGGCCCGATTGTAGGGAGCCGCCCCTCCTAGTCCGACGGTTACGCCGCCGCGGCCAGGCGCCCGCAGGCTGCACGCCACTCATCGGCCAGCACCGCCACCAGCTCACCTGCTGGCAGGGCCCGCACGGCCCCCACCCCTTGCCCTGCCCACAGCGATAGGTGGCTGGTGCGCCCCTGCGCGGCCGCCGCGCGGCGGAGGGCGCCTGTCAGCGCGTTTTGCACGGGGTAGGCTGGCACGCGGTCTTCCTCGGCGGCCAGGGCCTCCATCATCGCGTTGACAATGCCGCGCGCCGGGCGGCCCGAGAAAACGCGGGTGAGCCGCGTGTCGGTGTCTTGGGCCTGGGCCAGGGCCTGCCGGTACGCGGGACCGATGCCGGATTCCGGGCACGCCAGAAAGGCCGTGCCCATCTGCACGGCCTGCGCGCCCAGCGCCTGTGCAGCTGCAATGCCCCGGCCGTCCATGATGCCGCCCGCGGCAATCACCGGGATGTCTACGGCGTCCACGCACTGCGGCACCAGCGCCAGGGTGCCTACCTGGCTTGCCGTGAAATCGCCCAGGAACGTGCCCCGGTGGCCCCCAGCTTCGGTGCCGCTGGCGCACACGACATCGGCCCCCACTTGGGCCCAGGCGCGCGCTTCGGCCACGGTGGTGGCCGTGCCCACGACCAAGCAGCCGGCCGCGTGCAGGCGGGCCACCTGGGCAGCGTCCAAGATGCCGAAGGTGAAGCTTGCCACTGCCGGGCGCAGGGCCACCAGCGCCTCGAACTGGGCGGCAAAGTCTTCGCACCATTGCGTGGGGCGCTGGGGCTGCAGGCCCAGCTCGGCGTACAGCGGCGCCAGGCGTTCCATCGCCGCTTGCACGGTGGCCTCGTCGGGGTTGGGCGTGGCTTGCACAAACAGGTTCATGCCAAAGGGCCGGTCGGTTTGCTGGCGCACGGCGGCAGCGGCCTCGGCCATGGCGGCGGGCGAGCGCATGCCGCAGCCCAGCATGCCCAGCCCACCTGCGGCCGACACGGCAGCAGCCAGGGCGGGGGTGTCCGAGCCCGTCATCGGGCCCTGGATGATGGGCAATGCAATGCCAAGGCGCTGGAGAAGTGAAGAGGTCATGGGCAGGCTCTTTTGAAGGGCAGAGGCGGGATCAGGGCGATGAAATCCAGGCGGAAGAGGGCTGTTGTGTGCCTTGCAGTGCGGCCAGCAGCGCATCCAGCGCGGGCGACTGGTAGCCGCGCCGGCGCACCAGCACCGTGTCGCAGGTCTGCAGGGGTACCAGGCGCAGGGCCGGGGGCTCGCGCATCAAGTCCCATACGGCCTGGGGAACCACACCCGCGCAGCGCCCCGCCGCCACGCAGGCGATGATGGCGTGGTAAGACGCCAGCTCCAGCACCTGGGGCGCTGTGCCGCGGGCGCCTTGCATCCATGCTTCTCCGATGTGGCGGTAGGTACAGCCGCGTGTGAAGGCGGCCAGCGTGTGCAATTGCAAATCGGCGGGGCTTTGCACCGGTGGGTGGTGCGCGGGCAGGGCCAGCAGCAGCGATTCTTGAAACACCGGGGTGCGTTCCACCGGCGTATCGGTTTCCAGCCCAGGTGGTGGCCAGGCGACCAGGGCGGCATCGAGCGTGTGGGCGGCCACTTGCTCCACCAGTTGTCGGGAGGGTCCGGTGGACAAGTCCAGCACCACGTCGGGCCACCGGGCATGCAGTTGCGCCAGCGGCTGGGGCAGGCGCGCAGCGGCCGTGCTTTCCATGGCGCCCAGGCGCAGGCGCCCACCCGGCTGCTGCGGGCGCACGGCCTGGCGGGCCTCTTCGGCCAGGGCCAGCAGGCGGTCGGCGTAGCCGCGCAGGGATTCGCCGGCCGGTGTGAGCACCATGCGCCGCCCTTGGCGCAAGAACAGCGGCGTGCCCAGCTGCTCTTCCAGCTGCTGAATCCGCGTGGTCACGTTCCAGTTCGGGGGCGTTGAGGCACAGCAGGGCGTGGCCGCCGGGGGCCAGCAGGTCGGGCAGGCGGCGCATCAGGCGCGCGTAGTCCTTGGTGGCGACGAAGCTGCCTTTCTGGTGGCTGGGCGGGTCGATGATGACCAGGCCGTAGGGGCCGTGGCGCGTGATCTTGCCCCAGGAGCTGAAGATGTCGTGGTCCCAGAACAGGGCGCCGGCCTCCAGCCCATTGAGCCGGTGGTTCTGCCGCCCCGTGGCCAGTGCGCCCCCGGCCATGTCCACGTTGACCACCTGGGCCGCGCCTGCGCGCAGCGCCGCCACCGAAAACGCGCAGGTGTAGGCAAACAGGTTGAGCACGCGCAGGCCGGGGTGCTGCGCGGCGTGGCGCTGCACCCAGCGGCGGCCTTCGGCCATGTCCAGGAACAGGCCGTGGTTCTGCCCGCGCAGCACATGCACCAGGTAGCGTGCGCCGTCTTCCTGCACCACATGCGGTTCGGGCACCTGGCCTGCCATGGTGCGGGTTTCGCGTTGCTGCGGGTGGCGGCACTGGTACACCCAGTGCAGTGCGGCGCCGGGTGCCAGTGTGGCCCAGCGCGCTTGCAGGGCCTGGTGCACGGCGGCCAGCAGGGCGTCGTCGGCGGGTTCAAAGCTGGTGAACACCCACACGGGCGGGTAGGCGTCCAGCGTCCAGCCTTCGCAGCCGGGGTGCAGGCCGCCACGGCCATGGAAGATGCGGCAGGCCTCGGTGGGCAAAGGGGTGGCGGCAATGGCGTCGAGCAGGGCTTGCATGGCGGTGGGGCAGGGGTCACAGGGCGCGCAGCACGGCGCGCACGGGCGAGGCATCGGCGGTGCTCAGCTTGAGCGGCAGGGCGATGAGTTCGTAGTCGCCCTCGGGCACGGCGTCGAGCACCAGGTTCTCCAGCACGCGCACATCGC
>Ga0209604_1002002_pt1 | contig 15382 bp, 13 predicted proteins | sample AD_UKC097_MetaG_FD_184405 | JGI IMG/M metagenome (GOLD analysis project Ga0209604, IMG submission 184405) | Active sludge microbial communities of municipal wastewater-treating anaerobic digesters from USA - AD_UKC097_MetaG (SPAdes) (version 2) | ecosystem: Engineered > Bioreactor > Anaerobic >... | reverse complement strand
CCCTCAGTTTGGTTTCTGTCCGCACTCGTTCGGCAATGTCGTTATCCAAATCAAGGATCAAATGGAGATTGACCGAATGGATTAAAGACAATGTCGTAGCAATATTCAACATCTGATAAATCAGAATAAACACGGTGTCATGGATACCCGCCCGGAATAGATCCTGTCCGGAAGTCATCAGGATATCCAATGGAATGCGCACGACACTGACCAGGCCGTAAACAACCACAACCAGGCAAGCCACTTGAATGATCCGCTGTTGTTCTTCATTTGCATAGCGGAGAATCCTCCAAATACTTTGCGCGGCAATAAGAACAAAAAAAGTGGAAAAATTGACATTACGAATCAGAAGACTTGGCTCGACGTAAGAAAAGTAGGCTTGCAGCAGAATTAACAACGCAATCAGCGCATAGTTATGATATTGCCTGCCGGATATCCCGATAAAACGTTCCAGACCGACGCAGAGCAAAAAAAAGGAGGTAACCGTAAAGGCATTGCTGACCACAATCGAAAGAAAATCTGGAATAAGGCCGCGCAAAGCCACCAGGACAATGGCGGCAAAATGCATCAAAAAGCATACCATCCAGAGAGAAACAGCCGGAAAACGGTTTCGGTATTGTTTCCAGAGAAAAATGAGTACGCCAGCGTTTATCGCACTGCTGATGACGTAGCTGAAAAAAATCGATTTCATATCCAGAATGTTCATTCGGATTCTTCAGGATAATGTTTCTTCAGGCATTCCGGGCAAATGCCGTGACTGAATTCGGCGCCGGAGTGTTCGGAGATATATTTTTCAAGCTGCTGCCAACTTTTCTGATCATTACGTATTTTGTGGCAATAGGAGCATATCGGAATAATTCCCCGCAGGCTTTTGATTTGAGATACCGCTTCTTGGAGTTGCCTGATCCTGTCCGAAAGGGAATTTTGCAACTGGACAACCCTTTCTCCCACACGGATTCTGGCACGAAATTCGTCTTTATCAAAAGGTTTGGTGATGTAGTCGTTGGCGCCCGCTTCCAGGCCTTCAATGATGGCTCCCTTTTCATCACGAACCGTGAAAAGAATGATATAGGGAGGATTGGCAGCATCCCGCAGTCGCACTTTTTTAATGACCTCGATGCCGTTGATATCGGGCATCAACCAATCGAGAACGACTATTTGCGGAGGGTCTTTTCCATTAATAATATCAAGAGCTTCCGATCCATTAGATGCGGCGGCAACCTCATAGTTCCACAACATCAGATATTTGCGCAAAAGATTGACCGTATTTGGGTCATCATCCGCAATTAACAGCCGCATATTCTCCCCATCTGCCTGACCCGGTCATGAATGTGATGAATAAAAAGACCTTTTCTTATGCACGCTGCTCATCCATTGTTTCCGCAACGTCCTGAATATTTATGGATGATTTGTATATCGAACACTTTCTGGTGTCAATGGAAATATTGACGACAGGAAAACAGCACTGGAATCCCGTGAAGTTTTCCCGTACCCAAAACAGGCCTAGAGAATCAACCTGTGACAGGATGAAAGATATTTCAGGAAAATCACAGGACCACTTTGACGGCGCGATGCGCTTTCAGCGCTTCGTACACAGACTTCCGATGAGACTCACTTTCCACCGTCAATTCCACATTCAGCGAAATATACTTGGCCGTCCGGCTCAATCCCGACAGAGTGATCCGGAACGGGCGATCCTGAATAATCTCGTGAACAGCCCTTTGCATTTCCTCTTGGTCAACACCGATGACCTTGTATCCCCAGGAACAGGGATACTCCAAATCCAGTTTTTGTCTGTTGAAATCGAACATTTTTTGTGGGCTCTCCCGATAAGGTACTTTCCATCACCTTGATATTCAAGGCTATTTCATGAACGACCGTTTATTCAGAAAAAAGCCTTCCGCTGAGGCCGGATCAAAAACCATCCAGCTCTGTGATGCACGGAAAACAATGTAGTGGGTTTTCCTTTCCCGTGCAAGCTTTTTACGTGTTTTGCCGCCATAAAAAAGTAAATCAACAAAGTTTTTGGATAACCGGAAACGAGGGAACATCTATCCAACACAGCAAAAAACTACACGTTTTTCTTGACAATCAAGGGACGTTCGGAGTATGGAGTCGCGCCGAACGACGACAAGACTGACGCTCCGGATGCAGCTTCCGGACGCCAACGGCAATCCGGGTGGATACCCCTGTTACAATGACTTCATCATGAAGTCGCAATCTTACCTCTTATTCAGGTTTCATCTGCATTCGCACGTCCGGTCCGCACACCTATCAGAGTGTGAAAAAACCTAGAAGGTAAAAAGGAATCTGCTTCATGAAAAGTTATACTGCAAAGATTGTGGCCATCTATAGTGCCGTTTTCTCAGCCGTTCACTGCGGTTGGCTTGTTTCGACCTATGTTTTTATGGCCAACTCGCCAACGCAACAGCATATTTTCACCCTACAGGGAATCGCTGCCTGGACCCTTACCTATCTTGCCGCCCTTCCTTTCATCTTTTTCTGGACAGCGCCCGTGAACAGTGCCCTGAATTCCCTCAAAGCAGGCGGCAACCTCTCCGACCATGAACTTCTTTCTATAGCAAAGAAAAACCAGAGGATTCCGATTTATTGCGCCATCATCATGGACGTGATGATCACCGCCTTTGATATCCTTTTGGTTGCGGGCTACAAGATGTATGATATTGGCCCGATTGCCTCCACCGGCATATGGGCCACAAACATTGCCGCCATCACTTCCTTTCCCGTCATCGTCATCGGCGGAATGAACCTCGTCGTCAACCCTGTACACGGCTATTTCAACGATGAGCTCACCAGGCGCGGACGGATCTACTCCGGTAAAACGCTAACCATCCGAAACAAACTCCTTCTGGTGTTCATGGTAATTGCTGTCGCCCTGTGCCCATGGCTGACTGCCTTTGGTTTTTATTCCGCCGGCATTTATCAGGTGAAAGAAGAACTGAAAAGCAACACCCTGGCGTATCAACAAGTGGCTGTGAATACGATAAAGTTGCAGACCGGTGAAAATCCGGGCATGGATGCTTTAAAGCAGTCCATCGACAAACTTCATACAGGAAACTTGGGATTTGCCTTTCTGGCGGATAAAAATGGCCAGATCATCTACAATCCTTCCGGAAGAGCAATCTTTGTCAGGACATGGAAAGACATCGATGACCAGTTGATCGCCCATCTGAAAGAAGGAAACGCAGGGGCCATGTATGAAAATGTTCATGAAAGCGTCATCAGTGTCACGCCCATCAATGGAGAGTTTCGCCTGGGAATGGTCTCTCCGCTGGGAGACCGGATGCCGCGGTTTATGACCTTCTTTTTGGGAATGCTTGTCATTCTCGTCATTGCCGCCGTGATCTCTTTCATGGCCGGTTTTACATTCATCACCTACATCGGCAAATCCATAACGGATACAGTTCACGTCCTCAAAGATCTTTCAGAAGGAGAAGGAGATCTGACTGTCCGTTTCAAAGTGGTAAGCGAAGACGAAACCGGGGCGATGGCCAGGCATTTCAATGCTTTCATGGGCAAGTTGAAAGAAATGATTCAGCTCGGACAGAAAGCAACGCAAAGCGTAGAGCAAGGGGCCGTTCAGCAGGCCAGTGCTATTGAGGAAACGACCGCTTCCATGGAGGAATTCGTCCATTCTCTGGCAAGAAATCTCGCTGACACGCAGGATATGGACAAACTCATCGGAAATATCACCCAGGACATGGATCGGGTCAACCAAACCATGAAATTTCTTATGAGAGGAATGGAAGACCTGAAAATGGCCAGCACGGAAACCGGAAAGATTATCAAATCCATAGACGGCATCGCCTTTCAAACAAACCTTCTGGCTCTGAATGCAGCCGTTGAGGCGGCCAGAGCCGGCGAGGCTGGCGCGGGATTTGCCGTCGTCGCAGGTGAAGTGAGAAATCTGGCCATGCGCGCATCGCAAGCCGCAAAAAGCACGACGGAACTGATTGAAAAGAATGTAAGGCAAATCAATGAAGGTTACAAACTTGTTGATCAAACCGGACAGGATTTTACGGTTCTGGTCAAGAAAACGATGGATTCTAGGGCGCTGGTATTAAAGATTTCCGAATCCGTGAAAAAGCAGGATCAAACCGTCCAGATGGTGAACAAAGCCCTGAAAGAGATCGACAAGATGACTCAATGGAATGTTTCCCAGGTTGACCAGTTGAACAACAACATGTCGAGATTCAGAACTTCCGAAACGGAAGATGAGATATAGCCTATCCCAACTCTATTCCCGTCCGCGCTTATCCGTGGACGGGAATAGCCAGCAATTGCGAAAGCCGTTCCTCACGGCGTGATTCCATACGGCAAATCGGTTCAGTTCACCGCAAAACCGGAGGTAACTCCTTCATATCTTGAAATCCTTCCGGTCCAGCCGGATTTCCAATGCCCGATATGGCGAATCCGGTATTCTCCTGCCACAGTATCTGATGGGATAAGCCATTCGATGGTAATTTTTGAATTGGCTATGCCGTCCCGCGTCCATCTGTACCGGGTTGTTGGATCCCAGTCATAGACTACAGGCTTCCATATGGCTCCGTTCTTCTTTTCTACGACGAGGTAGCTTTCGCTTGATCCGACGGTGAGGTTGTTGTTGGGATGAGCTCCCCAGAAAACCGCACTGACCGTTGTGCCTTTTGAATAGATGGAGGATGGTTGGGTAATAACATCGCCGAATTTCTTGTTCAAGGGCTTGTCATCGAACAATACCTTGCCGGCCACTTGCAGAATGGAAACTTTTTCCAATCCCGCTTCAACGGTGGCCAAATCCACGGCGTATGAGGGTGGCTCGATCCCGGGAGTGAATGTCGCAGCCAGTTCATGAACGATTTGCCGGACGCCGTTTAGCGAATAGGGCCCCATCAGCGTCGCACCGCCCTCATACTGCTGCGATGCGTATTCCTCCCGTGTTGCCAGATACCGAAGATCATCGTTGGACGTGGAATTGATGACGACGGTCGTCACGCCGGGAAGCGCCTTTTTCATATCCGCTTTAAGGCGACGGCCGGACATGGTTGTCACTTCACAGGGCAGTGTCAGAATGGCGAAGGAACCGATTTTGACGATTGTAAATGGCTGGTTCATATTCCAGATCTTTCCCCCCGGCACAAGAACGCCAAGCTCATCAAAGCTCATGGTAATCCGCTTTTCAAGCTGACAGTCAATCTCCTTCTTCTGTTTGGCATCAGGCGTGATGACCTGGAAAAGGATATCGGCAATGGAAGGAACGGGATCAGAAATTAAATCCCTGAAACTCGATACGCTGTAATCCGTCACACTACGGGGATTTCCCTCTCCAGCCTTGACCTGTCCACTGTCTCCGTCTTCCATCGAGCCCGCAAAAAATCCAGCCCCGGCAGAGCCGTTGCAGAGCCGACAGTTTTCCACGGTTTCTTTCAGAATATCCGAGTAATAGATATCCCGAGGATCCATATATTGCGCTTTAATCGGCAGAGACTGAGCCGCGGCAAACATCTGACGGGTTTCAATGCTGCCGGAAAGCTCCGTGCCGTTGTCGTTGAATATTTTTCTGGCCAGATCAGCCACCGTTTTAGCCCGCAGATTCATGCGCTCATAGTCATAGGTTCCGTCCGCAATCCAGTCGAGAACATCGCCGTTGGCATCCAGTTTGAGGGTCTTGGTTTTGGCCGCAAATTGCGGCAACAGTGCATCTTCCGGAAGGTTGCTGGAGGTGTCGGCCGCATCGCTGTATGCAAAGGCCGCGACAAAACCGGTGTTGTCCAGGTAATTGACGCCGTGTTCCTTTTCAATCAGGTAGGAAGCCAGCCCGCTGACATCCCCGTTGATCAGCGTGAGATGGCTTCCTGAAACATTGGGATGAACCGGCGACCAGTTGTACATGCCAATCACGGTACCGTCTTCCTTGATGAACTTGAATTGCGTAATGGTCCGGTTGGTGTTGTCCGCTTGTCCATCAGGCAGGAGGTAATCATTGATGTCTCTGTTCAGAACGTAGGCGGGCTCCGATCTCTGACGGTTGACCCGCTCTGAGGCTTTCCAGGAAAATTCTCCGCTGTTCACGGTCACCCTTCCAGGCGAAAGACGTTCATGAGCCATGACGATGGCGTTGAAAATACCATCGGAGATCTTCTTGAAATTCCCATCGTGAAAGGTCATGCCGGCAAAAATGTTTAGCGCATAAGTTTTAAAATATCCGCCGGGACCACTGTGCGTGTGGGTCGCGCTGATGATGACATTCTTTTCATTATAGAGCAGACCATATTTTTCTTTCAGCCTTTTTAGCACATCCACATACACTCCCCCCGACATGAGGGGAATATCCGCCGTGACCAGAACCACGCTGTTTGTTGTGTTTTTTTCTCTGATAATGAAGGCCCGCGCCCACTGACGCATGAAAATGCCGCTCCCCAGCTGGCTGAAGTCACAGTATCCGGCAAACATGACTTCCGCAGGAGGCCCTGTGACATCGCTGATACCAGTCCCTATCAGATAAGGCGATGTATTCAAACATGATTGCATGCTGAAAAGCGAAATGAACAATATGGCAATCACCGCTATTGACTTCTTCATGCCCATGATAACCTCCTGAGTGTCAAGACATTGATGAAGTTATCCATAACCTCATCATCCATAGGGGAATGACATCGGTTGCCCGGCAAATGAGAGCAGACCACCTTCGACAACTGAAACCTGCCTTGCCCTTTTATCCACTCACAACAAGATCCGCCGTTCTTTTTTTAAAAGAATCCCGCGCGGATACTGTTCCAAAGGATGAAAGTCCTAAACAATAATTTAATTACGTTAAATTAATATTTATCAGAATTTTATTGAAAATCAAGTTTTTTATTCCCTGAATGGTCATAAAATTATTTTCTTGGGCGAACCGATTCGCATATAACATTGGCGGCTGCAAAATGATTTTTTGTATGATACAGGCACAATAAAAAATCCTATTCTTGAATCGAATGAATGCTGATCGAATCATACTAACCGGATTTCTGGTTTTCATTTTTGCCTCCTGCATGGCCAGACCGGTTCTTACCGGGAAAGATGCGAATATGTTACGGGAAATCAGCAGCCATGCGCCTGTGGTGAACCGGGTGGATATTTCTCCCGACGGGCGGTACATTTTGTCGGGCAGTTATGACTCTGTGGTGCTTTGGGACATTGTCCATGGCGTAAAAATTCAAACTTTTCATCATAACAAGGCGTTTACAGGTTTTACAACCGCGGTGGCCTTTTCGCCGGACGGAAAATACTTTGCCTCCGGCGGAGCCGGGATAAAGCTTTGGGACCTGACAACAAGGCAGGAGGTCATGACATTTGATGACGAAGGCATGGTCTCCTCTCTTACCTTCTCGCCGGATGGAAAGCATATTTTATGCGGAGGCATTGCCGGCGATAGTCTTGATGCCGAATCCTCCAATATGAAGATTTTTGATGTGGGGTCGGGAGATGACGTGAAAGAGTTCAAATTGCCAAATACAGTATGGTCTCCCGCCTATTCGCCGGACGGAAGATATGTTTTGTCCGGTTGTGATCAGGGAAAAGTGTATTTGTGGAACATGGCGACAGCCAGGGCAAAGAAAACGGCGCAGGCCAGCACGGCCTTTGTAGGCAGTGTTTTTTCCGTCGCCTATTCGCCGAACGGACAGTATGCCCTGACCGGCGGGTCGGATAACAGCGTCAGGCTGTGGGATGCCAAGCGCATGAAAGAGATCAGGCAATTCACTGGTCATGAGGGTGTCGGCGGTGTCTGGTCGGTTTCCTTCTCTCCAGACGGAAAATATGCCGTATCTGCAGGATTTGACAGCCGGATTCTGATATGGGATCTCGAAAGCGGCGCTTTATCGAAGATCCTATCGGGACATTCGGGCCGGATGGGAACATCGGCCAAATTCTTTCCCAACGGCAAACATCTAGCGTCGGCAGGTGACGCTTCCACAAGAATATGGAATGCTTCCACCGGTGAGGAAGTCGCTTCTCTGATTGCTTTTGAAGACGGGGAATGGATTATCACAACCGCAAATGGCTATTACAACTGTTCTCCAAAAGGCGACCAGTATTTCAATATTAAAATCGGCGGAAAAGATTACAGCATCGAACAACTGCGGGAGAGCTTTTACCGCCCCGATCTTGTTCAGCTTTCATTGGAAGGCGGGTCTTTGAAGGAACTGAAAAAAGCGGCGGACATCCAGCCGCCCCCGGTAGTGTCCATCGTGGATACGCCCAAGACCACCAGACAAAGCGATGCCGAAATTACGTTGCAGATTGAAGACAAAGGCGGTGGAATCGGTGATGTCAGGCTTTATCTTAACGGCTCCGCTGTCTTGCTGGATAGCGTGAGAGGCCTGAAAGTTATCTCCACCAGTCAGCATGTCCGGAAAACCTATGCTCTGAAACTGGTAAACGGTACAAACACCATCCGTGCTCTGGCCTTCAATGCCGACAATACCATGCAAGGCAATGCTGCCATTCATGAAATCACGGCATCCTTCAAAACCGGCGTGAAGCCGTCTTTGCATGCTCTGGTGATTGGCATCAATGATTATAAGAATCCCCGGCTTCAATTGAACCATGCCGTCGCGGATGCCATGCTTTTTGCCGATACGCTGAAAGAGGGAGCCCTCTCGCTTTTTGAAAAAGTGGAGGTAAAAGTCCTGACATCGACTGAAGGCACCACCAACGACAATATTATTAATGAAATCAAGATGATGCATTCCTTGAACCCTGATGATTTGTTTGTCTTTTACGTGGCCAGTCATGGAACCGTAGATAATGGAGAATATTATCTGATTACGTCTAATGTCGGGTCCACCAGAACAGAAAGACTGAAAACGGATGCCATTGGCCAATCGGTTTTCAAAAAACTGATCAGCAATATCCCTGCCACTAAAAAATTAATTATTATCGACACCTGTAATGCAGGAGCTCTGGGCGAGGCCATTCAGATGGCCATGCTGACTCGCGGCATGAGTGAAGACGCGGCGATGAAGATTCTGAGCCGGGCGGTGGGTTCGACGATTCTTTCAGCATCCACCTCCATGCAAGAAGCTTTGGAAGGCTATCAGGGACATGGATTGTTTACCTATGTTCTGTCGGAAGGATTGAAGGGAAAAGCCGACAAGGGACGCACCGGTTATGTCCGAACCACGGAGCTCGCGGATTACGTGGATAATGAGGTTCCCGCACTGGCCGAAAAAGTATTCAGAAAAGCGCAGTATCCAACCATATCCATCAGCGGACAGGCTTTCCCGATTGGAAAAGCAAAACCGTAAAGGAATGAAGGCATTTGGCCTGTCCCTTTTCTAAACTGCCTGATAAGCTTTTACGTTAAGCCCTGGGGAAAAACCCTAAGGTTGGGAAATGCCGGTCACCGCCACATTTTCACAACAATACCAACCCGGACACGGCATCTTTTTTATTTCGATTTTTTATTTCACAATCTTGCCAAATTGAAACATTCTTTGAATGACAAAACGTCCCTCGGCATCAACGCGGTAAACACCGTACAGATCGCTTACCCGGTCTCCCTTTGCGTTAAAATTTATGCGTCCCGTCAGTCCGGTCAAATCGTCAAACGAGCCATGCAAGTGATCGGCAATGACATCCGGTTCGATGGATTTGGTTTCACGGATCGCTTGAACAATAACACGCAACGCTTCTCCGGCTAGAATGGAATCAATCATTTGAGGCGGGGAACCGGTTGTTTTTTTGAATTCGGCTAGAAACCATTTCGCCTGGTCCGTGTCCAATTCTCTGGGAAGCGGTGGACTGATAAAATAAAAACCCTGCGCGGCCTTCTTTCCGGCGGCTGTCGGCAGGGCGGGATTGTTGGCGCCATCTCCTCCAATCAATACGACATGCCAGTCCATCGCTTCTTTCTGTTTCAACAATGCCGCCGTGTCCATATAATAGCCGGCAAAGAACACGGCATCCGGATTTCTGGACTTCACTTTTTCCAGAATTTCCAGATAGCTTTCCCGGCCCGGAGTCAATGCCCCGTAATACACCGTTTCTATATGGTTTTGACGTGCAATTTTGCCAACATCCTGGGCGAGACCAGTGGCATAAGAGGTATTTCCATCGTATAAGATCGCCAGCTTGCTGAGTTTCATTTTTTGAATAGTCTGAATAATTACGCGGCTTTGCTCATCGTCACGCGGACAGGTGCGGAAAAAATACTTCAAATTTTTTTCCGTCAGGCCGACGGCAGAAGAAGCATTTGAGATTTGTAAAATTCGTGCCCTATTGAAGATGTCTTGAGATGCCTCCGTGGCAGAGGATGTCACCGAGCCGATCACGGCCATCACGGATTGTTTGACCAGATGCTGCGCCGCCGTTACCGCGCCTTCAGGAGTTCCCTGATCATCGAAAGCAACAACTTCGATGTTCTTTCCGAGAACACCGCCACTGCCGTTATACTGTTTCGCCAGCAGATCAACCACCAGCTTCATCTCTTTCCCCGATTGACTCCAGTCGCCGGTCAGCGGGGCCATCAGCCCGATTTTTATGGTTTCCGCCGCAATGACCGTGCTGGAAAACATTAGGATAATCATCGTCAGACAAAAGATTTTTCGAAACATAATGTCCTCCGTCTAAAGTAGAATGGCCATTCTGATTATTAATTTTTTTATAATGGCACTTTTTTTTGGTTTCATCAACTGAAGACTTTGTGCTGTGGATTTTACCGCGAATTTTCAGAGACATCGGCGCTTTTTGCCGGCTCAATGTCCGAAAACAGGTTTTGTTAAGCCGCAAAGTCGTCACCGTCATGGCCATTTACGGCGATATCATACAGGTTGATGTTCCGGAAACTGACGGTCCCAAAAAATGGATTACGGTTTGGTTGAATACGTCCGGCTCCTGAATATGCAAAGCATGGCCACAACCTTCAAAAGCCACGGACCGCGCATTCGGCATCTGCTTTTGCATGTAGTCGTAATTTTCCGGAGGATAATAATTGCTTTCCGCTCCGTAGGCAAGCAGACAGGGGACTTCAATGCTTTTCAAAAGGGGGCGGTAATCCTGCATAGCCATGGAAATCCAAAAAGCCGTAATGATGCAGGCTCTGTTTTTCCGAGTTTGATCGTATAGCCAGGGCAGTTCCTCTTTTCCTTTAAAGTCGGCATCCGCATTGAATTCCAATTTCTCATTGTAAAGCGATTTGTTTAAAATCCGCTGTGCGACCATTTTGCTGTAAGTTTCCCAGTTGTCCAGCATAACTGCGAGAAGGTAAAGATTATCCTCATGGCCGAAGTCACCCGGTTTTCGGCTGAAGATTCCGGGCAAACCAAAGCCCCAATCCCCTGATTTCATCAGTTTAGGCGTCATGTCGATGATCACGATTTTGTCTATGGATGCGCAGGAATACTTTTTGATATATTCAAAAACAACATGCGCGCCCATGGACCAGCCGATAAAAGAAGCTTTGGAAATGTTGAGTTCTTCCAGCAGCTGTTTTACATCAAGAGCCAGACGCATCAGCGTCAGATGGTCGTCAGACGCTTCCGATCGTCCGTGCCCCCGCAAATCCATTGCGATAACTTGAAAATGCTCGGAAAATGCAGGGATCTGTTTTTTAAAAAACAAGGAACTAGCCGTCAATCCGTGAATCAAAACCACCGGCGCACCGTTGCCGGCCATCTCGTAATACAGACGAATTCCGTCATCCGTCGTAAAAAAAGCCATAAAAAAACCTCTTTATGCCTTGCAGTGACGATCCAGCCAGTTTTTCAAATCAGCCAGTACTTTTGCTCTGTCAGCGGGAAGCTCGTTGTACACCTCGTGTTTGAGCCCCTGGTAGAGTTTGAATGTTTTGTCTGCAGCGCCGATCGCATCAAAAAGCTGCTGTTGTCCGGTAAAGGCGATATCCTGCGATCCGATCTGGATCAGCACCGGAATTTGAATACCGACTGCGTTTTGCGCGCCAATCGCCACATACCGGTTCATTTCATGAGCCAGCCGTGGCGTAATTACGTTATAGACAAGGGGATCGGCGCGATAAGCTTTGACTGCATCCATGTCCCGGGAAATGAATTCCGGCGGAAGAGGTGATTTCACATGGATGGAGGGCAGGATTTTGGAAAGAATTTTCGTAATGCTGAAAAGGATTTGAGGAGCATATGTTCCCGGTTGCGATCCCGTACCGGACAAGACCAGCCCCTTGATGCCGTTTGCATTTTGCTCTACGTAATTCATGGCAATGAGACTGCCCATGGAATGGCCCAGCACAAAACAGGGGATACCGGGAAACTGTTTCTGAAGAATATCCCGGTAAAACTGTCTCTCATCATCGATAAATTCCTGAAAACTCAACACATGCCCACGCCGCCCCTGGCTTTTGCCATGACCGCGGTGATCTGTGCCGAAGACGGCATAACCCGCGGGAAGAAGCTCTCCCACCACATTTTTGTAACGTCCCATGTGTTCGGCATAACCGTGAATGACCTGCACCACCGCCTTTGGCGGGATATCCGGTATCCACCCCTGCCAGAAAATGGATGTCCCGTCCTGCGCCGTGAAATTTCCGGATGTAGTTTTCATGGAGTAGTCCTTTGCTTAAAGTGATGTGAGGTACGGCTCCAAAGCGCTGAAATCAACCGACCCCATGTGTCGAACGTTTTTATTGAATTGTTTGATTCCCTCGGCAACCTCTTTCAAATATCCGGATGATGTCATCAGGCAAACTGTAGTATTCGACAGTTTGCTGACATCATTGGACAGATGATCGAAGAAGCCTGTGATTATCGCCTCCACCACGCCGGCCGGCGAAAGAACAGATCGTCCTTCTCCCGGCAGGTCAAATGCAAAATCCCGTATTTTCATTTTGTCAACGGTCACTGCCGCCTCATAAGCCGTATCATAGATCCGGTTATAAGAAAGGTCGGACAGATGACCCATTCCAAAAAGCAGAAGTAACTCGGTATAGACACGGTCCGGCCAGGGAATGACCGCTTTTTCATGAAATTCGCCTTGTAAGTGGCCCTTTTTGATTTCTCTGGAGATCATACCGTTCATACGCCAGTCCATCAGGCCGCAAATTCCCCGTGGCGGTTTCTCATCACAGAAAAGGCCCAGAACCAGACATTTATACCTTTGCCGGTCCGGTGACTGAATGGACAGATTTATCTGCATGTTCTTTATCAATTTTAAAATGAACGGCATCCAGGATGCCGTTGATAAAAGCACCGGAATTTTCTGATCCGAACATCTTTCCCAAATCGACTGCCTCATTAATGGTGACTTTAGGCGGTATCTCGCCACAGTAAAGAAATTCGAATACCGCCATCCGCAAAATGCTGATATCAACTTTCGACATTCGCCCCAGAGACCAGTTGTCAGAACAGCCGGCGATGAGCGAGTCAAGCTCGTCCCGATGATTCCAGGTGCCTTCGATAATTCTGGCGGCGAATTCCCTGGCTGCCTTGGGAGCAACAAAATTTCCCCAGAAAAGCTCCATGGCCTTCTCCACATCCAGGCTCACGAAATTCAAACTGTAAAGCACCTGCAAGGCTACTTCGCGCGCCTTTCTCCGTTCCTGCATCGAGTCCTCTTTTTTCCGAAATACTGAATCCTGATGGCTTGTCCGCCTCTGATTTATGCGTTCATCTTTTTAAACAGGTCTACCATTTCAATGGCCGCCATCGCTGCATCCGCCCCTTTGTTGCCGGATTTTGTGCCCGCCCGCTCGATTGCCTGCTCAATCGTGTCTGTGGTTAAAACACCGAAAGCCACCGGAATTTCCGCATCAAGTCCGACACTGGCAATACCCTTGGACACTTCCGCGCTGACATATTCAAAGTGCGGCGTCGCCCCACGGATGACGGCACCCAGACAGATCACGGCATCAAAACGGGCACTTTTTGCGATTTTTTTTGCCGCCAGCGGCAGTTCGAAGGCACCGGGAACTTTGTAAATGGTAATATCTTTTTCATCCGCGCCGGCCCGCACCAGCGTATCTACGGCACCGTCAATCAGCCTGCCACAAATGAAATCGTTGAAGCGGCTGGCGGCGATAGCAAACTTCATTCCCTTGGCGATGATCTTTCCTTCAATAATTTTCGGCATGTATTCTTTACCATCCTTATTTGATTTATTCTGGGCAATGCGTTTTATTATCGGTCGGCTTGTTCGGAAAACAAGTCCTGCTATTTTTTTACAGATCTAAAATATGGCCCATTTTTCTCTTTTTTGTAGTCATATACCGAATGTTGTTTTCATTGGGAGGAATTTCAATCGACACTCGTTGAGTCACAGCAATGCCATAGCCTTCCAATCCAACGATTTTCTTAGGATTGTTGGTCATCAGCCGCATTTTGTGCACACCCAGATTGGCAAGAATCTGCGCACCGATGCCGTAATCCCTCAAATCCGCCTTGAACCCCAGGGCAATATTGGCTTCCACCGTGTCATGACCGTCGTCCTGAAGAGCGTAAGCCTTGATTTTGTTGACCAAGCCGATGCCACGGCCTTCCTGCCTCATATAGACGATAACACCCTTGCCTTCCTCTTCGATCATCTCCATTGCCCGGTGAAGCTGATCACCGCAATCGCAGCGGGCAGAGGCGAAGATGTCTCCGGTACAGCATTCCGAATGGACTCTTACCAGAACATCATCGTTTTTGCTGATCTCTCCCTTGACCAGCGCGATGTGCTGCATATCGTCCACATCGTTCTCATAAACAATAATTTGAAAGTCACCGCCGTAAAGCGTGGGCAGAGAAGCTTCAGCCACCCGGTGAATCAGGGATTCATTTTGCATCCGGTAATCAATCAGATCGGCGATCGTCACGATTTTAAGATGATGTTCCCGTGCAAAAATTTCCAAGTCCGGCATCCTCGCCATCGTTCCGTCATCTTTCATGATCTCGCAAATTACACCCGACGGAGTCAGCCCCGCCAAGCGACATAAGTCCACCGATCCTTCGGTTTGTCCTGTACGCACCAGGACGCCACCTTTTCTTGCCAGAATCGGAAAAACATGGCCGGGACTGACAATGTCCTCCGGCCTGGCAGCGGGATTCACAGCAGCCAGAATGGTTGTGGCGCGATCCGCTGCTGAAATGCCGGTTGTCACGCCGTTGCGCGCTTCAATCGAAACCGTAAATGCGGTTCCAAAACGCGCCTCGTTGTTTTTCACCATCATATTCAGTTTCAGACGGTTGGCAATTTCTTCGTTGACGGTCAGACAAATCAATCCGCGTCCCAACCGTGCCATAAAGTTGATAGCCTCCGGCGTAACAAATTGCGCCGCCATGCAAAGATCCCCTTCGTTTTCCCGATCTTCGTCATCCACGAGAATAACCATTTTGCCGTTGCGAATATCTTCTATTGCTTCCGAAATTTTACTGACAGCCATATTTCATCC
>Ga0209604_1001987_pt1 | contig 15452 bp, 10 predicted proteins | sample AD_UKC097_MetaG_FD_184405 | JGI IMG/M metagenome (GOLD analysis project Ga0209604, IMG submission 184405) | Active sludge microbial communities of municipal wastewater-treating anaerobic digesters from USA - AD_UKC097_MetaG (SPAdes) (version 2) | ecosystem: Engineered > Bioreactor > Anaerobic >... | reverse complement strand
TCTGCAAGACCTGGCGCAGACGTATGACGGCACGGCACGGTCCGTGACGGCAACAAGCGATCCTTCCGGCCTGACCATCGAGTTCACCTACAACGGCAACGCCTGGGCGCCAACCAACGCGGGCAGCTACGCGATCACGGGCGTGGTGAACGATGTGATGTATCAGGGCTCACAGACGGGAACGCTGGTGATATCGAAAGGCGCGGCAAGCGTGTATCTGCTGGACCTCGCGCAGACATACGACGGGACGGCGAAGAGCGTGACCGCGACGAGTGATCCGGCGGGCCTGACCATCGAGTTCACTTACAACGGCAATGCCTGGGCACCGACGAACGCGGGCAGCTATGCGGTAACCGGCACGGTCAATGATGTTAATTGGGTCGGTTCCGCCGATGGCACACTGGTGGTCTCGAAGGGCACCGCAGGCGTGTACCTGCTGAACCTCGCGCAGACCTACGACGGCTTGGCGAAGAGTGTGACCGCGACAAGCGATCCGTCCGGCCTGACCATCGAGTTCACCTACAACGGCAACGCCTGGGCACCGACCAACGCAGGCAGTTATGCGGTGACCGGTACAGTAAATGACGCCAACTGGCAAGGTTCCGCGGATAGCACGCTGGTGGTCTCGAAGGGCGCGGCGGAAGTGTATCTGCTGGACCTCGCGCAGACGTACGACGGCACGGCACGGTCCGTGGCGGCGACGAGTGATCCTTCCGGCCTGACCATCGAGTTCACCTACAACGGCAATGCATGGGCACCGACCAACACAGGCAGTTATGCGGTGACCGGTACAGTAAATGACGCCAACTGGCAAGGCACCGCGGATGGAACGCTGGTCGTGTCGAAGGGCGCTGCGAACGTGTACCTGCTGGATCTGACCCAGACCTACGACGGCACGGCCAAGAGCGCATCGGCCACGACGATGCCCGCCGGACTCACCGTCGAGTTTACCTACAACGGCTCATCCACTTCGCCGAGCGAGGCCGGGAGTTATGCCGTGACCGGAACGGTCAACGACGCGAATTGGCAAGGAGAGGAAACCGGTACGCTCACGATCGGCAAGGCCGGCCAGACAATTACCTTCTCTCCTGTCGCGCCGCAGAAAGCGTCTGCCATCGTCGGCCTTGCCGCCACGGGCGGCGGATCGGGCAATCCGGTGACGTTTGCCGCTGGAGCGCCCGGCGTCATAACGGACGGTACGAACCTGTCCTACACAGGCGTCGGCGATGTGATCGTAGTCGCCTCGCAGGCGGGTAATGCCGATTACGAAGCCGCGCCGGATGTGACGAATGTGGTGAAGGTCTTCAGCGTCACGCCGGATGTCGGTCCGTTCGCGGGCGGGCATAACGCAACGATTTCCAATGGCTACTTCGGGACAATCACCAACGTGCTCGTCGGCGGCGTTGCGGCGGCGATCCAATCCTCCGGCGCGAACTGGGTGACGCTGACGGTGCCGGCGGTCGGTTCGCATGGCATCAAGGATATCGTCATCCAGACCTCGGACAACGGCGAGACAACGCTGCCGGATGCCTATACCGTGGCTGTGCGGGCGGAGGACCTGCCCCTGGGTTCCCTGGTATATGACGATGACTGGACCTGGAGCGGTTTGCCGCTGAAATGGAGAGTGGTGGACACCAACTACGGCGGCACAGCGGGCCTGGTGACGCTGCAGGCGACCAGCAGCCTAGGCGGTCGCGCTTATCATGAAGGAGCCTGGGCCAATCAGTGGGGGTCGTGCACGTTGCGGACCTGGCTGAACAGCACGAATTTCCACGGCGGGTTCTCCCCCGCGTTCTCCGGCGCAGTAGTGTGCACACGAGTGCCCTGGACCACGTATAATTCTGCAGGCGCATTTGTTTCCGGCATAACCACGGACCAGGTTTTCATTGCCTCCCGTACCGAACTGGGCGGAGATGTGTGGGCCAGCGAAGGCGAGGTGCTGGACTGGTTCTCCGATCCGGGCACGGCCGCCGCGCGCCGTTCCGACCTGTCGCCTTCGCCCATGAACTACTGGACCCGGTCGGGCATGCGCGCCATGTGGGGCGTAACGTATTACGATTTGGCAGCCTATTACGCTGCTGTGCCTGGAGGGGCAATCGCTTACGGACCTTGGACCGGTGATGCGCTGGGGGTGGTCCCGATGGTCAACATCGGAGGCCCCGTCGAGTTCGCAGTTCAGCCGGACGGGACCTACCGGCTGTATGAAGGGCCGCTGCCCCAGAGCATCACGTTCCCGAATCCGGGCCCGCAGTTCACTACGAATGTTGTTGCCTTGTCGGCCACGGCCTCCAGTGGACAGGACGTGATCTATTCTGTGCTCAGCGGGCCGGCCTCAGTGGCCGGTGGCATCCTGACGTTTACCGGCACAGGTGATGTGACGGTGATTGCATCACATCCGGGCAATGCCTACTGGAACCCGGCCCCGAACCTGACCAACGCATTCACGGTCACCAAGGCGACGGCCTCTCTGGCGCTGACCAATTTGAACCAGATCTACAGCGGTTCCGCCCGCGAGGCCGGGTATGAAACAGTTCCCGCCGGACTGACCGTGCTGCTGACTTATGATGGGAACCTGTGGGCGCCCACCAACGCGGGAAGTTACGCGGTGGCGGGCGTGGTGGACGATGTCATGTGGCAGGGATCCCAGACAGGAACACTGACGGTGGCGAAGGCGGATCAGACGATAGCGTTCCCGCCGATTGCCGATCAGCTGACCACGAATGAAGTGGGACTGGCTGCAACCGCGGCGAGCGGATTTGACGTGACGTTCTTCGCCGGCGCACCTCCAGCGGTCATAATGGGCGGAACCAACCTGAGTTTTACGGGCACCGGGATGGTCAGCGTTGTGGCGTCGCAGGCAGGCGATGCAAACTGGAATCCGGCGCCGGATGTGACCAATACCTTCACGGTGACGAAGGCGGCAGCATCGCTGACCCTGACGAACCTGAATCAGGCCTGCGACGGGACGGCGCGAACGGCTGGTTATGCCGTCGTTCCCTCTGGTCTGACGGTCCTGCTGACCTATAATGGAAACGTGTGGGCGCCCACCAATGTGGGCAGCTATGCGGTGACGGGTGTGGTGGACGATGTCATGTGGCAGGGTCTGGCAACCGGCACGCTGGTTGTGGTGAAGGGAGATCAGATCATTACAAACTTCCTTCCGGCAGACGGCGCCGTGTTTGTCCTGGGAACCGCGACAAGCGTGTCGGCCCAGGCATCGAGCGGACTTGCGGTCGGCTTCAACAATCTGACCCCCGAGATTGCCAGTCTGACGGGAACGGCCATCGCATTCACGAATCCCGGTGCGGCGAGGGTGCAGGCGTTTCAGCCGGGAGATGCGAACTGGAATGCGGCGGTCCCGGTCGTGCATGAGTGGCGCGTGGGCGGGCTCATTACCAACATCATGCCGGGGGCGGCCAATGTCGGCGGCGGGATCGAAGTTCTGATTCAGGGGCTTTGGCTTGGAGACGGGAGCAATATCACGACGGTGGAGCTGGCCGGTGTGGCGGCTGACATCGTGACGCAGGGCGTTCACGAAGTGACCGTGACGGCGGGCGCTGCTCCCGCGGCGGTGACGGGTGATGTATTTGTGGTTTCTGGCACGGGCGGGGAGATGTGGATGAGCAACGCATTCGAGTATCTCTGGTTCGATGCGCCGGTGCAGCTTGACCCCGTGGATATTACAGCTTCAAATCTTGTGGCGCGCTGGCTGCTGGCCGCGGGCGCGGACAAGCACATTCTGGAAGTGGGGCTCGACACCAACTTCACCGCCCATCTGCCGGGCTATGAAGCGGTGGATGTTGCGCTGGCCCAGCAGTATCTCGTGGCCGGCCTGACGGAGGGCACATGGTATGCCATGCGTCTTTTTGCGTGGAATACAAACGGATACAGCCCGCCTTCGCGCACGGTCTGGGTGCCGGCGGGAACCAACCTGCCGTATGTGACGCATCCTCCGATGGGCGGCCCCGTGACGGAGGACGCCGTCATGCAGTTCACCCTGGCCTGCATGTTCCATGGATCGGGGCTGATCTATACTGCAGAATCGAGCGACACCAACATTGTCGGTGTATCCATCGCCGGCGGCGTGCTTGAAATCGATCCTCGCAATCCGGGAACCGCGACCATCACCGTAACGGCCACAGACCCGGCCACCGGATACAGCGCAAGCTACTCCTTTGTCATTGAGGTGGTGGGGACAGTGCCGTTCAGTTCAGCCTTCCAGGACCGTGAGATTTGGAATCCCCGCTTCACGCAGCGGCTCTGGGTGACCAATGACCTGGCAATTGATGCGATAGGCATCCGTGTGCTGTTTGCCGGCCTGCTGCCCGGTATTATAGTCGAGAACCAGACGGGGATATCGGTGGACGGTCGGCCGATGATCGAGATGGAAGCTCCGTTCCCGCCGGACGGGACAATGGAACTGGACATCATCTATATCTGCACGGGGGCGGAAACAGTCAGCGATTATCCTCCTGTGGTTGAAGTGCAGTACATTCTTCCGGGGTGGCGTCCGCCGCTGCCGGGGGAGGGCGTTCCCGTCGGCGTGAAGCTGGTCTTCGATGCGGAGCGTGTGCTGCTGGAGTTCGATACAACGGTGGGGATGCTGTATGCGATTGAATACATGAACAACTTCCCGGCCGGAACCTGGAGAGAGGTTTCGCTGCGGCTGAGGGCGACGGCGAACCGGACGCAATGGATCGATGCGGGCCCGCCGGCCACCCTGCCGTTTGAGGGGCTGCGTGTTTACCGGATCAAGGCTGTGGCGGAATAAAGGAGAAGTCCCGTGAGAAAACTGTTATTGACCCTTTGGATGTGCAGTGCGGCCGTCTGTTTTGGCCGGTGGTATTTCGAGGCGGGCCCGTGGATGCGAAGTGACATGGAAATGAAAGTGAATGACGGCTCGCGCGCGGCTGAACAGGGGGTGCGCGCCGCTGTTCCCGGCACGCGCGGCGGAAGGGCCTCCATCCCGGCCCCCGCTGCGGAGGATGACGGCACGGCGCAGGTGTTGAGGCAGTTTGACAACGGTTATGTTGGTCCGTCCGCATGGGCCTGGGCTCAAACGCTGGGCATCAGCCAGTATTTCGGCTACGACAGCGCAAGCCAGTACGATGCGGCAGCCAGCACGCTTGCGTTCACGCGCAGCGCATCCGCTTCAGACACGCAGCGTCGCACGGTGACACAGGTTTCTTCCGGAAGCGCCGGCTGGACTGGAAGCCGGGATCTGGATGCGTCCGGATTTCTGATCACGCTGGGCAGGATGCTCATGTCGGAAGCCCGGTTTGGCGCGGGCCTTCAGGTTCAACTCGGCTGGCTGGACGGAATCGAGGCGTCTTTTCACAACCGGACGGCCTGGGAGCAGCAGGTGAAATGGACGACCTATGAGTCGCAGGTGTCGCGGGCGCAGTCCTATAATTATGTTTATGACACGCTGGGCGCCCCGGTTCCGGCTGCGCCCTACAGCATGACGGATCCTGGTGGAGTCGGCCCGATGATTGCGGACCGGCCCAGCGCCATTGTGCCGGGGGCCGGCTCAGAGGAGTCGTTCAGTGAGCGTGCAGTCCGGCGGCAGACGGCCATGGCCCGCAGCCGGGTGGACATGGATGCGGAGATCGATGCCCTGGTGCTTGTTTTCGGGCCGCGCATGATCTTTCGGCCGGCAGACCGCCTGCTTTTTCTGGTGCAGTGCGGCGCAACGCTGAATCTGCTGGATGCGTCATTTTCGCGCACCGAAACCTTTGCATGGGAGGACGGCCGGGTCATCCAGAGCTGGTCGGATCGTCGTGACCGTCAGCAATGGCTTTGGGGCGCAGGCGTGTCCGCCGGAATCCAGTATGATGTGAACGAAAGCCTCTACCTTTTTGTGTCCGCGGGATACGACTGGGTTGAGAGTCACGAATTCAAATTCGGCTCTTCGCGCATAGAGGTGGATCTCAGCGGAGTCCAGGCCTCTGCCGGAGTGGGAATAAGATTCTAAGGGCAGACGGACAAAAAACATCCCGCCGTTTCGGGCGGGATGTTCTTTTTTTGGGGAAGCAGAGAAGCTGATTTATTCCGCGCGCACCAGTGTTCCAGTGGCGGGATTCTTTTCTCCGCTCACGATATCGCAGTAGGAAATCTTTTCGTTCACCTTGGCCACGCGGATTTTCCCTATGACCTTTCCGTCTTCCTGTCCGAGGATGGCGCCGGTGTCGGGATCAATCAGGGTTTCTCCTTCTTCGCTCATGACCAGTTCCTGTCCGGTTTCAACCCCGAATTCACTGCCGCGATTGATGATGACCTGGCTGCCGCTCACTTTAATCACGGAGCCCTCGAACGGGAATTCTTCCATGGCCGTCGCAAAGAATTTTGCGGCCTGGTTGATGCAGTCCTGCGCGGCCTGCCCGATCGGGGTTTTTTTGAATCCGCCGAGGTCAACGCCCACGCCGCCTTTGTAGACGCCAAGATCAAGGCCCGTGCCGCCGGCTTTGCCCGTGATGCTTTTCTTCGCGACGATTTCGCTGGTCGTGGTGTCTATCAGCTTGGCGATGATGGTGATCTGGGCTTCGTTCTTCTTCATGCCCACGCTGATGCCCTTGATACTGATACCGCCGTGTCCGCCGGACTGGTTGTCTTCAACAGTGGTCACTGCGCCGCTGGCCAGATATTTTGCCGGCCGGATTTTTCCGGTCTGAGCGATCTTCTTGGTCTGAGCCGCGCGGCCGCTTGACACGAGGTCCTGTTCGGCGATCACATCCTTCAGCTTTTCGCGCTCAACCAGAACAAAGCGTCCGGTGTCATAAAGAGCGGATTCGAGCATGATGGAAAGATTTTCCCCGAGCTGCCATTCGCCATGCCATCCGGCCTCGTTGTCGAAGTCTTTGCAGCCGATGGCATGCTTGAGGCCCTTGTATTCGCCAAGGTTCATCTGGGCATCACTGTCCGAGGTTTTTGTTTCGGCTTTTCCCCACAGTGCGAAAGAGGGAACGGCAGTCAGGGCGACGGACAGGGACAGGAACGAAACAACCAGCAATTTTCTCTTCATGGATTCTCCTTTGTTTAATCCGAAATCGGGGTGAAACTAGCACGGGGGCGAGGGGATTGACAAGCTCGGTGCGGCCTCTTTTTTTAGGGACTGAAAATATTCGAAAAAAATTCAAATAAAAAATTGACTCTGGGTGGGGCATTGTGGGATAAAGTGTCACAGGAGAGCAGTAAGGTGGAAGCAAGAGACAGTCATGTGGTTGAAGAAGGCGCTCAAATGGGCGTTTTTGTAAACACATACACTCACTCCCTTGATTCTAAAAAACGCCTTACGATCCCCTCAGAGTGGAGAGAGCTGGTGGGCGTTCCGAAGCGACTGTTTGTCCTGCCCGGGATACAAGAAAAATGTCTGTGTGTTTACCCTGCCCGGGAAATGACTCGTCGTATGGAATCGCTGCGTAACCTTTCGATAGCTGACGAAAGGGGCAGGCAGCTCGCTCGGACGCTTGCCTCTCGCTCTGACTGGTGCCCGTGGGATGCGCAGGGGCGGATTCGCATCAAGGATGACCTTCTGGACTACGCGAGTCTGACGAACCAGGTGGTGCTTGTGGGCACTTTTGACGGCTTTGAGTTATGGGATCCCGACCGCTGGAGCAAGGTGGATACTTCCGCCAATCCGGATGTGCTGGGAGACGCTGCTAAATATGTAGGTTTTTAACAGTTGGCTCCTCCGCGGGAGCCCGTTTGGAGATGTTTTATGGGTAATATGGGTAGTTCGCTTTTGCTGGCCGGTTCTCTGGATGGCGGGCGCTGTCCGCGCCGGCAGTTTTCCATTCCTGAAGCGGGCCGCGCCGTGGCGTCCCGGCTGGGCCTCGCCCCGGCCGTTGTTTCGGCGGGCATGAAGGACTGGGAAGCCGTACCGAAGGAAATACACACGGCGCGAATTGGCCGGACTCTGGCCAATTATCTGTTCTGAGAAGGGGATCGGCCATCAGCGGCACAGCCGATAAACCGGGAATTCATCGCCCGGTGATGCTCGAAGAGGCTGTGGCCGCACTGGCGATAAGGCCCGGAGGGATTTATCTCGACGGGACGGCCGGATCGGGCGGCCACACGGCCGCCATACTGGAGAGACTGGCCGGTACGGGCTGCGTGGTGGCAATGGACCGGGATGATGAAGCAATCCGGCGCTGCCGGAAGCGCCTGGCGGAATGGAGCAATGTGGTGCTGGTGAACAGGAATTACTCAGAGATGGGGGCCGCTCTCAGGGATCTCAAAATCTCCGGAGTGGACGGCATCCTGCTGGATCTGGGGGTTTCATCCGATCAGCTGGCTGAGCCCCAGAGAGGTTTCAGCTTTCAGCAGGAAGGCCCCCTGGATATGCGGATGGACCGCAATTCCGGACTCACCGCCGCGGAGCTGGTGAACAGCCTGCCGGAAGCAGAGCTGGCGGCGCTCATCTGGAAATGGGGCGAAGAACGGCAGTCCCGGCGGATCGCCGCAGCCATTGTCGCGGCGCGGCCCGTCAAGAGCACACGGCAGCTTGCCGAGATTGTGGAGCGGGCAAAAGGCGGCCGGAGGGGAAGAATCCACCCGGCCACGCAGACCTTTCAGGCTTTGCGTATTGCCGTGAACAACGAATTTGAGCATCTGGAACAGGCTTTGGAAGATGGATTGGGGCTGCTGAATCCGCACGGCCGCATGGCGGTGATTTCGTTTCACAGCCTTGAGGACCGGCGGGTGAAAAGATGCTTCAGGGCGCATGCCGGGCGGATGGAATCGCTGCAGGCCGGCGGAGCGGACTGGATCGGAGAGCGACCGAGAGTGGCACTGGTAGGAAGAAAATTTCAGACGGCCGGTCCGGAAGAAATGAAAATGAACCCGAGGGCGCGGTCAGCCAGGCTGCGCGTGGTGGAAAGGACTGAAGATGAGCAGAAAAAGAAAGCGTAAAGTGCACAGCAGGAACACCGGAGCAAAAAACACGGGCTTCCCCTTCACGCTGGCGGGAACACTTCTGTTCGTTGGCTCGGCGGCCCTGTTTTATCTCTGGCTGGGCGGCCGCTGCGAGGCCCTGGGAACCGAAATCAAGAATCTGGAAAAGCACTATTCTGAGGTGCAGGACCGCCGCAGGGTGGAGGAAATCAAATGGGCGGCCATGACAACACTTCCAGGTGTTGAACAGGCTTTAATCCGGCATGGACTGGAAATGCGTTTCCCTGACAAAAGGCACATTGTTGAGGTTCCCGCGAGCCTGTATGCGGGTGGTCTGGACGAATCCTCATTGGCCCTGCACGACGATGCCCATGGCCGTTCGCGGGTTGCCATGAATGACTAAACAACCTTTCAGCTGGCGTCTGGCATGCGTCCTGGTTCTGATCCTTGCGGCGTTTGGCGGACTGTCGGCAAAACTCTTCTGGCTGCATCTGAATCCCAACGATGCGCTGCGGCTTAAAATCCAGAAGACCCTCAAGTTCGAGCATAAAATATCCGTGGGCCGGGGCAGCATCATGGACCGCAACGGCGCGGTCATGGCCGCGGATATTGCCGTGAGGGATGTCAAGGTTGATCCGGGAAAGCTCAATGCCGGCGGGCATGTGCAGTACGTAGCGGAACAGCTTGCTCGCATGCTGGATCTGGACTTGGCCCTGCTGCTGAACAGACTGCAGGGCCGAACCGGAAACTATGCGCCCATCAAGCGTTTCGTTCCGGCTGACAAGGCAGATGAAATTCGTGCGCTGAATCTCCCCTGTGTGCATTTCGATGAGGGGTCTCTGCGCAATTATCCGGGCGGGGCCATGATGGCTCATGTCGTGGGTTTCTCCAACCTGAACGGCGAGGGCAGCGGCGGCGTTGAGCAGCGCTATAACAGCTGGCTGCGCGGGGTGGAGGGGTACCGAATCAGCGAAAAAGATGCCCACAAGAGGGAAATCTTCAGCCGCCGGTCCCTGGACATTCCTCCGCAGGAAGGGTCGGACCTCTATCTGACGCTGGACAGCCGGGTGCAGTATTATGTGGAAAAGGCGCTTCACGAGGCCATGGAGGAGCATCATGCCGCCGGAGCCTGGGCAATTGTCCAGAGAGTGCGCACCGGGGAGATTCTGGCCATGGCCAGTCTGCCGGATTTCGATCTGAACCACTTTGGGAAGGTGGATCCAGAGGTGCACCGCAACCGCGCCATCAGCTTTAATTATGAACCCGGATCCACGTTCAAGGTGGCGGTGATTGCAGCCGCGCTTAACGAGGGGATAATCACGCAGGATGAGGTTTTTGACTGCGAGAACGGGACTTGGCATTACGGGGGAAGACCTCTTCGGGACTATCACCCTTACGGGCTGCTGTCGGTGCAGGATATCATCAAAAAGTCCAGCAACATTGGGGCCGCGAAGATCGCCCTCAAACTCGGAGAGGGAAAACTGGAGAAGTATCTCCGCGATTTCGGGGTGGGGCGTTTTACCGGCATTGATCTTCCCGGCGAGGAGGGCGGCCTGCTGTATTCACGCGCCAGATGGTCAAAGATCAGCGTCACCCGCATTGCCATGGGACACGAAGTGGCCGTGACCGCCATGCAGATGCTTTCGCTGATATCCGCCATCGCGAATGACGGATTCCTTATGCGGCCCTATGTTGTCGGCACGGCACGGGACTGCAACGGGCGCATTATTTACCGGGCTGAGCCGGAGGTGGTCGCGCGGCCGATTTCGCAGGAAACCGCCGCGCAGATGCGCCGCCTGATGGCCCGCGTGACCGAGCAGGGAGGAACCGGTTCCCGCGCGGCGCTGGCGGAATATACCGTGGCGGGGAAAACCGGTTCGGCTCAGAAGCCCGTTCCCGGCGGATATTCGGACAGTGCTCACATGGCGTCCTTTGTCGGCTTTATCCCCGCAGAGAATCCTGAGATCAGCATTATTGTGGTGGTGGATGAGCCACAGCCTCTGCACACCGGCGGCGTGGTGGCCGCGCCGGTCTTCAAGAAGATTGCGGAACCGGTCATGCGCTATCTGGCCTCCCGTCCGGCGGAGTGGCATGTTGTGGGCGGGGCGTCCGTCATGGAGGCTTCGCCGTGAGTTTACAAACAGAACATACCGTTCTGCTGGATGATTTGCTGAAGGGCGCGTCAGTTCTGGGCCGTTCAGGACCGGAACATTCCGAGATTCACGGCATCACCTGTGATTCGCGACTGGTGCGCCCGGGCTGGCTGTACGTGGCGGTTCGGGGCCACAGTCAGGACGGGAACCAGTATGTGGAGGAGGCGGTGCGCCGGGGGGCTTCCGCCGTTGTTTCCGAGGCCCGCCCCATGGTCCCCCGCACAGTGGCCGCCGTTCATGTCGCCAGCGCCAGGCTGGCCCTGGCCCGCGCCGCGCTGATCTTCTTCGGCCGCCCGGCTGATTCGCTGCGAATGATCGGAGTCACCGGCACCAACGGGAAGACCACTGTGGCTTTCATGTGCAGTGCGATCCTGCAGGCCGCAGGGGAACATCCCGGATTGATCGGGACGGTCCGTTATGAAATCGGCGAGCGTGTCATTCCCGCTTCGCGGACAACTCCCGATGCCGCGGAGATCCAGCAGATGCTGGCGGAAATGGTCAGGAAGGGCTGCCGCAGCGCGGTGATGGAGGTTTCATCTCACGCGCTTGACCAGGACCGTGTCTTCGGCCTTGAGTTCGATGCGGCGGTTTTCACGAACCTTTCACAGGATCATCTGGACTATCACGGGGATTTCGAAAATTACTTCAGGGCCAAGAAGAAACTTTTCGACGCGCTGCCGGAAGGCCGCAAACGGGGCGTGGCGGTTGTGAACACCTCCTGCCCCTGGGGACTCCGGCTTTCCGGGGAGATTGGCCGGCGCGGTCCGATGATAACTTTCGGGCGCGAGGATGCGGATGTTCGTGCGGAAAGAATCCTGTCTGACCGTGCGGGAAGCGCCTTCCATCTGATCTCTCCGTGGGGGCATCGTGACATGCGCATTCGCCTGTCGGGGGGATTCAATGTCGGCAATGCGCTCGCGGCCGTGGCGGCCTGCGGGGCCCTGGGAATTGATTTGGACATTATGCAGAAAGCGCTGGAGAACTTCGAATCCGCGCCCGGTCGTCTTGAGCGGATTGAATCCAGCCGGGACTTCAGCGTGATTGTGGATTATGCCCACACGCCTGCCGCGCTTGAGAATGTTCTTGCCACGCTTCGAGAGCTGACCGGTGGAAGGCTCATCACCGTGTTTGGCTGCGGGGGGAATCGCGATCGGGCCAAACGGCCGCTGATGGGGGCGGCCGTGACCGCCTCGGCAGATCATGCGCTGATCACAAGCGACAACCCGCGCATGGAGGATCCGCTGTCCATCATCCGCGAAATTGAAGCAGGCTGCGCGAAAGGCAGATATGAAGTGGAGCCCGACCGGCGAAAAGCGATCGAGAAGGCTCTGGCGATGGCGCAGCCCGGCGATATCGTGCTGATCGCCGGCAAGGGACATGAGACTTTTCAGGAAGTCGGGAAAACGATGCTTCCGTTTGACGATCGCCAGGTGGCGCGCGAAATCCTCGGAGAGGAGCGGGCGGCGTGAAGGCGCATGCTTTTCATCCCGATGAACTCGCTGAATGGAGCGGGGGATCATGGTCGTCCCGCCCGTCCGCCGCCATTACCGGTTTCTGTCAGGACTCTCGGCAGTTGAAGCCGGGAGAAATCTATGTCGCCATTCGCGGGGAGCGGCATGACGGCCATGCGTTCATCAATGAGGCCCTGGCCCAGGGCGCCGCCGGAGCAATTGCGGACCGTGATCATTTTCAGTCCGGGCAGGCGGCGGGCGGGCCTTTGCTGGGCGTGGAAAACACCAGGCTTGCACTGCTGGACATCGCCGCCGCCTGGCGATCCCGTCTTCCCGGTTCTGTGGGCGGGGTCACGGGAAGCGCGGGGAAAACGACCGTGAAGGAGCTGACAGCGGATATTCTGAGTTCAATCGGGCCCACCGCCCGCACACGCGGAAACTGGAACAATGACATCGGACTCCCGCTCAGCCTGCTGGCGATGACCCGGGAGGCCCGTTATGGCGTGTTTGAGGCGGGCATCAATCATATCGGAGAGATGAAACAGCTCTGTGCTGTGCTGCAGCCGCAGTGGGCGATTATCACCACGGTTGGGATTGCACATCTTGAATATTTCGGCACAGTGGAACGGATTGCGGAAGAAAAAGCGGTGCTTGCGGCTTCCGTCCCGGGAAGCGGTTTTGTTGTACTGAGCGCCGATGAGCCCTGGTACGAATTTTTCCGCAGCAGGATCCGTGCGCGTGTGGTGTCAGTATCGCTCGCGCCCGGCGCTGACGCGGATTACACGGCTTCCCGCCGCGGGGAGACGGTGAGGTTTGCTGATCGCAAGGGCGAACAGGGGGGTGAATGCGAAATGCCCCTGCCCGGTGAATACTTCATTCGAAACGCCCTGCTTTCAGCGGCCGCCGCCGCCCAGCTTGGCGCGGACCTGAACACAGCCGCGGAGCAAATCGGCCGCTTCAAGCCTCTCGGCCTTCGCGGCAACCGGATTTGCGCGGCAGGTGTGACCATCATCAACGATGCCTACAACGCCAACCCCCTGAGCATGAGCGCGGCCCTGCAGTCACTGAGCGGCGAAGCCTGTTCAGGCCGCAAATGGGCGGTGCTTGGCGACATGGGAGAACTGGGGCCGACGGGGCCCGGTGAGCACCGTCGAATTGGCGAGTATCTTGCGAAGAGCGGAATCGAACGGCTGGTGACGGTGGGCCCGCTGGCCGAATATATTGGCCGCGGGGCGGTGCAGTCCGGGTTCGCCCGGGAGAACCAGGTCTCATGCGCCGGGCTGGAAGAAGCCGCCATTGCGCTGCGCGACGCGCAGGCGGGAGATATTGTTCTGCTGAAGGCTTCACGAACCGTGCGGCTGGAAAACCTCATTGAATTGTTCAACAAGGACAGGAGCCTGTAATCATGTTTTACTATTTGTATCAGTTGAGCGAGAGGTTTTCCTTCCTCCGCATATTTCAGTATATCACATTCCGGGCTCTTGCCGCGGCGGGAACGGCGTTCATGATCAGCCTGATTGCGGGCCCCTGGCTCATCCGCGCGCTGCGGCGGTTTAAAATCGGGCAGCAGATCCGCACGGAGGACTCCGAGACGCTTCTCAAAATCCACGGGAAGAAGGCCGGCACCCCCACGATGGGGGGGCTGCTGATTATTCTTGCGGCGGTCGTGTCGACACTTCTCTGGGCCGTGCCGTCAAACCTCTATGTGCAGCTCACGCTGGCCACATTGTGTTTCATGGGCGGGGTCGGGTTCTGGGACGACTATCTGAAGCTGCGCAGGCGGCAGTCCAAGGGACTGGACGCGCGCGGGAAGATGCTGCTGCAGACGGGCTGGGTTGTTCTGATGGCGGCGGTTCTGCTGTCTCATCCGGCCACGGCAGACCGCACGCGCAATCTGATGGTCCCGTTCCTGAAAAACCCCCTGATCACCAACATGGGGCTGCTTGGTTCGCTGATTTTCATCTGGCTCATCATTGCGGGCTCGACCAATGCCGTGAATCTGACTGACGGGCTGGACGGTCTGGCCGCCGGCTGCACGGGATCGGTCGCTCTGGCCTATCTCTTCATGGCTTATGTGGCAGGCCATTACGAGTTTGCAACCTATCTTCAGGTCCCGTTTGTGAAAAGCGGCGGTGAACTCGCGGTGTTCTGCGGGGCGCTGCTGGGCGCCAGTCTCGGCTTCCTCTGGTTCAATTGCCATCCCGCAAAGGTGTTCATGGGCGACACGGGAAGCCTTGCGCTGGGAGGAGGCATAGCCATGGTGGCCATCCTGATCAAGCAGGAGCTCACGCTGATCATCGTCGGCGGTGTTTTTGTGGCCGAAGCGCTCAGCGTGATGCTTCAGGTCGCATACTTCAAGTTCACGGGCGGCCGGCGGATATTCCTCTGCGCCCCGCTGCATCATCATTATGAGTTCCTGGAGAAAAAACGGGCCGAGGAAGAGAACCGGGATCTCGAGGTGGTGGAAACCATGATCACGACGCGTTTCTGGATCGTATCCATTATCTGTGCGCTGATCGGAGTGGCCACGCTGAAAATAAGATGACGAAGAAAATCAAACATGCGCTGGTGCTTGGGCTGGGAGCGAGCGGCCGGGGAGCCGTGCGTCTGCTTCTGGCTGAAGGGGTGCCCGTGACCGCGGTCGACTCGCAGCCGGTGCTGGATGCGGCGCGGTTTCTGGAGAAGGACGGCGCACATGTTCTTGCGGGCTGCGGCGCACTTCCGGGCGGTTCCTTCGACCTGGCCGTGGTCAGTCCCGGCATTGCGGAAGACCATCCTTGGATGACGTCGCTGAAGGAGCGGGGGATTCCGTGCATCAGTGAGCTGGAACTGGGCTGGAGCCGCTGCCGCGGGCGCGTTTGGGCCATTACCGGTTCCAACGGGAAGAGCACACTGGTGAAATGCTGTGCGGATTCTCTGGCGAAAGCCGGCCGTCGTGCGCGGATTGCCGGCAACT
>Ga0209604_1001982_pt1 | contig 15467 bp, 8 predicted proteins | sample AD_UKC097_MetaG_FD_184405 | JGI IMG/M metagenome (GOLD analysis project Ga0209604, IMG submission 184405) | Active sludge microbial communities of municipal wastewater-treating anaerobic digesters from USA - AD_UKC097_MetaG (SPAdes) (version 2) | ecosystem: Engineered > Bioreactor > Anaerobic >... | reverse complement strand
CCACGAGACGGCGGCGACGTAGTTCTCGAAGCTCTCCGTCCCCTCGGTGAGCCACGCGAGGTCGCGGTCGGGAAGGTTCCGCTGGTGGACGCGCATCTCCTCGCGGGCGACCTCGATGTAGTCGGTGCCGATGCGGTTCCCGACGCCGCGCGAGCCGCTGTGGAGGAGGAGCCAGACGCGGCCGGCCTCGTCGAGGCAGAGCTCGATGAAGTGGTTTCCGGTGCCGAGCGTCCCGAGGTGCCGGGCGGGGTGGTTGCCGCGATCGAGCTCGGGCCGGGCATCGAGGATGGCCCGCCAGCCCGGCTCGAGGAGCCGCCAGGCCTCGCCGATCCGCGCGGGCGGGTCGTGCCAGGCGCCGCGGTCGCTTCGTCCGCCGGAATCGGTCCGACCGTGCGGGACAGCCTTCTCGATCGCGTCCCGCAGGGGCGCGAGGTTCGTTGGCAGGTCGTTCGCCGTGAGCGAGGTGAGCGAAGCCGCCATGCCGCAGCCGAGGTCGACGCCGACGGCGGCCGGGATGATCGCTTCGACGGTCGGGATCACCGCGCCGACGGTGGCGCCGATGCCGACGTGGACGTCGGGCATCGCGGCGACCCAGCGGTAGACGATCGGGAGCGAGGCGGCGTTCGCGAGCTGCTTCTCGGCGGCGGGGTCGCACGGGACGCCGAGCGTCCACGCCTTCACCGGGACGCCCGTCGTCTCGATGACCCGGAAGCCCTTCGCCTCGCGCCTCACGGCCGGAACATGCGGACCCGGAGCGGGAAGGTCAAGCTCCGTCGGCCGGCCGACGGCGGGGCGCGCGCCTATGATCCGGGGATGCTGCGCTACAGGACGGCCCTCCTCGCCGTCTGCCTGCTCGCCTCGAGCGCCGCTCCGGCGCTCGACCCGGGCAAGCGCCTGTCGCAGTACGGCCTCGACGTCTGGCAGGAGGGGGACGGCCTGCCGCAGAACACGGTACAGGCGGTCCTCCGGGGACGCGACGGCTACCTCTGGCTCGGCACGCAGGAGGGGCTCGTCCGGTTCGACGGCGCCCGCTTCACGACGTTCGACCGGCGGAACACTCCGGAGCTGAAGCACAACTCCGTCATCTCGCTCGCGGAGGGGCCCGACGGGACGATCTGGGCCGGCACGAACGGCGGCGGCGTCCTCTGTCGCCGCCGCGACGGGACGTTCTCGGCGATCGGGACGGCCGAGGGGCTCGCGGGCGGGATCGTCTGGTCGATCGCGTTCGACCGGGCGGGAGACGCCTGGGTGGCCGGAGACGGGATCGGAGCCCAGCGTGTTGTCGACGGGCGGGGAGCGGAGCGGATCGGCCGGGCGCAGGGGCTGCCGCTCGAGCAGGTCCGGGCGATCGCGTTCGATGCCGACGGCGCACTCTGGGTCGGCACGACCGGCGCCGGCGCGGCGGTCGTGAAGGGCGGCCGGGTCACGAAGGTCTGGGACGCCGCGACGCTCGGCACGGGGCTCGTCCGCGGCCTCGCGCCCGACGCCGGGGGAGGCGTCTGGGTCGCGACCTCGGGGGGCGGGCTCACGTACCTGAAGGGCGACGCGGTCGTCCGCTACCGTGAAGCCGACGGCTTCCCGGCCGACCAGGTCTCCGCGGTCCACGTCGACGCGGGAGGGACGCTCTGGTTCGGCACGTGGGGCGCCGGCGTCGGCCGGCTTCGCAACGGGGTCCCGGAGGTGATCGGGACGCGAGAGGGGCTCTCGAACGACCAGGTCTGGTCCCTCACGAGCGACGAGGAAGGGAGCGTCTGGATCGGGACGTGGGTGGGCGGGCTGAACCGCCTGCGCGACGGGCTCTTCCTGACCTACACGACGCGCGAGGGGCTGACGAGCGACAACGTCCGCGCGGTCTGCCCGGGGCGCGACGGGTCGGTCTGGATCGCGACCGCCGGAGGCGGGCTGAACCGGCTGAAGGAGGGGCGCGTCACGGCCTACCGCGAGGCCGACGGCCTCCCGAGCGATCACGTCTCGGCGCTCCTCGAAGACCGGCGCGGCCGCCTCTGGGTCGGGACGAACCTCGCGGGGGCCGCGGTCTTCGAGCGGGGCCGGTTCCGGCCGCTCGGGCCGGCGCAGGGGCTGCCGCATCACGACGTGAGGGCCTTCCTCGAGGACCGGGAGGGGAACGTCTGGATCGGGACGATCGGCGGCGGGCTGACCCGCGTCGCCCCAGACGGGTCGCTCCGCGTCTTCACGGTCGCGCGGGACGGCCTGCCGACCGACCGCGTCGTGGCGCTCGCCGAGGCCCCGGACGGGGCCCTCTGGATCGGTTCGTCCGGGGGCGGGGCGGTCCGCTACGGGGAAGGCCGGTTCCGTGCGTTCACGACGCGGGAAGGCCTGACGAGCAACCGGGTCCTCACGGTCTTTCCCGACGCGGGCGGTGCGGTCTGGATCGGAACGTCGGGCGGCGGGCTGAACCGGATCCGCGGCGAGACGGTCACGTCCGTGACGACGCGCGAAGGGCTCTTCGACGACCTGGTTCAGGTGATCCTGGACGACGGGAAGGGCTCCCTCTGGATGACGTGCAACAAGGGGGTCTTTCGCGTCGAGCGGGAGGAGCTCGAGGCCGTGGCCGACGGCCGGAAGGCGATGCTCCGCCCGTTCGCCCTCGGCGCGTCGGACGGGATGCGCAGCGCGAGCGCGGCGGGAGGGCAGCAGCCCGCGGGCTTCGTCGCCGCCGACGGGCGGCTCTGGTTCCCGACGTTCCGGGGACTGGCGGTCCTCGATCCGGCCCGCATCCCGGCCTCGGGGCGGACGCCGCCGGTCGCGATCGAGGAGGTCCTGGTCGACGGGCGGCCGGTGGACCTGCGCGTTCCGCTCGTCCTCCCCCCGCGGGCCGAGCGGGTCGAGATCCACTACACGGCGCTGACGCTCGTGGCGCCCGACCGGGTCCGATTCCGGATCTACCTCGACGGCCTCGACGACGAGCCGCTGGAAGTCGGGACGCGTCGCGTCGCGTACTACACGAACCTCCCAAGCGGCCCGTACGTCTTCCGCGTCTCGGCGGCCGACGCCGGCGGGGCGTGGCTCGGGCGGGGGGCGACGTTCTCGTTCCGGAAGAAGGCCCGGGCGCGCGAGGCATGGTGGTTCTGGGTGGGGCTGCTCGGCGCCGCGGCGGGGGCGACGTGGGGAGGCCTGAAATGGAGGATCGCGAGTCTGCGCGCCCGCGAGTCCGAGCTCCTCGCCCTCGTCGCGGAGCGGACGCGGAGCCTCTCGGAGGAGAAGACGCGCGCGGAGGAGGCGCTCGTCCGGGCCGAGGAGGCGCGTGCCGAGGCCGAGCGGCACCGCGAGGTGGCGGAGAAGGCGACGGCGGAGGCGGAGGAGGCGAGCCGGACGAAGAGCCGTTTCCTCGCGAACGTCTCGCACGAGCTGCGGACCCCGCTGAACGCGATCATCGGCTACTCCGAGATGCTCTCGGAGGAGGCGCAGGAAGAGGGGCGCCAGGCTCTCGGGCGGGACCTCGAGAAGATCCGCTCCGCCGCGCTCCACCAGCTGGAGCTGATCAACTCGGTCCTCGACCTGGCCCGGATCGAGGCCGGGAGGCTGGACCTCGACGTGGAGACCTTCCTGGTCCGACCTCTCGTCGAGGAGACGGTCGCCATCGTCCGGCCGCTCCTGGAGAGGAACCGGAACAGCCTCGTCGTGCGGTTCTCGCCCGAGGCGGCGTTCGTGATGACGTCGGACGCGATGAAGGTGCGGCAGTGCCTCTTCAACCTCCTCTCTAACGCCTGCAAGTTCACGCAGGACGGACGGGTGGAGGTCGACGTGGCGCTCGTCGAGGAGGCGGGGCGCCCCTGGGCCTCCTTCCGCGTCCGTGACGACGGGATCGGGATCACGCCGGAGAAGGCGGCGCGCCTCTTCGAGCCGTTCGCCCAGGCGGACGCGGCGACCGCCCAGAGGTTCGGAGGGAGCGGCCTCGGCCTGTCGATCACGCGCGAGCTCTGCCTCCTGATGGGAGGGCGCGTGACGGTGGAGAGCGTCCCGGACGAGGGCTCGGTCTTCGAGATCCGCCTCCCGGCGGCGCTCCCGCGCCCGCCGGCCGCGGCCTAGGGCGCGGCCGAGAGCGAGACGGCGACGCGGACGGTCTCCCCGGCCCGGAGGACGAGGAGCGGCAGCGTCTCCCCCGGCTTCTTCTCCTCGAGCGCCGCGATCAGGTCGTCCGCCGAACGGACGGGGCGCTCGCCGGCGCGGGTGACGACGTCGCCGAGGAGGAGCGAGCCGTCTTCGTCGCGCGTCGTCCCGCGGAGGCCGGCCTCCGCGGCTCCGGTGTCGGGCTCGACGGAGAGGATGAGCGCGCCCTCGACGCCGAGCCGGGCCGCGACGGCGTCGTCGGCGAGCGTGACGCCGAGGCGCGGCCGGATGACGCGGCCGTGCTGGATGAGCTGGGGCACCACCTGGTTCACGGTGTCGACCGGGACCGCGAAGCCGATCCCGGCGCTCGAGCCGGTCGTCGAGGCGATTGCCGTGTTCACGCCGATGAGGCGTCCGGCGCTGTCGAGGAGCGGGCCTCCGGAGTTCCCGGGGTTGATGGCGGCGTCGGTCTGGATGACCCCCTCGATCTGGCGCCCCGTGACCGACTCGATCGACCGGCCGAGGGCGCTGACGATGCCCGTCGAGAGGGACTGGTCGAGGCCGAACGGGTTGCCGATCGCGAAGACCTTCTGCCCGACGAGGAGGTCCTTCGACGTCCCGATCAGGATCGGACGGAGCGTGCGCCCGGTGGGAAAGATCCGGAGGACCGCGAGGTCCCGGTCGGGCGCCCCGCCGACGAAGGAGGCGGGCCAGGTGGAGCCGTCGGCGAGCGTGACTCGGGCCGAGGAGGCTCCCTGGATGACGTGGAAGTTCGTGACGACGTGGCCGTCCGCGTCCCAGACGAAGCCGGAGCCTTCCCCCCGCGGGATCTCGGCGATCCGGAAGAGGCCGGTCCGGCGGCGGGAGAGGGTCGTGATGAAGACGACCGAGGGGCTCGACTGCCGGAAGAGGTCGATGGTCGCCCGCTCGTCGGCCGCGAGGTCTCCGCGCGCCGTCACCGGCCGAGGCTCGGCCTCGGACGTGGCGGAGCGGAGCCTTCTGCACGACGGCGTGGCGACGAGCGCGGCGAGGAGCAGGGGGACGAGGAGACGTCGCCCCGCGGGCATCGGACTGTCGACGTATCGCATCGGGGCCTCGGCGGTCGAGTATAGGAGCGGTCGCGGGCGCCGCCGCCCAGAGTAAGATCGTGTGAGACTGCGGTTTGCGCCCCGAGGAGGGGCAGAGGAGAGCGTCGAGCCGGCCGATGACTGCGGAACCGTCTTCCTCCATTCCCCCCGGCACGCTGGTCGGGCGGTATCGGATCCTCGCTTCGGTCGGAAGCGGGGCGATGGGAGAGGTCTACCGGGCCGAGGACACTTCGCTCGGCCGCATCGTCGCCCTCAAGACCCTCCCGCTCGACCTCGTCGGCACGCCCGATCGCCGGATCCGCTTCGGGAACGAGGGGCGGGTCATGGCCTCCCTGTCGCACCCGAACCTCGTCCAGGTCTTCGACGTGGGCGAGTTCGACGGGGTCCCGTACCTCGTCCAGGAGTTCGTCGAAGGGGAGACGCTCGAAGGGATCCTCCTCGGCGGAGCGGTCCCCGCACCGAAGGCGGCGCGCTGGATCGCCCAGGCCGCCGAGGGGCTCGCCGCCGTCCACGACGCCGGGTTCCTGCACCGCGACATCAAGCCCTCCAACCTCATGGTCGACCGGCAGGGACGGATCCGAGTCCTCGACTTCGGCCTCGCGAAGGTCCAGTCGGTCCCGTCCGACGAGCGGAAGAGCCAGCCCTCGCTGACGACCGACGGCTTCGTCGTCGGGACGGCCCAGTACATGTCGCCCGAGCAGGCGAGCGGGAAGAAGGCGGACGCACGGAGCGACGTCTTCTCCCTCGGCGCCGTCTTCTACGAGCTCCTCGCGGGCAAGGCCCCCTTCGGCGGGGAGACGGCGGTCGACGTCATGTACGCGATCCTCCACCTCCCGGTCCCGCCGATCCCGGGCTTCGAGACCGGAGTCCTCCGCGGGTTCGCCGCGATCGCGGACCGGGCGCTCGCGAAAGAGCCGGACGAGCGCTTCCCCTCCATGCGCGACCTCGCGGCCGAGATCGGCGCCGTGCTCGAGGAGGGGGGCTGGGAGGACGAAGCGGCGCCGAAGCGCCCCTCGACCGGGCGTCTCTCCACGATCCCGCCCCCGGCGCCGCCGTTCGCGAAGCGGCCGGGCGTCCGCCTCGCCGCCGGGATCGGCGCCGCGCTCCTCGCGCTGGTGGCAGCCGGTCTCTACCTGTTCCGCGGACGGGGAGAGGAGGCGCCCGCCGCCGCGCTCTACCGCCCCGTGCAGCTGACGACCTCCACGGGTCTCGACGTCTTCCCGGCGTTCGCGCCCGACGGGCGGACGATCGTCTACGCCTCGGACCGGACCGGCCGGTTCGAGCTCTATCGTCTCCCGCTCGCGCCGGGCGGCCGGGAGATCGCGCTCACGACGGACGGGCGTCAGAACCTCTCGCCCGCCTGGTCGCCCGATGGCGAGACGATCGCGTACCACGCGAAGTCCGTCGGCGGCGTCTGGCTGATTCCCGCGCTCGGAGGCGTGCCGCGCCAGCTGACGACGTTCGGCTCCCGTCCCTCCTTCGCCCCGGACGGATCGGCGCTCGTCCTCGAGTCGGGCTCGATCGTCGACTTCGCCGCGAACTCGCTCGGCGCGCTCCCGCCGTCCGTCCTCTGGATCGCCCCGCTCGACGGTGCGCCCCCGAGGCCACTCACGCGCGTCGGTCGCCCGAGCGGTGGCCACGGCGCCGCCTCGTGGTCGCCGGACGGGAAGCGGATCGCGTTCGCGGCCTACGACCGCACCTCGTCGGAGATCTGGGTCGTCGGAGTGGACGGCGAGGACCTCGTCCAGGTGAGCGAGGGGAACGGGCAGTGCTACGACCCGGTCTGGAGCGCGGACGGCGGGTCGATCACCTACCCGTGCCGGTCGGTCGACTTCGCCGCCGGCCTCTACCGCCGGAGGATCGACCCGGCGACGGGGCGGACGACGGGTGCCCCGGAGGAGGTCGCCACGCTCGGCAGCGCGGGGACCGCGTTCGTCAAGCAGCTGGCGATCTCGCGCGACGGGACGAGGCTCGCGTGGGCGGGGCTCTCGATGGCGAGCAACGTCTGGAAGGTCCCCGTCGACGGCCGGGGAGAGCGGACGGCGAACGAGCAGGCGGTCACGCGGGAGACGGGCCGAAACTCGCGGCCCGCCCTCGCGAGGGACGGGAAGCGGATCGCCCTCAGCCGCTGGCGGACCGGGGCGAACCAGGACGTCTGGATCGTCGACGCCGACGGCGGCAACGCCGTCCAGCGGACGACCGACCCCGGCGACGACGACTACCCGTTCTGGTTCCCGGGAGACGCGCGGCTCGCGTTCATGTCGCAGCGCCGCGGGCACCGGGCGCTCTTCACGCTCGACCTGACGACCGGGCGCGAGGAGCTCCTCGCCGACTTCGGCCCGGGTCACGACGCGATGCGCCTGTCGCCCGACGGGACGAAGGTCGCCTTCCACTCGAACCGGGGCGGGACGACCCTGAACGTCTGGGTCGCGGAGCTTCCCGCGGGGACGCCCCGCCAGGTCACGTTCGACCGGGAGCTCGCCGCGTTCCCGTGCTGGTCGCCCGACGGGCGGACGCTCGCGTTCGAGGCCAAGCGCGAGGGGGACATCCACGTCTTCACCGTTCCGGTGAGCGGCGGGACGCCCGTGCAGCTGACGAGCGGAAGCGGGCAGAGCTGGCCCTATTCGTTCTCGCCCGACGGCTCGAAAGTCGCGTTCGCCGCCCTGCGGGACGGGGTCTGGAACGTCGCGTGGGTCACGCGTGACGGCGGGACGGTCCGGATCGTGACCGCGAACGAGAGGCTGAACAGCTACATCCGCTACCCGGAGTGGTCGCCGACGGGCGAAGCCATCTACTACGAGCTCGCCGAGACGACCGGGAACATCTGGCTCGTCGACACGGCCGCGAAGGACGCGGCCGGGGAGAAGGGCGGAGGCAGGCCGTGAGCGAGACCGTCTTCACGAAGATCATCCGGGGAGAGATCCCGTGTCACCGCGTCTACGAGGACGAACGGGTCTTCGCGTTCCTCGACATCGCGCCGCTCGCGCCGGGGCACGTCCTCGTCGTCCCGAAGGAGCCCGCACCGACGCTCGACGCGCTTTCGGAAGAGTCCGCCGCCGCGATCGGACGCGTCCTGCCGCGCATCGCCCGGGCCGTCGTCGCCGTCACCGGGACCCGCGACTTCAACGTCCTGCAGAACAACGGCGCCGCCGCCCACCAGGCGGTGCCGCACGTTCACTTCCACGTCATCCCGAAGCCTTCCGCCGGTGGCGGCCTCGGGATCGACTGGCCGAGCGGGCGGCTCGATGGGGACGAGGGGCGGCGGATCGCCGCGGAGCTCGCGGCCCGCCTCGCGAATGGCTGAGGCGGCTCGCTAGCGCGCGCGGCCGCGGGCGGCTGCGCCGAGGAGAAACCCCGCGACCGCCTCGGCGAGGACGAGGCCCGGGAGCGCGCTCCGCCAGGCCGCGAACGCGCCGTCGCGATACGCGAGCGCCAGCCACGCCGCCGTGCCGACCCCGACGGCGGCGCCCCGGGCGGCGTCGAGAGGGCGACCGCCGCGGAACGAACGCCCCGCCTGCCCGAGCAGCAGGAGCGCCGTGAGCGCGAGAGCGAGAGGCGGGTACCACCGGAGCTGGAGAGCCCACCGGGGCCACGCCCCGGCGGCGACCTCGCCCGGGGCGAGGGCGGCCGCGAGCGGGAGCGCGAGCCAGAGGAGGAGGAGGCTTCCCTTCGCCGCCGCGGCGAGCGCGCGGCGCAGCCGCCGGAGGGGACGCGGAGGCCGCCGGACCTTCCCGAGCGCGCTCCGGGCGTCGCGCGCGGCCGAGCCCGCCAGCCCCGTCCGCGCGGCGAGGCGCGACGGGTCGATCAGGTCGGCGATCGAGAGGCGGAGGAGGAACAGCGACCAGAAGGCGAGGCGGAGCGGAAGCGCCCGCCCCGCGAGGAGGAGCCCGAGAGAGAGGGCGGAGAGCGCCAGCCCGGTCCCCTCGAGGAGGAGGCGGGCCCGGGCGAGGAGGCGGGATGCGGTCCCCTCGGCGCGGCGCGAGGCGAGGGCGCGATGGGCGATCGAGGAGAACGCGACGAGGAGGAGTGCAGCGCCGCCGATCGCCGGCCCGCGGGAGGCGGGGACGAGGCGGAGGGCGGCGAGGGGGAGGGCGAGGGCGGCCAGGAGGGCCGCCGCGCGGAACGCCCGGACGGCCACGTCCCGCCCGGAGGCCAGAGCGGCCTGGAGAAGGAGGACCGCCGCGGCTCCCGCGAGGAGAGCGGCGAGGGGCCGTGCGGCCGGCGCGATCGGGACGGGGAGCGCCGCGAGGCGGGCGGCGCCGCCGGTCCTCTCCAGGAGGTGGACCCAGAGCCCGAAGAGGCGCGGAAGGAGGTCGGTCCCGGGCGGCACGAGGCGGAGGTTAGACGGAACTGCGGTCGGTCGTGGCCTCGCCCGCGTCATTTGACGCGCCGTCCTCCGGTCTGTACCGTCGGCCGCCCGTCATGGCTTCCTCCAGCTACACAGCCGCCGACATCACCGTCCTCGAGGGGCTCGAGCCCGTCCGGAAGCGTCCGGGCATGTACATCGGGGGCGTCGATTCCCGCGGCCTCCACCACCTCGTCTGGGAGATCGTCGACAACGCCGTCGACGAGGTGATCAACGGCTACGCCTCGCGCATCGAAGTGCGCCTCGGGGCGGACGGACGCGAGGTCGAGGTCTACGACAACGGGCGCGGCATCCCGGTCGACGTCCACCCGCGCTACAAGAAGTCGGCGCTCGAGCTGATCCTGACGACGCTCCACGCGGGCGGGAAGTTCGAGCAGGGGAACTACGTCCACTCCGGCGGCCTCCACGGCGTCGGCTCGTCCGTCGTCTGCGCCCTCTCCTCGGAGATGGTCGTGAACGTCCGCCGCGACGGTCACGAGTGGCGCCAGAGCTACGCGCAGGGCAAGGCCACCTCGAAGGTGACGAAGGTCTCGACCGAAAAGGTGCGCGGGAGCGGGACGACGGTCCGCTTTCGCCCCGACCCGGAGATCTTCGGGAAGCTCGCGTTCGACGCCGACGAGATCCGGGACCGACTCGAGGCGAAGACCTATCTCCACCGCGGCCTGAAGATCGTCTTCGTCGACGAGACGAAGAGGCCGGCCGTCCGCGAGGAGTACGCGCACGACGGCGGCCTCGCCGACTACCTCCTGAAGGTCGTCGCCGAGCGGGCCAAGGCGCCGACCCACGCGAACGGATTCGTCCTCGCGCGGGAGGCCGACCCGCGCCTCGAGCTCGCCCTCCAGTGGACCGAGTCGACCGACGAGCACCTCCGCTCGTGGGTCAACGGCATCCCGACACCCTCCGGCGGGGCGCACGAGAACGGCCTCAAGGCGGGCCTCGTCAAGGCGGTCCGGAACTTTCTCGGGACGCACGAGCTCCTTCCGAAGGGCGTGAACCCCTCGGCCGAGGACATCCGCGAGGGGCTCGTCGCCCTGCTCTCGGTCTACGTCCTCGAGCCGCAGTTCCAGGGGCAGACGAAGGAGCGGCTGAACAACCCGGAGGTCGCCGCGCAGGTCGACGGCGCGGTCCGCCCCGCCGTCGAGAACTGGCTCAACGAGAACCCCTCCGTCGCCGAGCAGATCGTCGGGCGGATCGTCATGGCGACCCGCGCCCGCGAGGCCTCCCGTGCGGCCGCGCAGCAGGTGCAGCGGAAGACGGCGATCTCGCATCGCCTCAACCTCCCCGGGAAGCTCGCCGACTGCTCGTCGACGGACCCGTCCGAGTCGGAGCTCTTCATCGTCGAGGGGGACTCGGCCGGCGGCTCGGCCAAGCAGGGGCGCGACCGCCAGACGCAGGCGATCCTCCCGCTCCGCGGAAAGGTCCTGAACGCCGAGCAGGCGAACTCGGCGAAGGTGGCCGGGAACAAGGAGCTGACCGACATCGTCTCGGCGCTCGGCTGCGGGAGCGGGGCCGACTTCGACCTCGGCAAGCTCCGCTACGGCAAGGTCTTCCTCCTCATGGACGCCGACGCGGACGGGCACCACATCTCGACGCTCCTCCTGACCTTCTTCTGGCGGCACCTGCCGAAGCTCGTCACCGAGGGGCACGTCTACCTCGCCCAGCCACCGCTCTACCGGATCGACGCGGGGAAAGAGACGTACTGGGCTCTCGACGAGGCGGAGCGGGACGCGGTCTTCGCGAAGCTCCCGAAGAACGTGAAGCCCGAGGTCATGCGGTTCAAGGGGCTCGGCGAGATGATGCCGGAGCAGCTCAAGGCGACGACGCTCGACCCGCGCCGCCGACGGGCGCTCAAGGTGACCGTCCCCGACGTCCTCGAGGCCGAACGGACCTTCGCCGACCTGATGGGCAAGGACGCCGGCGCCCGCTACAGGTTCATCACCGAGCGGGCGCGGGAAGCCGACGCGCTGGACGTGTGAGCTGAAGGTCGGTGGGGGGGCCGGGGGGCGCGCGAAGCCGAGCCCCTCCGGCGAGCACCGGATAGCCTCGACGTCTGACCGCGGCCTAGAATCGCCCCGCGGCCCGCATGAAAGCCCTCCTCCAGCGCATCCGCGCCGAGATTCCCCTCTCCCTCCGGCAGATCGCCCTCGGGCAAACCGGCCTCCCCGGCGAGCGGACGCCCCCATGACGGAAGCAGGAGGAACGCGGTCGCCGCGGCCCTTCGGGATCCTCCTCGAGGCGCTCCTGCTCGCCGGCCTCGTGACGCTCTCCCTCGCCGCCGTCCACGCGCACCAGAAGGACGACTCCCCGACCTCGGACGAGGGGATCCACCTCTACTCCGGGGCCGAGGCGCTCGAGGACGGCTCCAGCTGGATGAACCCGGAGCACCCGCCCCTCCTGAAGCTCGCTGGAGCGTTCGCGCTCCGGCCGCTCGGCCTCCGGAGTCCCTGCGGCGAGACGCCCTGCGCCGCGTCGCCTTTCGGGGCGTACCCGCGGTGGCTCTACGGGAACGCCGCTCCGGCGCACGTCCTCGTCGCGGCGGGGAGACGCCCCTTCCCGTGGGTCCTCGCGATACTCGTCGTCGCGCTGCACCTCGCGGTGCGGCCGCTCGCGGGGCCCGCGGCCGGGCTTCTCGCGGCCGGGCTCGTCGCCCTCGACCCGACGTTCGTCGCGCACGCCGCCTACGTCCACACCGACGTCGGCGCCGCTCTCGCGTTTCTCGCCGTCGTCGCGCTCGCGGCACGGGCGGCTCTCACCGCGAGGCTCGGCCCCTGGCTCGCGCTCGGCCTGGCGCTCGGGCTCGCGCTCGTCACGAAGTTCTCCACGGCCCTCCTCGTCCCCGTCGTCGCGCTGCTGCCGCTCGCGCCGTCGCTCGTTCGGCCCGGCCAGGGAGGGGGCGGGCCGGCGCCGCGGGGGGCCCTGCGCGATCGCGGCCTCGCCGCGCTCGCGGCCCTCGGCCTGGCCGGCCTCGTCGTCTACGGCGTCTACGCCTACGTCCTTCGCGCGATGCCGGCGGCGCTCGTCGAGGCGTCCGTACGCGGGTACCTGTCGGGACGCCCCGCGCGCCCCGACGAGGTCGAGCGCTACGCCGCCCTCGCGCGGGCCGTCCCGCCGATCGGCCACTACGTCGCCGGGGCGAAGGGAGTCGCCCTCCTGAGCGAGCGCGGGCGCGGGGCGAACTGGTTCCGCGGCGAGGTTTCGGAGAAGGGCTTCCCGCTCTACTTCCCGGCGGCGTTCCTCCTCAAGTCGACGTCGGCGGTTCTCGTGCTCCTGGCGACCGCTTTCGTCCTCGGCCTCGCGCGGCTTCGTCGCTCCGGTACCGGAGGGCCATCGACGACGACCGCGGTCCTCCTCGCGCTCGCCGTTTCGGCGGCGCTCCTCCTTGCCTCGACGCGCTCCGCCTTCAACATCGGCGCGCGGCATCTCCTCCCGATCTGGGCCCTCCTCGTCTTCGCGGGCGCCGTCGTCGTCGGCCGCGAGCTCGCGGCGCGCCCCCGGCTCCGCGCGGCGCTCGCCGGGGCGCTCGTCCTGTCGGCGGGACTCACGCTCTGCTCCGCCGGGGACTCGCCGATCGCCTGGTTCAACGTCCTGGCGGGAGGTCCCGAAGGCGGGCGCCGCTGGTTCTCCGACTCGAACGTCGACTGGGGGCAGGACCTCTACCGGCTCCACCTCTACCTCTCCGAGCGGGGGTGGGAGGAAGAGACGACGATCGTCGCGTTCAGCGGCGTCGCGACGAACTACTGGTCGCGCCGGGCACGCGTGCTCGACCCCGCGGCCCCGATCCGTCCGGGCCGCTACGCCGTCTCGCACATGATGGAGACGCTCGGCGAGCCGTTCGTGAGGGAGTTCGAGGGAGAGGCAGCCGCGCGGCAGGTCGCCGAGCTCGTTCGCGCGCTGAAGGCACGGGGACGAAGAGTCGCCCTCGTCGGCGGCTCGATCACGATCTGGGATCTGCCGGGCTGAAGGCGCCGTCCGGCGTCAGGGTCGCTCCGGCGGCAGCACCCGCAGGACGACGCGCGAGGGGCTCTCCGCGCCGTCGTGGACGCGCATCGTGGCCGGGCGGTAGTCGGTCTCACCCGCGGTGCGGACCGGGACGAACGTCTGCGGGTTCCTGTCGACGAGCGGGAACCAGCTGCTCTGCACCTGCACCATCACGCGGTGCCCGCGCCGGAAGGTGTGGAGGACGTCGGGCATTGTGAAGGCGACCGTCTCCACCTTCCCGGGGACGAACGGCTCGGGCGAGGAGAGGCTCTTCCGGAAGCGCCCCCGGAACGGCTCGCCCCGGACGAGCTGCTGGTTGCCGCCCAGCTTCGAGCGGGTCGGCTTCTCGTCCCAGACGTTCCGCGGCGTCCACTCCCACGCCTCCACGGGAACGTCGTCGGGCCAGACGTCGACGAGCTTCACGACCCAGTCGGCGTCGGTGCCGCTCGTCGAGACGGAGAGGCTCACCTCGATCGGGCCGGCGACGGTGAGGTCCGCTTCGAGCGGCGGCGTCTGCCATACGGCGACGTCGGGTCGGCGCGAGGCGAAGCGCTGGTCGGCCGTCATGTAGTCGGCGTCCATCCCGATCTCGACGGATTCGACGTACGGCACCGGCTTCGCGGGGTCGCTGACCCATTCCGCCGCGACGGCGCTCCCGGCGGGCGGAGGATCGGAAGCGAGGACGCCCCCCGCGCCGAGCCGGAAGGAGGTTGCCTTCGCCTCGCGCGGAGGCCAGGCATCGAAGGAGCGCCAGACGTTCCGCCCCGTCTCGAAGACGGTCGCCTCCGGCAGCTTCGGGTCGGGAGCGCCCTTGAGGTGGTGGAGGAAGAACGGGAGCTCGATCTCCTCGCGGTAGCGAACGGAGGTCTTCTGACCGAAGGTGACGCGCCCGTGGGACTCGCCGTCGCTCCGCGCCCAGCCGCCGTGCCACCAGGGGCCGACGACGAGCCGGTTGCTCGCGCCGGGGCTCTGCCTCTCGATGGCCCGGTAGGTCTCGAGCGAGCCGAAGGCGTCCTCGGCGTCGAACCAGCCGCCGACCGTCAGCACCGCGGGGCGGATCGCGGCGAGGTGCGGTCGCGTGTTCCGCGCCTGCCAGTACGCGTCGTACGTCTCGTGGGCCATCAGGTCGTCCCAGAAGGCGACCCCCTTCATGTGCTTCGAGAGGCCGGCGGCCGAACCGGCCTCGAGGAAGAAGCGGTAGCCGTCCATCGTCCCGTGGTCGAACCGGGGCGCCCACTTCGTCGTCGGCCCCTCCCGCGGCTGGCCGAAGCGGACGTAGAAGTTGAACGCCGCCGCGAGGAAGAGCGCGCCGTTGTGGTGGAAGTCGTCGCCCGCGAACCAGTCGGCGACCGGGGCCTGCGGCGAGACGGCGACGAGCGCCGGGTGCGCGTCGATCGCCGCCAGGGCCGCGTAGAAGCCGGGGTAGGAGATCCCCCAGGCCCCCACCTTTCCGTTGTTGTGGGGGACGTTCTTCACGAGCCAGTCGACCGTGTCGAAGGCGTCCGTCGTCTCGTCGACGTCCTTCGGCCCCTTCTTCGGGAGGACGGGCCGCACGTCGACGAACGTCCCCTCCGACATCATCCGGCCCCGCACGTCCTGGTAGACGAAGATGAACTTCTCCCGCGCCGCGGCCTCCGACGGCCCGAGCGAGGCCGGATAGGCGTCGATCCCGTACGGAGCGACCGAATACGGGGTCCGGTTCATCAGGAACGGATAGCGCTTCGCGGGCCCGGCGTCCTTGGGGACGTAGACCTCCGTGAAGAGGCGCGTCCCGTCGCGAGTCGGGACGAGATGCTCGTGCTTCGTGTAGCTCTCGCGGATGAAGGCGGCGAGCGACGCCGCGGGCTCCGCGCCCCGCCCGCCGGGCGTGGAGACGGCGAGGACGGCGAGGACGGCGGCCGGGACGAGGACGCGAAGGCGCATGACGGGACCTCCCTCGGGGGCGCTCGGGCGAACGTTAACAG
>Ga0209604_1001981_pt1 | contig 15468 bp, 13 predicted proteins | sample AD_UKC097_MetaG_FD_184405 | JGI IMG/M metagenome (GOLD analysis project Ga0209604, IMG submission 184405) | Active sludge microbial communities of municipal wastewater-treating anaerobic digesters from USA - AD_UKC097_MetaG (SPAdes) (version 2) | ecosystem: Engineered > Bioreactor > Anaerobic >... | reverse complement strand
TTGATGGTTCATTCTTCATCATACCGGTTGACCTCATGGAGGCAGGTTCTCTCATAGAAAAGACCTCGGTTCATTATTTTAATCATAAATCCAGGATTACTTGTATATTGTCAATAAATTTAAACTGGTTGTCACAAGGAATGTCTTGACTCTGCCCTGATGTGATCATGAATAATCTGCTGCTAGGACATCCACTCATCATTAAAAAATACTCTGAAACATTTTATACATCCTGACATGTTGAGTGGTTTTTTTAGCCTTTTATATAAGTCCCGGATGGAGTTGTCGTTATCTTCCAGATTTATGAAACAAAAAGGGTTACAATGTAGTTACATGGCTTTGAAGAGGCTTCTTTGGTAAGGGTTTGCAGGGACTCTCCGGATTTCTTGTCCAGAGGGAATTAAAGAGATTTATATTCTGAAATCATCAGTCCGAGAAAAATATTATGGATATCTCTTATTAATCCGATGGCGATCGGTAGAAGAAATAGGATGAATAGGAATGGGTCTGGTTTTGACTTCTATATAAGCTGCGATTACGACGACTTTAGTGTATTTGTATATTTCATTTTTCACTGACTAAATAACCATGAAGATATCTTTGAACTAAGATGAACTTGAATTTATCTCTATTAATTTAGATAGAATAGGAATATAGATAGAGATGGATTAGTAGGAGAGAGATCTGTAATGGATGATTCTACGTTTTGGATTTTTATCATTATCTGTGTTATTTTTTACATCGTCTATAAATATACAAACTCAAAAGATAGTTCAAAAACAACTTATCCAGAACAACAAGAAATAAAAATCAGTGTAAATGTTTCGGGACCAAGCAACTATAGGACAGAGAAATATAGTCCTCCCAAAGGTTCTCCAGCTATATGGCATCAATATGGTCAGAGCGTTACTATCCATGGATTCAAAATACCTCATGGGTTGATTTATGTAGGAGAGGTTCTGCCTGATAGCTATGGATACGAGAATGATGCCTGTCTTATCAATCCCAAACTTGATGTAGTGCCTGAAGTCCCTTCATACATCAGTTCGGAAATGGGATACTGGCCCAGATATGAGAGCATCCCGCCTCAATGCCGTGGCGCTTATCTGTCATGGCTTGCTGGTGATAGAAGCGATCCTCAAGCCTATATAGGATATGTGTTTCTTTTCTTTTATGGCCTTGAACGTAGGTTGCTCCTGGATAGGCAACAAACAGACATCCCTGAGCAAGAGCATAGTGCCATCATTGAGGAAATAATTAGGCTACTGAAAATATACGGTGAAAACCATTCGTTCAGAGGATATGCAAGCAATCTCCTGGCTCTCGATTGGATCAAGAATTATCCCAATAAGCCATTCCCTCCGTATATTGATATAAACGAGAGATTCTGTATAGATCCATTCAGGATAACTCTTGCAAGAATCGTAGAAGCAGGAACACCTCTACCAGCGGATATAGCCCTTCAATGGTATATTCTGCACCCTGAATATCATTTGAGAACACCAGCCAGACGCTGCTCCAAAGAATTCAAGGTTCTTTTCATACAAAAATATGCCCAAGTGTTTGGGGATGGTTTTATTGTCAGGCCCAATAAAACAAGGCTGAAGCTTCAATTATTCACTGCCAGTCCTTCACTAAGAGGTGTCCTGAATACGAAGCTGGATCTTCCCGATCCCTTTATTCTAACTGCTCCTTTGAAGAGATTAAGCTCATTAATTGATGAATGTACTCTTGCTTTGGAATCGTACAGCCGCCATATCGGACGCAAAGAAAATGATCCTGGCTCTTTGGCTGCATTGGCGTTACTCCCCAAAGAACTCATGAGTCAAAATTCTTCTTTATCTCGAATGAAAACGATTCTTACAGAAAAATGCTCAGGGGAGTTTGGTTTTATTCCCATTAAAGATCTGTACAGTAATATAGGCGAAAAAATGCCACAGCAAATAGGAAAGAAAGAAGCAGAAAACCTGGCATCTTTCATTGAATCAATTGGCTTTGGATTGGCGCCGGATATACGTCATCACAACATAAAGACTGACCCTGACGGCAAAGTTATAATCTTTCCTCAGGAGTGCGTTTTCCAGCCATCAAAGTCATATTCCATGATGAGCATGATTGTACGACTTGGAGCTATAGTCAGCCAGATTGACGAGGAAGTGACTCAGTCCGAGGAATCAACCCTACAAAACTTTATCCAGGAAAATGCAGATTTAACATCTCCTGAAAAGCGTTCATTGCAAGCATTTTCATATTGGGCCATGCGAACCCCGCAGAACATTTCAGGTTTGAAACAAAAGCTATCCGGGGCTAGCACGGCAGAGAAAAATGCCATAAGCCAGATATTGATTTCAGTAGCACTTGCGGATGGGCGCATTGATCCGAAGGAAGTAAAGCAGATAGAAAAAATGTATGCAAACCTTGGTTTGGATAAGGATCAGGTGGTAAGAGATCTTCATAACCTCTCTGTAGCGACGGAACCTGTCACAGTTGGCTTGCGTGAGCTTGAGACTTCTTTCACCATTCCGAAACCTGGGATCGAATCAAAGCGCTTCACTTTAAACGATGTATTGATTAAAATCCGGGAGGAAGAGACTCAGCAAGTTAAGAGCTTACTTGAAGATATTTTCACAGAGAAAATCGAAAGGGAAACCCCGCCTGCACCAGAAGTTGCCACTATCAGGATCACGCCTATTACAGAACTAGATCAGGCTCATTTGAATCTTTTCAATTTGTTGATATCCAAGGAGAAGTGGGACAGGGCAGCGCTCTATGATAAGTGCAAAGAGATGGGTCTTATGATTGATGGGGCAATGGAAGTTCTCAACGAATGGTCGTTTACCTATGCAAATGCCCCGCTTATTGAAGATGGTGATCCAGTCTACATAGATGTAAATCTTGCAAGGGAGATAATCGATGGCCAGTGATCAAGCTCAACGCATACGCCCTCGTGAACGTGATACCATTATCCAATCACTTCGGGCCGGGGTAACACCTCGCACAGGTCTGCAGCATATCCAGGTCGGCAGGGTCCGTGAAGTAGAAGCCTTGCTCAAAGATATAGAGCGCATATCTGATGGGGGATCTTCTTTCCGCCTTGTCATAGGAGAATTCGGCTCAGGTAAAACTTTTTTCCTGCAATTGATACGCAATATTGCATTGGAAAAAGGCCTTGTGGCTATTCATGCAGATCTTTCGCCTGACAGGCGGCTACATGCAACCGGAGGCCAGGCGAGAAACTTATATGCTGAGCTCATGAGGAATATCTCGACACGCACCAAGCCGGAAGGCAATGCCATGAGCAGTGTGGTTGAGCGGTTCATTACGGAAGCCCGGAAACAGGCAGACAAAGAAAGCCTCACAGTTGATATGGTTATTTCAAACCGACTGATAACCCTTTCCGAACTGGTAGGCGGCTATGATTTTGCCCATGTGGTCGGAGCCTATTGGAAAGGGCACGAGCAAGATGACGAACAGCTTAAGTCGGATGCTCTCAGGTGGCTCAGGGCAGAATTTACAACAAAGACAGATGCGAGAAATGCCTTGGGTGTGAGGACAATAATTGATGATTTCAATCTCTATGACAGTTTGAAGCTTTTGAGCTTATTTGTCAGGCAAGCCGGCTACAATGGCTTGCTGGTCAACCTGGATGAAATGGTCAATCTGTATAAGCTTTCCAACCAGACTGCCAGGGTATCGAACTATGAGCAGATCTTGAGAATACTCAATGACTGTCTGCAGGGCAGCGCACAGCATATTGGTTTTATAATGGGTGGTACCCCTGATTTTCTGTTCGATCCCCGAAAAGGCCTTTACAGCTATGAAGCCTTGCAATCGAGATTGGCTGAAAATGCTTTTGCCAAGAAAGTCGGTGTGGTCGATTACACTTCCCCAACATTACACCTAGCCAATCTTGCCCCGGAAGAGCTTCTGATTCTGCTAAGGAACCTTCGCCATGTCTTTGCCAGTGGCGACCCCTCGAAATATCTCGTACCAGACGAGGCTCTGACACTATTCCTGGCGCATTGCTCCCAACGCATAGGCGACGCCTATTTCAGAACGCCACGGAATACCATCAAGGCTTTCGTTGACCTTCTTTCCACACTTGAGCAAGGAAAAGGACTTGTATGGAGCCAACTGATAGACCAGGTCCAGGTGAAAGAGGAGATTTCTACTGATATGCCTGAGATAAGCATTGAAGAAAACGAAACCGATGAGTTGGTAAAATTTTCGATCTGAACCGGGTATCTATGGGAGAGTCTTCTGGTTTTTACAAGCTGCATCCTGGAATCCAAAAATGGATATGGAACCAGCGATGGACTGCTCTCAGGGACATTCAGGAACGTTCAATTGAGCCGATTTTATCAGCAGACCGGGATGTAGTCATATCGGCTTCAACAGCTGCCGGAAAAACAGAAGCGGCATTTCTCCCTGCATGCTCCCGCATAGTTGATAGACCTCCTAATGGCATAGGAGTCTTATACATCAGTCCACTGAAAGCACTGATCAATGATCAGTACCGGAGGCTTCAGAGCCTTTGTGATATCCTGAACCTGCAGGTGACTCCATGGCATGGAGATGTTCTCCAATCTAAGAAGGACAAGCAGAAAAAGAAGCCCGGCGGTATTTTGCTGATAACTCCGGAGTCGCTTGAATCTCTCTTGTTAAGCAATGCTGGATGGTGTCAGCAAGCTTTTAAAGGGTTGTGCTATGTCATTGTCGATGAATTTCATGCCTTTATTGGGACAGAACGTGGCTGCCAGTTACAATCCCTTATGCATCGAATAGAATTTCTAATACAAAGGATTATTCCAAGAATCGCTCTGAGTGCAACGCTGGGAGACATGGAAAATATCGCGCAATACTTGAGGCCCAGCAAGAAACTGCCATGCGAAATCATTGAATCAACGTCCTTGCGATCAGATCTGAAAATTCAGCTTCGAGGGTATGTATCTCAATTTCTTGATGATAAAGAGGAAACTACGGTGATTGATGAGATAACTGATGATCTTTACCGGATCCTCCGGGGGAAATCACATCTAATCTTTGCCAATAGCAGAGCAAAAACGGAGCTGGTTGCTTCAAAACTCGCTGAACGCTGTGAAAGGGATGGAGTTCTCAATGAATTTTTCCCACATCACGGCAGTCTTTCAAAAGAGTTCCGCGAAAGCTTGGAGAAAAGGTTTCAAGAGACCAAACTTCCAACATCAGCTATCTGCACTATGACTCTTGAATTGGGGATTGATATAGGCAGTGTTGATTCCATAGCTCAGGTGACAGCACCGCATTCTGTAACTAGCCTTCGCCAGCGCCTAGGGCGATCCGGGCGCAGGGGCGATGCCGCAGTTCTCAGAATGTTCATTGCTGAAAGGGAACTTTCAGATAAAAGCCACCTTATTGATAGATTGAGAATGGAAACATTCCAATGCATTGCCATGGTCAATTTGTTGCTTAAAAAGTGGTATGAGCCTCCCGTTTCGAATCAATATCACTTATCAACCCTTGTACAGCAGACTTTATCTGTCATTGCCCAGTATGGAGGGGTTAGGGCCAATCAGCTCTGGTCTCTTCTATGTGGGACCGGTCCATTCTCTCTGATCGACCAGACTTCATATGGGAATTTTCTCAGGACTCTCGGTCAAAAAGGCATGATCACCCAAACACAGGATGGTCAATTAGTACTCGGCCACAAGGGAGAGAATCTCATTGATCATTTCACATTCCTATGTGCCTTTAACACTCCTGAGGAATACCGGTTGGAAAGCAATGGGCACGTTTTAGGCTCATTGCCAATAGATAAGCCATTGATGATTGATCAGATGATAATCTTTGCGGGGAAGAAGTGGAAAGTTACGAGTGTGGATCCGAAGAAAAAATTGATAATGCTTCAGCCTGCACCTGGTGGCCACCCGCCTAAGTTTGATGGTGCGGCACAGACCGTCCATAATATAGTAAGACAGGAAATGCTATCTGTTTACCGTCAAGGGACTATCCCAGCCTATCTTGATAAGGTGGCTAAAGAATTCTTTGAGGAAGGAATTGAATGTTTCAATGCACTTCATCTTGATAAATCGCCTGCAATACAGATAGGTAGTACCATATATATTTTACCGTGGCTCGGGGATAGGATCACGAGTACACAAAATGTCCTCCTTAGAAAAGAAGGGCTCAAAGCTAATAGCTACTGTGGGATTATTGAGGTGGAGGGTATTTCTATTAAAGGCTTCCATGATGCCATAGGAAGTATCCTGAATGGTCCTAAACCATCTCCTGCTGATTTAGCAATGGAGATTCAAGACACATTCGTGGAAAAACATGACTGGATGCTCTCTAAGGAAATGCGCGAACTAGGCTATGGGGCTAGGTTCTTCGATATTGATGGTGCATGGAAGTGGATGAGTGTCATGATGAAAAGCATTTAGTTATAAGTTAAATGGTTATCACTCCCCGGTCAGCTACAAGGAAAAATTAGCCGCATGATTGGTATTGATTCCAGGGGGTCATTACACCTTGAAGATAGCGTATGACAGCGTGACCAGCCTCGTGGTATGCAGTCTTTATTAGATCAAAACTATCTTGGTTTTTGTCTTTCACTTGAGAGTCGAGTTTATCTTAATGAAAAGACTTTCAAAACGGTCCAATGTTTGGCTACTAAGCTTAGAAAGGAGCTCATCTCGGCGGCGCAATAAAAGATCCGCGGGGCGACCATGATCAAAGCGTTGGATATTTTTATATCTAGCGATTTGGTTAACTATAGGATCACTACCTTTCAGATCTCCTGGTTTGATGTCTTGGCCAAATGCAGGATTATAAAGCATGAGGTAATCATCCACTGTGAATAGATCTTCTATATCTCCCAAGCTTCTTGCCAATATTTCACCAATTGTAATAATTCGTTTTTCATTTAGGTATCCTTGTTTTGCTAAGCTTGCAAGACGCTGGTGCCCTGCTTTTTGAGAATCTACAAGTACTGTCACTTCAAGGTGTGTGCCAAGTAAAGCTACAAATGTTGGTACCATATCAGCGCCACCTACAGGTACGATTGACCACTTATCATCCAATGGAGTTCTGCCAGCCATCGTTTTGAGATAATCCGAAATTACTAAGAGATAGGTAAAGTCTGAAGTTCCCTCCACCACAAGATTATGAGGGGCAATAAACAAATGTTGCACCATGTCATAACCGAGAGCTCCCTGTAAAGGGAACAAGGTATCGGGATCTGTTCCCATTATCTCTCTCGTTATTTTCGATCCCTTTTCTCGGCCATGGTCTTCAACAAGCCTAACAGCCTCCAGATGGCTAGGTTGGACCATGAAGGGGGAATGGGTTGTGTAAATTACTTGGCACTTTGGAGCTAACCTTTCGCGAATAAACCTAAGAAAATCAGCCTGGGCCCTTGCATGGAGACCCAATGCAGGCTCATCTAATAGGATGACAAGTGGTTCATTCTTATAATCAAATTCAGAAAAGGCAGCAAGGAAAGAGAAAAACCACTGGAATCCTGTTGAATGCTCATCGAAAGGAAGTGATAGAAAATGGCGGTTATCCCAAATACGGATTTTCAAATCTTCGATAACTATTTGCTGATTCTGACCAACTTGTTGAGATTTTGTTGTGATGTCAGGTTGAACTCGCAACTCAGTGTTCTGGCTCCAATACTTTAAGACATCGTCTGTAAGAGCATTTGCAACGTTCTCCAATTCTCTCTTTCTTCTCTCGTATTCGGTATTTAGAAGGGCATTATCCTCTACTCCGGCCATTCTTAGCAATGCGCGTGCAGTAAGTTCGTGGTCATTTAATTTATCCTCAGCATCTTTCAGAACGTGTTGTACATTCACACTATAGGGCAGTCTGCTATATTCAGAAAAATAAAAGAAAACTGGGACCAACTTTTCTAAATAGCTTAATACAGCCATTCTGAATTCTTTGCCACCAAGCATCCCCTTAAGTACCTTATCAATGCTTGCAGCGACTGCCTTAGTATCCTCTTTTTCACTGATAACGTAAAATATTTTTCGCACTTTCTGGTTGCTCATTGAAAAAGGTCCTCCATTCGGAGAGAAGAATTCTGGGGAAAACTCTAACCGAAGGAGGACCGTTGATGAGTAAGAGGAAAGGTAATGACGGGGCAGGTTCAAGTCAAGGTCAAATCGTCCAGATAGATGAAGCTCAGATCAAGGGGCATTTGGATGAGATGGTGCGGGGCACAGTTGAAGAGATGCTCAATGGGCTGCTGGATGCAGAGGCGGATCGGCTGGTGGGAGCAGGAAGATACGAGCGGAGCGCCGACCGGCAGGATACCCGTGCCGGACATTACGAGAGAAGCTTTGACATGAAGGTAGGTCGAATCAAGCTGCAGATGCCGAAGCTAAGGAAGCTGTCGTTTGAGACGTCCATTATCGAGAGATACAAGAGACGAGAGAGCTCAGTGGAAGAGGCCCTGATCGAGATGTACCTTGCCGGGGTGTCTGTGAGGCGGGTGGAAGATATCACGGAAGCGCTGTGGGGGACACGGGTATCGCCGGGCACGGTGAGCAACCTGAACAAGAAGATCTACGAGCAGATCGAGTCATGGCGGAACCGGCCCCTTGAGGGATCGTACTCCTTTGTGTACCTGGACGGCATCTGGCTGAAGCGGAGCTGGGGAGGATCGGTCGAGAACGTGTCTGTCCTTGTCGGCATCGGTGTCAACGATGACGGGTACCGGGAGATCATCGGGGTGGTTGAGGGTCTCAAGGAAGACAAGGAGAGCTGGAAGAACTTCCTGAGGCACCTCAAGGAGCGTGGGCTGAAAGGAGTCCAGCTGGTGATCTCGGACAAGTGCCTGGGCCTGGTGGAGTCGATCAACGAGTTCTATCCGGAAGCGAAGTGGCAGCGGTGCGTGGTGCACTACTACCGGAACGTGTTCAGCCTGGTGCCCAGGGGCAAGGTGAAGGAGGTGGCAGCCATGCTGAAAGCGATCCATGCCCAGGAAGACTACGAAGCGGCCCAAGAGAAGGCAGCACAGGTAGCCTCACGATTGGACAACATGAAGCTGCCGGCTGCAGCCAAGCTTGTAAGAGAGGGCATAGAAGAGACGCTCTCGTACATGTCCTTTCCCCGGGAGTACTGGCGCAGGATACGGACGAACAATCCCATGGAGCGGATCATGCGGGAGATCAGGCGTCGCACGAGGGTGGTGGGCTGCTTTCCGGATGGTCATTCTGCGCTGATGCTGGTGGCGGCCAGACTGCGTCACATAGCGTCGAGCAAATGGGGCACCTGCGTGTATCTGAACATGAAGAGACTCTATGAGGAGTCGATGCAGGAGGCGGCATAGGCATGAACCCTCGCCGTCGTATGAAGCCTGGTAGCATGGGCAGAGAGCGTGTCAATGCCAGGCTCGCTTACGCTCGTGCCTTCGGCAGCATTGACCCGCTCTCTTGGCCCATGCTGGTGTTGAAGCAGGCCGACGGCGGAGGGATGGCCACTATGGACCTCAGACAAAGGGATATTGACTAGAACAGGAGGCTCTACTCCGAAGGACAGAGACCTGGATCAAAAGTGCGAAACAATCTTGACACTACCTTTTCACTTTGTTGAAGAGTTTCAATGAACTCTTGCAGTTCCTTGAGGGTTTTAATTTTCTTGGCCTCTTTTTTATGAGGAGAAGGAATATCATTATCTTTTAGAAGATGGTTTACTGCTTTGCTCTCATCTATATCAAATAAATATATTTGGTTCATGACAACTTTAGCACGAGAAAGGTGCTATAAGTTGGCTTATGGACAAGGTTAACAGGTACTGTCATCGTTCGCACATTTCTGAGAGGGTTTTTCGTCTTATTGTGAAGTATTTTGCCATGGATCTTGAAGCCACGAAAATTGCAGAACTCACCGGTGTGAGCAGGAACAGTGTGAACAGGATTATGAAGGCCCTTCGAAAGAGAATGGCTGAGCAGTGCGAAAGCGAGTCGCCCTTTTCTGGCGAGATCGAGGTGGACGAATCGTATTTTGGAGCCAGGAGGGTACGGGGCAAGAGAGGTCGTGGAGCTGGAGGTAAGACCCCTGTTTTTGGAGTCCTTAAGAGGCAGGGAAAGGTCTACACCCAGATCGTCCCTGATTGCTCCAGGAAGACCCTTCAGGCCATTATACGAGGGAAGGTATCCCTGGACAGCGTCATCCACAGTGACGGATTCCATTCCTACGATGGCCTTGTGGATCTGGGGTATAGAAGACATTATCGTGTGAACCATGGCGGAGATGAATTCGTTACCGGGAAGTCTCATATCAATGGCATTGAGAACTTCTGGGGTATAGCCAAGATGAGACTGTCCAAGTTCCGAGGCATGAGCAAGAGTACCTTCTACCTGCATCTGAAAGAGACCGAATTCAGGTTCAACCATCGGGATGAAAATGTGTACAATCTACTCCTCCAAATGTTAAGATCTAACCCGCTAAAGTTGTCATGAACCATATATTTTATTGTTTGAATACGTTCTCTTCACTGTAATCGTTTCTGAACTTAGGGTTCCTTCGCCGAAGGCGTCCTTAATGGCTTGCTTCTCATTTCCCACGAATTCGAACTCTGCTTCGATTGGACAAACTTCTTCCAGTTTGATACCGCTCTGTTGATCCCGCTTCTCAATCCAAGCAGGGTATTGATCGGGCACAGAAAAGGATACATTTTTTCTCGCGGAATTGAGCCTATACATGGCATGAAGCAAAGCCGTCTTTCCCGATTCATTCTTTCCTACAATGCAAGTCACTTCATTTTCTATCTCAACAGGTGAAGAATCCAGGATGTTACGAAATGTCTTAACTCGAACGGTTTTTAACCTCATAAGAACACTCCTCTCAAGACACTTTGCATATCCAATAGAAAGCAGGTGCTTATATATTGGACAATCAAAGAGGAAATGTCAAAGAAATATAGTGTATTATCCTAATGATCATCAAAACCCATGTATTCATAATAAAGTAGCCATCGAAGTGCCATGCGGGCCTAGTCTATTGAACCTGCAGCATAAATGCAGAGATTATGTGCCATAGGGCATAATCTAATATAGAGTATCTTGCTATGTAGGTTTCGAACCCAAATCATCGGTTTCCAGCTTTCTCAAAATCGTGAAGAAATCGAAGGAATCATCGGTTTAGGCAAAGTGAGGTGTATGAGTTAGTATCAATGGTGGGCGGTATTCAAATGAACCCAACGATTATGGCGCATAATCTATGGTTTCTAAGATCCCGTAAGGCTAGACATTTATCGCAGGGATCTATGATTCGAGTTGGGAAATCTGGAACATAAACCTTTTGAATTATGGTCAAGTCTCCGGGGTTCTCCGATATAAGTCTTATTCTAAATTTATACAGTTTCTAAACAATTGTAAAATCATTGTAGGCATACTATTCAGGGGGGGGCATTCTACCCCCCCCCTGTTTGTTAGAAAGTGAGGCCAAAACCAAATAATATGGGTATAATAAGTATATCAGGATCATACTCCTCTATGTCGAGATACTTTGTAAGCTCTTCTTCATAGTCGGGCGCTATAAAAGCCCCTATCTTAAAGTCCCATCCTATACCACCGGGATTGTGGTATTCGTATCCATACGCCAAACCATATGCCGTTCCATATGCTTCACAATGGTACAATCCAAAGATGATGCAATGCTGTTGAGGTTGGGTTTTCGGTGTAAAGTAAATACGAGGCTCAATTCCATATGCTGCAACGAATCCACTGTCGTTCTCTATATCAGAATCGTAATATCCATAAGTCTCATATTCAAGATAATAATAATATGCGCCCACCCCTCCATCTAATCCAAAATGATCGACTGGTCTGAAAAGGATTGATGCTCCAAGAAGACCATATCTTCCAATACCCACCCCGAAACCAACATTACCTACCTTTTGTTGCATATTTGATGAAGATGTCTCTTGATATTGATTATTTGAAGGAGTAACAACGCCCCAAGACTCAATCTTTTTCTCCTCTGTTTTTGTCACAGGAGGGCTTTGTTGAATCACAGGCTGAGAAGTTGAATGTGTCTTGGGAACTTCAACTTGTGGGGCCGGAGTAGTTCTTGACTCCTCCATAGGTTTGATATCAATAAATTTAACTTTATCCACTTTATCTGCTGAGTAAACAATCTCAGATCCGTCTGTGAGCAATATTCTGTAAGATTCGTTATTCTTTACCTCGAGAATTTTCCCTTTAATTATAGAGCCATCCTTTAGATATAATTCATCAGCATTTACTAGCGGACAGAATATGCAAAGGTAAAAGCATACCATTAGCCATGATATAATTATTTTAAGGTAGTACATACACCCCCCATACTATGCTTCATTCAACAAAATGTAAGTGCTTTATTTATCTTACATTTCTATTAATTTAATGGCTTAATCAGATGAGTAAATTCTTCAGGAAGGTTTTCCTTGAGTACTATTGTAAGACCTTCCTGCGATGGTGTATTACTTGCTTGTATAGCCTCAAGATCTTTATTGACATCCTCTGGATTGAGCGTCCACATTCCACCGGTCAAAGGATCGACAATCAACCATCCAATAAGACCACCGAATATTAGATTTCCACCAATGTACCATCCGTTAATATTGCCAGTTATAAATAACTTGTAAGGTTTAAATCCTTCCTTTTCTACTAGGACATGATATTCAGCCGTAGAGAAATAACCAGAACCTCGCTTTAAAGATAGAGTGCATGGAGTTGTGCCCTTGCCAATTACCTCACCTGTTTTCGATGTTACAGTGACAATTGCACTATCAGGTTTTGTAGCAAAAGGGATATCCTGTGTGGACTGTTTAACTATAGATGCGCAGGATGCACACACCATTAATACTGCAAGACATACAAAAAACACTGATACACAGATACTAGCTTTTCTGTTCTTCATAATACCCCCTCTTGAAAAGATATAATTTATCATTCATGATCTTCATCTAAAATATCATTTTAATTCTTAGCCTGTGCCGGTTTACATTCTTTGAGTTTTTCCTTACCCTCTTCCTCTGGGAGAACTTTCAAAGAACTTCGAGCAGACCATATACCCATATGAATTTCTTGCTCTATAAAATATTGCAAACCCTTCTTAGCCTCGAGGGGTAACTCAAAAGTGTTTTCTGCTCTGCTATATATAATTGTTTCACCTGGATCTCGTTCCCATGAGAGATATGTATTGGGCCCTGTTTTGCCAATGTGTTCATCCCCATCAAGAATATCTATTCCAATAGCGCCACCAAATGTTGTTGGCCGAATTACGTAAATTCTAGATTTCTCTGGATTATCGATAGATTTCGATTGATCAGGCAATGGAGCATACTGAACTGCAGAAGCGCAACCTAAAAAGATAAAAGAAATTAGCATCAAAATTATAACATTAAGCAACCTTCTCATATATACCTCCCATTTAATTTTAATAGTGAAATAGATATTATCATATTGTCATATAATGGCAATCAATTTATTAACTAGTGTCCATCCGGAAAGTCTAACTCATTGAGATAATTTAAGGAAGGTGCATTTTTCTGTAGGTGATTGGGGCGAAAATATGTTAGGGTTGATATGTAATTGACTGATAATACTTATCAATCTTAGCAAGGGGGCGGAAAAATGCGACAGAAAATCAATCCCCAGATGAGCCTTTTCACCTCTGTGACAAGCAAGCGTATTGCGAAGGAGCTTGAGCAGATATCGAAGGTGCTGGATGAGACGCCGAAGTTGGTGGAGATCGTGTACGAGGATCTGATCAGGACAGTCCGTGCTGACACGGGGCGGGAGGGGATGAGCGCCGAGCAGGTGCTGAGGTGTGCGATTCTGAAGCAATACCGTCAGCTCAGCTATGAGGAGCTTTCGTACCATCTGGACGACTCCTGGTCGTTTCGGGAGTTTTCCCGTTTGGAGCCGTGGCAGCATCCATGCAGGTCGGTTCTTCAGGAGAATATCACGTTGCTTGGGGACGAGACGTGGGAAGCGATTCACCGGGAGATTCTTCTCTATGCCAGGCGCAAGGGGATCGAGCGTGGCCGGAAGATCAGGATTGATTCGACGGTGGTGGAGACCGACATCCACCATCCGACGGACTCGACGCTTTTGTGGGACGGGATTCGTGTGATCACCCGCTGGCTTGCCGAGGGCAAGGAGCTCAGCCCCGAGCCCGGGTATGCATTTTGCGATCACACGCGGGGAGCGAAGAAGCGGGTGATGATCATCCTCAACGCCAAGAAAGACGCCGTGAGACACACCGCCTACCGGGAGCTGCTCGCTTACGCCCATCGGGTAGCCGGGTATGCGGTGGATGCTGTTGCCGAACTCCAGGAGTTCAATGGGAACACGGTTCCGGACATGCTGGCAGCCCGGGGACTGGCCGCTAAGCTTGAGCGGGCGGTGGGGATCTTGAAGAGGGTCATCGATCAGACCGAGCGTCGGGTGATCAAAGGGGAGAAGGTCCCTGCCTCTGAGAAGATCGTGTCTTTTTTTGAGGAGCACACGGACATCATCGTGAAAGGCGGGAGGGATACTCAGTACGGGCACAAGGTGTTTCTTGCCGGTGGTCGTTCCAACATGATTCTGGACTGTATGATTGAGAGGGGCAATCCGGCGGATTCCGAGAGGTATAAGCCGCTGCTCGAGCGGCAGGCTTCCTTGTACGGGAGGATGCCCTTGAAAGTCAGCGCCGATGGAGGGTTTGCTTCTCATGACAACCTGGCGTTTGCGAAGAGCAGGCAGGTGAAGGACGCCGTTTTTGCGAAGAAGCGGGGGCTTTCGGTGCTTGATATGGCGAGGAGCGCATGGGTGTACAAGGCGCTGCGCAACTTCAGGGCTGGGATCGAGGCTGGCATCTCGACCCTGAAGAGGGCCTTCGGTCTTGACCGCTGTACCTGGTCCGGCTGGAAGGGGTTCAAACAGTATGTATGGAGTTGCATCGTATCGTATAATCTCCTCGTGCTCGCGAGGGCTCATCTGGCACGGGCATAGGGGAACATGCTCAAGGTCCATTGATGACACCTCAGGGTGAGGTGCGTTCAAAAACAGGTGATATCCGCTATGCATCATAAATTCGAGTCATCCCGGCCGATATTTTCCCGGGCGAAACCTTACATGCCCATTATATATTGCTCACGGGCATAAGTTTCCCTACAAAAATGCCGGTTTCCGGATGGACACTAACTATAGAACAATGTTACATATAATGGCTGTCTCATTATGAAGATATCTTCAATAAATGTGTGCATCCAATATCAACTAGGCAAGCATTGATTACGCAAAAGTACCGTCAGTTTTAGCACCCCAGAAAAAGCAGAGATCATGTGCCATACTCAACGATTTGTAATTATTGAATGTTTGTAAACATTATCTTTTGTTGTCCTTGAGCAATTTTCACCTTTCCAGCCTGTTTTGTTAGACTCACTTCTAACTTATACAATTGATAAGGCTCTTCGCAATCGCCATGAGTTTATGTCATTTCAAAATCA
>Ga0209604_1001980_pt1 | contig 15479 bp, 17 predicted proteins | sample AD_UKC097_MetaG_FD_184405 | JGI IMG/M metagenome (GOLD analysis project Ga0209604, IMG submission 184405) | Active sludge microbial communities of municipal wastewater-treating anaerobic digesters from USA - AD_UKC097_MetaG (SPAdes) (version 2) | ecosystem: Engineered > Bioreactor > Anaerobic >... | reverse complement strand
GAGGTTCTCCATAAGTTATTCCCGAATGACGAACTGGAGTTCGTATCTGGGTATACATCTGATATGCCATGTATGCTAGATCCGGAAAAAGAGCGTATTTATAGACTCGGTAACTCTATTTCATTAATGGCAACAGCAGATTATATTTTCTTGCCTAATGATTACAAGGACGCGCATGGGTGTGTTGTTGAAGCACATGTGGCAAATGAGTATAATATACCCATAATAAGAGAAATAACTTCCGGATTCTGTTATCGTGGTGATGAAAAAATTCGGAATACATATGAGATCAAAAATTTCGGAGGTAACAGAGTGTGAGCGCTGGATTAAAAGCTGCCTGGTCTAAACATGGAGCGCTTGTATTATTTATAGCATCTCAGATATGCGCAGCAACTGCTCCATATCTAGCCGCTAAGGCATCGCCAAAAGCTGTAGAGGCTCAACGCCAATACGAGGAAGAGCATAAACAAATGTATCTGAATACTCATGACGATTTCGAGCTCGAAAACTATGAACCGCCAAAGACAATTGAGTTGGTAAAAGCTGGGTGTTATAATTCATATCTACCAGCAATAGGTGTGGGCTTACTTGGCATGACCTGTGGTGGCTTGTCATTTATGCACCAAAAAAGAGAGATAGATGGTCTGGCAAACATGTATAATGTCATGTCCACGTCGTACAATTATCTCGAAAGCTCTCTTAAAGAAAACGTCAGTAAAGAGAAATTTGATACGATTAAGGCTGATGTAGCGGCAAAACAATGCGCGGATATTCAACCATCAGCTCTTCCGCCAGTGATAGATCAATCTAAGATATCTTGCTTTAAAGATCAGTGGTCTGGACAGATATTCCGAGCAGACATGGAGACCTTAAGATCTATAGTAAACGATATAAATGCTACCGCCAATAATGGAGACCGAGCACTGATGAATGCTGACTGGTACGGGGCTATGCAGCGCAGAGGTATTGATATTTCGCCTGTCGAACTCGGATGGGCGTACGGTTATGAGGCTTACGCACCATATGACAATGTCCGGCTGGATATCGATATAGCACAATTATCTGACGGAACCCCGTGTGGAGTAGTCGAATTGATACCTAAGCCGATAGATTTCACTAAATATCGGTGATGTAACACAATTATATTTGCCTGGAAGGAGAGCTACAAATCCGGGACGCGTGAAAAACAAACTCTATAATGCACGTATTAAGAAATTTAATAAATGAAAGGAGACAGGCTTATGTTATTAAGGTTTAATGCATTTAAGACTTGTTTAGCAACATGTGGTAAGTGGGTTCTCACCCACAAGAAAATCGTGATCGGTGCGATCATCGGTTTCGTAATCATCGTAGGTGGTGCGATCGGAATCGGTAAGAAGGCACAGGATCCCGAGGCTCTTGAGGCTGGAGAGAATGCACCTGCCCTTGGGGCTGACACTGGTGCAAAAACAGAGGCAGAGGCTACTACTTCTGAAGAGAAGTAAGTTTCTTAACACCAAAAGGGGTGTTGGCAGAAATGTCAACACTTCTTTTATTTTTTGCCCGAAAGGAGGGCCACAAATCTTATGAATCCGTTCACGATAAGTACAAAGCATGTAGATGAAGTGGAAAGATATTCCAAATACTTATGTGACCAAGGCGCTCGCTATTGGATGAGCATCGAGCAAGAATCCAGACATAACCGTTGGTATGTATTTCATTTATATTGTACAGAAGAAGCATTTAAAAGTATATTGAAAGACTTGCGTATTAAAATGAAAGGAGTAAACTAATGGACCAAAACGAGATGGATTTAAAATTCCCAAGTAACGCGTCTATAAAGAAGCGCGAAGAGATTCCGCAAAAGAAGAGACTGGAACCTATTGTAGACAAGCCTGTTGTATTGAAGAAGAAAGGCTTTCTGGAACGATCTAAGGAAGCTATATTCGTAGATGGCACGGGCTCAATCGGAGGGTACATTATTAAAGATGTAATTATACCTACAATACGGGATATGATCTACAATGTAGTAACTAATGGCCTTAGCATGGCATTATATTCTACGCCGAGTAAGGGTCGCGCTCGCAATAGCAGCGGAACATATGTGTCATATGCCGATTATTATAATGACGGTCGAGCATACACATCACCTATAAAGAAGATACCAAGCGCGGATAGGTATCGAACAAATTTCAACATCCGTGATATTCCGGTTCCTTCGTCAGATGTAGGCCATCAAGCACTAGAAGAACTTGGTGAGCGAATGCGGGTGTATGGTAATGCATCGGTACAGGATCTATTTGATATTTTGAGGATCGGTTCTGCTCCAGCCACGATGGTCAATTATGGGTGGACTGATATCTCGACAGCGTCAGTAGATTTTATCAGAGGCGAATGGCTACTTAGAATGCCAAAAATTGTACAATTATAAGGAGATAATAACATGTCTGAGAACATATCAATTGAGAAAAGCAACAAAATTAAGAAGATCAAAAGTCACGATTTCTGTATAACAGTAAAGGACTCTGGTAAGGCGATGAACATCTTCTATACAAACTACGTTCCTCAGGTTGAGGTCGAGGAAGATGGTTGTCGAACACTTGTAGTTAAAATCACGGATGATAAAGTCATATATTTTAATATGTCTAATGTAATCTCCTATGGTATCACACGCATCAAAGGTCGTTACACTATATCTGAGGGGGACGACGTTAATGTCTAAGGAAATAAATTATAAGTGTGATATTTGTGGCGGGCCTATTCAGACAAAGATCAGAAATCTGGAAGGCCCTGCTGGTGGATTCGAGTCAACTCATCCATCATATTTGCGTCTCAAGATCGAACAGATCGATGTTGATCGTAACTTCCCTGAAAGAGATTTAAGTCTTGATATTTGCACAGAATGTGAAGACGCTATTAAAACACTAATTGAAAGGAGATCAGAATATGGGAGTTAAAAAGCTAATTGGGACGGCTATTCTCGGTATTAAGAGGAGAAGCCCTGAAATTTTATTTGTAGGAGGCGTGGTCTCAGGTGGTGTGGCATTATATTTGACAGCCAAGCAGACACCGAAGGCTATCGCCGCTAGAGAGCAGTATGTTGAGGAAAAGCGATACATCGAGACGGCACTTGATGTTGGGGAAACTGCCATTAATGAGAGGTATACTCAGGAAGATTATGACAGAGATATCAAGATCGAAAATGCTAAGTACGTAAAGGCGGTTACTAAGGCCTATATATCTCCGGCCATTGCTGCAGCTACAAGTTTAGCATGTTTCTTGTGCTCATTCGGTATTCTTAAGAACAGACTTGCTGGCGCGGTTACTTTGTTGGCAACTACGACAGAGGCCTTTAATGCTTATCGTCAGCGTGTGAGGGATGATCTTGGAGAAGAGAAGGATTACCAGTATCTCACAGGTGCAACTCAGGAAACTACTAAGACAACCGAGGTTGATGAAAATGGTAAGAAGCACACCGTTACAAAGAAACAGTGGTGTCTCGACCCAGGTCTTGATGATATTCCATTTATTGGACCTTATTCCATCTTGATTAGCCCTAAGCATAAGATCTGGAAGAACAATGGCGGCAATCCGAATTTGATGGCTGCTCAGCTCAAGATCATTCAGGGCAATATGACAACTAGTCTGCATATGAATGGTTCTCTGACGCTCGATAAACTGTTGTTTAACGATGGCGGTCTCGGGTTTGATCCTCGTGATACGAAATTTAACTTCGACCAGAACATAGTCCGTAATATTGGTTGGCTTGATACAAAGACCGAGGGCATGGACCGTTGCATTGATTTCGGTTGCTGGGACAGAGACGGTAATCTCGAGTATATTCCTGGTAAGGGAATTATAATTGATCTTAACTGTGATGGTTGGATCATGGGTAAGCTTCCTGAGAGACCTAAGTCTGGTCAGGAACTAGTTGATGCATGCAGAGAGCATCCCGAAATTGAAAAGTAATTAAGGAGAGTTGGGACGATGAGTAATATTGTATACAACGACGTAAATATTAAGGCTATTGCGGACGCTATTCGAGCAATTGATGGTACGGCAGCACCTATTCCCCAGGGAGTCGACCCATCGGAGGTTACAGAGCTTAATGGTGGTATGACACCGCACGAGATGGCCGATAGAATCGCAAATTTGTTCTGGGCTGGCACACAGGAAGAATATGATGCCATCTTGGAATACAATCCGTCTACATTATATTTGATAGTTGAAAACTCGTCAGAGTGGGACTATGAAATGACTACTCCGTTAAGCTTAGACGGTGAAACAGTCTTAAATACAGAAGTTAAACCTTTCTCAGCTGCTAATAACGGTGAGTCTTTTGAATATTATGCTTCTTTCTCTTATGATGATAATGCTGCTGCTAACTTCGGAACATCTATGTTGATGTCTTTGAATACATCATCTACAGCCGGTACGGGCAGTATGTATTGGACTGGTGGCGGTGATGATGCCGATCTTACACACTCACAAATGTTAGTACACGATCCCGGATTCGGTTTCGGCGGCGGTTCTTATGTTGCTACAACTTATATTCAGGATTGTATCCGCGGTACTAACTTCAGGAAGAGAAGCGGTAGTAAGAACTTTACTATGAAGTCTTTGAATGACAATAATTGCAGTGAGAATGTGTTCCATGTTGTCTATGATGCTGAAGCAGATACATTCACTGCTACATTAACACATCGTTATGTAGATACAACAGAAGATGAATCTGAGATTGTTCTTGATCTTAATCTTGATGGAGAAGCTATGGCATTTTCTGATTCTGATATGCCTTTACTTATCGGCGGTTGCTTAACAGAAGACTATACAGTCGGTACATATCAGCGTTATGTAGGATCATCTGAAGCTCCGGTAACATTGAACTATTGCAGATTCAGATTCTTGTGATAAAATAATATTGCATTAAATCAAATCAACGTCGGAATCCTAATTAATAATTTACCTGAAAGGAGAATCACAAATGAAACTTGGATATTTAATAGCATTTGTAACGGGGGGTGTTATTGGCACCTCTCTTACATTTTGTCTTTCAAAGAGGCATTTTGAGAAAAGAAAGGCCATCGAGCTCGAAGCTTATAAGGAGTACTATGATAAGGGGTACTATGATAAGAGACTTGGCAAGACGGAAAAACCGGAAGAAAAGTGTGAGGAAGCTGAACCCGGATTTACAGATGGCGATGTAAGTAAAGTTGTTAACTCTTACTTATCAGAGGCCACCGATGTAATTGAGCATGATGATAATTCAGCCGAAGCTAAAGAAATTAGAGAAGCAGCTAACTATCTGGAAAAGATCGGAATTGAGCAAGAGGAGAAGGTTTCTAAGAAGAGAGGTAAGACTAAGAAAGACAAGCCTTATCTTATAACACCTGAAGCCTTCACTGGCGATGATGATACTATGTATAAAGATAATTATCAGCACCTGACTCTCGAGTATTATGAGGGTGATGATATGGTATGTGAGTCAACTACTAATGAGGTATTTGCTAATACTGGCAGGTGGCTTGGTTATACATGGAAGAATCATTTTGGTGATGAGGATTATGACTACGGTCCTAACGAAGTATTTATTCGTAATGATGAGATCGGGGTTGACTACGAGATTGTAAGAGATCCTGGATATTATTCTGAGATTGTGTTAGGACTCTATCAGGATAAAGATGAAGAGGAGTGATGTCTATGTTAATCAATCGTGGTGAACATGGATTGAAGCTTCCTCCATCGGAAGTGGAGTATAGGTATTTCCAATGGCTTTGCGAGCGTGGGGGCTTTTCGAACGGGTTTTTATCTATTCCCGTCAGTGGTCCCGGAGCTTGTTATACTCACTTCAATTTAGCTCAATTGTTACACGACATTCCTTTTGTTTTTACGGTTCCAAATGATGATAATAGAGTAGCTGATGTTAAGCAGAGACTTCGTCCTTTCTTTGCCAATTTTGAGTCTAACTTTTCTGATTATACTTGTATTGATATTCGTGATGTGTCTGTTCTTGAGGTACTTATTGCATTTGCAGAGAGGATTGATACAGACCTTATGATGGGCATTGAAGACGAACAGGTAGACCGTAGTGAATATTGGCTTTGGATTATGCTTGATAATCTTGGAGTATCTGGTTATGATGATGATAGTTGGAATTTAGATGCATACCAAGATGTTAGACAAAAGGTCAGTATTTTTCTGAATAGAGACTATGATTCGCTGGGAAGGGGTGGATTATTCCCCCTCGAAAACAGTAAGAAAGATCAAAGAACTGTTGAGTTATGGTATCAAATGCAAGAGTATTTTATAGCTAACGAGGTAAATATGAAAAAGGTATATTACATTATGGACGAAGAAACAAAAGAGATCGTATATGTAACCGATAATCATCCGAATGCATATGAGGTTATCAGAACTTATTGGAACTTAACAGATTATGGAATCTATGGTGGAACAATGGACGAACCTATGTACGAATCCTTACGGGCTACTGTACATTGGGACGGTTCGAACACGGTTTTTAAGAAGAAAAATGCCGAATAATTGTGGGACATTGTGGGGCAAAAAATTGTGTTACACCTAATTGTGGGACGAATTGTGGGACAAGCTCGCGAAGATTTTGTAACACAATTACCCCTAAAAATGGCCTTTTTCACCAAATAATTGGTGACAAAAATTTTTTCGAGGGCCCGCAAACGCAATAAATTCAGGGGTTTTCGGGTTTTCACCACTTCACCACCTACTTTTCATTTATTTAAGAAAAAAATTTAATATTAAATAAAAATATATATAAAGTTGACAGAAAAAAGTGGTGAAGTGGTGACAAAGGCCAAATCATAGAAAGGAGACGCTGATGTATGAGTTTCTTTAAAATAGTCTCCGAAACGAAGAACAGCAAGAACCCCACAATTATAATTAGACCCGAATTTTTAATAGATAAAGGGTCTTCTAATGATTTGATGGTTAGAGGTAAAGATTTTTATGCTGTTTGGGATGAAGAGACTAAATTGTGGTCATGTGATGAAATTTCGGTAGTTGAGAAGATTGATAGTGAAATCGAGAAATGTAGACAGTCTTATGGAGATAGACCTACTATAGCTAAGTTTATGTCATTATCATCAAGTGGTTCAATAGATGCCTGGCATAAGTATGTTCAAAAGCAACTACGAGATAATTTTCATCCGTTGGATAATAAAATTATATTTTCCAACATGACGACTACAAAGAAGGACTATGCAACAAAAAAGCTTCCATACCCTCTAGAAGAAGGAGAATGTCCGGCATACGAAGAAATCATGAGTACTTTGTATGATCCAGAAGAACGAGACAAACTTGAATGGGCGGTAGGATCAATTATATCTGGCGATTCTAAAAACATTCAGAAGTTCATAGTTCTTTATGGTGCACCAGGTTCTGGTAAAGGAACATTCTTAGATATAATACAAAAACTATTTGATGGATATTGTTCAGTGTTTGATGCTAAAGCATTAGCTTCATTAGGCAGCAACTTTGCGTTGGAGTCATTTAAGAACAATCCACTAGTCGCGATACAGACAGATGGAGATCTATCTAGAATCGAGGACAATACAAAGTTAAACAGTATAGTATCTCACGAAGTAATGGAAGTGAATGAGAAGTTTAAATCGAAGTATTCAATGAGATTTAATTCATTCTTATTCTTAGGTACAAACAAACCGGTAAAGATCACAGAAAGCAAATCTGGTTTGTTAAGAAGATTGATAGATGTTAAACCATCGGGAAGAAAAATACCAGCATCAAAATACAGAGAGTTAACAAAACGAGTTAATTTTGAATTAGGCGCAATAGCATATCATTGTTTGACTAAATATAATAGTATGGGTATGGATTATTACAATGCTTATGTACCAATAACGATGATTGAGCAAACAAATGACTTTTATGATTTCATGGAGTATTACTACTATGATTTTATGGAAAAAGAGTATGTGTTACTCAAAGATGTATGGTCATTATATAAGTCATATACTGAAATGGCCAACATTAAATTTCCATTATCTATGAGAGCCATGCGCATTGAGATTCAAGAATATTTTGATGAATATTATGAAAATTATTATGATGAAAGAAAGCATCTGCGAAATGTCTATAAAGGATTCAAAAAAGATAAATTCAACAAGACAATTATAGATGTTAATCGTAATAATGAAGATAGTTGGTTGAAGTTAACATCTAAACAATCCATATTTGATATTGCTGCTGCAGACTACCCAGCGCAATATGCAGGTGAGAATGAGTCACCAACTTGCAAATGGGCAGACAACAAGAAGACTCTAAAAGATCTTGACACAAGCAAGTTACATTATGTTAAGCTTCCAAAGAACCATATTGTAATAGATTTTGATCTAAAAGATGAAGATGGCAATAAGTCTTTAGAAAAGAATTTGAAAGCTGCAACAAAATTTCCTCCGACATATGCTGAGCTAAGTAAAAGCGGAAATGGTCTACATCTACATTATATTTACAACGGAGACGTTAGTAAGTTAAGTAGAGTTTATGATGACAACATTGAGATTAAAGTTTTTACTGGCAATAGTTCTTTACGAAGAAAACTAATAAGATGCACTGAATTAGCGATTGCTGTTATTAGTTCTGGGTTGCCAATGAAGGAGGAAAAAGTGGTTGACTTTACAGCTGTCAAAAATGAGAAAGCCCTCAGAACTTTGATTAAGAAGAATCTCAATAAGGAGATACACGCTAATACGAAGCCAAGTATAGATTTTATCTATAAGATATTGGAAGATGCGTACAAGTCAGGCATGGTTTATGATGTGTCAGACATGAAACAAGCAGTATTATATTTTGCGAGCACAAGTAGCAACAATGCAGAATATTGTATGGCCTTGGTCACAAAGATGCATTTCAAATCAGAAAAGGAACCAGAATATACAGTAGATGGTAAGAATGACGACAGAATAGTATTCTATGATGTAGAAGTCTTCCCTAATCTATTTCTGGTAAATTGGAAGTTTGATGGGGAACAACAAGTATATAGAATGATTAATCCATCATCAGAAGCGATAGCAGGATTGATAACTTACAAGTTGATTGGATTTAACAATCGTAGGTATGATAATCACATGCTGTACGCTAGAATGATGGGATATGATAATGAGGCACTATTCAAGTTATCACAAAGATTGGTAACTGGAGATAAAGGCGTAGCTAATAATGCTATGTTTATGAATGCTTATAATTTGTCTTATGCTGATATTTATGATTTCATGAGTACGAAGCAAAGCCTTAAGAAATGGGAGATAGAATTAGGCATTCATCACCAAGAATTAGGCCTTCCTTGGGATCAACCTGTCCCGGAATCCAGATGGGAAGAGGTTGCCGAATATTGTGACAATGATGTAATAGCTACAGAAGCATTATTTCATTCAAAGCAATGCCAGGCAGACTTCTTAGCAAGAGAGATTATATCATCGATTTCTGGATTGAGCGTTAATCATTCTACAAATTCACATTCTGCTAGAATTATATTTGGGGATAATAAGCACCCACAAGAGTCATTCGTATACACAGACTTAAGTAAGCAATTCCCCGGATATGAATTCAAATTAGTTGACACTGAAGTTGTTGTAGATGGCAAAAAGATAATTAAGAAACTAAAGAAGAGTATCTATAAGGGCATCGAAGTTGGCGAAGGCGGTCTAGTATTAGCTGAACCAGGCATGTATGAGAATGTATGGACATTTGATGTAGCATCGATGCATCCGCATAGTATCAAAGAATTGAATTTGTTTGGAGACTACTATACAAAGATATTCTACAATCTAGTTGAGGCAAGACTTGCCATAAAGCATGGTGATTATGATAAAGCTGGCCAGATGTTTGATGGAAAGCTTAAGCCATATCTCACTGATAAGTCTCAAGCTAAGATGCTTTCTAATGCTCTTAAGATTGTAATTAATTCAGTTTATGGTCTTACTACAGCATCTTATGATAATCCATTCCGTGATATTCGAAATGTTGATAACATAGTAGCAAAGCGTGGAGCATTATTTATGGTTGATCTTAAATTTGCTCTAGAAGAGCGTGGAGTTAAGGTTATTCACATAAAGACTGATTCCATTAAAGTAAGTAACCCATCAGAAGAGATTCAGAAGTTTATTTACGAGTTTGGTGCTAAGTATGGATATTCGTTTGAGATAGAGAACATATTCAGCAAATTCTGTCTTGTAAACGACTCCGTATACATTGCTAAGTATGCTGAGCCTAAGAAGGATGAAAATGGCAATGATATTTGGTGGTCAGCAACAGGAGCTCAGTTTGCGCAGCCTTATGTATTTAAGACACTCTTTAGTAAAGAGGCAATTAAATTTGAGGACATGTGCGAAACGAAATCTGTAAAGACAGCCATATATCTTGATATGAACGAGAGTTCTGATGACCATAACTACAAGTTTGTAGGAAAAGTTGGTTTGTTCTGCCCAATAAAGCCTGGATGTGGAGGCAGCTTATTAGTTGCTGAAAGAGAAGGCAAGAATGGAAAGAAAATGGACTCTGTTACAGGAGCGAAAGGATATCGTTGGCTTGAGTCAGAGGTAGTTAAACAAAACAAATGGGAAGACAAGATTGACAAATCCTATTATGTCAAATTAGTCGATGAAGCAGTAGAGACATTATCTAAATATGGCGATGTCGAAGCATTTATTGTTTGAAAGGAGAAACACAATGGTTACAGATATGTATGCTAGAGATAAGTTCCCAGAAGGAAAGAATAATTGGACGCCGGTAAAAGATACATCGTTCAATGAACAAATGCAAATGGGAATGATCTCAAACTTAATCATGGATATGACATTAAAGGGTGCATCTCCAGATGAATTAGCTAGAGCAACACGGCATTCAATGACCATCATCGATGCGAAAAAGCATGACCTTAACTGGAAGCAATCAGAAAAAGATAACAACATCCAGGAATTAAGGCTTAGGTATCAAGGTAAAAAACAAGGCGATGTCGAAGCATTTATTGTTTGAAAGGAGAAACACAATGGTTACAGATAATTTAATTATTAAGAATGCAGTTATTATCAATAGGAACTTTGAGGGGAGAGCTGAGCCTCCATATAATCCGGCAGGATCAAGGAACTTTACAGTTAGACTTCCAGAGGAAGACGCTGTAAACTTGGCAAAGTATGGTTGGAATGTTAAGATTAGACCTTCCTCCGATCCTGATGAAGGAAGTGTTGGATATTTGTCCGTCACAGTCAGCTTTGGAAAGTATCCTCCGAGAATCATTCAGGTTACAGAAAAGAATGGCAAGCTCAATAAGGTTCCTCTCAATGAGACAACAGTAGCTAATATTGACACTGCTGAGATTAAAGATGTTAAGTTGGAGATTCGTCCTTACAATTGGACAGGAAGAGATGGAAAGTCTGGTGGTGTAAAGGCTTATCTTAAGACTATGTATTTCACATTAGTTGAGGATGTCTTTGCAGCAGATTATGATGATCCTGATTGGACTCCAGATGATTTACCGTTTGAGGTAGACTAATGAAATTTGATCTAGGGCAAAGAGAAGCCTTAGAAAAACTTAAATCTGGTAAAATATTATGTGGCGGGGTTGGTTCTGGTAAATCCAGGACCGCCTTAGCCTATTATTTTGTCAAAGAATGTGGTGGATCAATAGAACCTAGATATTCTAGAATGAAACATCCAAAGGATCTATACATAATCACGACAGCTAAAAAGCGAGACACATTAGAGTGGGATGATGAATTAGCAGAGTTCACATTAACTCGCAATGAAAAGCTCTCGATTTATCCTACAAAAGTGGTTATTGATTCTTGGAACAACATTGGAAAATATACCGATGTTGAGAATGCGTTCTTTATATTTGATGAGCAACGACTTGTTGGTTCCGGAGCATGGGTTAAGGCATTCTATAAGATTACAGATTCTAGTGTATATTATAGACGATGTCATAACAACCATTGGATATTACTCAGTGCCACCCCGGGAGATACATGGACTGATTACATTCCAGTATTCGTAGCTAACAAATTTTATAGGAATAAAAGTGACTTTGAAGTGCAGAGATGTATATTTGAACCATTCAATAAGTATCATAAAATCAGAGGATATATTGGCGAGAAAACATTAGAGGCTCAGCGAGATGCTTTATTAGTTGATATTCGAATCAACAAGCATACTGTTAGGCATTATGAAAATGTTATTATCGACTATGACCGCATAGTGTTCAAAGATGCAGCTCGAAGAAGATGGAATATATTTGAAGACAAACCAATGCGGCAAGTATCGGAACTATATGCTACATTAAGAAGGATTGTAAATGAGAATCCTAATAGAATAGCGGCTCTATTAGATTTATATTCTAAGCATAGCAAGATCATAGTATTCTATAATTTTGATTATGAATTAGAAAATCTTAGAGCTATGTGTAATGAGAATGATATTCGATACTCTGAATGGAATGGACATCATCATCAACCGATACCGGATACAGATACTTGGATATATTTAGTCCAATATGCTGCTGGATCAGAAGGATGGAATTGCACGCTAACAGATACTATTGTTTTTTATAGTCTTAGTTATTCCTATAAGATGACCGAGCAAGCTGCTGGGAGAATAGACAGACGAAATACAGATTTTACAGATTTACATTATTACTTTTTAATGACAGACTCCTGGATAGATAAAGCTATAAAGCGAGATCTTGACAAGAAAAAGAATTTCAATGAAAAATCTCACTTCAAATCGGCTTTCGCGTGAAAATCATTCCCTATAATGAGAAGGAAGGATAGTGTGTGGATTTTCCATGCACATCTCACTTCTTTTATTTTTTTAGAAAAGGAGTTGATATTAATGGCTAGAACGCCAGAAGCAAAGTTTCAAGCTAAGCTTCGTAAAGAGATTGAATCAATGTTTCCTGGTTCTATGACATTTAAAGTTGACTCTATTGATCGTCAAGGAGCTCCAGACCTATTGGTATTATACAAAGGCAAGTGGGCAGCACTTGAATCTAAAAAAGATGATCATGCTTCATTCCGACCGAACCAAGAATACTACATTGATATTCTAAATAAGATGTCGTTTGCGAGACCAATCTGCCCAGAGAACAAGCAGGAGGTATTGCGTGATCTTCAACAAACATTCAGAACTTGAGGGATTGCATGCATTTTTAGGCGCGAGCAAATACTCATGGCTTCGCTATGATATTAATAAACTTGAAGAAGTTTGTAGAAATGAGATCGCTAAACAAAAAGGTACCGAGCTCCATGAACTAGCAAGTAGTATGATAAAACATGGAGTCCAGGCAAAAGGAACAAAACAAACCTTAAACCTTTTTGTCAACGACGCAATCGGTTATAAAATGCAATCGGAGCAAGTACTATACTATTCTCCGAATTGTTTCGGGACAGCCGATGCAATCTCATTCAAAAATAATTTTTTAAGGATTCATGATTTAAAGACTGGGTTTCACCCAGCTAAATTTGATCAGCTTAAAATTTATGCTGCGCTATTCTGTTTGGAATACGATTATAAGCCATTCGATATTAAGATGGAACTTAGAATTTACCAATCAGATCAAGTACAGATATTTGAACCAGATCCAGATGAGATAGCTCATATAATGGATTTGATTGTAACATTTGATAAGAAAATCACTCAGATAAATATGGAGGAATCGTAAGATGAACGAATATGAACTGGATTATGATGAGCTTATGCATATTGGCACTAAGTATCATTCGGGCAGATATCCTTATGGTTCTGGAGAGGATCCATATCAACATGACGGAGGATTTCGTGGATATATTAAAGCCATGAAAGCTAAAGGATTGTCAGAAACTGAAATTGCGAAAGGCCTCGGGATGTCATCAACCGAGCTCAGGAGAAGAGCAAGTGTTGAAAGAATGGAAGATCGAAACATGAAAGTTTCTAAAGTAATGGAACTCCATGACAAAGGTCTGACTCCAACACAGATTGGTATAGAGATGGGAATAAATGAGTCAACCGTAAGATCCTATCTTAATCCACAGTTGGACGAAAGAAACAACAAAGCCATAGCAACAGCAAAAATGTTAAAAGCAGAAGTTGATAAATATGGCACAACAAGTGTCAGTGCAGGCACCCCTCAGAGACTTAACATATCTGATGGTAAGCTTAAAAATGCATTGATATTGTTAGAGAGAGAAGGATATTCAGTTCAGAACGTTCCAATCAAACAGGTAGGTACTGGTAAGAAAACCGTTATGCAGGTTATTGTTCCTCCTGGACAAGAGTGGAAAGAAACAATGAATAAGATCAACAACTTCGGCGATATTCATATTATCAATGACACATATACTGAAGATGGTGGTCGAACTTGGGAAAATATTGAAACACCTAGATCCGTGTCTTCCAAAAGAGTTTTAGTTAGATATGGGGATGAAGGTGGTTCAGATAAAGATGGTTTAATTGAAATAAGACCTAATGTTGAAGATTTGGATATGGGTAGAAACCAATATGCACAGGTTCGTATAGCGGTTGATGATACCCATTACATGAAAGGAATGGCGATATACAATCTAGATATTCCTAAAGGCTATGATATTATTTACAATTCGAATAAGCCTAAAGGATCGCCGAAGGATAAAGTATTTAAACCACTAAAAGAAGATCCGAATAATCCATTTGGCGCAACAATCAAATCGAATGAATATTCTGATAGTGGGGAACTTGTGAGAGAAGTAGGGCAAAGGCACTACATCGACAAGAATGGAAAGAAACAATTATCAGCTGTCAATCTTCTGACTGAGGAAGGCGATTGGCAGCATTGGAAAAAGAGATTAGCATCTCAAATGTTAGCGAAACAATCTACCGACTTAGCAAAAAGACAGCTTGGACTAGCGTATGATAAAAAGCATAGAGAATTAGAAGACATCGAAGCTCTTACTAATACTGCGATAAAAGAAAAACTATTATTAACATTCGCAGATGAGTGTGATTCCATGTCGGTTCATTTGAAAGCTGCTGCTTTACCAGGTCAACAGTCGCACGTTCTTATTCCATTCACAAGTCTTAAATCAGATGAGGTTTATGCTCCTAACTATAATCAGGGAGAAATAGTAAGCCTTGTAAGATTTCCACATGAAGGAATATTCCAAATGCCTACTCTTAGAGTAAACAACAGAGGAAAAACTGCTGCTGAAGCTAGAGAGTTATTAGGCAATGCACCAGATGCTATAGGAATTAATAATAAAGTAGCGCAACAGTTGTCTGGTGCAGACTTCGATGGAGATTCAGTACTTGTAATACCAAATCCAAATGGTAAACTACTCAAATCTATGGCTCCTCTTGAAGGATTGAAAGACTTTGATACAGATATGTATGCTAGAGATAAGTTCCCAGAAGGAAAGAATAATTGGACGCCGGTAAAAGATACATCGTTCAATGAACAAATGCAAATGGGAATGATCTCAAACTTAATCATGGATATGACATTA
>Ga0209604_1001977_pt1 | contig 15497 bp, 21 predicted proteins | sample AD_UKC097_MetaG_FD_184405 | JGI IMG/M metagenome (GOLD analysis project Ga0209604, IMG submission 184405) | Active sludge microbial communities of municipal wastewater-treating anaerobic digesters from USA - AD_UKC097_MetaG (SPAdes) (version 2) | ecosystem: Engineered > Bioreactor > Anaerobic >... | reverse complement strand
GACGAAGGTAGTCATGATGAGGCCATCGGACATGCCCGTGCATTACTGCAATTAAACAAGAATGACAACCAGGGCATCCGCTATATTTTAATTTCGTACCTTGCCTGCCTGGGACGTTACGATGAGCTGGAAACTTTTATGAACAGCCCGGAATATCAAGACGACGGGATGGCGGAATGGCTCTATACGAAAGCATTGTTGTTCTTTGTAAAGACCGGCGACACAGCAAAAGCGAGAAAAGAGTTGTCCATTGCATTGAACAGGAATAAACATGTGCCAAAGTATTTGACGGGTAAGAAGAAAATACCCCGTCTCTTGCCTGATAGAATAACCGTAGGCGGCGAGGATGAAGCTTGCTGTTACGCCGCCGGAAACATTGATGCCTGGAGAAAAGTGCAGGGCGCGCTGGACTGGCTGAAGGCTCAGACGTTTGTCCTTCCAGAATGGAGCGCGCCAGCCAGTCAACGCTGGAATCGGATACCGGCAGGCACAAGAAAAAGAATCTTGGGCAACGTCTGGTGTCCGAGATGCGCAACCGGCGTGTCCATGGAGCTTCAAAATGGCGCGCTGGATGGCGGCTGCCTTGTTCTGCGCGGCACATGTAAACGATGCGGCGGCAATGTTGTCCGTCTGATTGAACCGGAAGAATAATTATCCACCAAACCGTCCATTAGAATAAAAGGGGACGGATGCGTTATTTTCATGTGGCGCATTCCGGCGAATCCCGGCAGATACCCGGGAACGCGCCGCACATGAAACCTCATCGATAAATTCAGAGTTAGAATGGCTGTTTATTTTATCTGTCGGTCGATTTCGTCAATCAGCGTCTGCGTCTGGTCGGGCAGCAACGCGAAGCCCATGTCATTCCTGTAAATGATATTCATTTTTTTATCAATAATCACGTAAACACGTTTGGAAAGCGGCAGCAGCCAGTGATCGGCTTTGTACATTTTGGCGATCCTGCCTTTTTCATCCACCAGCAGGGTCATGTTTTTCAGGCCGTGCTTGGCGATAAACTTGCGGTGCGCTTCGGCCGAATCCCGCGACAGGCCGAGGATTTTGATATTTTTGGCGTTGTATTTTTTAATGTTTTGTTGAAACTCAACAAACTGGCGTATTCAAAGCCCGGTGTCGTCTTTGGGATAAAAAGCGAGCACCACGGCGCGGTGATTTTTCGCGACATCGCTGAGTTTCCAGGGTTTACCGTCCTGATCGGTAAGTGTAAAATCAGGGGCAATTTGACCGGAGGCGGAAGGCGTTGTTTGGACATCCGTTCCCGCGCAGGCAAATAGTACAAAAAGAAAAATAAATAAAAATGAAATGCGTCGCATAAAACCTCCTTGAAAAAAAGGATACGGCGGGCAGCCGTATTGAAAAAGCTGCCCGCCGTGGATATTGGAAAGGGTTAATCGTCAAACGCCATTTTGGTTTTCCAGACTTCCCAGACCTTGCCCACCAGATCGGGGCCGGGTTTGAGTGTCGGCTTGCCGGGCTTCCAGCCGGAAGGTGTAGCCTCGGCGCCTTTGGTCTTTCGTACGTACTGGAAGGCCTGAATCTGACGGATGCTTTCCATGACATTGCGTCCGACAGGCGGCGTCAGCACTTCAAAGCCCTGAATGATGCCATCGGGATCGATGATGAACCGGCCGCGGGCTTCCACACCGGCATCCTGAAGGTAAACGCCAAAGACATCTCCGACCTTGCCGCCGCCGTCGGAAAGCATGGGAAAGGGGATGCCGCCTTTGACCATTTTGGAAAGTTCATGGTCATCCCACATTTTGTGGACAAAGACGCTGTCCACACTCATGGATAAAACTTCAACGCCGAGTTTTTTGAACTCGGGATATTTCTCGGCGACCGCCGAGATTTCGGTTGCTCAGACAAAGGTGAAGTCGCCCGGATAAAAACACAGGACGACCCATTTGCCCAGATAATCGGACAGTTTAACATTGATGAATTTGCCGTTGTGATACGCGGGCGCCGTGAAGTCGGGCGCTTTCTTTCCTACGGTGACCATGCTTTTGACCTCCTTGACAGGTGCGGGTTGAAAAGTTTCTTTTTTCGCGTCGGGTTTTTCGCCAACCGGTCCGCCGGTGGGTCTGGCGCAGCCAGCCTTGATTTCTTCAACCATAGGTTATTCCCTCCTTTGTTTTATTTTTTTGATTTCTTCATTTTCGCGATTTCTTCTTCTACTTCTTCGGCGCCTTCGGCATAAAACTTTTCTTCATCGGGCGCCAGTTCGTGCAGCAATCTCAAAAATTCACCGGCGTGAACGCGTTCCTCGTCGGCAATGTCCCTGAGGACCTCGATGGCGAGCTTGTTGTCGGTTGATTCCGCCAGCTGCATGTAAAGTTGGATGGCTTCGTATTCCGCCGCCACCATGAATCGAATGGATCTGATCAGTTCTTCTTTGGTCAGTTTTCTGTCCTTCTTCAATCCTGAAAAAGGTGTTCCAAAATCCGGCATGCTGATTATCCTCCTTTCTTTGTTATGTTAATATCTCGATATAATTTATTTATTTGTCCAATGGCGTTTTGCAGATCGAAAAGAAACGCGCTCTCGTCCAGAGAAAAACGGGCAGCGACGTCTCCAACGGTATCGAAAAGGCAGGAGCAGCACAAACATACTCCCGCTTTTTCGTCATACTTTTTGATCACTGTTTCCATCGCCGGCCAGTTGGACACAACATCCAGAAGAATGCTTTCCGCTGAGATGGCTTTTCTATCTTCTGTTTTTACGGACATTTACTTCTCCCTCGGATACGGCCAGGCCATGATGCCACCTTCCATCACCTTGACGTTTTTCCAGCCGTTGCCTTCCAGCGCCAGTGCCGCCTCATAGCCGCGCAGGGATATCTTACAGTATAGAATAATTTCGCGGTTCTTGTCTTCAGGCAGTTCCTTGAGCCGCTTGCGCAAAGCGCCCAGAGGAATCAGCGTCTCGCCGATACCCAGACGCATTTCTTCGAATTCTTCCGGGCCGCGCGTGTCAATCAGAAAAGGTTTCTCTCCGGCCTGTATTTTATCATGAACCTCTCGGCAACTGATACCTTTCATTCTTCCTTTCATTTTGTTCTGCATAATATGCGCTGTGGCGATAAAATGATCTATGGCCAGCGAGAAAGGCGGCGCGTAGGGAAGATCTGCGTTAATCAAATCTTCAACGGTCAGTTTTCCCTGAATGGCCATCGCCCACTGGGCAATCTGTTTGGAGACGTTGCCGGGACCGATACACTGCGCGCCCAGCACGCGGCCGGTCTTGGAATCGGCGATAAGCTTGGTTACCAGAAGTTTGCCTTCCATGAATCCGGGTTTGTCGGGACTGGTGTTGATGACTGTGATGATATCGGAATACCCCAGTCTTTTTGCGGCGGTTTCCGAAAGGCCTGTAGAGCCCGCCCCGTAATCAAAAACTTTGCAGATGCCAGTCTGAATCGTTCCCGGGAAGGTCACGCAGTTGGTCGATGCCGCGTTTTCACCAGCCACACGCCCCTGAAGGTTGGCCAGGTCGCCGTAGGGCGCGTGGACTTTTTTGCCGGTGATTCGGTGAAGGGTTTCCACGCAATCGCCCACCGCGTAAATGTCCGGGTCGGAGGTCTGCATGTATTCATTGACGTCAATGCCGCCCAGATCGCCGATTTTCAATCCGGCTTCTTTGGCAAGCTTGACATTAGGACGGACACCGATGGCCACCACCGCCAGTTCGCAGGGCAGTTCGGTGCCGTTTTGTAGCTTCACGGCTGTGAGTCTTCCGTTTTCACCCAAAAACGCGGCAATGCCGTTTTCGGTGATGACATTGGCGCCTTTGCTCCGCACATGGTTTTCCACCAGTTTGGCCAGTTCCCAGTCCAGAAATGTCAGCAATTGAGGCAGCAGTTCAATGACCGTGATTTCAATGCCAGCCAGTTGAAGCGCTTCACAGGTTTCAATGCCGATCAGCCCGCCGCCGATGACCACGGCTTTTTTGATTTTTCCTTCATCGCGGACTTTGCGCAGAAAATCGGCGTCCTTCATGGATTGCAGGGTCGTGATGCCGTCGAGGTCCGTGCCCGGCACCGGCGGCATGCGCGGAACGGCACCGGTCGCGATAACCAGTTTGTCATACGTTAACGTGCCGGTTTCTCCGGAAACCGTATTTTTGAAAGAAACGGAACGGTTTTTCGCGTCGATGTTGGTGACTTCGGTGTTTACTTTCGCTTCGATATCTTTGGCGTTGAGGTAAAACATCGGGTTGCGGACGACACCCGCGGGCGTGCAAAGCAGCGCGTTGCGGTCGTTAAAAAAACCGCCGACGTAATAGGGATAACCGCAGGAGGCCATGGAAAGGTCGGCTTCCTTCTGGATAATGATCACTTCCGCGTCGTTGTCGATTCGCCGGGCTTTCGCCGCGGCCTTGGGACCGGCGGCCGATCCGCCGATCACGATGATTCTTTTTCTGTCTGCCATAAAAATCTCCTTTATTATTTTAATCTTCAATACAGATTTTTTTGTTTTTCACAGCGGTAACGGTCATGACCGTCAGTAAAATGACTATGCCTGAAAGAAGTATCAACAAAGAGAGTGCGAGGTATTGAAAAAATACGAAGTTGAGCTGATGATACATGAGAATCGTGGCTATTGTCAATGCCGCAACGGGAAAAGTATACGCCCACCAGGACAGATAATATTTAATCTTTGAGAGCATTCGCAATTGCGGGATCATCAAAATGAAGACGAATAAAGCGAAATAGTATAAAACTCGAGCCATGGAATCAACCGCGCCCGTCAATTTAACATAAGCGATAAATCCGACAGCGGGCGGAGCGATCATGATAAAAAGCGTCGGCAGCAACCGTTCGGGCAACGGGTTGTGAAATATCAGCCGGTATAAAAGAATCGTGAAAAGGGCTATCCAAAAAATCAATCCGATGCTGAAAAAGAACCATGATATTTCCGCCGGCGCGTACGTCACCCCGGCGATGGGAACCAGAATATTGCCCACGACGGGAATAAACCAGGCCGGGCTGATATGATTGATTTCCAGAGACGGATGCCTGATCCAGATCGAAATAATTGCCACACTGAAGAAAAAATGGCAAACTGTTCCGGCAACCCAAAGCGCCTGTGAGAAAACCGGATAAGAATTCATCGCCGCGATGCTCAAAAGCAACAGGCTGATGGTGATGGTCGGGAAGAAAGAAAGCTTGGTAATGTTTTTAAATTCTTTTTTGACTTCGTCGGTGTATAGAAAGCTTTTTGTCGCGTAAAGAATAAAAATAAAAAGAAATATTAGACCGCTCAGCCAGAACAATGCCGAGCCGGCAAAGGTATTCCATCCCCAAAGGCTTTCCATCCGCTGCCAGGTAATCGCCGCGCCGGCAAGACCCATAACGACTGCGAAAAATGAAATCGGGAAGTTCCGTAACCGGTCATTCATCAGGACTTACTCCTTTTTGGGCGACAAGCTAGCAAGCATTAGCCCTCTTTGCATTGATCTAAATCAATGGGTGCCGATTTTTCTAAAAATATTTTAAGGAGTAACCGGCATCAGGGCTTCCGGCACCTGAATGGCAACGACTTCGCCGGTGGCACAAACCTGACCCTTGGCGATCAGCCCGGATGCGATAACGATTTTTATGGTGATTCGGGAGATACTTCAGCATCAACATGCCTCAATGGAAGGGTGGGATGTTTTATGAAAGCCCTGATGAAAAGGGGAATCCTTCTTGATAACGGTTTGGTAATCGTATCCCCGTAGGCTTTCAGCAACTCATCCGGCATGTAATGAAGCTTGATTCCCGCAATCCTGTTGGTGAAGGAGAGCGTTATAAAACATCCCGGACAGTTGACGGCCATATCTTTCATCCCGGTTCCTTTCACCTCTTTGTATTTTTTCCACTGTTCTTTGAAGAGACTTTTCGGAAGATTAAGGGTCCTGAGAACGCTCACCGCCCCGCAGGAAAGGTTGCAATCGCCATGATGGGGAAGCTCCACAATATCGGTGCCCGCCGATTTGTAAACGGCGCGCAGGTCGCGGGCAAAACCGTCACCCAGTTCGCTGACATAACATGATTCGTGGAGGGTTGTCTTCAGGTTCAACGGTTTTTTTAGCGTGATCTGTCCAGCTTCCCTTTTTTCATTCAGCCATTCATACAGGGAAATCAGCTTGAAGGGCAATTCCCTACCGTACACGTTCTTCAGTATGTTGGAAAGGTAGTTGTAGCAGGAGCCGCAGTAGCAGACCATCCTTTCGATGTTCAGTTTTTCAAAGGCTTTCAGGGTCTTTTCAATGGTATCGGTGTACGCTTTCCATGATCCGAGACGGTATGCAAGCTCGCCACAACAGAGATCCGGCGGTCCGAATTTCGGCAATTCCCGTAGAACAGCGGAGTTTTCGATATCGAAACAACTGATTCTGCCGATGCACCCGACCCACAGAATTTCTTTTGAAGGCGGTGGAATTTCCGACCATTTTCTCATTATGGATTGTTCCTCCCGGGAAAGCATGGCGTAAATATCTTTCCACATGGACGTTTTCATGCCGTTGAAGAGATAAGGGTATACAGCGGATAGCTTCCCTTTCTTTTTCCTGTTCTCGATGAATTTCTCCAGGATGAATTCATGCGGTCGCAATCCCTCGGGACAATAATTATTGCAATTAAAGCAGAACGTGCATTCCCGGAAAATCTTTTCCGAGTAACCGGTTTTCAATAATCCGGTGATTTCGGCAACGGCCTGCGGTTTGTCCATGTGCATCACGGGACATTTGACAAGGCATTCACCGCACTTCGTACACTGATTCCAATCCGATAATTTCGCATATGACATAATATTTCCTCCCCTTTTTTTATCTAAGTTGACGAATAACCCATTCAAGTTTCTGGATACGCGCCGCATGCCATGCAAAAAATTTTCTCCAGAATCCGGCGCTTCTTATTTTATGTGCAGGATGGATGCTTCTATCTTTTTTCTGTGAATGTAATTCCTTTAATAACGGCAGTAGATGCAGGTTTTTGCTCCGTTCATGGATAATATGCCATACGCAATTGATTTGCGGATCAAGCGCGCATTTTGAGTTTGATTCTGAATAGGATTTACACGGGCCGTATTTGCTTTTCGCGGGACATTCGCTTAACGGACAGATCCCGGCGGTGCAGGAAAGCACGCAATGTCCGCGGCTTCTGCAGAGGCTGTGTGCAAGAACAGGATCACTGCAGGAAATCGCTGCGCTTCCCACTGAATCCAGAATATTGATGACAGGCAAACCAAGCTTGCAGCTGTTCGCTGATTTGATTCCCGCCGCGCAACTCAAGACGATCAATGCGTCACACTTTTCGAGGGCTTTCCTGTTCGCCTTCAAGGCCTGGCGCATTATTTCTTCGGAACACGTGGCAAGAATGACTTTGGCAAGCTTAATCTGTTTATGATTTTTCAGCAGAAGTGCTTTAAGGATTTCAATGCCGGTCTTGCCTCCCGTATAGGAAAGATTGGCACATATTCCACAACTGAGGATAGCGAAGGTGTTATAATCTTTTAGTATGAGATTAATTTCCGGCTCCGGTTTCCAAATGGTTTTATTCATTGTTTACCGTATCCTGATTGTGAAAATTGTATTATATATCGGGGCTTGGGATCCGTTATTTTTTTAAATGGTCTGGCATCAGGGCTTCCGGCACCTGAACGGCGACCACTTCGCCGGTGGCGCAGACCTGTCCGTTGGTCATCAGCCTGGATTCGATAACGACCTTGCGTCCTTTGACTAATGTCACCTTTCCGCGGATTTCAAGCGGCCCGTTGATCGGCGTGGGCAATAGAAAGTTTACGTGCAGGGAGGCCGTCAGAAAACGAATGGGCGGCAGCGTATCCATCTCGCGGTTTTCTGCCCGGTATTTGGCTGCCGCGGCGGTTCCCGTGGAGTGGCAGTCGATCAGCGACGCGATGAGTCCGCCGTAAGCCATGCCGGGAATGGCCATGTAGCGGGAATCCGGCTGGTGAATGCAGACAGATTCCTCGCCGTCCCAATAGCTTTTAATCTGCAGGCCGTGTTGGTTAAGCCGTCCGCAACCGTAACAGTGGCTTAAATCGTCGGGGTAGTAATCCTGAAACGCTTTTTTCTTCATGAAAACTCCTTCATTAATTAAATGTCAGTCTGGTTCCGGCCATGTTCAGAATGAATTGTTCCGGCATCTGTTTTTCCATTTCCATAATCGCTTTCCGGCCGGTGCAGTGTGTCGGAATGATGTACGCCGGATTGATTTTTTTGAATTCCTGTGTTGTATGGTCGATAATCGGTTCAAAAAACGGCCCCGAAAGATGGAATCCGCCCATCACGGCGTGAACCTTATCGACGCCGGTAACCTTTATCGCGTGTTTTACGGTGTTAATGATTCCCGCGTGCGCGCATCCGGAAAGAACCACCAACCCCTTGTCTTTGAGATGCATGACGATGGAGGTGTCGTCTTCGATGGCATCCCAGACTTCCTTCCCCTGTTGTTGGCAATGAGGCAGCGGCCACCCTGTTTCGAAATCCGTTGTCCGGGGAACTTCGCCCAGAAAAAGAATGGTATCGTCAAGCATGGCGCACGGTTTCGCCGCTTCGACCAGGGCTAGTCCCGCCTGTTGAATCCGTTCGCGGGTAAATTTCGGGAAGTAAATTTTGATTTCCTCTCCGAATTTGAGGTAGCGCGGTGATTTAAACGCGGACGGATGGGCGAAAAAAGGGATATTCTTTTTGCCGATCATGGCCGCGAGTTTTTCCATGCCGCCCGTGTGATCGCTGTGTCCGTGGGAAAGAGCGGCCGCCTCGACCTGCGTCATATCGACACCCAGGGTTTCCGCGTTCTGCGCCGCGCCGTTTTCGGAAAATCCGAAATCGAAAAGCAGCGTGTGCGTTTTGTTTCCGGACGTTGTTTGGACGAGTGCGGAAAACCCATGCTCGGCCAAGACAGAAGCCCGGATTTCACCGTCTTTTAAAGGATTCGCTCGCGTGACAACCGTGTTGCTGTCCATCGCGGTAATTTCAATGTAGTTGTCCTGTAAGGTCAGGATGTCAACCCTGTCAACTTCTTTTAATGCTGTTGCCATGATGCCGACCCTCCTTTGCGGTTAATGGTCGCAGATGTTTTCCCCCGTCTGTAACGTTCCGGCGAAATAATCGGTAATCAGTTTCTCCGGCGTTTCCGCGGGAGCGCCGATAACCACCTGAATACCCTGCTGGGCGAATAACTGCTGGGCGCGCTGTCCCATGCCCCCGGCGATAATCATTTTGGCGCCGCGTTCAGCCAACCACGGCGGCAGAAGTCCCGGCTGATGCGGCGGCGCGTGAAGTTCCTCTGTTTTGATAATTTTTTTAGTCTGCGGATCAACATCGACCAGTGCGAAACTATCGCAGTGTCCAAAATGCATGGTCAGTTTGCCTTCGGCTAATGGTATTGCAATTTTCATGATTCTTTTCTCCTTATGAATTTAGTTTAATTTTTTTGTCCAAGTCTTTTGTAATCTCATCAATGATTTTTTGCATGATTTCCCCTGTGGGCGTTTTCGATGAATGGTAAATAAAAACCTTACCGGAATCACCGGATTGGGCGATACCTGGATCCATCGGAATTGCACCCAGAAAAGGCACATTCATATCCGTTGAAATTTTCTTGCCGCCGCCTGTGGGCAGAATCTGCGTAACTTCTCCGCATTTGGGACAGACAAATCCGCTCATGTTTTCGATGACGCCCAGTACCGGCACATCAAGACGCTTGCAAAAGCTAATGGATTTGCGCACATCAACTGCGGCTACTCTTTGTGGCGTGGTAACGATTACCGCGCCGTCCAGCGGTTGAATCAACTGGCATAATGACAGCGGTTCATCTCCCGTGCCCGGAGGAGCATCCACTATCAAATAGTCTAGATCTCCCCAATAAACATCTGTCAGAAATTGTTTGATAACATTCATTTTCATTGGTCCTCTCCAGATGACAGCGTCATCCTGATTCTGCAGCAAAAACCCTATAGACATAACTTTAAGAGCGCCGAATTCAACAGGGAAGATTTGTCCGGTATTCCCTTTGATAGTTTCATTTTCCAGACCCAGCATGGTTGGCACGCTTGGGCCGTGAATATCCACATCCAGCAGGCCGACCCTAAGGCCATTAAGCGCGAGTGCCGTAGCCAAGTTGACCGCGACCGTGCTTTTGCCGACGCCGCCTTTGCCGGAAAGTACGACTATTTTTTTCTGAATACGGCACAGCGTCGCCTGTAATCTGCGGCGATCGGCATATTCTTCCTGAGTTTCATCTTTTTTCTGTTTTTTTGCCGAGCAGTCCGAATCGCCGCACGTATCACATGTTTTTTTCTCTTCCACTATTATATCCTCCATTTATTTTTGTTTATTAAGATAATCTTCACAAGCCGCTTTTAACGTATTGGTCGCCAGAAGCGCGCAGTGGTCGTGATCTTCGGGAATGCCTTCCAAGGCGTTAAGAACATCCTGTTGACTTATTGCCTTGGCTTCCTCAATCGATTTTCCCTCGGCGAGACAGGTTGTCATGCTGCCGCAAGCCCGCGAAGGATCGCAGCCATCGGTGATAAAAGAGACTTTCTTGATTTTGTTTTTCCCGGCTAGAATCCAGAACTCCATTGTATCGCCACAGGGACCGGTAATTCTGGCGTGTCCGCTGAATGTGTCCATTGGTCCCATGTGATGAGGCGCGTCGGCATGCTTTTTTGCAATCGAATAAATTTCTTCCAGTTTAACCAGCTTGCTCACGTCTAATTTTCTCCCTCCCTGATATTTAGATGTTGCCAGAGTTTCCGGATATCGTCGGCGCCGGGTGTTTCAATTTCCACCACTGCTTTCTGCTGAATCTGAGCCTTTGTTACGGCGCTATCATAGCGGATACGCCCCGCAATTTTCGCACCCAGCTTGACAGCCCTTTCTTCGATACGTACGGTCATATCGGGATTAATATCCCATTTGTTGACACAAATCGATGCAGGAATCTGAAAGTGGCGTGCCAGAGAAAGCACTCTTTCAAGATCATGTTCACCCGAAACAGTCGGTTCGGTAACCACCAAAACCTGTGTGGCGCCGGTCAGTGAAGCAATAACCGGACAGCCGATGCCGGGAGGGCCGTCCACAATAATCAATTCATAATTTTCTTTTTCCGCGATTGCTCGGGCTTCCCGACGCACGGTGGAAACCAGTTTTCCTGAATTTTCTGCGGCCACACCGAGGCGCGCATGCACCATCGGCCCCAAACGCGTATCCGAGACAAACCACTTGCCGCAGTTGCAATCGGGAAAATCTATCGCTTTTTCCGGACACATTTCCACACAGACCTTACAGCCTTCACAGGCAACCGGATCAACTGAAAATAAAAGTTCTCCCTGAAAAGTTTGTTTACGTAGAATTGCGTTAAAACGGCAAACGTCCTCGCAAATGCCGCAACCGATACAATCTTCCTGACGGATCACAGCTTCATGGCCGCTGATAAATTCATATTCATTTTTAACTATTGGCGTCAGGACTAAATGCAAGTCGGCCGCGTCCACATCGCAATCACAGATCACCGAACGCTTTGCCAGCGCTGCCAGTGATGCCGTCACGCTTGTTTTACCCGTTCCTCCTTTTCCGCTGATTATTACCAATTCCTTCATGGCCATCATTCCTCAATATCCGGCGATCAGTTTGTTCTACCGGCCACAAGCATGTCCTGCAAATCGCTTTGATGTTCTCTTACAGTGAATCCGCGTTCGATCAGGATGGTCTTCATCTCCGCCAGGGTGCCGCCGCTGACGTCGTGGCGTCTTCCCTCGCGCTCGTGAATTCTGTCCAATATCGCGAGTCCCTTTTCGTTAAAGTCGCTCAATACGATCTTACCGTCCGGCGATAGAATTCGTGTGAATTCGTCACAGACCTTGCGGACAGAGGGAAGGTGATGAACCATATTCACGGCGAAAACCACATCAAAAAAACCGTCGTTGCAGGGGATGGATTCAACATCGGCTACGAGAAACGTCACTTGCTGCTGCAATCCGTGATACATCAGGTTGAGCAGGGCGAATCTCTGTTCCACGGCGGAAATATCAAAGGAGAAAAAGTTGAATCCTGCCCTTGCAAGCGCAAGCGTGAAATAGCCTTTGCCCGTACCAGCCTCCAGAATATTGCCTGTAAACGGACAGGCCTTTTCAATAATCAGAGACCGTTCTCTATCGATGTTATATCCGAATTTTCGATAAAGGGCAACGCGTTCCAAATATTTTTCATGATTTTCGATAACGTCCTTTTGCACCGGCTACCTCTTTATTTTATTGTCTTCAGAAATTTTATAAAATAATCCGTGATCGACACGCATGGAAGATATACGATGTTGATCCATAAGGTTTTTTAATCGTTTGGCCGCGTCATGAGGATGAAGTCCTAACCCCAGACATATGCCTTCCAGCGTACATGGTCGTCTAGCCAGAAGATCCATAATATCTTTATCTGATGATTCTGCCTCATTTGTTCCGGAGAGATCGGAGGAGGATGCGTTTTGGAGAACATCGACCGGACAGGAGAATAAACCTGCAAATTTATGCAATTGTTTGACATCAACGGGACTGGCAAAATCTTCATAGGCTGGACGGCTTACGGTATTGAGTTGCACTTTTTCGATACGGATTTTATTGGTCCATGCCGCTATATCTTTGACTTCCGGGAGCATTCCGGTAATACCCGAAACCAGAAGAACCTCCAGCCAGATGCGGCCTGTAAATTGCTGAGAGAAATCAATCAGCCCCTGAACCATTTGTTCAAAAGCAATATCTTTGTGCGGGCGATTCACATATTGAAAGAGGTGATCATCGCCGGCATCCAATGAGGGAATGACGATATCAGCCTTCATGAGAGACTCTCGAACTTCAGGAACAAAAAGAAGAGACCCGTTGGTTAGAACCGTTACCGGGATAGTAGTGATTTGCTTTATCTTGCCGACGATCTCGCCGATGGATGCGTGCAGGGTCGGTTCTCCGGAACCGGCAATGCTGATGTAGTCGCAGGCAATACCTGTCGATAATTTTTTTTTCAGCTCCGATAAAACATCCTGAACGGGGACAAAATCACGTCTTTCAATTGTTTTGTTTGTTGTTTTTCCCAACTGACAGTAGATACAATCGTATGTGCAGATTTTATGGGGCACCAGATCAACGCCAAGCGATCGTCCCAATCTGCGCGACGGTACGGGGCCATACAAGTATTTGTACATTTTCTCATTCTCAGTCATGTTTATCTCCACAGGGGGCTTGACCACATCGCTGCTTTGCACCGCAGCAGGTTGTCCCCGTTTCTTCAAATGAGCAGCCTTTTGCGGTATTACGCATACTGACACCGGTTGACTTTATAATAAAACCACTGCCGCCGCTTACCAGTCGTTGGACTTCGCCCTTGCATTCGGGACATTCCTTGACAGGCGTGTCTTGCATGTCTTGTTGCCTTTCAAAACGCAGACCGCAATTGTTGCATTCGTATTCGTATGTTGGCATTTATTTCATCCTTTCTTTTCCAAATGGACAACTTTCTCCAAAAGATTTTCAAAAAATTCCCGGTAGCGGGGCAAGGCATCCACCATCAGGATGCCACGGGAATAGTTTTCGGCAATCTGCCGGTCGTCGGGAATTTCCATTAAAATCGGGATGCTTTCTTTTTTACAAAAATCATGAACACGGTCATCACCGCTGCCCACCCGATTGATGATTACTCCGAAAGGGAGATTCAGCTCTCTGACCATATCCACCGCCAGCGATAAATCATGCAAGCCGAAAGGCGTCGGTTCCGTCACCAGCAGGACAAAATCCGAATCCCTGATCGCGGCAATGACCGGACAGGATGTGCCGGGCGGTGCATCCAAAATGGCCGGAGCATCAACCGGCAACGTATTTTTTACGGCACGGATAAGCGGCGGAGCCAACGCCACACCGATATCAAGTTTTCCCGTAACCAGCGTGATATTCTCCACGCGTGACGTTTCTAAGACGCCAATGCGGCGGTTTTGTTCTGAAATAGCTTTGGTGGGACAGACCAGCGTGCAGCCGCCGCAACCATGGCACATTTCCGGAAAAACAAGTGGAGTTGTTCCAAATGTGACTATGGCTGAAAACTGACAAGTTTTAGCGCATTTGCCACAACCGTCGCAAAGCGATTCATTGACTTCCGGAACGGGAAGACCGATGACTTTCTCAGAGTGACCGGATGTTTTTAAAAATAAATGGGCGTTGGGTTCTTCCACGTCACAGTCCGCCAGCGTCACATCACCGGGAAACACACGTGCCAGGTTGACGCTGACCGTGGTTTTACCGGTTCCACCCTTTCCTGATGCAACAGCTATCTTCATAACGTTTCCTTTTCCTTTTTACGAATCCAGAGCAGAGGGAAAACGATATCACTGGTGCAGCAGGGCACCCAGACTGCCAGAAATAGAAACGCAGCAATCAATATCGTGGTGACGACATCAACAGACGTACCCAGGGCCATCAGAATGTGGAAGAGTGAAGCCCATGTGCTCAAAAGCACATGTCCCGCATGGGGAATCCTGGTGTGCGGTATGACATATCCTAAAGCGATGCCGGTAAGCGCCAGAGGATTTACCAGCCACCATTTTTCAATGAAGCCCAGATGAACGCCCCGGTGCGGGAGCTCCAGCAGCCATTCTCCAATGTAGGGAATAAGAGAATCACTAAATGTAGCAATCCCGACCGAACCGACGTAACCGATCATAATGATTTGTAAGATATTGCCACGTGAATGCATTCTATACATTGCGGTGGTGACCAGAGCGCTCAGTAAGACGTGTAGCGGATGCATGGTCCAGAAAAGTGCGAAGGAAAACTCCCGCGGCACCTGAAACTGGATGAATGCAGCCATAATGACGATCCCGGTTACTGTACCGAACATTGTGAACGGTGCATGCAATTTAAGCTCTTGCGCAATCATGCCCGCTTGCATAGCGCGACTCCTGAAGAAAAACCGGATATCATAAAACAATTTGCGGCACCGTTAAGTCCTTTACAAAATCCTGTATGACGGTTTTTGGCAAAATATTCGGCCTGACGAACAAAAAAGGTTATCCCGTCGAACGGCATTTTCATGAACGGTACCCTCGTTTTCCCCTTTTTGCTGCTGTGGACTCATCCACCTCATCCTGCCAGCCGTTTCTCCGGATATCACGCAGATCGAATTTTGCCGTATAGGGCTTGATGTCCAAAAGCGGAGTCCCGTCGAGAATGTCAACTCCATCCACATAAAGGATATTGTCCTCTATACGGATGAGTTCTACGACGCTAAGCCCAAGAGGATTGGGACGACTCGGCGCGCGTGTGGAAAATATTCCCCGCTCCACGTCCTGCAGAAACGGTTTGACTTTCAGTTGAACAAGCGGCGCCTGATGAAAATGATAGATCAGGTAAACGTGGGAAAAGCCGTCCAGATCGCTTAATCCGGATTTATATTTTTCAAACACTTCAATGCGTCCCTTGCAACCGCAAGCGTAA
>Ga0209604_1001972_pt1 | contig 15537 bp, 11 predicted proteins | sample AD_UKC097_MetaG_FD_184405 | JGI IMG/M metagenome (GOLD analysis project Ga0209604, IMG submission 184405) | Active sludge microbial communities of municipal wastewater-treating anaerobic digesters from USA - AD_UKC097_MetaG (SPAdes) (version 2) | ecosystem: Engineered > Bioreactor > Anaerobic >... | reverse complement strand
GCCGACTTCCGTACCGGAGGCGTCGTAGGCCACGAGGGTCCCCGTGAAGGATTCCTCCGTGCCGGTGTAGACGATGATGATGTCCGTTTCCCAGACCTTGTCGCCGCCGGCGGAAAGCTGGCTCACCACGTGGGGGTAGAAAAGCCTGTACGACGCCGATGCGCTCGGAACCGAGACGGTGATCGTGACCGTGTCCGTGTCCGAAGCCTGGTAACCGTCGGTGACAGTGAGCTGGAACACGAGGGTCCCCGCCTCATCGGGAGCGGTGAAGGCGGGGCTCGACGCCGTCGGGTCGGACAACGTGACCTCGGTCCCGGAGAGCTGGGTCCAGGCATAGGTAAGCGCGCCTCCCTCGGGATCGGACGATCCGGTCCCGTTCAGGGTGACCGTCGTTCCCGTCAGAACCGACTGGTCGGCCCCGGCATTCGCCGTGGGGGCCTCGTTGGACGAACTTACAAAGATCTGAACTGAATCTGTATCTTCGTACTCCCATTTATCAGCGTCATAAACCCGGAGCAAGAAAGTCAGGGTCACATTTTGACCAGCCGCCACTTGGGGCGCTGTAAATGTTGGATTCGGAGCCGTGTTATCCGAAAGAACGACAGCTGGCCCGCCGGTTTGTTCCCATTTGTATCGACCGATGGCACCGTTGCTGTCGGTCGACCCGGAACTATCGAGGGTGACCAATGCACCAGAGACGACCTCCTGGTCGTCTCCGGCGTCTGCCACGGGGGGCTTAGCCACCTCTTGCTTTTCAGCAAAATTTGCTTGGAAGCGTATTGTCGGATTGCACGTGTCAGGAATAAAATAAGAAATTGTACTTTCCGAACTCACGACAGTACCCTCCCATCCTACGAATTCATAACCTTCGGCGGGAATGGCAGTAAGGGTGTAGGTCATGTCTAGCATTATTAGTTTGTAATTACAGGTGGAAATGCGCTCATCACTATTTTCATAATAGCACTCAGGAGATGATTCAGTCATGTAGGGTACCCCTCGTGGTGAAACTTCGACGGTTCCCCATGATCCATATTTGCTGACTTGCACGGCCAGCTTCGGTTCGCCTCACCCCATAGCTGGATTTACCAAATAAAGGGGAAGGACAACAGCAAATATCAAGGCCATAATTGACCACATCGGGATCTTTTTGACCACCCTCTTCATGTTTCCTCCTCGAAAGAGTGTAATTTTTCTCTTACTGCCAGTTCATGTTGCAATAAACATACCGGATTCCGGAGAAATCTCCGGGACAGCCCGCTTCCCCGGGGACCGGCGTCGTTTCCAGGTTTTCCGGATTTCCCGGGGGCCCCGAAACCCTTTGCGGGTCTCGCTTTCCAGGCACCATCGTTGAAAAAGCCCGCCTTTCGGGGATTTTCAACGGAAATTTCTCCCGGGCGGGTTCGGGGCATCCTATCGGATTGCGGGCCTCCTGTCAAAAAAATGTAATCGGAACGTCAAAATCGTCACAAGAACTTGATCCTCCTCATGGCGACGAAGGTCATCCTCAGGAGAAGCCACCCGTGCCGGAATCTTTGGATCTGCGTCCTCCCGTAGGTCCGCTCCCGGTATTTCACGGGGATCTCGACGATCTTGAGATTCAGCCGGGCGGCGCCGAAGAGGAGGTCGAAATCCCCGAAGGGGTCGAGTTCCCCGAAGTAGGACCTTCCGGCGGCGATGTTTTCATAGTCCTCCCGCCACAGCACCTTGGTCCCGCACAGGGTGTCCCGGATCGGCTGTTCCAGGAGGTAGCCGAAGACCATGCTGAAGAACTTGTTCCCCAGGAGGTTCAGAAAACGCATGGCCCTGTCCTCCATCTGGTAGACCAGCCTGGACCCGTTGATGAACTCCCCCTTTCCCCTCGAGAGGGCTTCGAAAAACTTGGGGAGGTCTTCCGGGGGGACGGTGAGATCGGCGTCGAGGATCATGAGGACATCCCCGGTCGCCCTGGAAAAGCCCTCCCGAACGGCGTCCCCCTTTCCCTCCCCCGGCTGTCGGAAGACGCGGATCTCCCGGTCGGGGCGGGCATCCCGCACCCGCTCGCACTCCTCCAGGGTACCGTCGCCTGAATGGCCTTCCACGAAAAGGATTTCCGTCCGGCAGCCCATGGCGGGAATCCTGGCCGCCGCCGGCGCAATGTTCCCCTTTTCGTTCCGGCAGGGCACGATGACGGACGTGGAGATCCGCCCGGGGTCCTTCCTCGGGGTCATGGGGCGGGCGATGAGGATTCCGTTCAGGCACAGGCGTCCGATGAGAGGGAGGTTGGCCAGGACGCGGTTCGCGAAGGCGGAAACGCAGGGAACCCGGACCGGTGCGAGGATCTTGCTTTCCCGCCGGACCACCTCGAAATCCGCCAGAAACAGGAGATTGGCCAGGTCCGTCATGGGCAGCCAGTGCTGGAGCGGCTGCTTCATGCGGAGCCCGACGGCCTCGCCGAACTTGAGGACCGGTTCCCAGAGGTAATTGTAGGAGACGAGAATCACCCGGGTCCGGGGATCGCAGACCTTGTGCAGCTCCCGGAGGGCCCTCTGGATGTCGTCGACATGTCCGAAGGTCTCCACCAGGACGACGTACCGGAAGGTCTCCCCGACCCGGAGGTCCTCCAGGTCCCCCGTTTCGAACCGGAGATGGGGAAAGTTTTTCCTGGCCTCGGCGACCATCCCGGGACTGATGTCGATTCCAAGGCCCCTTGCCGGCCGGAGGGCGTTCAGGAGTTCCCCCGTCCCGCAGCCGATCTCGATGACCGATGAGCCGGGAGGCACCACGAGCCGGAGATACCGTTCCAGTTCCCCGTGGTAGTAAGCCCCCTTCCGTCTCCATTTCTTCCTTTCGGCCGCCACGGAATCGTAGTAACGGACCCGTTCCTCTTTCGTCAACGATCGTCCTTTCCCTGTCTTGAAATCAATCTCCCGGCGCGCGGGCCCGGCCCCTCCCCGGCGTCTTCCCTTCCGTCCCGGAGCCGCCCCCCGCCTTTTCCGCGGAGATGAACAGCGACCCCGCCGCCTCCCTGAGGAGGGGAATTCTCTCCAGCATTAAACAGAAGGCGGCCGAAAAATCAAGCACCCCGGCGGGCAGCAGGGGGTGAAGGAAGTCGAAGGGGACGATCCGGACCCTGGAAAAGCCCCTGGAACGGAGGACACGGGCCAGTTTCCACCGGATGAAAGCGGTCTCGTCGGGGGATTCCCCCATCCATCTCCCGAAAAAGGGCAGCTTCTTCATCGCCAGCACCTGGGGGTTCACCAGGTTCGGCTCGGCGAAGGCGATGCGGCCTCCCGGCTTCAGGACCCGGAGGATTTCCGGAAGCGCCCTGTCGAGATCCAGGTGGTGGAGGATGGAACTCCCGAGAACCCGGTGAAAGGATCCCGGCCGGAAGGGAAGGCCGTGGGCGTCCCCTCTGAGGAAAAAGGCCCTCCCCTGCCCGATTTTCTTCCCCGCTTCGGCGAGGAGCGTTTCCGACACGTCCATGGCCGTCACGGACGCGCCGAGACCGGCCAGGGTCGCCGCCAGGGATCCCGTTCCGCAGCCGATCTCCAGGACCGTTGTCGCCGGGCGGATCCCCGCCGTCAGCAGGGCTTCCCTTCTGCGCCACCGGAGCCTGCCCGCCGGGCTTCCCCAGTTCCAGACGTTCTCCGGCCCTCGGGCGGAAAGGTACCGGCCGTGGGCGATCTCACGGCGCACGCGGCCGCCGTCGCCGGGCAAAACCGCCGCCCCCGCCTTTTCCTTCCCGCTCAATGGCTCCGAACCCATCTCATTTCCTCTCCAGGGGCACGAGAAGCCTTTTGCCGCCCCAGTCCGTTTTTCCCCCGTCGGGAAGAAGAAAGAGATCCGGCGGTTTGTAGATTCCCAGGGCCAGGGCCGCCGCCCCCTTCAGGTTGTCTTCAGGGACCCGGACGCGGTCCCGCCAGCACGCATCCTTCCGAACGGCCCGCTTTCCGGGATCCTGGCCGTAATCCCCCTGGGCCAGGATGACGCCTTCGGCGTTCACCATGTGGAGGAAGACGATCCCGTCGAGCCTGGCCTCGTCCAGGCTCTTCCAGAAAAGATCCAGGACCAGGCCGTTTTCGTCCCGCCGCATTTCAAGGCCTTCCAGGGAGAACCGGCCCCCGAAGCGGATTCCTCCGGCGACGGACGTCCCGCCGGAAAGCTCCCGCGCCATCCCCTCCCCGGTGAGCCAGCGCCGCGGATTCGCCTCCTCGAAGATTTCCCGCCACCCGTGCCGGTCCCGCAGACCGTCGACGGCCCTGTCGAAGCGCTCCCGATCGGTGATCTCCAGGAGGCGCAGCGACGTTTCCGAGTGGACCGCGACGCCCGACGAAGAGGGATCGAGTCCGGTGAGCCACGACCGGACGAGGCGCTTTTCCGCGGGGAAATCGGGTGCGAAGGCCTCTCGGAGCACCCTTGCCGCCTCGGCGGGAGGGGACACCGGTTCGAAAAGGATGAAATCGGCCGACGCCATCTCCGCAAGGACCATGACGGGCGGGCGGTCCCAGCGGATGGCGGTCCTGGAAAAGAAAGAGGGCTTTCCCGGGTCGATCAGGCGCCTGTAGCCGCCCACCCCGGCGAACACGGCGTTGCCGTGGTCCTCCGAGGGAAGGTACACGAGGAGATTCTTTCCCCTCTCTCTTGCCTCCCCGACCAGGGCCCCCGCCTGCTCCGCCACGTCGGCAAGTCCCCCGGAATCGACGTGCACCCCGAGGAAGGGGCCGGCGCACGGGAAGGGTTTCCCGGGAAGGAGGAGAACGAGAAGCGCAAGAGGGGGAAGAAGGGCGAGGCCCGCGAGGACCTTTTTCAGGGGATTCCCCGTCCGTGCCAGGATCTCGAGGATCGGGGGAAAGACGAGGACGGCGGCCATGAGAAGAAAAGGGTAGAAATACCGCACCTGGGATTTCCCCGTGGCGACGAGCCAGAACCACAGTCCGATCCCGAGAACGGCGAGGGTTGCCGGAATCCAGGAACGGGAGGGGGATTCCCCTTCCCGTTCCGTTTCCCGGTTCCGCCGTGAAACGCCGGCCAGGACGGCGATTGCGGAAAGGAACACGAGCCAGTGGAGCCCCACGCTGAAATGGACCTGCCGCAGGAGGACCGGACCCCACCGTTCGAGGGGCCACTCGCTCAGGAGAACCTCCATGGCCTTTCTCCCGAGGGACAGGGTCTCCGGGGAGAGATACCTGGAGAGCAGGGCGGCGTACAGGGCGGCGCCGTAGACGAGAAGGAACGCACCGAGACAGGCGGCGACATACCGGTCCGCGCGTCCCTGTTTCCTCCAGGGGAAAAGGGAAAGGAACCACACGAGGAAAACGGCCCCCATGACGAGGATCCCCGAGGGCTTGATGAAAAGGCAGAAGGCCGCGGCAGCGATGCCGGAGGCCGTCAGGACCGTGGAACGGGCCGGGGCGCCCCGGGCGACGAGGGCCGCCGCGAGGGCGGCGACGGCCCCGAGCGCGGTGTCCACGAGCCCCCAGCAGGTCGGCCATGGATAGACCGGGGAAGGCCGGGCCGGTTCGAATTGATAGAACAGGGGGAGCGAGGAAAACGCGACGACAAGGACGAGAACGAGCCAGGCGCCCCCCTCCCGCTCCCGGGCCCTCCACCCCGCCGTCCAGAGGGCGAGGGCGAAAAGGACCACGGGGAAAAAGACCGTGCGGAAATAAAATCCCCGGTATTCACCTGAAAATCCGAATGGATATGTAACGAGGACCGTCCCCGGCGGCCGGATGGCCGGTTCCAGGTCGAGGGGGTTGAAGGGTTTCCCCTCCCCGGCGGCATCCCAGAATGCTTTCGCCTTCGAGGCGTAGCTCAGAATGTCGAAGAAAGGTTCCTGCCGGGTTTCCTGGACGCGGAGAAACACGAGCGTCCCGAGAAGGACGAGGAACGCCGCAAGGACGGCGAAAGGCAGCATGTCCCTGCCCGGTGTTCCTCCATGCCCCGGGGCGGTCATTCCGTCACCGGCCTTTCGATTGCATCCACTCCCACGTCCTGGCGATCCCCTCCCGCAGGGACACCGTCGGGACCCAACCCGCCTCGGTCCGGATTTTCCGGATGTCCAGGCAGTTGACGGGGGTGTCGAGCTTTCTCGCCGGCGTGAACCGGACCTCGGGCCGCCGGCCCGTCACGGCGCCGATGGTCTCCAGGATCTCGAGGAGGGTCGTGGCGGTGCCGCTTCCCACGTTGTAGACCGGGGAAGGGAGGTCCTTCTCGACGGCAAGGAGCAGGGCCCGGGTCAGGTCGCTCACGTGAAAGTAATCACGGGCCACGGTCCCGTCCCCCCAGATGGTGATCTCCTCGTTTTGCAACGTCCTTCCGAGAAAGACCGCCACGGCGCCCTGGACGCCGCTCGTCCGCTGCCGTTCCCCGTAAGGATTTCCCAGCCGGAGGACGGTGTGCCGGAGGCCGTGGAGATGGTGGAACAGGGTGAGGTACTTTTCGACGGCGAGTTTGGTGATCCCATAGGAGCAGATAGGGTTCGTCCCGTGGGATTCGGGAATGGGAAGGGTCTCGGGAATCCCGTAGACCGTCCCGCCGGAGGAGGCGAAGACCACCTTCCGGACCCCCTGGCGAACGGCCTCCTCCAGGAGGTGGATGGAGCCGATGACGTTCGTCTCCACGTCGTACCCGGGATTCTCGTTCGACGGCCCCGGGAGGGTCGTGGAGACGAGATGAACGACCGTCTCCATCCCTTCGAGGGCCTCGGCCACGGCGCGCCGGTTCTCGAAATCCCCCCCCAGGACCTCGATGGAGGCAAGGGAACGGTGCAGGTTCTCCGCGCTGATGTTGGGAAGGTCGAAGACCCGGACCCGGTGGCCCCTTCCGGCAAGGGCGTCCACCAGGTGAGACCCGATGAATCCCGCTCCGCCCAGGACAAGACAGTTCATTGGCTCCTCTCTCCGAAACCGTCGTCCGGCCCTTCAGGGCCGGCGCTTTCGCCGCCGGGGCTGAAGCCCCGGACTACATTTACCGGTGCACCGGATCCCCGGCCGCCAGGGCGCGGTAGATCCCCTCGATCTCGCCGGCATAGGATTCCATCGTTCTCGGCGCGGGGGCGTTCCGGGAAAGCCTTCCGGCGAGATCCCCGTCCCGGCACAGCCGTTCCAGAATCCGGGCCAGTTCGCCGTCGTTCCCCCGTTCGAAGAGGAACCCGTCTTCGCCTTCCCTGATGAGTTCGCTCGTCCCGCCGACCCGGGAGGCGATGACGGGAACCCCCGCCCGTTGCGCCTCGAGAATCACAAGAGGGGAATTCTCGTGCCACAGGGACGGGACGACGAGGACGTCCATGCCGCCCAGCACCTCCCCCGTTCTCTCCCCGGGAAAGGTGCCGCAGAAGCGGACCCGCCCGTCTCCCCCGGCGAGGGACCGGAGACGTTCCCCGTAGGAGGGGAACCATCCGGCATCGCCGTAAAGGAGCACCTCGACGGAAAGATCCGCCGGAAGCCTGCGCAGCGCCTCGAGCAGAACGTGGGCGCCCTTGTGCTCGTAAAGGGTTCCGATGAACCCGGCACGGAACGTTTTTCTCCTCCCTCGCTCCGCCGCCGGGGGGGAAGTTCCGTCGCCGCCGGGGATCCCGAAGGGAACCCGGCGGATCCGCTTCCGCTCCACCCCGAAACGGGCCAGGGTCTCCCCCATGAAGCCCGTGGCGACGAGGATCGCGTCGATGCGGTTCATCCGTTCCCGGAGGACGCCCGGCCTCGCCGCAAGCGCCTTCGCCATGGCGGGGACGCTCCGATCGGGCCAGGGGATCATCCCGGAGATCCGGGCAAGCCTTCCCAGCACCCCTGGCGGAAGGGCCCGAAAAAACCTTCCGGCGGCGGCTCCCCCGTAAATCCCCGCCAGGTGGGCGATGCAGTTCGCCCCGTCCCCGTCGGGTCCTTCGCACAGGGAAAGGTCGGGAAGAAGCAGCTGGTTTGTCGGGCACAGGGGCCAGAAATCGGTAACCGTGTACACCATGGGGATTCCCAGTTCGAAACAGACGGCGACGGCGGAGGCGGAGACCCGCTGGAGATGGCAGAAATGAACGACGTCGGGCCGGAATCGCCGGAGTTCCCTCCGGAAGAGGCCGGCGAAGAAGAGGTTTTCATACTCGGCCTCCATGGGGTTTTCCGGGAGGAGGGACCAGGTGTTGGAATGGCGGAACCGGAAGACGGGAAGTCCGCCGTACTCGTAAGCGTCCTCGGCGTTTTCCCGGGAGACCCTTCCCTTCACGGGATACCCGGTGAACACGACGGCCTCATGCCCCCGGGCGCGCATCTCCCGCGCCGTGTGCAGGGTGAGAACCTCCGTCCCCGCGCCGTAGTCGGGAAAGAACTGGTGGGTGGTGTAGGCGATCCTCATGACCTCCCGCCGCGGAGAACCGATTCGTAGACGGCGACGACCTCCCGGGCATGGTCCTCCACGTCCTTCCGGTACGAGGCGTTCCGGGAGAGGATTTCGACCCACCGGGGGTCGTCGGTGAATTTCCGCAGAACGGCCGTGAGGTGATCGCGGTCGTTTTTCCGAAAGGTGAATCCGTTCTCTCCGTAACGGACGAATTCGTTCATGCCCTCCACGTCGGTCACCACGACGGGGGTCCTCGTCGCCAGGCCGTAGAGCAGGACGAGGGGGCTGTTCTCATACCACCGGGAAGGGATGACGAGGACGTCGAAACCGGCGAGCCGTTCCGTGAGGTCCTTCGGGGGGAAGGGATCGCGAAACGAGACGCCCTTCGCCCCGTCCGCCGCCTTCCGCAGCGCATCCATGTAGGGGCGGTCCTGATCCCCCGGCCCGTAGACGGTCAGGGTGGCGTTCTTCGTCCCGAGGCGGAGAAAGGCGTCGACCAGGAGGTCCACGCCCTTGTGGGCCGTGATCTGGCCGATGTAGCCGAACCGGACGGGTCCCCCGCCGTTCTTTCTCGGCCGGTCGAACCCCCGGACAAGTTCCTGGCTGATGCCGAAATGGATCTTTCTCAGCCGCTCGGGGTAGAAGCCGTTGTCGCCATAGGCCCGGTACAGGAATTCCGTGGGCGCGATCAGGGCCCGGTAGGTGCCGTAGAGGTGCCGGAGGGTGTTTCTCCGCGCCGTGACGTCGAGGACATGTCCCGCCAGGGCGCCCCGGCTGAGACCGGGCACCCGGATCAGGAAGGGGAGAAGACGGGAGACCCCCGCTACGAAACGGTCCCGGCGGATCCAGGGCTTCACCGCCCGCCTGAGGGGAAACGCGCCGGCCCTGCGGAGGTAGCAGGCAAGGCAGTTGGACGAGAACCGGTCCGGGCCGAGGCACAGCGAGCCGTCGTGGGCCTCGAGCTTGTTGTTGAAGCAGAATCCGAAGAAGTCCGTCAGCGTCGCCACGGCGGGAATCCGGGATTCCCCGACGGCTTCGAGGAGGCTTCCCGTGTGGTTGATCAGGTGGGTGACGTGGACCAGGTCCGGGCGGACCTCCCCGAGGACCTTCCGGAAAAGGGGTTTCAGCTCGGGCCGGTAATAGGTGTCCTTGAAACGGCGGTTGGGCATCCCGTTCAGGTCGATCACGTGGACGGGAAAGTCGTCGTAGACGTAGGAGGAAAGCAGCTCCCCCGGCCCCTCCTCGTCCCAGGGGACCGCCGTGAGAATGGACGCCTCGTGGCCCAGCCGGCGCAGCGAACGGGCGAGTTCGAGGGTGTAGGTCTCCGTCCCGTAGATATGGCCCGGGAAAAAGACGTGGACCGGGAGGAGGACCCGGAGGGATTTTCCTTTTTTACCCTTCTTTTTCATCCGTCCCCAGAAGCTCCCCGTAGAGGGCGCCGTACTTCTCCGCCATGGCTTCCACCGAAAAGAGTTCGTGGACCCTCTTCCGGTTCTCCTCTCCGATCCTGAGCCGTTTTTCCCGGTCGTCGAGAAGCCCGATGAGGATCTTCGCCAGTTCCTCCCGGTCCCGGCCCAGGCACTCGCCGGTGCCGAGAATCTCCTCGAGGGCTCCGACGCGGTACCCCGCCACGGGGATCCCCATGCTCATGGCGAAGGAGGAAACCTGGCCGAAACTCTCCTTCCAGACGGGGGCGACGAAAACGGAGAACTCCCGGTAGTACCCGGGAAGGCGGTCGTAGGAGACGTACCCGGTGAACCGGACCCGGTCCGCCAGCCCCGCCTCCGCCGCGGCCTTCCTCCAGGGTTCGAGGAACGTGCCCCCGCCGACGACGAGGACCCGCGTCGCCGGCCGTCGCCGCGCCACGTCGAGGAGGACCTCGACGGCGTCCTCCCGGAGCTTGTCCCCCTCGAGGCGGTACACCATGCCGATCACGTCGTCGGGAACGGGTGCGCCGTCCCTGCTGAAAAGGGTCAGATCGCTCCCCGGGTGGATCACCAGGGACCGCTCCCTTACCGGCGGCGTGAACTCCAGGGCGTAACGGCTCACGTAGACGTAGCGGTCGATGACGTCGTCCACCAGGGGTGCCACGGGGGTGTTCACGTTTTCGATGACCCGGACAGGAAGGCCCCTCAGTCCCTCGAGGACGAGGCGGTACCATCCCTCGTCGCACTCCCCCCAGTAGTGGAGATGGACCAGGGACACCTGACGGTCCCGGAGAAAGGCGGCCACGTCGCCGGGCTTCTCCAGACGGGAGAAGTCATGGACGGGGATGCCGCGGTACGCCGGCGGGTCGGGAGCGAAGAACGTGATCACCTCCTGGTCGTAACGGTGTCCCAGGCGCTCGAATAGATCGGCCACGAGCCGGCTCGAACCGCCCGTCATGAAATTGGCGATGGCGTGAACGACTTTTTTCCGGTTCGTCTCCACGGGATGGAGGATCCCGATCTCGCAGGCCCGGAACGGCTCCTCCGGCGGGGCCCCTTCCGCGGGCGGGGACGGCGGTGGGACCCGGTTCCGGGAAAAGCCGCCTTTCAGCCTCCGGTACCGGCTCAGCCACTTCCATCCCTTCGACGAATAGATTTCCCGCAGGGTCCGATCCTTCGTTTCCGCGAGGATCCGAAGGTTCTCCACCTCGGACTGGAGCCGCTCCCGTTCCGCCTGGCCCTCCCGCAGCCAGCGGTCCGCCTGCAGGAGCTGTCCCTCCTTGGCCTCCGCCAGTTCCTCGAGGGCCTGAATCCTTTCCTGCGCCTCGGCGGCCCGCTCCCGGGATTCCCGGAGATGGTCCTCCAGCTCCGTCTTCGCATCCCGGAGCCATCCGTCCGCGCGGATGAGGGCGAGGTTCTTCTCATCGAGGGCCCGGGAGAGATCCTCCGTCACGGCGGCGAAGCGTCCCAGTTCCTCCTTCGCCCTTTCGTTCTCCCTGGTCAGGGAGAGGTTCTTCCCCAGTCCGTGGAAGAAGGAGACCATCGCGGCGCCGTTCGACCGGCATTCCTCGAAGAACGCCGTCACGGCGGGATCGGGCTGTTTTCCCGGGGCGAGGACGCCCAGGCCGTTGCCGAAGGGGAACTCGAAGTGGGGCATCCCGGAACGGCGGATCTCCTCCCAGAGTTTCCAGACGCCGAATTCCCGCTCCCGGACGTTGGTGTCGTGGAGAAGGACGACGCCCCGGTCGCTCACCTTGGGGAGCCAGGCGTCGAAATCCCGTTTCACCGCCTCGTAGGTGTGACAGCCGTCGATGTGGAGCAGGTCCGCCGCCCCCTCCTCGAAATACGGCAGGGCTTCGTCGAAAAGGGATTTCACGAGCCGTGAGAACCGGCCGTAAAGGGGGTCGTGATAGGCTTTCAGTTCCTCGAGGACCTCGGACCCGTAGAACCCGGCCTGTTCGTCCCCTTCCCAGGAATCCACGGCATAGCAGGCCGTCCCGAGGCCCATCTCGTCCACCGCCTGGCAGAAGGCGCAGTAGGAATCCCCCTTGTGGGTCCCCAGTTCGACGATGACCCGGGGCCGCAGGATTTCCACCACGGCGAAGGCGAACGGGATGTGCAGGTGCCAGCAGTCCACGTCGGTGAGCCGCCGGGGACTCCGGAACACCCCGGAAAGGGAAAAGACATCGAACCGGCGGAATGCCTTCTTTTCCTGTGTCACGGGCTCCTGTCCCCCCCTCCTCTTCTTTCGTCGCCGCCCCCCGGAGAAAGGGTGCATTTCCGGATCAGGTGCCTCCGGACGGCCTGCAGGATCCTCCCCGCCGCGGAAAGGGCGGGCTTTCTGCCCGCCAGAACGGCATCCTGCCAGAGGTCGCTTCCGTCGGAATGGCCGGTCGCCCCCTGCTGCCCGTAAATCTCCAGGACCTCGAACGGGGCGTACCGCGCCAGAACCCGCATCCCGTCGGGGAAAAACCGCCAGCAGTCCACGGGGTAGCGGTGTTCCGGGCCGCCGGAGGGTGCGATGATACAGCAAAGCCCCCCCGGTTTCAAGATCCGCCAGATTTCAAGGACGACAAGCCAGAAAAATTCCACGTGCTCCAGGGCCTGGCCGGAAACGACGGCGTCGGCGCTGTCCGGAGGGATCTCCCGCCAGTGGTAGGGGTCCCGGAGCACCACGTCCACGTTCTTTCCCGGTGCCAGGTCGACCCCCCGGTAGCGCCATGGGGGCAGATCGAAGAGGGGCCGGTAGGATCCGCCGCTGACCTCGCAGCTCCCGAGATCGTAGATGAGGAGGGGCGAGGCTTTCCTGTCCCCGAGGTGACGGTCCCGGAAAGCGGTCATCTTCTCATAGGAGCTACGATGCATGGCCGCCCTCCACTTTCCCCAGGGAAATTTCCGTTTTCGTCACCGAAAGGATGGCCCCGGGCATCCGCACGGGAACGCTCCGGATGACCAGGGCGTCATGGACGTAGTGGCACTGGACGTGGTCCGTGAGGCTCCCGTCCGCCACGGCGGCGGTGAGGGAATACTCCTCCTCCCGGAGGTTGGGCCATGAGTCGAGATGAAAGGTGAGGACATACCCGCCCCCTTTCGACAGGGGGGGAAGCTCCTTTTTCAGCAGCGCCGTGTTGTCCGCCAGGAGTTCCCGGCCGAGACGGTCCCGGACGACGAACCCCGCCACGGGGCGGTCCACGTTTTCGAGGGCCCGGAAATAGAGGCTGATCTCGCAGGGGTCCCCGGAATAGACGACCCCGGCCGTTCCGTTTCGCGACCGGACCCGGACGGCCTCGATGACCGCCCGCCGGTCTCCGAACTGCCGGCAGGCGCTGTCGACGGGAAGGAAGCCCCGGAGAAGGTCTTCCGGACCTTCCTCCCCCGGGCCGGCCGCGTCCTGCGGCCGCGCACCCGCCGGTTCCTTTTCCCCCTCGTACATATATGCGAGGTAACGGTCCACCACCTCCCGGGGCGGGCCGTCGCCGCGGATTCTCCCGCCTTCCAGCCAGATGACGCGGCTGCACAGTTCCCGGACCACGGTGGGGTCGTGTGAAACGAAGATGACGGTCCCCTTCTCGCAGAACTCCCGGATCCGGGCGATGCATTTCTGCTGGAACCGGAGATCCCCCACGGCAAGGGCTTCGTCCACGAGGAGAATGTCCGGCGACACGTGAACCGCCACGGCAAAGGCGAGTCGGACGTACATCCCGCTCGAATAGGTTTTCACGGGCTGATCGATGAAGGGCCCGATGTCGGCGAACCGGAGGATGTCGTCGTAGCGTTTTTCGATTTCCTGCTGCGGGATGCCCATGATGGCGCCGTTCATGAAGACGTTCTCCCGGCCCGTGCAGTCCGGGTTGAAGCCCGCCCCGAGTTCGAGGAGCGCCGAGACCCGCCCCCGGATCCGAAGATTTCCCTCGGTCGGCCGCAGGACGCCGGAGATGAGCTGAAGGAGGGTCGATTTTCCCGAGCCGTTGGAACCGACGAGCCCCACCGTTTCCCCCTTTCGGATCCCGAAGGAGACGTCCCGGAGGGCCCAGAACTCCCGGTAAAAGACCTTCCTGCGCCGCCAGAAGGACTGTTTGAGGCGGTCCACCGGCGCCTGGTAGATGGGGTAGCACTTCCCCAGGCCCGTTCCCAGGATGACCGGATCGCGATTCAAGAATGAAAACCTCGTTCCCCGCCGCTCCGTCCCGGCCTTACAGGACGTCCGCAAAGGCGTTTTTCGATTTCATAAACCACAGGAACCCGAAAATCAAGACGGCCAGGGAAAAGACGGCCGCCGCAAAAAGCCAGCCCCAGTCGGGAAAGGCTCCCCACAGGGCCACCTTTCGGGCCTCCTCCACGAAAACGGCGATGGGATTCAGGCGGTAGAGGAAGTGAAACCGTTCCGGCACCGCTCGCAGCGGATAGAAAATGGGGGAAAGAAAGAGGAGCATGGTGGTGAAGATCGACGTCAGGGCGCCCGTGTCCCGGATGAAGACGCCGATGGCGGCAAGAAAATAGGCGATCCCCAGGGTGAAAAGCCCCAGGGGAAGCCACACCAGGGGGAGAAGGAGGATGGTCCACGGGACGGTCCCGAAAACGGCGATCATGGCGAGAACGAGCACGGCAAGGCTGAAAAAGGCCTGAACGAAGGAACCGAGAAGACGGACCAGGGGAAGGACCTCCAGGGGGAAAACCACCCGTTTCACCAGGTTCGGGTTCGAAAGGACCGCCGACGGCGCCGCGTTCACCGTCTCGGAGAAAATGGAAAAGGAGATGAGCCCCATGAACAGGGCGATGGCGAAGGCCGACCGGGATTCCTCGCCGGACATACCCCAGCGGATTTCGAAAACGACGGAAAAGACGAAGGTGTACACGCACAGCATGAGAAGGGGCTGGAGGAAGGACCAGCCGACGCCGAGCCAGGAGCCGCGGTAGCGGCCGGCGATTTCCCGCCGGGTCATGGGGCGGATGATCTCCCGGAATCCCCAGAGATGGAGGAACAGCCGGACCGGATTGAGGAACGGGACGACCGGGGTCCCCGCCGGCGTGATCGTCTGAATGGTTTCCTCGTGTTCCATCGCCCTTCGATGCGGATCGCCCGGCGGGTCGGAGGTTCTCACCGTCCGGATGCGTCCGCGACCTTCTCAGAGACGTCCCTTCCCCGGCGTCGTGCGCCCGGCGGCGGGTTGTCCCGCCGTCTTACGGCCCGACTCTTTTCAGGAATCCCCGGGGGTTGTAGGTGAGGAGGTACCGTTCACGGGATTCGTCGACGGCGAATCCCGGGTTTCCGGCAAGAAACTCCTCCGTGGCGGCCAGCGGGCCCTCCTCCTCGAATCCGAGGCCGTCCCCGTGATGAAACAGATCGACGATCCCGTCCTCCACGATGAAATAGCTTCCCGGCGTCACGAGGGGCGCGTAATTCACGAGATCCCGGAGGACCTGTTCCTTCCGGTGGTCCCCGTCCTGGATGACGAGGACCGTCTTCCCGCGGCACAGGGACCGCACCTCGTCGAGGACGGCCGGTTCCGAACTTCCTCCGGTCAGCGCGACGACCCGCTCATGGCGGCACTGGTAGAGGGACCTGTCGATATCGATGGAAACGACGATGCCCCTTCCCAGGATGTCCAGGAGATCGGCGAAGAACCTCGTGCTCCCGCCGTACCGGCTTCCGATTTCGACGATCACCTCCGGACGGACCTCGTGGACGATCTCCTGGTAAATCCAGGCGTCGAGCGGGTTCTTCCACGCGGGAAGCCCCATCCATTTCACTTCCGTGAAGACGATCTCCTCCTGGTGATGGAGGAGCCATTCCCGGAGCGTC
>Ga0209604_1001958_pt1 | contig 15606 bp, 10 predicted proteins | sample AD_UKC097_MetaG_FD_184405 | JGI IMG/M metagenome (GOLD analysis project Ga0209604, IMG submission 184405) | Active sludge microbial communities of municipal wastewater-treating anaerobic digesters from USA - AD_UKC097_MetaG (SPAdes) (version 2) | ecosystem: Engineered > Bioreactor > Anaerobic >... | reverse complement strand
CGCCGGGAATCCGGACGGCCGGCGCGAACGAGGGGCGATCGACGAATACCGGTCCCTCCCTGGGGCGAAGGACGAACGTCCGTACGCGCTCGTGGAACGGGACGAAGACGAGGATCGGCTCCTCGACGGAGCCTGCGGCGAGGAAGGAGCGCGGCACCTTCCGTCCCTCCCAGAAGGAGCGCGTCCGGGCGACCGCCTCGTCGCCGCCGAGCGCGGGCCGGACCGACTCGCGGACCGGGAAACCCTCGGCGAGCACCGCAAGGGGCGAGTCGCACGACGGACAGCCCAGGAGCGCGGAAGAGGCCACGCCCGGAAGCCGGCCGCCGCACCGCGGGCAGGAAAGGGCGGTAGGCCGCGCGTTCGTCACCGCGACTCCGTGAGGCGGATCAACGCGAACGCGACCGCCAGGAAGACCCCGGCGGCGCCGGCGAGGACGGCCGCGCCCACCCACCCGGGCGCGGCGGTCCCGCCGAACAGGGTCCGGACGCCGTAGACGCCCGCAGCGAAGAGGGCGAGGAGGAGGAGCGCGTAGGTCACGTCGAGCCGCCGCTCGGACGTCGGCGGCAGGTCGAAATCGAGAGCCTGGCCCGTCGCCGCGTCGAACCAGACCGTGTAGTCGTGACCCCAGAGCCGGAAGCGGACCTCCCGGAACGGCACGTGGAGGAGCCTCGCCGCGCGGCGGGTCGCCTCGTCGTCGACGATCGCCGCCGGCGGGACGGAGGCCGGGACGATCTCGGCCGGTCCCGCCTCTCCCTCCCGAAAGGCGACCCGATCGCCGGCCGGCGCGCGAAACGCGCCGAGGTTGCTCGCGAGGAGCGGCGCCGCGGGGACGAGCGCATCGCCTGGGAGGAGCCAGAACGGGAACCAGAGGAGGCGCGTGGCGACCTCCTTCGGATCGGCCAGGACCTCCCGGTCCCTCAGCCAGCGCGCGAGCCGTCCGAGGACCGCAGCCTCGTCGAGGACGGGAACGAGCCGCTGGTGGGCGATCTCCGCCTCGTCCCCGAGGTGGAGGAGCGAGCCGCAGGCCGGGCAGGTGGCGAACACACCCTCCTCGTCCGCGTCGAAGCGAATGCCGCACCGCGGGCACACGTGTTCTTCCGCCGTCATGTGGGCGGGATGTTAAGTCCAGGAATGGGGAATCGGCGAAGCTCGCCGGAAACCGGAGCGGACGGCCTCGGAGACGCGCTACGCGAGCTCGGCGCCCCTCTCGGCGAGGAGCGCCCGAAGGAGCGAGCGGTGGCAGCGCGCCTCGTCGGCGCAGTAGCAGCCGACCGCGAGGCTCGTCCGGTGCGAGAGGGCGGCGAGGAGGTCCAGGAGACGTGCGGCGTGCGGCGTGCTCATCTCCGCGCGGTACTTCCGCTCGAACGCCTTCCAGGCCCTCTCGTCGGCGGCCGCCTGCGCGGCCTTCACGAGCTCCTCGCTGGGGGCGAGGTCGGGGAGCCAGACGTCGTAGAAGTCGCGCGAGGCGAACTCCGCCTTCGGGACGCCGCGCGGCGGGCGACGCACCGTCCCGAGCCGAAGGCCTTCTCCTCTGCCTCGCGGGGCGCCGAGGCGGACGACGTGAATCGCCATGTCCTCCTCCTTCAGCGCTCGAAGGACTCCGTCCTCGCGGCCGCCGAGAGCGGGACGAGGTAGCGGGCCGGGTCCGCCGCGATCTTCCGGTGCGCGTCCGCGAGCGTCGTCTCGCCCGCGTAGCTGACGGCCGAGCGGAGGTGGCCGGCGATCCGCGCGAGGACGTCGACGACGCTCCCGACGTACGGCACGCGGACCGACTGCCCTTCGGCGGGGGTCGCGAGGGCGTCGGCGACGCCCGCGTCCGTCGAGCCGTCGACGACGGCCTCGGGGGACGTCATGCCGCGGTAGAGCTTCGCCTTCTGCCGCGTCGCCGGGTCGTCGACGACGATGCCGGGGGACTCGTCGGTCCCGGAGAGGAGCGAGCCGAGCATGACGGTCGAGGCGCCGCAGGCGAGGGCGAGGAAGACGTCCTTGTCGTTCCGGATTCCGCCGTCCGCGATGATCGGCACCTTCCCTTCCGTGGCCAGGTACGCCTCTCGGATCGCCTGGAGCTGCGGGACGCCGGCGCCCGTCTCGAGGCGCGTCCGGCAGCCGCGCCCCGGCCCGACGCCGACCTTCACGGCCGCAGCGCCGAGGTCGACGAGGAAGCGCGCCCCTTCCGCGGTCGCCACGTTGCCGACGACGAGCGGGATCCGGGGGAACCGGCTCCGGAAGGCGGGGACGGCCTTCGCGAGGATCTCGGAGTGGGCGTGGGCGACGTCCATCAGGACGACGTCCACCTCCGCCTCGGCGAGGGCCGCGGCGCGCTCGAGGTAGTCGCCCGCCGCGCCGATCGCGGCCCCGACGCGGAGCCGCCCCCGCTCGTCCTTCACGGACCAGGGCTTCTTCTTGAAGAGGTGGAGGTCTCGCATCGTGACGAGGCCACGGATCCGTCCGGCGTCGTCGACGAGCGGGAGCTTCTCGACGCGGCGCTCCCACATCGCCTTCTCGGCCTCCTCCATGGTGACGGTCGGCGGGCGCGTCAGGAGCCGCGCCAGCGGGGTCATCAGCTCCTCGACCCGCCTCTCGCTCCCGTCCGGGGCGTGCGGAAGGTCGCGGTGGGAGAGGATCCCGGCGAGGAGGCCCGAGCCGGCGGTCTCCTCGATCAGGATGCCGCTCGAGCGGTGCTTCTCGATGAGCCGGCGGACCTCGGCGATCGTCGCGGTCCGAGGGAGGACGAGCGGCTTCTCGATCACGTAGGAGTGGCGCGTCTTCACGTAGCGGACGCGCGCCGCCTGCGCCTCGATCGGGGAGCTTCGGTGGAGGAAGCCGAAGGCGCCCTCGAGGGCCAGCGCCCGGGCCATCTCCTCGCCGACGACCGTGTCCATGTTCGCCCCGACGATCGGGAGGCCGAGGTCGAGTCCGGGGACGAGCGGCATCGAGAGGTCCACGGCGCGGCGGGAGGCGACGGGGCTCCGCTGCGGGCGAAAGAGGAAGTCGTCGAACGTGCGGCCGAAGAAGAGGGGCTCCATCTCGTGCATCGTCCCCATTCTTCCACCTCCGTCGGGGTGTGGATACGTCGTCCTCGCCTGGCGGCGGACGGGCAGACCGCTAGAATGGACCGTCGCGGCAGCCGGGAGACCTTCCTCGGCGCCGGGACGGACGAGGAGAGGGTTCTGGCAGCAGCTGAGACCCCGCGGGGACCGGTGTGGAGAGTGGGCCGGGGCACGGTCCCCGCGTGCGTCGCTCTCCTGGGCGCGCTCGTCCTCGCCCCGCGCGCGTCGGCCCTCGACGCGGGACGCCCCCTCTCGCAGGCCCAGGTCGACGTCTGGCGGACGGAGAACGGCCTCCCCCAGGACACCGTCACGTCGATCCTCCGGACGCGCGAAGGGCACCTCTGGTTCGGCACGTACGACGGGCTCGTCCGTTTCGACGGCGCCCGGTTCACGGTTTTCGACGGGAAGACGACGCCGCTCCTCGCGACGGGCTCAGCCTTCGCGCTGATGGAGGACCGCCACGGCGCGATCTGGGTCGGGCGGAGCGAGAACGTCCTGAAGTACGAGAACGGCGCCTTCACGCAGGTCCTCGGCGCCGACGAGCTGGGGCAGGGGACGGTCTGGGCGCTCGCCGAGGGCGCGGACGGCACCGTCTGGGCCGGCGCGGGTCGCGGGCTCGTTCGCTTCACGGCCGGCAAGGCGACGCTCCTGACGAAGGAGAACGGCCTGCCTCCGGCGCGGCTTCGGACGGTCTGCATCGACCGGGAAGGGGCGGTCTGGATCGGCACCAGCGGCGCCGGCCTCGCGCGGCTGCGGGACGGCCGCGTGACGCGCTGGACGATGACGGACGGCTTCCCGAGCGACCACGTCGTGACGGTCATTGCCGACCCGTCGGGCGGGGTCTGGGTCGCGACGGCCGGCGCCGGCCTCGTCCGGATCGTCGGCGACAGCCGGCGCGTCTGGACCCCCTCCGACGGCCTGCCGACCGACCAGCTCACGGCGCTCGCGCTCGACGCGGCAGGATCGCTCTGGATCGGGACCTGGGGGAGCGGCGTCTGCCGGTTTCGCGACGGGGCGTTCTCCGTCCTCGCCGCGCCGCCGCTCTCGAACGACAAGATCTGGTCGATCCTCCCGGACGAGGAGGGATTCGTCTGGGTCGGGACCTGGGTCGGCGGGCTGAACCGGCTCCGCGACCGGAGCTTCCCGTCCTACGGCGAGCCCGAGGGGCTCTCGAACGACAACGTCCGGTCCGTCCTTCACGCGCGCGACGGGAGCGTCTGGATCGCCACCGCCGGTGGAGGGCTCAACCGGTTCCGCGAGGGGCGCTTCGAGGTCTTCCGGAAGGCGGACGGCCTGCCGAGCGACGAGGTGTCGGCGCTCCGGGAAGACCGCTCCGGAGCGCTCTGGGTCGGCACCTACACCTCGGGTCTCGCGCGGCTGCGGGGCGGACGGATCGAGGCGTTCGGGAAAGACGACGGCCTGCCCGGCGACGACGTCCGCGTCATCCTCGAGGACCGTGAGGGGACGCTCTGGGTCGCCACGACGACGGGCGTTGCCACGTCGCGCGATGGCCGCCGATTCGAGCGCGTCTCGACGCCGGAGTGGGTCTCGCTCAACGCGGTCGTCAGCATGCTCGAGGACCGCGGGGGGGCGATTTGGTACGGCACGTCCGGCGACGGCCTCATCCGGCGGGACGCCTCGGGCTTCCGCGTCCTGACGACGCGAGACGGCCTCGTGAGCGACCGGATCGCGGCGCTGCACGAGGACGAGGACGGGGTCCTCTGGATCGGGAGCGCCTGGAGCGGCATCAACCGCCTGAAGGACGGCCGCCTCACCTCGATTCGTCCCGAAGCCGGGCTCGCGGAGGGCCGGGTGCAGACGCTCATCCCGGATCGCTTCGGCGCGCTCTGGCTGACCGGGAACAAGGGGTTCCAGCGGATCCTGAAAAGGGAGCTGAACGAGGTCGCGGACGGCCTGCGCGGCGCCGTGCGGCCGCTGTCGTTCGGCCTGGCCGACGGCCTCCGGAGCGCCTCGTTCGCGAGCGGGCAGCAGCCCGCCGGGTCGGTCGGTCCCGACGGGAAGATCTGGCTCCCGTCCTATCGCGGCGTCGTCGTCGTCGACCCCGCCCGGATCCCGCCGCCTCCGCCTCCTCCCGGAGCGCGGGTCGAAGAGGTCGTCGTCGACGGAGGCCTCCGCGTCGCGAGGCGGGAGCTGCAGATCGAGCCGGGGAGAAGGCTCCTCGAGGTCCGCTATGCGGCCACGACGCTGCGGCCCCCCGAGCTCGTCGGGTTCCGCTTCCGTCTCGACGGCTTCGACGACGACTGGCACGAGGTGGGGACGCGGCGGTCCGCCTACTACACCGCCCTGCCGCCCGGGCGGTATCGCTTCCGGGTCCAGAGCCGGGTCGGCGACGGCGCCTGGGGGCAGGAGGCGGAGCCTCTCTCGCTCGTCCTCGAGCCGGCGATCCACCAGACCGCGTGGTTCCGGGCCCTCGCCGTGCTCCTTCTCCTCTCGGCGGCCGCTCTCCTGGTCCGGCAGAGGACCGTCCGGCTGAAGCAGCGCCACGCCGAGCTCGAGAGGCTCGTCGGAGAGCGAACGGAGGCGCTGCGAGAGGCCAACGAGCGGCTCTCCGACCTCTCCTTCTCCGACGCGCTCACGGGCATCGCGAACCGCCGCCGGCTGGACGAGACGCTCGACGCGGAGTGGAAGCGGGCGATCCGCTTCGGGCACCCGCTCTCGCTCGTCCTCGCGGACATCGACTTCTTCAAGCGGTACAACGACGCGCTCGGGCACCCGGCCGGGGACCGCTGCCTCGTGGAGGTCGCGCGCGTCCTGCAGGCGAATGCCCGCCGGGCGGGCGACGTCGCGGCCCGCTTCGGCGGCGAGGAGTTCGCGCTGCTTCTCCCGGCGACGAGCGGAGCGGACGCCACGGTCGTGGCCGAGCGGACCCGGGCGGCCCTCGAGGAGCTCGCGATGCCGCACCCCGACGGAGCCACCCCGGTCGTGACCGCGAGCTTCGGCGTCGCGACCTTCGTGCCGGAGTCCGACGGAGACCCGGAGCGCCTCCTCGCGACGGCGGACGCCGCCCTGTATCGGGCCAAGAGGGACGGTCGGAACCGCGTCGTCAGCGCCACGCCGCGCGGCGGACGTTCTCCGGAGACGGGGCGGTCGGGCGAGCACCGGCTCCCGAAGACGACTGGCTGAGCGTCGTTTCGTCCCCGGGCGAGAGGATGGGAAACTCCGTCCTCCCGCCATGACGATCCCTGAGAAGCCGCCCGTCACCCCCCTCGCCGACCGCGTCCCGCCCCGCGGCACGACCGACGGCGACGAGATCCTCGGCCTCTTCCTCGACTGGGTCGCCGACACCGGGCTGACGCTCTATCCCGCCCAGGAGGAGGCGCTCCTCGAGATCATGGCGGGCAAGCACGTCATCCTCGGGACGCCGACCGGGTCGGGGAAGTCCCTCGTCGCCCTCGGGCTCCACTTCAAGGCGCTCTGCGAGCGGCGCGTCTCGTACTACACGAGCCCGATCAAGGCGCTCGCGAGCGAGAAGTTCTTCGCGCTCTGCGGCGAGCTGGGAGCGGAGAACGTCGGGATGCGGACGGGAGACGCGAGCATCAACGCCGAAGGCCTCGTCGTCTGCTGCACGGCGGAGGTCCTCTCGAACATGGCGCTCCGGATGGGCGAGGAGCTCGACGCGCCGTACGTCGTCATGGACGAGTTCCACTACTACGCCGACAGGGAACGGGGCGTCGCCTGGCAGGTGCCGCTCCTCGTCCTGCCGGGGACGCAGTTCCTCCTCATGTCGGCGACGCTCGGCGACACGTCGGCGATCGCCGAGCGGCTGACGCACGACACCGGGCGCGAGGTCGCGTTCGTGACGTCCGAGGAGCGCCCCGTCCCGCTCGACTTCGCGTACGCCGAGACGCCGCTCCACCAGACGATCGAGAAGCTCCTGGAAGAGGGGAAGAGCCCGGTCTACGTCGTCAACTTCACGCAGCGCGAGTGCGCCGAGCTGGCCCAGGCGCTGACGAGCGTGAGGATCGGCACGAAGGAAGAGCGCGAGGCGATCCGCGAGGTCGTCGCCGGCCGGCGGCTCGTCACCCCCTACGGCAAGGAGTTCCGGCGCTTCCTCTCCTTCGGCGTCGGCGTCCACCACGCCGGGCTCCTGCCGCGCTACCGCCTCCTCGTCGAGCAGCTCGCCCAGAGAGGGCTCCTCCACGTCATCTGCGGGACCGACACGCTCGGCGTCGGCGTGAACATCCCGATCCGGACGGTCCTCTTCACGAAGCTCGCGAAGTTCGACGGGGCGAAGGTCGGCCTCCTCACCGTCCGCGAGTTCAAGCAGATCGCCGGGCGCGCCGGCCGGCGCGGCTTCGACACGCAGGGGAGCGTCGTCGCGCAGGCGCCCGAGCACATCGTCGAGAAGAAGCAGGCGACGAAGAAGTCCGACGCCACGGGGAAGAAGGTCACGAAGACGTTCCGGGGACCCGCGAAAGGGGAGATCTCCTGGACCGAGGAGACGTTCCAGCGCCTCATCACCCGGCCGCCCGAGACGCTGAAGTCGCGCTTCCACCTCACGCACGGGATGGTCCTCGACCTGATCCAGCGCGACGCCGACACGAACCGCGACGCCCCGCCGCCCGATCGGAACTTCTCGGCGCTCCGCGACCTCGTCGCCCGCTGTCACGAGGAGGACGCGACGAAGGCGCGGCTGCTCAAGCACGCGGCGCTCCTCGTCCGCTCGCTCTACCGGGCGGGGATCGTCGGGATGTCGGTCGAGGAGACCGGCTTCCGGCGCGTCGTCGTCGCCGACGACCTCCAGTGGGACTTCTCCCTCCACCAGGCGCTCTCGATCTATGCCGTCACGGCCCTCGAGCGGCTCGACCCCGCCTCGCCCACGTACGCCCTCGACGTCGTCACCGTCGTCGAGTCGATCCTCGAGAACCCCGACATCGTCCTCCGGAAGCAGACCGACCGGGCGAAGGGGAAGCTCGTCGAGGAGCTGAAGGCCGAGGGGGTGCCGTACGAGGAGCGGATGGCGAAGCTGGAGGAGGTGACGTACCCGCAGCCCCTCGCCGACTTCCTCTTCGGCGCCTTCGAGGCGTTCCGGGAGGCGCACCCGTGGGCCGGGGGGACCGAGCCGAAGCCGAAGTCGATCGGGCGCGAGATGTTCGAGACGTTCGCGGGCTTCTCGGACTACGTGAAGAGCTACGGCCTCGAGCGGAGCGAGGGGGTCCTCCTCCGCTACCTCTCGCAGCTCTACCGGACGCTCGACCAGACCGTCCCCGAGCCGGCGAAGACGGACGAGCTCTGGGACGTCCTCGGCTTCTTCCGCGCGCTCGTCGGCGAGACGGACGCGAGCCTCCTCGAGGAGTGGGAGAGCCTGCGGCACCCCGAGGAGCTCCTCGAGGCGAGCGCCGAGCCGGAGAAGCCGAAGCAGGCCGCGTGGCTCCGCGAGCTGCTGTCCGACCCGCGCGTCTTCGCGGCGCGCGTCCGCTCCGAGATGCACCTCCTCGTCCGCGCCCTCTCGCGGCGGGACTGGGAGGACGCCGCCGAGCGGGTCTGGCAGCCGGCGGAGAATGCCGAAGGCGCGGCGGAGGCGGCCTGGACGCCCGAACGCTTCGAGGCGGCCCTCGCGCCGTTCTTCGAGGAGCACGGCGATCTCGTTTCCGGCCCGGAGTCGCGCCTCCACCAGTGGACGAACCTGCGACCGACCGGCACTCGGCAGTGGGCGGTCACGCAGACGCTCCTCGACCCGGAGGAGGAGAACGCCTGGGCCGTCATCGCCGACATCGACCTCAGGGACGAGACGGCCCCCGACGGCCCGATCCTCCGGGTGACGCGGATCGGGACGTAGCGCCGCGACCTCCTTCGGCGCAGACGATTGCCGCCGATATCATCGGGGCCGCATGACGCTCGCCTGCGACGTTTCCCTGGCCGCCCGGATCGAACGGGCCGAAGCCCGCCTCCTCGCCGACGCCGTCGCCCGGGTCGGTCTCCGCGTCGGCGAGCGGGGAGACGTCCTTTCGCGCCCCCTGGCCGGAGGGATCGCGGCGTTCGCGGAGCCCGGCTCGCCGCTGAACAAGGTCGCCGGCCTCGGGTTCGACGGCGCGCTCCCCGAGACGGAGCTCGAAGAGGTGGAGAAGGGCTTTGCGCGCCGGGAGTGCCCGGTTCGCGTGGAGCTCTCGAGCCTCGCGGACCCGGCGCTCGGCGCCCTCCTCACGCGGCGCGGCTACGTCCTCGAGGGGTTCGAGGACGTCCTCGGCCTCGAGCTCCCGGCGCGGGACCTCCCGCCGATTCCCGAGGACGTGCAGGTCCGTCCGTCCGGACCCGAAGAGCTCGAGCTCTGGCTCGACGTCACCGTCGCCGGCTTCCTCTCGCCGGACACGCAGGGGGTCCCCTCGAACGAGTCGTTCGAGGAGGAGGTCCTCCGGCGGGTCATCCGCGACTTCGCGCAGGCCGAGGGGATGACGCGGTATCTCGCGGAGCGGGGCGGCGTTCCCGCCGGCGGGGGGAGCGTGCGCGTCGCCGACGGCCTCGCCCAGCTCTGCGGCGCCGCCACGCTCCCCGCGCACCGGCGCCGTGGCATCCAGACGGCGCTCCTCGCGGAGCGGCTCGCGGCCGCGGGCCGCGCGGGCTGCGACCTCGCCGTCGTCACGACGCAGCCCGGCTCGAAGTCGCAGGAGAACGCCCGGCGGCGCGGCTTCGCGCTCCTCTACACCCGCGCGGTCCTCGTCCGCGGGGGCTGATCGGCTCCGGTGCCGGTCCCGGGCCCGCTACGCCGTTGCCCGGAGCGGTCTCCGCTTCGGACGTATTACTTTCGATTATCATGACAATCGAAAGTTATGTTTCGTAGAAACGTCCCCTTGCCCGCCGCCCCCCTCGAGTCGTTCTTCCTCTGGGGGCCCCGCCAGACGGGAAAGAGCACTCTCCTGAGGTCGCTCTATCCCGAAGCCGTCTGGCTCGACCTCCTGAAGACCGACGAGCAGATCCGGTACGCGTCGAGACCCGCGCTTCTCCGGGAGGAGCTCGAGGCCGTCCCGCCGGGCCTGCTCGTGGTCATCGACGAGGTGCAGAAGGCCCCCGGTCTCCTCGACGAGGTTCACTGGCTCGTCGAGAACCGGGGGCGGGTATTCGCCCTCTCGGGCTCGAGCGCGCGCAAGGTGCGCCGGTCGCACGCGAACCTCCTCGGCGGGAGGGCCGTCCGCTTCGAGATGTTCGGGCTGACGTCGGAGGAGGTCGGGCCGACCTTCGACCTCGTCCGGGCGCTGAACCACGGGTTCCTGCCGAGGCACTACCTCTCCGAGGCGCCGGGTAGGCTCCTCCGGTCGTACGTGACCGACTACCTCAAGGAGGAAGTCCTCGCCGAGGGCCTTTCGCGAAATCTCCCGGCCTTCACGACGTTCCTGGCGGCGGCGGCGCTCTCGGACGGCGAGCTCGTCAGCTTCGCGACGATCGCGCGCGAGTGCGGCGTCTCGGCCCCGGCCGTGAAGGGTTGGTTCGAGGTCCTCGTCGACACGCTCCTCGGTGACTTCCTCCCGGCCTTCACGAAGCGGCCGAAGCGACGGGTCATCGGCGCGCCGAAGTTCTACTTTGCCGACGTCGGAGTCGTGAACCACCTCGCGAAGCGAGGGCGGATGGAGCCGGGGTCCGCTCTCTTCGGGAAGGCCTTCGAGAGCTGGGTGCGGCACGAGCTCCGCGCGTACTCGAGCTACAGGGAGCGGTTCTTCGACCTGTCGTACTGGAGGCTCGCGAGCGGCATCGAGGTCGACTTCGTCGTCGACGACATGGTCGCCGCCTTCGAGGCGAAGGCGACGCCCCGCGTGAAGTCGGACGACCTGAACGGGCTTCGGCAGATCCGGATCGACCATCCGAAGCTGAAGGAGCGCTTCGTCGTCTCGCTCGAGCCGAAGGCCCGCGTCACCGAGGACGGGATCGTGGTCCTTCCCTGGCGCGTGTTCGTGGAGCGGCTCTGGGGCGACGAGCTGATCTGACCGGTCCCGCCCCACGACCGTCGCCCCCTCCCGTGTCGATTCAGAGGTCGAGCCTGCGCAGCCGGAGCGAGTTCACGATGACCGAGACCGAGCTGAGGCTCATGGCGGCGCCGGCGACCATCGGCGAGAGGAGGACGCCGAAGACGGGGTAGAGGAGGCCGGCGACGAGAGGGACGCCGAGGAGGTTGTAGCCGAACGCCCAGGCGAGGTTCTGGCGGATGTTCCGCATCGTGGCGCGGCCGAGGCGCCGCGCGCGGACGAGGCCCGCGAGGTCGCCGTGGAGGAGCGTGACGGCGGCGCTCTCGATCGCGACGTCGGTCCCGGTCCCCATCGCGATGCCGACGTCGGCCCGGGCGAGGGCCGGGGCGTCGTTCACGCCGTCTCCGGCCATCGCGACGACCCGCCCTTCCGCACGGAGCCGCTCGACGACGGCCCCCTTCTCCTCGGGGAGGACCTCGGCCTCGAAGCTTGTGATGCCGAGTGATCTCGCCACGGCGGCGGCCGAGCGGCGCGCATCGCCGGTCAGGAGGACGATCTCGATGCCGTCGGTGCGGAGGGCCGCGAGGGCGGCCGGGGCCGACGCCTTGACCGGGTCGGCGACGGCGACGAGGCCCGCGGGGCGGCCGTCGACGGCGACGGTGACGGCCGTCCGTCCTTCTTCCTGGTGGGCCGTCGCGAGGGCGGCGAGCGCCGTCGTCTCGACCCCCGCCTCCGCCAGGAAGCGAAGGCTCCCGACGAGGACGTCGTGGCCCGAGACGCGGCCCGCGACGCCGCGGCCCGTGACGGACCGGAACTCCGAGACGAGGGGAAGCGGGCCGGCGCCCGCGGCGGCCACGATGGCCGCGCCGAGCGGGTGCTCGCTTGCGCGCTCGAGGGCGGCGGCGAGGCGGACGACCTCGTCCTTCGTGAACGGCTCGACGGCTTCGAGCGCCGCGACGCCGGGCCGCCCTTCGGTCAGCGTGCCGGTCTTGTCGACGACGAGGACGTCCACGGCGGCGAGCCGCTCGAGGGCGTCGGCGTTCTTCACGAGGACGCCGGAGAGCGCGCCGCGTCCGGTCGCGACCATGATCGAGAGGGGAGTCGCGAGGCCGAGGGCGCACGGGCAGGCGATGATGACGACGGCGATCGCCGAGGCGAGGGCGTGGACGAATCGGGGCTCGGGTCCGAGGGCCATCCAGAGCACGAAGGTCGCGAGGGCCGCGACCACGACCGCCGGGACGAACCAGGCCGAGACGCGGTCGGCGAGCTGCTGGATCGCGGCGCGGCTCCTCTGGGCCTCGGCGACGAGCTTCACGATCCGCGCGAGCGTCGTCCCCTCGCCCACCCGCTCGGCGACCATCACGAAGCCGCCGGCGCCGTTCACGGTCCCGCCGGTGACGGCGCTCCCCGGCGTCTTCTCGACCGGGATGGGCTCGCCCGTGATCATCGACTCGTCGACCCAGGAGTTCCCGTCCTGGATCGTCCCGTCCACCGGGACGCGCTCGCCGGGCCGCACGCGGAGGCGGTCTCCTTCGGCCACGTGCTCGACGGGGACGTCCACCTCGCGGCCTTCTCCTTCGATCCTCCGCGCCGTCTTCGGCGAGAGGTCGAGGAGGGCGCGGATGGCCGAGCTCGTCCGGCTCCGGGCTTTCAGCTCGAGGACCTGGCCGAGGAGGGCGAGCGCCGTGATGACGGCCGCCGCCTCGAAGTAGACGAGGGGCGCGCCGCCGTGGCCCCGGTAGACCTCGGGGACGAGGTCGGGGCGGAGAGCGGCGACGACGAGGGCCACGGCGCTGTAGAGCCACGCGGCCGCGACGCCGAGGCCGATGAGCGTGAACATGTTCGGGCTGCGGTTCACGACGGAGGTCCAGGCGCGCCGGAAGAACGGCGCCCCGGCCCAGGCGACGACCGGCGTCGCGAGGAGGGCCTGGGCGAGCGTGAGGAGTCCGGACGAGACGGCGTGCTGGAGCGGCTGGCCCGGGACCATGTCCGACATCGCGAGGACGAGGACCGGCAGGCCGAGCGCGGTCGCCACCTTCAGCCTCCGCGTCATGTCGGCGAGCTCGGGAGACTCGACCTCCGCGGTCGGCATCTCGGGCTCGAGCGCCATGCCGCAGACCGGGCAGTCGCCCGGGCCGTCGGAGACGACCTCGGGGTGCATTGGGCAGACCCAGCGGGAAGCTGGGGCTAGGGGCGAAGAGGCCGAAGGAGGCTTTGGCGTCGTCGGGGAGTGACAGCTGGAACGACGGTCCGGCGAAGCCGAACCGTCCGGGTGGGCGTGAGCGTGGGATTCCATGGCATCTCCTCTCTCTCGAACGGGAGACGCGGACCGGTGGGCTTCCTTACACCTCGGTCGTCGGCATCCCGGGGACGGACGACCCCGGGGGGAGCGGCCGCTCGGACCTTGTCAGAATGCGCGGGTGACCCGCCCCGACCCGGTCGTCGCCCTCGCGGAGGAGTACCCGCGCTTCCTCGCGTTCCTCGCGAAGCGGACGGGCGACCGCGCCGTGGCCGAGGAGATCCTCCAGGAGGCCTTCGCGAAGGCCGTGACGAAAGCGCACGGCCTCCGCGAGGACTCCTCCGCCGTCGCCTGGTTCTACCAGGTCCTCCGCAACGCCCTCGTCGACCACCACCGGCGGACCGCCTCGGAGGGCCGCGGGCTGGCGGCGTACGCGGCGGAGCAGGGCGGCGAGGCGCGGGACGAGGAGCTCGAGAGGGAGGTCTGCCGCTGCGTCGGGCGGATCGCCGCCGACCTCAAGCCCGAGTACGCCGAGGCGCTCCGCGTCGTCGAGGTCGACGGCCGGCCGCTGAAGGAGCTCGCGGAGCGCGCCGGGATCACTCCGAACAACGCGGCGGTCCGCGTCCACCGGGCCCGCGAGGCGCTCCGGAAGAGGCTCGTCGCGACCTGCTCGACCTGCGCGGCGAAGGGGTGCACCGACTGCACCTGCCGGCGCGACGAAGGGAACGAGGGACACGAGGGCCGCGGCTGACGAAGCCGCGGCCTTCCGCTATGCGGCCTGGCTCGCCGAGCCCCCCGTCATGAGCCGGCGGATCGTCTCCCGCTCCTCCTCCGTCGGGAGGCCCCAGCCGGGCTGGTAGCCGAACACCTCGCGCGCGGGCCTCGAGGAGAGGCCGTCCAGGATGTCGATCCTCTCGAGCGGGACGAGCGCCGGGTGGACCTCGCCGCAGGCGTGGGCGAGGGCGAGGAGGTACTTGCGGAGCGTCGCGAGATAGTTCGCAAGCCGTGCCGACTTCAGGGTCGGGTCGAGGCCCCCGACGAGCCACGGGTCCTGCGTCGCGACACCGGTCGGGCAGCGGCCCGTGTGGCACACCTGGGCCTGGATGCAGCCGATCGAGAGCATCGCCTCCCTCGCGACGTTCACCATGTCGCACCCGAGCGCGAGCGCGAGGAGCGCCTGCTCGGGGAAGCCGAGCCTTCCCGAGCCGATGAAGACGACCTTCTCGGCGACGCCGCGCTCGGCGAAGGCGCGGTAGACGCTCGCGAAGCCGAGCTTGAACGGCATCGCGACGTGGTCGGTGAAGACGAGCGGCGCCGCCCCGGTCCCTCCCTCGCCTCCGTCGATCGTCACGAAGTCGGGCGCGCGCCCGCTCGTCTCGATCTGCCGGGCAAGCTCCTCGAAGAAGCCAAGGTCGCCGACGGCGCTCTTGATCCCCACGGGGAGGCCGGTCGCGTCCGCGAGGCGCTCGACGAAGTCGAGGAGGGACGAGACGTCCGAGAAGGCCGAGTGGGCCGACGGGCTGATGCAGTCCTTCCCGACGGGCACGTGCCGGATCCGCGAGATCTCGGGCGTCACCTTCGCGGCCGGAAGGACGCCGCCGAGACCCGGTTTGGCCCCCTGCGAGAGCTTGATCTCCACGGCGCGCACCTTCGCGCTCGCGACGTTCTCGAGGAAGCGCTCCATCGAGAAGCGGCCGTTCTCGTCCCGGCAGCCGAAGTAGCCGGTGCCGATCTGCCAGACGATGTCCCCGCCCTTCCGGTGGAAGTCGGAGATGCCCCCTTCGCCGGTGTTCTGCATCGCCCCCGCGAGGGCCACGCCCCGGTTGATCGCCTCGACCGCGGCGTGGCTCAGGGAGCCGTAGCTCATCGCCGACGTGTTCACGAGGCTCGTCGGCCGGAACGCGTGGCGGCGTCCGCGCGCCCCGCCGAGGACCTTCGCGGCGGGCAGGGGGTGGCCGGGGTCGTACCCCTCCTCGCCCGGGACGGGCGAGTGGAGCGGGAACGTGGAGTGACGGACGACGACGTAGCCCGTCTCCTTCTCGAGGTCGTTGTCGGTCCCGAAGCCGAAGTAGCTGTTCTCCTTCTTCGCCGACGCGTAGATCCAGCGGCGCTGGTCGCGGCTGAAGGGGCGCTCTTCGTCGTTCCCGGTGACGATGTACTGCCGGAGAGGCCCGCCGAGCGCCTCGAACCAGTAGCGGAAGCGTCCGAGGACCGGGAAGTTCGAGACGATCGTGTGCGTCTTCTGGAGGCGGTCGTGGACCGCGACTGCGACGAGAACGAGCAGCACGGCGCCGAGAACGACGAGTCCCGTCATGGTTCCCCCCTCGCGCGCCACCGGCGCGCCCTTCTCCTCGGTTGTCTCGAGGCGGCGAGGCTAGCACCGCGAGGGGCTCGCGGAAGA
>Ga0209604_1001956_pt1 | contig 15609 bp, 13 predicted proteins | sample AD_UKC097_MetaG_FD_184405 | JGI IMG/M metagenome (GOLD analysis project Ga0209604, IMG submission 184405) | Active sludge microbial communities of municipal wastewater-treating anaerobic digesters from USA - AD_UKC097_MetaG (SPAdes) (version 2) | ecosystem: Engineered > Bioreactor > Anaerobic >... | reverse complement strand
TCGGGACGGGTTGGGACGCCGTAGGCGGGGGGGGTAGGCATGGAATGCAGACGGTCCCCCGGCTGGTATGCGCTCGGGTCATTCATGGCCCGCCCCCGGCTGTTTCGCTTCAATGTCTTTCAGCCTCGACATAAAAGCGGCTCCCCGGCTGTCTGGTTCTTCCCCTCCGGCGTCCAGTTCCGCAACAAAGGCGGATAGTTCCTCCCTGAAGGTTTCGGCCCCGATCCGGTGCAGTTGCTTCCGGTAGGCAAAGGCGGCCTGTACGGGGTCAGACTCTTGGCAGAAGTTCGACGCCCAAACGGGCAATTCATCCGGGGCAAGGTTTTCGATTGTCTCCTGCCTCAATTCGGGACTGTCTTGGATTCCTAGAGACATACATACCGATTCCCGAACCGAAACCGATTCCCCCGGTTCCCTCGGTTTCGTTTTCGGTGTGTGTGTGCCTGTCTGATTGCCTGCCTGTATGCCTGTATGCCTGTCTGTATGGCTTGAAGCAGTGCTTGAAGCAGTGCTTTCCCGCTTGCTCTGTGTGCGCTTTCCGCCAGTGCTTCCCGCCCGTCGTTTGGCATCAAAGTAGGCTTGTGCCTCGTCCATCATCGCATCCGCCTCGGGCATGATTCCCCGTTGCCCGGTGTTCAAGGCAATCAGCAGGCGGCGGAAGTAGTCGCCCGCCTCTGGTGGGGCCATGTCTATAATTCGGGCGAGATGATAGCCCGCATCGAATCGGACATACGGAAGGCGAATTGGGGACGGTTGGCGGTTCTTACTGGTTCGCGGGCTTGTCATGGTATGCCTCCGGGGAGTGTTCGCGCATGGCGGATTTTACGTCGCGGAAAATGAAGCCGAAAACGCGCCGAACGTCGCTTTCCAGTTTCGGCGTTGCTTGGTTGCTTGCCCGTAGATGATCCAGAAACCGCGCCGTCTGGCGCTTGCAGATTGAATCCAGCTTGGCATCTACGGGGGCGGCGCTCGGGGCGGTGGCGGTGGCGCTCATGCCCCGGACCCACGCAAGAGGGTTTCGACTTCCGACAATCGGAAGCCAACCGCACGGGATGAACCGGGCAGCTTGACCTTGTGCAGCATCCCACGCGCGGCCCACTGATCCACGGCCCGGACGCTCTTTCCGAATCTTTCGGCCACGGTGCGCCGGTCAATGATTCTCTCGGGGGCGGTGGGGGCGGATTCTGCCAGCAGCGCCGCACGTTCGGCGGGGGGCAGGGCGGCAATCGCCAGCCTTGCCATTTGAAGGGTGGGGCTGTTCATCGGGCGGCCCTTGCGTTCAACTCGGGAAACAGGCTATCCGCCCGGACGCCAAGCGCCCGCCCGATTGCCTCGGCTTCATCGCGGGACGGGTTGCCCCGGCCACGTTCCAGCGCATACAAGCGGCCTTCCGTGCTTCCGGTCGCCAGCGCCAGTTTCAAGGCGGTCATGCCGTGGGCAAGTCGCCGGGCTTTCAACTCTGTTCGGGGTGTCTGCATTTTCTTTTTCCTTTCGTTGCAATCGCTGTTGCATTCACCATGCCAATAGCGTAGCATCATGGCACAGGTGAAAGCAGGACTCACAGCACAAGAGGCAGCAGAACGGGCAGGGGTATCCATCCGGCAATTTCGGCGCATGGTCGCCGGGGGAGTCATTCGGCCCGTTGGTGGATCGCGCCCCGGTGTCGCCAGTTCGTTTGACCGTCAGCAGGTTGAGCAGGTCGCCGCAGGGCGGGACTATGCCGCAACGCTCGGGCGGGTTGCTTGGAATGTCCAGACGGGCAGAATCCGCTCCGGGTTTTCTACATGGTTTCGGCATGACGCCCGCAATGATTTTCGCGGTGCGCTCCGGGTGCTGGATGATACCTGCCCGGACAAGCCCCCGGCGTCATTCGTACAGATTGCGCGTGATTTCGCGAAAGGGTTTGCCCCCGGTGCGCTCCGGTACTGTATCGGCGTCTTGTTTCTCCACGCATACGGCCCCGCCATGAAGCAGGTTCGGCCCATGCCCCCGGACGCTCGGCGGTTTTTTCGCAGGATTTCGGAAGCCATACTTGGCGAATCTCTCGACGGGCAGGAATCAGGAATTGCAAAGGCCACGCGCGAACGGCAAAGCGCCCTTGCGGTTTTTTTCGACAATGCCCACAGGGGAGACTTTGAAGGCATGATTGACGTTGTGCGGCGGTATGCCCCGGACTTGCTAGAGGTGGAAGGGGAGGATTTTTCCATCTATGGGGCGGCGGATTTCATGCGGTGGCAGCGCCGAACCCTTGGCACAGGTCGCCGGACGGTCAAGCCCCCGAAACGTGCAGCGGTCGCCCGGCTCATGCCGTCGCCAGACGATCCCCGGCGCTCTATCAGTCGCCCCGTGATTGCCCGGATTGCTTGCCTCTTTGAAAGAACGTTGCGGCAGTCGCCCCAAAAACGACGCGATTTCGCCCGGCTTGTCAGCCCATCGGCGCAATAAAAAAGCCGGGGTCAGTTCGGCCCCGGCTCCCCGGCTCTGGCGGCTTCCGGTTCTATCCCTTGGCGCTTGCGGCTTCCAAGATTGCGGCCCGGACGGTTTGCCAGTTGTCCCCGGTCATGCCCCGCGCCAGCTTTTCGATTTTCGCCAGCGCATCGGCGGGGGAGGGTGCGGCCTTCAACTTGTCCGGGGCATCGCCAGACACGGAAGGCAGGGCGGCAATCGCCCCTTGCGCGGCTTCAATGCCAAGGTGGGTATAGTGGCGGGTCATGGCCGGGCTGGTGTGGCCCACGATGGATTGCACGGCGGCAAGGGGTACGCCAGCCCCGGCGCACAGGCTCACAAAGGAATGCCGGAGGGAGTGAAAGCCAACCTCCACGCCCCGGCGCAACCTCTGTTTCCGCTCGGGGGCAGCGGTGACAATCCCGCAATCCGTAAAATGCTTTTGGATTCGGGCGGTGACTGTGGAATTGCGTTTGAGATAGGCGGCGGCATATTCGGGCAAGACATATTCCCCGGCCCGGTCGCCCTCTGCCTGTTTCAGCAGCGCCCGCAATTCGGCATGGATGGGGATTTGTACGGCCTTCCCTGTCTTGCGCGTGTCTTTCAGAATCACGCCCCGCGTCAAATCGGTTTCGCCCCATCTCAGGGTGCAGCAGTCGCCCAAACGCATCCCGGTAAATAGGCCCAGCGCCAAGAGGGTTGCCAGTTCGCCCGTCGCCGCGTTGCAAACGGTTTTCAGTTCGGCAAGGGTCAACTCCCTACGCCCTACCGGGTCCAGTTTCTTGCGCCGGATGTCGCCCCACGGATTCACGGGAAGGCGGGCGGGTTTCGCCAAAACGCGCCAAACCAGTTGAAGCAGGTTCAAATACTTGTTGATCGTGTTCGGGGTGCGCTTTGCCCGTTCAAGGTGCGAAACAAAATCCCCGGCCTCTTTGTCGCCCACTTCCCGCATGAGAGAGAGGGGCGGCTTGCGCTTGCTGGCCCAATCTTCGAAGGCGGCAAACTGCAATTCATACTGGTGCAGGGTGGCGGCTCCGGTGTCCGGGCGGTTTTTGGCGTTGCGGTACTCAATCCAAGCGTCGGCAATTCTCAATCCGGTGTCGGCGGCATCTTCAAGGGCGGCGGCTTGCGCCTGTGCCGCGTCAAGCTGTCCAACAAGGTGCGCCAGACGGTCAGCGCTATCCCGTGCCGCGAACGGTTCAAACAGTTCATTTGCCTTTGCCTGTGCTTTCCGCTTGTTCGTTTCCCCGGTCGCCAGCCAAAGGCGCTTCCGTTTTCCGGTCAAGGGGTCCCGCTCTGATACCACCAGATAGAAACTCCCTCCCTTCTGAACCAGTGATCCCGTGCGCTTGCGCCCCGCCTTTTTCGATTCTGAACCGTTGCCCGTTTTCATGCTGCCCGTTTCCTTTCGTTGCGCTTGGCTTCTACTCCAACCCTTCAAAGTGGTATAATATGGTAAGGCAAAGGTAGAAGGCAAGCTGAAATTGCAACTAATCGCAATAAACCGGCAGACTGTAAATCTGCCCTCTATGAGTTCGATGGTTCGAATCCATCCCCCACCACCATTTTGAAGTTTTCCCCCGTTCCGCGATGATTTTCCACGGCCCCGGCCACTCGACGCGCAGGACGGGGAACCCGCACCGGATGCGACCACGCAGGGGGCTTGGGCGATGCCCGGATGACGGGGGAGACGCGGGGAACGACGAACTCCTGATCCAGCGACCGGCCAAACGCGCCGGGATTTCCGCAGGATTTGGACGGATTTCTGGAGCCGCCTCCGGCGGGGTGGTGGCGGCGCGTGTGGCAAGGCCGCCGCGCCGACCGGCGTGGCCCGACTTCCTTTCCGGCACTTCCGGCACGGCGCGCGACCGGCTTTCGTCCTCCTCCGTGGCGTTGAACAGTTTTAAGTTCGAACCGATCAAGCGGTGGAAATCGAGCATCGCTTCGACATCGCCCGCCTGAACCGCGTTTTCCGCCGATTTTGCTTGGGAAATGACGCGTTCCAAAAGTTCGAACCGGCTGCCGTTGCGCTGCTCCAGCTTGGCGACGGCCTCGGCCAGCCGGTTCTTGTCCAGGAGCATCTTCTCTTTCCTGGTCGTGTACTCGCCCCGGCTGACATCGCCCTCAAGGAACGCGTCGAGCAGCCGGTCCAGGCGGGCCTGCAATTCAGCCAGCTTCGCCTTTTGGCCGGCAAGGATCGCGTCTGCGTTCTGCGCCTCGCCCTGCTTAAGCTCATCAACCCGGCCTTGCCACTTGTCCAGCCAGTCGCCAAGCCCGGCCTTGCCGGTTTCGGTGGCAAGCTGGCCGGTCAGGATTTCTTCGCGGGTGTATTGCAGGGAGCATGGGCCTAACCGCTTGGTACAGCGGTAGTAGTTGTGGCCCTTCTGCCGTTCAGCGGTGATCGAAGCCCCGCACTGGCCGCAGAGGAAATATCCCCGGAGCGGAAAGGCAGGTTTCTGCTTCTTCCGGTACGGCCCGCGGGAACGCCGGGAAAGAACGTCATGAACCCGGTCGAACAGATCGCGCGAAATGAGCGGCGGGTGTACCCCGTCGTAGAGTTCGCCCTTGAACCGGAATTGGCCGATGTAGAAGGGGTTGGCGAGAAGCACCGGGAACCAGCTCAAGGCAATAGGGTTTCCGTAACACGTTCGCATGCCCCATTCCGTGACAAGATCCCGCAACTGGCGCATGGTGTATTTGCCCGTTGCATAGGCCTCAAACATGCGGCGGACAAGCGGGGCCGTGGCCTCGTCAATGACGATGGTCCGCAACTTCGGTTCATTCAGATAACCCACCGGGGCCTTGTCGGGGTATTCGCCCCGGCGCAACTTCTGCCGGATGCCGCGTTGAATGTTCTCGGTCAGGTTGTCCACGTAGTATTTCGACTGGCCGAAGGCGATATTCAGCATGAACTTGCCCTGGGGCGTGTTCTCAAACCAGAACGTCGGGAACTTCAGCGCCTGGAGCTTTCCGGTGTCCACGGCGTAGATGATCCGGCCGCCATCAACCGAGTTGCGGGCCAGCCGGTCGGGATGCCAGGCCAGAATCCCCTCCGCCTTGCCGCGTTCAAGGTCCGCCATCATCGCGTTGAAAACCGGCCGGCCGGGCGTCTTGGCTGTCATGGATTCGACGAACTCGCGGAGGATGTTCAAGCCCTCCTTTTTGGCGAACTCCCGCAACTCGGTCAGTTGCGCCTCGATAGACAGCATTTGCCGGTCGTCCTCGTCGGTGGACTTGCGGGCATAAAGGAAAACGTTCATGGCTTCGCCTCCTTCGCTTTGGCCTCCAACTCGCGCAATTGCTGGATCACGCGGCGGAAGCTCTTGCCCTCCGGCGCGGTGATGGGCTTCAAAAGCAAATGCTGCCCATCGGTGACAATGATCATTTTCGACCCGGCGGAAAGGTGGAGCAGTTCACGGAACCGGCTGGGGATCGTAAATTGGCCCTTGGATGTCAGCGCGGCAATATCCACATGCATAGTCACCTCATGGCGAAAGGAACCCTTACGCGATACAGTGACAGAGGGGGCGGGGGGGTGTCAATGGGTTTGTGGATGGGGAATGGGGGATCGGGCGGCAAGAAGGGCACCGCTCCCGCGCGCGTGTGACGAAGGAACGCCAAGCGCGGGATGTGGTGCCCTTTGCCGCCGGAGAAGATAACCGAGCGAAGCGAGACAAAGTCGCGCGCCCTGCCGGAAGTGCCGGAAAGGAAGTCGGGCCACGCCGGTCGGCGCGGCGGCCTTGCCACACGCGCCGCCACCACCCCGCCGGAGGCGGCTCCAGAAATCCGTCAGAATCCTGCGGAAATCCCGGATCATTTGGCCGGTCGCTGGATCAAATCTCTGTCGTTCTCCGCGTCTCCCCCGTCATCCGGGAATCGCCCGAGCCCCCTGCGCGGTCGCATCCGGTGCGGGTTCCCCGTCCTGCGCATCGAGTGGCCGGGGCCGTGGAAAATCATCGCGGAGCGGGGGGAAAGTTCAAGATGGTGGTCCGTCTTTGAGCAAGTTCGAGCGTTGCTGGTACCGGAAGCCCCGTAACCCGGTGCCGCACTTCCCCCCATGCCGCCGCCTTCCCCCTATAGGCCGGCCTTCCTCAAGCCCCCCTCGGCCGCGGCCTTCTAGCAGCCTTTAGGCGCGCCGCTGTAGATGACCCTCGCTCCGCTTCGCGTCGCTCGGGGGCTGGCCGCCCCCGCTTCGGCCACAGCCCAGCCGCTCGCGCGGCTGGGCGCGGCCTGCGCCGGGGGCTGGCCATTCCTCGCCCCGCCGTCATCCCGACACACTTCGTGGTCGGGATCCACGGCTGGGCTCCGGGTGGAACTCGCTCGTCCCGACTCTCTTCGAGGTCGGGACTTCGCTCGCCTCCGCCTCGGGCGTTGCCCTCGGCGGCCACGCGGGCCTGTGCCCTTCGGTCCCGACTCGCTTCGAGGTCGGGACGGCCCGCGTGAAGATCGGCGGGGTTCTTCGCGGCGTTCTGCCGCGCTCTTCCGCCCTGCGGGCTTCGGGTGGGGGCGCGCGCATAATGATTTTTAATGCTGTATTTTGAATCGATCCTGTTGCTCACCCACTGTTTCCACTGGCTTCTGTGGAGAGATATAGCTAGTGTTCCCATGTATCCAACATGTGCCCGGATATACCAGAGCAAGAGGATGAAGTCCGCAGGGTGAAAAAGTGGTTCGGGCGGGTAAAAATGCCGTGAAAATGTAATTCCCGACAAAAAAGAGAAAACGCAAATGGCAAAATCGGAGTATTTAGAATCTCTGGATAAAGAGGCTCGAAAAGCGTTGGAAAAGCGTTTGCATGCCCGGCAGTCGGGCATGTGTTTTATTTGCGAACAACGGATCGACCTGGTTCTGCACGATGGGCAATTGGATGTGGATCATATTGACCCGCTGCTTGAGGGTGGGATGGATGATGAAAATAACTTCGCGCTTACCCATGCCCCCTGCAATCGCAGCAAGAGCGCCTCGGATTTGCGCGTGGCACGGCGAATGGCACAATTTGAAAGACTTCAAGCCAAGGCGCAGACCAATGGGGCACGCGGCGCCAACCTGGGGCACCTGTTGGAGCAATATGGAGGCGCAAGCGCCACGTTGCGTCTCGAACGGTCCGATACGCGCGTTAAGTACTCCCTTTCCGCGGCAGGCAACCCGGAGATTCAAGAGGCACCCCTCTACAAAGATTCTCTCAGCGGCATGGAGTATTTCTTTGCCGTGCTGCCGATCGAGTACCTTCATCACGACGATCGGATCAATCCGAGAAGCATTGGAGAGAACATCCGGGGATTGATCGAGGAGTTCATGAAGAAGCGGCCACAGCTCCATATTTCACTGGGGTGGTGGGCTCCGGATGCCGAAGGTCAAGGCCGAGTAAAGGTGTTTGACGGACAGCACAAAGCCGCGGCGCAAATTCTGCTGGGCATAAAGCGCTTGCCGATACGGATATTCATCAACCCGGATATTGAGGTCATTCTACAAGCCAATACCAACGCCGGCGGCAAGCTGCGGCAGGTGGCATTTGATGCTGCTGTTATGCGCCATTTGGGAAGCACAATCTTTGCCGACCGCGTGAAGACCTACCAGCAGATGAAGGGGCTCCCGGAAGACAATTACAGCTTCAGCGAAAAAGACCTGGTTTCCTTTTTCAAGGGGGAACACCGCGAGATGCTTCGCTACATATTGGACTCTGCGCGCGATGCCGTCACGCACAACCAAGATAATCGTCTCATGGAATTCATCGAATGGGCCGGGAAGGGCGCGGAACGGCCTCTCTCCTATGCCTCGGTGGAGAGCACCTTCTTTTCCGAATTCCTGTTCAAGGGCGCGCTGTCGTTGCCCATAGACGAAGGAATGGATCGCGGCGACAATCCGCGGATGCTCGAGCGGCAACAGTTGGTACGCCTGATGGCCCTGTTTGCACAGGTGTTTTTCATTGGCAAGTGGGATCCGGAAATCGGTGGCCGCCGCATAGAGAACCGCTTGCAAAAGGGCGAAAGCATTCCAGAGGGACACCTGCGCGCATGGCGGGTCGCACGGGAGGAAATTCTTGCGGCCCTGCTCCAATGGGTGCGCCTGGTTGTCGAAAACTACTTTGCCTTCACGGGGCAGATGGTTGAAAAGGGGCGTTTGTTCCAAGTCAGATTCCCCGATACTCTTTGGACCCGTTTGGAGGCGTTCCTTTCCAATGTCGCCAAGCTGCCTTGCTGGATCGACCGGGAACTGAGTACAACGGTCTTCGGCGCCAAGCAGAATCGGGACTTCTGGGTGGATGTCTTCAGAACCGGCAAGTCTCCAACCGGCGTACAGGTTTTGGCCAAGCCATTGGACATAACGAAAATGATCCAGGAGTAATGATTCGCGGAGGTGTGCGGTTATGAGTGGAATTCCCCGTTGCGCAGAGATTGAAAAGGCCATTCGTGATCTGGTCCAGAAAACCAGGCAATCGCAGGCTGCCTTGAACCGCCAGGCCGGAATGTTCGTGGCAAAAGGACGCTATGAAAAAGCGGATGCCCTGGTTGCCAAGGCAAGGGCGTTGAATGATTTTCAGGTCAAAATTAAAACACTCCGAGACGAGTTGCGGCAACTGAAGAGAGCCGGACGGGGCTCCGGCAAGCGCGGAAAACAGACCACGCCGCTATGGGGATATTATCAGCCCATTCTGCAAACCCTCCTGGAAATGGGCGGGCAGGCTCGCCGGCCGGACCTTGAAGCGGGTTTTGGACAAAAGCATACCAGTGTGTTGCTGACGGGGGATATGGAGATGATGGCAGGGAATACTCCCCGCTGGCAACGCATGATCCGTCGGGCACGTAAGCACCTCATCGAGCAGAATTTTATTGAAAACTCCGGTGGGAAAGTATGGCGAATCACCGATGAGGGCAGGCGTGCTGCACGATCTCAAAAAGAGTGTACAAAGGATCTAAATTAATCCTTCTGCACTCGCAATGGTATGATTAAGCCGTTGGCAGCGATAAATGAAAAGGTCCGGTGATGGCAATGGCGGAAAAACCCACATGGCAGATTAATACGGACAAACTTGCCCGCGACATTCTTACGCAGACCCGAACTGCGCAGACAGAAGAAGACGTCAAAATGCGGATCGAGCCTCTCTTGCGCCGTGCATTCGAGCAAATCGGGGTTGACGTCAACATCGTTGCCTATGAAAAGACAACAGCCTTGACAGCAAAAAGAATGGATGCCGTTTATGGCTATCTGATCATCGAGTACAAAGGGCCGGGCAAGCTGGCCAACCGTACCGGAGTCCAAAGAGCACAGAAACAAATCGAGGGTTATTTGCAGGAAGAGGCCCAACGGCACGGGCCGCAGTCGGACTCGTTTCTCGAAAAGGCCGTTGGCGTGGCGATTGACGACCGACATATCCTCTTTGTGCGCTACAGCAAAACCGCCCGCCTTCTTTCGACCCCCGTTCCCGTAGGTTTGGACCAGCAAGAGCTGTTTCCGGAATTGAAACCACAATGCGGATTCCGAGTACAAGGGGCCTATCCGCTAAATGCCGCCAGCATGGCTTGTTTGCTGATCTACGTCCGTTCGGCGGCCCGTCGGCCGTTGACCGCTGGCAATTTGGCGGAGGTATTCGGACCGGACCATGAAATCGCGCGTTTGCTGGTCTCCGAACTCTATTCCTCCGCCATGCGCGGTCAGCGGCGAAGTCTGTTGCCTCGGGTGGCAACCTTCTACGACGAGTGGGATCGCATTTTTGGCGTCGTTTACGGCGAAAATCTCGAAAAGGCCCAAAAAGCAGTAGAGGAAACCGCCCGTCTTTACAATCTGCCCACCGGCATTCGCCTGAAACCCCTGTTGTTTGCCATCCACACGTTCTACGCCTTCCTCATGAAACTCATCGCCATCGAGTTGCTGGCCTTGCAGCGCGATGCCGAGGTGTCGTCCTTCGTCTCCGAACTTGTCGCTTTGAGCGACCGTGAGGTGGCCAAGCAATTGTCCGCAATGGAAAGCGGCGCGGGCTTTTCCGAGCGCGGCATCGCCAACTTCCTCGAAGCCGATTTCTTTTCCTGGTACCTGGACGCCTGGAACGGCCCGCTTTCCGCAGCGATCCGCGGCGTCATCCGCGGTCTGGCCGACTTCGAGCCAGCCACCCCAATTCTGGAACCGGATTGGACCCGCGACCTGCTTCAAAAACTCTATGAATTGTTGGTCCCCAAAATGCTGCGCCACGGCTTGGGCGAATATTACACTCCCGATTGGCTGGCCGGCTATCTCGTGGGCAAGACCGGGTATGATGGCGCTCCCGGCGTTCGCTTTCTCGATCCCGCCTGCGGTTCCGGCACTTTTCTGGTGCAGGCCATCCATCGCGCCGCGCATCACGCGGAAAAGCAGGATAAAGTGGGTATCGCGGAGGTCGGCCGTTCCATTTTGAATGGCGTGGTTGGATTCGATCTGAATCCCCTCGCCGTTCTGGCCGCGCGCACGAACTACCTGATCGCCTTTGCGCGTTTTCTCCCCTATGTGCGGCCGGTTTCCATTCCCGTTTATCTCTGTGATTCCGTTCTGCCGCCGGACCACGATCCTGATCACCAGGCCCAGGCCCAAATGTTCCAATCCGACACCGTGGTGTTTCGCACGCACGAACACGACTATGTCTTTCCGATCTCGATGAAAAACAAGGAGCGCATCGACCGTTTCACGGGGCTGGTGATGGATGGGCTTCGCGGAAAAATGGATAAAACCCATTTTGGCCGCATGCTCGATGCCCAGATGGGCTTACCCGCAGCGGAGCAAGAATACCTTGTGGACATCTACGCCAAGATCAAGAAACTGGACGACGAAAACCGCGACGGCATCTGGGCGCATTACATCAAAAACGCCTTTGCACCGGTCTATGTTGGGCAATTTGACTACGTCATCGGCAATCCCCCGTGGATCCGCTGGGGCTATTTGTCGGAGGAATATCGCCGACTCACTTTGCAGCTTTGGCATAACTACGGGCTCTTCTCGCTGAAAGGGCATGAGACGCGCCTTGGAGCCGGCGAGAAGGACTTCTCGATGCTATTTACCTATGTTTGCGCCGACCGTTATCTGAAGGATGGCGGCGTCATGGGCTTCGTCATCACCCAGGAAGTGTTCAAGTCCAAAGGCGCGGGCGAGGGCTTCCGGCGGTTCAAACTGGGCGCGCGCGGCGCCAACCTGAAAATCCTGGACATGGAAGACATGGTCCAACTGCAGCCCTTTGCCGGCGCCGCCAACAAGACGGCCGTCTTTACCCTCCGCAAGGGCGAGCCCACGAGCTATCCCGTGCCGACCATCGAGTGGCGCCGCAAGCCGGGAGTCGGCCGCATTGCTCCCGAGTGGCCCCTCGATGAAGTGTTGGCAAAAACCGAGCGGCGCGAATTGCAGGCTATCCCGGTCGATCCAGCACACCCGGTTTCCTCTTGGCAGACGGCGGCGACAGCCGGACTGGAAAGCAGCGAACGGTTGAAGGGTCCCAATCCATACAAAGCACGAGTAGGCGCACGTGTAGAACCATACGGTGTCTATTGGATGAACCTGAAGGAGGTTCGCCCGGACGGCAAGTTAGTCGTGGAAAACCAGCATGATCGCGGCAAACGCGAAATCCAGAAGGTATGCAACGCCATCGAACCGGACCTTATCTATCCGGCTGTCAGCGGAGGCGAGATCGTGCGTTTCGGCGTCAAAACGCCTTTCTATGTCCTGATTTCGCAGGATCAGGCCAAAAGAAAAGGTTATGATGAAGAATGGCTGGGGGCAAATCTGCCGCTTTCATATGCATACTTATTTCAATTTAAAAGTGTCCTAGAAAAGCGGGCTGCATATATCAAATATTTCCATCGCGAGATTAAGGAGAATGGAAAAGTAGTTAGGCGCGAACCCATTGCGCCATTCTATTCCATGTATAACATCAACGAAGGAACCTTCGCCCGATACCGCGTGGTTTGGAAGCGGATGGCAAACCGGATGGCGGCGGTGGTACTGACAAGCTGGAAAACGCCGTTCGGCAGCAAGACGATCATCGGCACGGACACAATTTCGCTGATCACTGCGAAAAGCTTAGAGGAAGCGCACTATCTGTGCGCCATCTTGAATTCCAAGGCCGTGGACGAATTCATCCGCAGCTTTTCCTCCGGCGGCCGGGGATTCGGCGCGCCTTCCGTGGTCAAGAACCTGGCGGTGCCGAAGTTCGACAAGCATCAAAAAGCGCATTGCAAATTGGCGGAACTGTCCCGCGAGGCCCACGATGCGGTTGAACGCGGACGGGCCATCGACGACATCGAGCGCGCCATCGACAAAGCCGTTGAGGAATTATGGAATTTGAGACCCTAACACCTGCGGACCCGCGTTATCCCCGGCGCCTATTGGAGCGACTGGGGGCAACCGCCCCCACGCTGTACTTCAACGGCCCGCTGAAGTTGCTCGACCGGTTCACGATGGCGATGATCGCGGCAGACCTTAGTCCCGGTCATGCCGTGATGGCGGCCAACGACATGTTGTTCAAAATCCGCGAATATGCGCTCAACTATATCGGCCCTTGGCATTCGGTTTATGAAACCGAAGTGTTCCGGCTAGCCATCGACACGCCCACCGATCCCGAGCGCCGCCGCTCGTTGACCATTTTCACTGCGCGAGGACTGGCCCGCGAGACCTTGGATGTTTTTCTCGGCGACCGTTTCGGTTATTCCGGCCCATTCACGGGATTTCCGCAAAAGGAGGAGTTCCTCCGCCGCGCGAAGGCCGGCGAGCTGCTTTGGTTGTCAATCACGGAACCCAACACCCTGCGATTCCTGCGCGAAAACATTCTATTGCGCAACTGGATTGCCTGCGCGCTGGCGGACGTGGTATTCGTCCCTTACTCGGACAAAAAATCCAAAACTTTTCAGACAGTCAAACAAATTGTCGCTGCCAGTATTCCCGTTTTCACGGTTGAACACGAGATTTGCCGCGACTTACACGGGCTGGGCATCCCCACCTACACGCGCAAAACGGTAGGTCGTTATTTGGAATCCCTGGGGGCCCGTCCGGATGCGCCCCCACCATTCCCGCCGCTGGCAACGCCAACGCTTCAGGTCAACGAGTCGGCCCCACCACGTCCTCTGAATTCTGGGCAGAGGAAACTATTTAGTGATGACACACGGAATGAGCCGGGATAATCCAAACAATAAGGTTCAGAGCACAAGTTATACTGCCGTATTCCAATATCTACTGGTCCCATATATTTTTTTCGGGCACTTCTCGCCTCGTCGGATTTGTCTCGGTTCGGGGCATGAGCAGCGCTTCGTTAATTAACGTAATTTTTGCCCCATGAGCGACCACACCAAAGACCCTGTCTTTTTTCCGCCGACCCGCGCGGAAATTAAAAAGGAACTGTCTTTGCTGGATAAGTTGATTGAAGAATCCCGGTGCTACAAGAAAGGCCGGGACTACATGGAGTTGCTGAAATTCGTGGCCAAGTTGCCAAACATGGCCCCGTTCAACGCGATGCTGGTACAGCTCCAGAAGCCAGGCATCGCTTACGCGGCCTCGGCGGCGGAGTGGCGGCGCCGTTTCCGGCGGACCCCGAAAGAAGGCGCCCGGCCACTTCTCATTCTCATGCCTTTCAGTCCCGTCGGGCTCGTATATGACTTGCAGGACACGGAGGGCGAACCGGTTCCCAAGGATGCCTTTTCCTTCACTGCGCGGGGCAGCATTGGGAAGAAAGACTTGGATCTATTCCGGGAAAGGCTGATCAAGAAAAACATCGAGGTGTTCGAATATGACGCGGGCGATCAGAACGCCGGATACATCCGCCTGGTCAGCCGGGCCGCCACCGAGAAGGAATATTCGTTTTTCAAGATGGGCATCAACAAGAACTCCGATCCGCCGGCCCAATTCGCCACGATAGCCCACGAGCTGGGCCATCTGTTTCTCGGGCATCTCGGCCGCGAGTGGAAGCATGGGATTGCAGCGCGGCCAAAGCCGCCCCATGCCATTATGGAACTAGAGGCGGAATCGGTGGCTTATATTGTGTGCATGCGCAGGGGCGTGGAACCCGAGTCGAAACAATATCTAACTGAATTCGTGGATGAACAAACCACCGTTGAGCATTTGGGGGTGGATCGTATCTTTCGCGCGGCCGGCCATGTCGAATCCATTTTGGGCCTGGATGTCCGGACGGTGCAGCCTACCGCGCCCACGCCCGATCTTTTGTTCGTGGAATGACCGCATTCTAAATGCCGATACGGAAATATTATGCCGTAAGCATATCTTACGCGATTGAGTTTTCCACAGTATGGAAAACTTTTTTGCGATTTTTCCACACTATGGAAAAATATTTTCCACACAATGGAAAAACTTTTCGGAGATTTTCCACACAATGGAAAGAATTTGTCCACACTGTGGAAAACTCGGGTTTCGGGTTGTTTTCGGGGGTGTACGGGCTGTTCTCCGGGGCTGTTGAGCGGAGCACGCGGCGCCCCATGTGAGTCGTAGCGAGCGACCGACCGAGGGGCCGGGAAAAATGGTGCCCAACGCAGTTGGGCAGCGCCCTCAACCGCAGCCGCCTCGGGTGCGGTGTAGGGCGCGACCATTTTTCTGGTCCCGAGGGCGGGGATTTCTCGCGCGCTCAGACGAAACGGGGGCGTTGCGTGCGCAGCGAAGATCTACTCAGGGGGCTGGTAAAAATTCCTAGAGGATTGAGAGACCATGCCGCGGAGTGCCGACAGGCACGACCCCAGTCCCGAACGCGTCCGCGCGATCGGGACGGTGCCGGGCGCGGTCCAGAGTCCGCGCCTGGCAGGTAGGCCGCCGTTAAGCAAGTGGCCCCGAGTTTCACGCGTAGCGGGACACTCGGGGCGAGTTGCAGGCGGCCCGCAGCGCCTTCTGAGACCGATTTTTGGGTGAAATGGAGGCGTGGGGGGCATTCATAGCCCCCAAAACGCCAAAATGAGCCCAAAAAACGGCCTGGGAAGGCGCGGACGGACAAGCGGCGTTGGAAATCCGCCGTCAGGCGGATTTGAACGACGCGCGTAAGCGAAGGCGTAGCCTGAGCGCGGATCGGAGGCGGGGTTGGGCTCGCGGCGAGCTGCCGCGTACCGCATCCAAGCGCGCGCCCCCACCCGAAGCCCGCAGGGCGGAAGAGCGCGGCAGAACGCCGCGAAGAACCCCGCCGATCTTCACGCCGAGGGCAACGCCCGAGGCGTG
>Ga0209604_1001954_pt1 | contig 15611 bp, 15 predicted proteins | sample AD_UKC097_MetaG_FD_184405 | JGI IMG/M metagenome (GOLD analysis project Ga0209604, IMG submission 184405) | Active sludge microbial communities of municipal wastewater-treating anaerobic digesters from USA - AD_UKC097_MetaG (SPAdes) (version 2) | ecosystem: Engineered > Bioreactor > Anaerobic >... | reverse complement strand
ATGCCTGGCCGGCCGCGATGCGCAGCTCGGATGCCGGCAACGCGCGGGCCGATCCGCTGCGGATGATCGACTTGACCATGCGGGCGATCTTCTCGGCCTCGTCGCCGACACGCTCAAGGTTGGCCGTGGTCTTGGAGATGGCGATCAGCAGGCGCAGGTCGCGCGCCGTCGGCTGGCGCCGCGCGATGATCGACGAAAGGTCGTGATCGATCTCGACTTCCATCGCGTCCACGCGGTCCTCGGTCTGGATCACGCGGTCGGCGGTCTCGTCGCTCAGGTGGGTCAGCGCGTGGATCGCGTTGTGCAACTGGGACTCGACGAGCCCGCCGAGCTCCATCACCCGGGAGGAGACGGAATGCAACTCGCTATCGAATTGGCTGGAGAGGTGTTTTTCGGTCATCGCGTGCTCCTCAGCCGAAGCGGCCGGTGATGTAGTCCTCGGTTTCCCGGCGCGTCGGCTTGAAGAAGATCTGCTCGGTGGAGCCGAACTCGATCAGGTCACCCAGGTACATGTAGGCGGTGTAGTCGCTGCAACGCGCGGCCTGCTGCATGTTGTGCGTGACGATCGCCACGGTGTAGTCGCGCTTGAGTTCGACGATCAGTTCCTCGATTTTTCCCGTGGAAATCGGGTCGAGCGCCGAGCATGGCTCGTCAAGCAGCAACACCTCGGGCTTTATCGCGATGCCGCGGGCGATGCACAGGCGCTGCTGCTGCCCGCCCGAAAGACTGGCGCCCTGCTGGCGCAGCTTGTCTCTCACCTCGCCCCAGAGCGCGGCCTTGCGCAGCGCCCATTCGACGCGTTCGTCCATGTCGGTCGCGCCCAGGTTCTCGAACAACTTCACGCCGAAGGCGATGTTGTCGTAGATCGACATCGGAAACGGTGTGGGCTTCTGGAATACCATGCCCACCTTGGCACGCAGGATCGCCACATCCTTGCGCGATTTCAGCAGGTCTTCACCATCCAGCAGGATCTGTCCTTCGGCGCGCTGCTCGGGGTAGAGCTCGAACATGCGGTTGAACACCCGCAGCAGCGTGGACTTGCCGCACCCGGACGGCCCGATGAAGGCGGTGACCTTGTTCTCGGGAATGTTCAGGTTGATGCCCTTGAGGGCGTGAAATTTGCCGTAATAGAAGTTCAGGTCCTTGACGGCGATCTTGGCCTTTTCGGCGGTGGGGGCGAGGGTTTCCATCGTGTACAGCCTTCAGAATCATTTGTGGCGGGACAGCACCCGGGCCAGGATGTTCAGGCCCAGCACGGCCAGCGTGATCAGGAACACACCCGCCCAGGCCAGTTGCTGCCAGTTTTCGTAAGGACTCATCGCGAACTTGAAGATCGTCACCGGCAGGCTGGCCATGGGTTCGCCCAGGTTCGACGTCCAGAACTGGTTGCTGAGCGCGGTGAACAGCAGCGGCGCCGTCTCGCCCGCGATGCGCGCCACGGCCAGCAGCACGCCGGTGATCACGCCCGCGCGCGCCGCCTTCATCGTGATGCTCAGAATGACCTTCCACTTCGGCGTGCCCAGCGCGTAGGCAGCCTCGCGCAAGGCGGTCGGCACGAGCTGCAGCATGTTCTCGGTGGTTCGGATCACCACCGGTATCACGATCAGCGCCAATGCCAGCACGCCGGCCCAGCCCGAGAAAGTCTTGAACCGGGCCACGACCACCGCGTAAATGAACAGGCCGATCACGATCGACGGCGCCGACAGCAGGATGTCGTTGACAAAACGCGTCACCGAGGCCAGCCAGCCGTTGGGTTCGTACTCGGCCAGGTAGATGCCGGCCATGATGCCGATCGGCGTACCGACCAGCGTGGCCAGCATGACCATCAGGAACGAACCGTAGATGGCGTTGGCCAGCCCCCCGGCCTCGTTGGGCGGCGGCGTCATCTGGGTGAACGTGGCCAGCACCATGCCACTGATGCCCAGCCGGATGGTTTCGACCAGGATCCAGGCCAGCCAGAACAGCCCGAAGGCCATGGCCGCCAGCGACAGGCCGACGGCGATCTGGTTGACCCGTTTGCGGTGCGCAAATTTTTTCTCGCGCGGGTCGATGGTGACAGCGTTCATGATTTGCTTCCCTCGCCCTTGCGCAGCTGCGCCAGCAGCACCTTGGAGAGCGACAGCACCACGAAGGTGATGAAGAAAAGGACCAGGCCCAGGTAGATCAACGAGGCCTGGTGCAGGCCTTCGCCGGCTTCGGCGAACTCGTTGGCCAGCGCGGACGTGATGCTGTTGGCGGCCTGGAACAGGCTCAGGGAGTCGAGCTGGTTCATGTTGCCGATGACGAAAGTCACCGCCATGGTTTCACCGAGCGCGCGACCCAGGCCCAGCATGATGCCGCCGATCACGCCGGCTTTCGTGTAGGGCAGCACGATGCTGGTGACCACCTCCCAGGTGGTGGCGCCCAGCCCGTAGGCCGACTCCTTGAGCATCGGCGGCGTCACTTCGAACACGTCGCGCATCACCGACGCGATGAACGGGATGATCATGATCGCCAGGATGATGCCGGCCGACAGGATACCGATCCCTACCGGCGGCCCGCTCACCAGGGCACCCAGAACGGGCACCCCGCCGAACAGCGCCTGCAGCGGCTGTTGGACCCAGGTCGCCAGGATCGGACCGAACACCAGCAGACCCCACATGCCGTAGACGATGGACGGCACGGCCGCCAGCAGTTCGATCGCCGTGCCCAATGGCCGCTTCAGCCACGAGGGAGACAGTTCGGTCAGGAACAGCGCGATGCCAAAGCTCACCGGCACCGCGATCAGCAGCGCGATGATCGAGGTGACAAGCGTGCCGTAGATCATCACCAGCCCGCCGAAGTCCTCCTTCACCGGGTCCCAGGTCGTGCTCAGCAGAAAGCCAAGCCCGAACTTCTGCAAGGCCGGCCACGCACCCACCACCAGCGATGCCAGAATGGCCACCAGCAGCGACAGGGTCAACAGCGCGGCCCCTTTGGCGAGCCAGCCGAACAGTCGGTCGACGGCGGGGCCGGTTCGCGGTACCCGGGCGGGGGGTGGACTGGTCATGGTGCGTAGGGCGGTGTGAACGGAGGGTTGCAGGGCCGGCGGTGGCAGCGGCAGTGTAGAAGACATGACCTGGCTCCGCGGTTTACAGCATCCGGTCAGCCCGGCTTACTTGTACGCCACCGGTTTGCCCGAGGCGTCCTTGATCTCGCTCCAGGACTTCTCGATCTGGGTCTTGACGCTTTCGGGCATGGCGACGTACTCCAGGTCCGCGGCCATCTTGTCGCCGTTCTTGTAGGCCCAGTTGAAGAATTTCAGCGTCGAAGCCGCTTCGGCCGGCTTGTCCTGGGTCTTGTGCATCAGGATGAAGGTGGCGCCCGTCAGCGGCCAGGCATCCTTGCCGGCCTGGTTGGTCAGGATCTGGTAGAAGCTCTTGGACCAGTCGGCGCCGGCGGCGGCTGCCTTGAAGGTGTCGTCATCGGGCGCAACAAAGCTGCCCGCGCTGTTCTGCATCAGCGCGTAGTTCATCTTGTTCTGCTTGACGTAGGCGTATTCCACATAGCCGATGGAGTTGGGCAGCCGGTTCACGAATGCCGCCACGCCTTCGTTGCCCTTGCCGCCCGCGCCGGTTGGCCAGTTGACGGCCGTGCCCTCGCCCACCTTGCTCTTCCATTCCGGATTCACCTTGCTGAGGTAGTTGGTGAAGATGAAGCTGGTGCCGGAGCCATCCGCGCGGCGCACCACTGCGATGTCGGCATCGGGCAAGGCCAGGCCCGGGTTGAGCGCCTTCAGCGCCGGATCGTTCCACTTGGTGATCTTGCCCAGGTAGATGTCGCCCAGCACCGGCCCCGTGAGCTTGAGTTGGCCGGGGTTGATGCCCTTGACGTTGATCACGGGCACCACGCCGCCGATCACGGTGGGAAACTGGACCTGGCCCTTCTTGGCCAGTTCGTCATCCTTCAAGGGCATGTCGCTCGCGCCGAAGGCCACCGTCTTGGCGTCGATCTGCTTGATGCCGGCGCCCGAGCCGACCGACTGGTAATTGACCTTGACGCCGGTGGCCTTGTTGTATTCGGACGCCCACTTGGCGTACAGCGGCGCCGGAAACGTGGCGCCGGCGCCCGTCACGTCCTGGGCGGCGGCGTTGAAGGACAGGGACAGCGCGGCGGCACCGATCAGGCTGCCGAGCGCGAATTTCAGGGTGGATTTCATGCGGTGACCTCGTGGGTTGGGGGTTGATGCCCGGACTCTAGGGGCCCCGTGTGACAACTGTGTGACAAATATTGGGCAGATGCCCCCGATGCGGCAACCGGCGCAATCCGGGCCTGCCACGCCGCCGTCACAAAACCGACACGCCGCCTCCCTATGCTTTTCCGCACCTCAACCCTTGGAAGCCCGCCATGCTGAATCGCCGCCTTCTCTGCCTTGCCGCCGCCACCGCAGCCCTGACCGGTTGCGCCACCCAGCCCACACCCTGGCCGTCGAGGTGAAGAACGGCAGCGTGAAGTCCCTGCAAGGCAGCCCGCTGATGCTGCCGCGCGCCGGCACCTACGTCACGGTGGAAGACGCGATGGTGGTGCGTGCCGATCTCCCCGCCAGCAACGGCGTGGTGCACCTGGTGGACCGCGTTTTGCTGCCGCCAGCCCCGAATGAAGGCCCCGCCAGCCAAAATTTCACGTCATTTTGCCGCCTTCCCAGCGTCAGATGGCCATGGTGCGCTATCGGGTTTGTAGCATTCCAATGGAGATCCCATGACTCGTTTCCAGGCCGGCCGGCGGCGCTTGTTGCAACGCGGCACCCAGCCGGTTCCCATGGTCAACGCCAGCCTGCCGGTGGTCCGCGCCTACCGCGAAGTGCTGGCCCGGCTGTTCGACGAGCCCCCCTCCCCGCTGAGCCTGGCGGGTTTCCTGGCGGCCCGCTACACCAGCGAGGTGCTGGACGATGTGGACGGGCCGCTGACCCGTGCCAACGTCCTGGTTGCCTCCCAGAAGCGCGCCGCCATCGACCTGGGCGGCTACCGCATCAGCTTCAACCCGCAGCGGTTCGGCAGCACCTATGTCACCCAGAGCATGTTGAGCGCCGATGGCCGCGTCGTCGGTTGAAACCGCCGCGCCGGCCCGGCGGCGCGCGCGGCGCGAATGCTATGCTGAGCCCGGCAACAACAAGACATCCATGCAAAACGGCACCCGACTCGCAGCTGTGGACCTGGGCTCCAACAGCTACCGCCTCGAAATCGGCCACCTCGACCACGGCCAGATCCACCGCACCGAATACCTCAAGGAGACCGTGCGTCAGGGCAACGGCCTGGACGACGAGCGCAACCTCACGCCCGAAGCCATGCAGCGCGGCTGGGACTGCCTGGCGCGTTTCGGCGAACGGCTGGCCGGCTTCAAGCGCCACCACGTGCGCGCGGTGGCCACCCAGACCCTGCGCGAGGCACGCAACCGCGCCGAATTCCTGGGCCGCGCGCAGCAGATCCTCGGCTTTCCGATCGATGTGATCTCGGGCCGGGAAGAAGCACGCCTGATCTACCAGGGCGTGGCGCATTCGTTGCCCCAGTCGTCCGAGCGCCGGCTCGTGGTCGACATCGGCGGCCGGTCCACCGAGCTGATCCTGGGCCAGGAGTTCGAGCCCCGGGTCATGGAGTCCTACCGGGTCGGCAGCGTGGCCTGGTCGATGCGCTATTTCCCCGACGCGCAGTTCACGCCGGACGCCTTCAGGACCGCCGAAATCGCCGCCAAGGCGGTGCTCGACGAGGCGCTCAACAGCTACCGCCCCAGCGACTGGGACGTGGCCTACGGCGCCTCCGGCACGATCGGCGCGGTCGCCGACATGCTGGGTTTCGCCGGCGAAGCGCCCGGGGTGGTGAGCCGTGACGGGCTGGACTGGCTGCTCGACCGTCTACTCAAGGCACGGCGCGCCTCCAACCTGGTGCTGGACGGCCTCAAGGAAGACCGCCGGCCGGTGATCGGCGGCGGCCTGGCCGTGCTGCGCGCGGTGTTCGACCTGCTCGACATCGACGAGATGCGGGTTGCCGAAGGCGCCTTGCGCCAGGGCGCGCTGTACGACCTGCTCGATCGCGAGCACCTCCAGACCGACATGCGCGCCACCACGGTGCAGAGGCTGTGCCGCAAGTTCGGGGTCGAGGCCGCGCAGGCGACCCGCGTCAGCCGCGTGGCCTGCGCCCTGTTCCGACAGATGGTCGAGGGCCTGTCCGAAAGCCAGGCCGCCCGCCTGGAGCGCAAGGTCGAATGGGCGGCCCGCCTGCACGAAATCGGCACGCAGATTTCGCACAGCGACTACCACAAGCACGGCGCCTACATCCTCGACAACTCGGACGCGCCGGGTTTCTCGCTGTCCGAACTGCACCGCCTGGGGCAGCTCGTGCTGGGCCACCGCGGCAAGCTGGCCAAACTGGAGATCGACTTCAACGACGTCACCTTCGTGCAGCAACTGCTGTCGCTGCGGCTGGCCGTGCTGCTGTGCCATGCCCGACGCGACCCCGACCTGCAGGAGCTGGTGGTGGCCTGCAACCTGAACAGCCCGCGCCGGGTGTGCATCAGCCTGCGCGATGGCTGGGCCGAGGCCTGGCCACAGTCCGCGCACCTACTGCGCGAGGAAGTCAAGGCCTGGCAGCGCACGCCCTGGGCCTTGCAGGTGCTCAATGCTTGACGCAACGCAAGAAAACGCACCGAAACCGGCTTGGAAAGTGCGGGGCTGCCCCAAACTCGTGTCTAGTCCCATCAAGGAGGTTTCATGAGCACCCTGCCCGCAAGCCCTGCTGCTCCCGCCGCTGCCGAACCGACATCCGGTGCCGCCCCCAACAAGGCCGTTGCCAAGCCTGCGACCAGCGCACCCCCGGCCAAAGCTGCTGCCAAGGCCGCCTCGACGAAGCCTACGCTGAAAGCGCCTGCCGCATCGACTTCCAAGCCGCTGGCCAAGGCCTTCGCTCCGGCGAAACCGGCCGTGAAACCGGCCGAGGCCGCCCAAAAAGCGGCCCCGCCAGAGAAACCCGCCAAAGCGCCGAAGCCGACTGCAACGCCCAGTGCCAAACCCGCGAAGCCGGCCAAGCCGCCCAAGGTTAAGAAGCCGAAGCTGGTGCGTGATCGTTTCACCGCCACCGAAGACGACATGGCGGTGCTGCGGGCGCTCAAGCAGCGTGCCGGCAAGCTGGACATGCCCGTCAAGAAAGGCACAGTGCTGCGGGCCGGCGTCCGCGCCTTGACCGCTTTGAGCGATACCGCGCTGGTGGCGTTGCTGAAACAGGTCCCCGCGCTCAAGTAGCGACGCGGATCGCCGCGCCACCACCCCTGGCCAAAGGTCGGACAGTCGTCTGATGGCGCGTCAGAGCAATTCGGGCGTCTGCACCGTGACCACGATGGTCTGGGCGACGCCCTCTCGTTCACGGCTGCGCACCCACCAGACCGCGCCCTTTCGGATCGACAAGTCAGGTGCCTGCATGCCAAGCAGCCGCGACAGGGCCTGCCCCAAGGTGGGCTGGTGGCCCACCACGAGGATCGGCGCCCGGGACTGCGGCCAGCCTGCCACCGACAACAGGTCGTCCACGTGCCCTTCCGGGGCGAGTTCGCTGCGCAGCTTGTACTTGCGGCCCAGGGGCCGCACCGTCTGTTCGGTGCGCCGCGCCGGGCTGCACAGGATGCGCACGCCCTCCGGCAGTTGACGGTCCAGCCAGGCCGCCATGCGGGCCGCCTGCTTCTCGCCGCGCGGCGTCAGCGCGCGCTCCAGATCGGTTTGCCCTTCGGCCAGGTCAAAGGCTTCGGCGTGCCGCCACAGAATCAGGTCCATCGTCTTACGCTCCTTGGTCGTTTTCGGGCGCGGCATAGCGCGCCATCAAGGCCGCCTGGGCCCCATGCCCCGGCGCCTTGCCATTCAGGTCAACCCGGTGGTACGTGCCGTCTGCCGCCATGTCCCAGGCGTCGCGCCCGTCGTGCAGGTAGGCCACCAGGCATTCGTCGATGAGGCGCTGGCGCAGCACCGGGTCCAGCACCGGCCAGGCCAGTTCAACCCGGCGCAGCATGTTGCGGTTCATCCAGTCGGCGCTCGACAGGTACAGCTCCTCGGCGCCGTCGCCGCGGAAGTAGAACACCCGCGAATGCTCCAGGAAGCGCCCGATCACCGAGCGCACCCGGACGTTGTCGGTCACGCCCGGCACGCCGGCCGGCAACATGCAGGCACCGCGCACGATGAGGTCGATCTTCACGCCCTGGCGGCCAGCGGACACCAGCGCCTGGATCAGCGCCTCGTCGGTCAGCGCGTTCATCTTGGCCACCACGCGCGCGTCCTTGCCGGAGGCCGCCAGCGCGCCGAGCGCACCCAGCTTCGCGATCAGCTGATCTTGCAGGCCGAATGGCGCCAGCAGCAGGCGGTGCATCTTCGGTAGCCGGCTCTGGCTCGCGATGTGCACGAACAGGTGCTCCATGTCGGCGGTCAGTTGCGGATCGGCCGTGAGTACGCTCACGTCGGTGTACAGGCGCGCCGTGCGCGGGTTGTAGTTGCCGGTGGACAGGTGGCCGTAGCGCTTGAGCGTACGACCTTCGCGCCGAGTCAGCAGCAGCATCTTGGCGTGCGTCTTCAGGCCCAGCACCCCGTACACCACCTGGGCGCCGATCGACTCCAGCGCCTCGGCCCAATTGATGTTGGCCTCCTCGTCGAAGCGCGCCTTGAGCTCCACCACCACCGTGACCTCCTTGCCGCGCCGCACAGCCTCACGCAGCAGCTCCATGAGTTCGGAATCGGAGCCGGTGCGGTAGATGGTCTGCTTGATCGCGAGCACGTCGGGGTCGTGCACCGCCTCGCGCAGGAAGGCCAGCACGCCATCGAAGCTCTCGAACGGCTGGTGGATCAGCACGTCGCCGCGCTTGAGCCGCGCGAAAAACGATTCGCCCGGCGTCAGCTGCACCGGGTACGTGGCCTTGTACGACGGAAACAGCAGTTCCGGGCGGTCCACCAGGTCGATCAGCTGCGTCAGGCGCGCCAGGTTCACCGGGCCATGGACGCGGTACAAGGCCTGCGACGGCAGGCCGAACTGGCGCAGCAGGAAGCCGCTCAGGAACTCGGAACAGCCCGCCGACACCTCCAGCCGCACCGCCTGGCCGAAGTGCCGGTGCACCAGACCCTGGCGCAAGGCGGTTCGCAGGTTGTCCACGTCTTCCTCGTCCACCGACAGGTCGGAGTGGCGCGTGACCCGGAACTGCGAAAACTGCCCGACGTCCCGCCCCGGAAACAGATCGGCCAGGTGCGAGCGGATGACGCTGGACAGCGAGACAAACAGCGTGCGCCCTTCCGACACCGTGTCGGGCATGCGGATGAAACGCGGCAGCACGCGCGGCACCTTCACGATGGCGATCTCGTTGGCGCGACCGAACGCGTCCTTGCCACCGAGGCGCACGATGAAATTCAGCGACTTGTTGGCCACCTGCGGGAACGGGTGCGACGGATCGAGCCCCACGGGAATCAGCAGCGGCTTGACCTCGCGCTGGAAATACGCCGCCACCCAGCGCTGCTGCGCCGGCGTGCGCTCGCCGTGCGACACGATGCGGATGCCGCGCTTGCGAAACGCCGGCAGCAACTGGTCGTTGTAGATCGCGTACTGGTGCGCCACGAGCCGTGCCGTCGCGGCGGCCAGCGCCTCGAAGGACTCGCGCGTGTACAGGCCGCGGTGTTCACCGGCCAGGCTGGCGCTCAGGTGGGGCTCGGCGCGCACCTCGAAGAACTCGTCGAGGTTGGACGAGACGATGCACAGGTAACGCAGCCGCTCCAGCAGCGGCACCTTGGGCCGGCAGGCCCAGTCGAGCACGCGCTCGTTGAAGGCCAGGATGCTGTGGTCGCGGTCCAGCAGGGTCAGGGCCGGTGTCACGGTTCGCACCGGGCTGCGGGCGGGTTTGACCGGGGCGGCCGGGCCGGACTCGGGGGCTGTGTTCATCCAGAAAAACCAGGCGTCGTCATAGCCCCGATTGTGGTCCAGTTCAGGCGACACCCGGTGCCCGTGTGGATAAGGCGGCAGGCCCAAGCCACCTGCACCGCGGGCCCATGGCTCGGGAAGGCACCTCAAGGTGCGCGCAGGAAATGCCGGCGAAAACGCGGCTGCAACTGATCCAGCCGCATCATCAGCGGCAGGTCGGCGGTATTGAAGTCGGGATCCCAGGCCGGCGGGCCCAGCACCTTGGCGCCCAGGCTCAGGTAGGCGCGCAGCAGCGCGGGCGGCTCCACGTCGAGGCCGTCATCCAGCCGATCGACCGGCAAGGCCAGGCGCGGAAACACGCGGTCCTCGATCGGGGCCAGGTACTTGTGCCGCACCTGCCGCCAGACACTGGCCGCCGCCGCGCAGCTGAACGCGCCGTGCTGCCGCAGGGGGACGCTCGCGCAACCGATCATCACGTCAAGGCCGTTGCGCTCCATGAAGCCACCGAGCGCGCCCCACAGCGCCAGGATCACGCCGCCGGTGCGGTGGTCCGGGTGCACGCAGCTGCGCCCCAGCTCCACCATGCGGGCGCGCAGGGCGCGCAGCCGGGTGAGGTCGAATTCGGTGTCGGTGTAGGTGCCGCCCACGCGCCGCGCCTGGGCCGGGGTGAGCACCCGGTAGGTGCCGACGACGTCGCCGCTGGCGCCGTCGCGCACCAGCAGGTGCTCGCAGAAGTCGTCGAACAGGTCGATATCGTGGCCCGGCACGGGGGTGTTCAGGCGCGCGCCCATCTCGCCCGCAAAAATGTCGTGGCGCAGGCGCTGCACGGCGCGCACCTCGTCCTGGTGACGCGCCCAGCTCACGGTGAGGCCGCTGCCCGTGGCAATGGGCGCGGCGCAGCCGGTGGATTCGGCCGCCTGCCGGGTCGCCGGGGTCGGCATCGGTTGGCTGGTGACGGGCGCGGTAAAGGGGTCGTTCATCGTTGGTCTCCTGGCTGTCCTTGCGTGTGACTACCTGGCCATCATGCAAACCCAGGATGACGCCTTGATGGCATGAATGTGTCTTTTTCATGACGTTTCGTGCCGCTCCCCAGCGCCGGATGGTTACCAGCCGCTATTGTTTTTGATAACCCGGATCACCGTCACACAAGCGTCAAATAATTCAACTATCATTGAAATATGGAAACAAGCATCGATACACCCCTGGCCGACGAAGCCGGTGTCGTGCGCGCGCTGGCGGCACTGGCCCAGCCCCAGCGACTGCGGGCCTTTCGCGCGCTCGTGGTCGCCGGCCCCGAAGGCCTCACGCCCGGCGTGATCGCGCAGCAGCTGGGCGTGGCACCGAGCGCGCTGTCGTTCCACCTCAAGGAACTGAGCCATGCCGGCCTGATCGACTGCGAACCACGCGGTCGTTTCCTGATCTACCGCGCCCGATTCGCCCGGATGAACGCCCTGCTCGGCTACCTGACCGAACACTGCTGCGAGGGGCAGGCCTGCGAGGTTTCGGCCGCACCGGCCTGCACCGACTGTTGACACACCCACAAGCAAGCGACGATGAACCTCGCCGACAGCCTGAACCTCGGATGCCTGTGCCGCACGTTGAGCCCGCAGAACCTGCGCGCGCAGCTCGAATCCGACCCAAGCCTGGCTGGACTGACCGAACGGCTGGCCATCAGCCATCCGCACCTGTTTTCGCAGACCTCGGTGTTCCTCGATGCGGCCACCCGTGACGCGCTGGCGCGCACCGTGGCCGCCATCGAACGCGTCGTGGCCCTGCCCGCGTACCAGGCGGTAGCGCTGACGCGGGCCCCGGCGATCGCCCGCCACGACTTTGGTCCGGCCGGCGTCTTCATGGGCTACGACTTTCACATGAGCGCCACGGGGCCGCGCCTGATCGAGATCAACACCAACGCGGGCGGCGCGCTGCTCAACGCGGCCCTGGCCCGCGCCCACCGGGCGTGTTGCGACTCGATGACCAGCCTGTTCGAGGCGGCCACCGACGTACAGGGGCTCGACGAGGTCTTCGTCGCCATGTTTCGCGCCGAATGGCAAGCCCAGCGCGGCCACGCGCCGCTGCGAACCGCGCTGATCGTGGACGACGAGCCGGCCACACAGTACCTGGCGCCCGAGTTCCTGCTCGCGCGCCAGCTGCTGCGCCGCCACGGCATCGCGGCCGAGGTGGCCGACCCGCGCGAACTGCAATGGCGCGACAGCGCGCTGTGGCACCCGGCGCTGCCGCCCGGCCAGCCGGTGGACCTGGTCTACAACCGCCTGACCGATTTCGACCTGTCCGCGCCGGAACACGCCGCCCTTCGCGCGGCCTACGAGGTTGGCGCCGTGGTGCTGACGCCGCACCCGCGCGCCCACGCACTGCTGGCCGACAAACGCAACCTGGTCACCCTCGGGGACGATGCGCAGCTCGCCGCCTGGGGCGTGTCCGCCGAGGATCGGCGCCTGCTCCAGGCCGCGATTCCGGCCACCTGCCGGGTCACGCCGCAGAACGCCGACACGCTATGGGCCCGGCGCCGCCAGCTCTTCTTCAAACCCGCCACCGGCTTCGGCTCGCGGGCCGCGTACCGGGGCGACAAGCTCACGCGGCGGGTGTGGAACGACATCGTCGCGGGCGACTACGTGGCCCAGGACCTGGTGCCCCCGAGCGAGCGTCTCGTCGACGTCGATGGCGAGCCGCGCGCCCTGAAGCTGGACCTGCGCGCCTACACCTGGCGCGGCACCGTGCAACTGCTGGCCGCGCGCACCTGGAGCGGCCAGACCACCAACTTCCGCACGCCCGGCGGCGGTTTTTCGCCGGTGGTCGTGCTGTCCGATCCGGGCGTTTGCGCCAAGCCCCCGGCACTCCACGACACCCTTTTGACCTGACACCTGCCCTCCTGCCAACCACCATGAGCAAGCTTGCCAAACCCCTGAACGTCCTGTTCCTGTGCACCCACAACTCGGCCCGCAGCATCCTGGCCGAAGCCATCCTCAACCACATCGGCCAGGGTCGCTTCAAGGCCTTTTCGGCCGGCAGCAGCCCGCGCGCGAACCAGCAGCCCAACCCCTTGGGCCTTCAGGTGCTGCAAAGCGCCGGGATGTCGACCGAAGGGCTGCACAGCAAGAGCTGGGACGAATTCGGCGGCGCCGACGCGCCACGCATGGACCTGGTGATCACGGTCTGCGACAACGCCGCCGGCGAAGTCTGCCCGTACTGGCCCGGCCAGCCCGCCACTGCGCACTGGGGCTACCCCGACCCATCGGCCGGAGAAGGCTCCGACGCCCAGAAGCTCGAAGCCTTCCGCCAGACCCTGCACGCGCTCAAACGCCGGCTGGAACTGCTGATCTGCCTGCCACCGGAAAAACTGGAAAAGACCATGCTTGAACGCAGCGCACGGGACCTCGCCAGCCGTTGATTGACTTCTCACAAGGAAACACCATGACATCCATCCAGATCTTTGACCCCGCCCTGTGCTGCAGCAGCGGCGTCTGCGGCCAGGACGTCGACCCTGCGCTGGTCTCGCTCGCGGCCGACCTCGACTGGGCGAAGCAGCAAGGCGCTGTCATCGAGCGCTTCAACCTCGCCCAGCAGCCGATGGACTTTGCCCAGAACGCCACCGTGAAGGCCTTCCTGGAGCGCTCGGGCGCCGAGGCCTTGCCGCTGGTTCTGGTGAACGGCGAAGTCGCGCTGGCCGGGCGCTACCCGAACCGCGCCGAGCTGACCCGCTGGGCAGGCCTGACCGTGACCACCCCGACGCCGGCCCTTGCCGAGGTGGCACCCGCGGCCAGTTGCTGCGCAGGCGGCCGCTGCTGCTGACCCCGCCAAGCCACCATCGACCCCAAGGCAACGATGAACTTTCTGCAACAACCGCCCCGTTTCCTGTTCTTCACCGGCAAGGGCGGCGTGGGCAAGACCTCGATCGCCTGCGCCACGGCCGTCGAGCTGGCCGGGCGCGGGCAACCGGTGCTGCTGGTCAGCACCGACCCGGCCTCGAACGTCGGCCAGGTGTTCGGCATCCCGATCGGCAACCACATCACGCCGGTGCCGGCCGTGCCGGGCCTGTCGGCGCTGGAGATCGACCCACAGGCCGCCGCGCAGGCCTACCGCGACCGCATCGTCGGCCCGTCCGGGGTCTTCTGCCCGAGGACGTGGTGCGGGGCATCGAAGAACAGCTCTCGGGCGCCTGCACCACCGAAATCGCCGCTTTCGACGAATTCACCGGCCTGCTGACCGACACCGTTCTGACGCAGGCCTACGCCCACATCATTTTCGACACGGCACCCACCGGCCACACCATCCGCATGCTGCAGCTGCCGGGCGCCTGGACCGGTTTCCTGGACGCGGGCAAGGGCGATGCCTCGTGCCTGGGGCCACTCGCTGGCCTGGAAAAGCAGCGCGCCCAATACCGCGCCGCCGTCGAGGCCCTGGCCGACCCGGTCCGCACCCGCCTGGTGCTGGTGGCACGCGCGCAGACCTCCACCCTGGTTGAGGCCGCACGCACCCATGCCGAGCTCGCCGCCATCGGACTGTCGCAGCAGCACCTGGTCATCAACGGGGTGTTCCCCGAGGACCAGGCCGGCGCCGATCCGCTGGCAGTGGCCATCGTGAAGCGCGAGCGTGCCGCGCTGCGCCAGTTGCCGTCCGCGCTGGCGACGCTGCCGACCGACCGCATCCCGCTCAAGCCCTTCAACCTGGTCGGACTGGACGCCCTGCGCCACCTGCTGGGCGCTTCAACGCCCGCCGTGACGGACGCAGGCCCGCCGCTGGTGCCACTCGTCGCCCCCAATCTGTCAGCCCTGGTGGACGACATCGCCGCCGACGGGCACGGCCTGATCATGCTGATGGGCAAAGGCGGCGTCGGCAAGACCACCATGGCCGCAGCCGTGGCCGTGGACCTGGCGCGGCGCGGCTTGCCGGTACACCTGACCACGTCCGATCCGGCCGCACACCTGGCGGAGACCCTGCATGGCTCGCTGGAGAACCTGAGCGTGAGCCGCATCGACCCGCACGAGGTTTCCGCGCAGTACCGCGCCCACGTGCTCGCGACCAAGGGCGCCCACCTGGACGACGCCGGCCGAGCGGTGCTGGAGGAAGACCTGCGCTCGCCCTGCACCGAGGAGATCGCCGTGTTCCAGGCGTTCTCGCGCATCATCCGCGAGGCGGGCCGGAAGTTCGTGGTGATGGACACGGCGCCCACGGGCCATACCCTGCTGCTGCTCGACGCCACCGGGGCCTACCACCGCGACATCGTGCGCCAGATGGGCACCACCGGCGTGCACTTCACCACGCCGATGATGCAGCTGCAGGACCCGAAGGAGACCAAGGTGCTGCTGGTCACCCTGGCCGAGACCACGCCGGTGCTCGAAGCCGCCAACCTGCAGGCCGACCTGCGCCGCGCCGGCATCGAGCCTTGGGCCTGGATAATCAACCACAGCGTGGCGGCAGCCACGGTGCGCTCGCCGCTGCTGCGCCAGCGGGCCTGCCATGAACGCGCCGAGATCGAGGCTGTGGCCACGCGCCATGCCCGGCGCTACGCCGTCGTCCCCCTGCTGCAATCCGAACCGGTGGGCGTGCAGCGCCTACAGGAACTGGTCATGAACGGAGCCGCGCATGAGTGTGCAATGTGAAGTCACGGCCAAACAGGCCGCCCGCGCCCCGATGAGCGTGTTCGAGCGCTACCTCACCGTCTGGGTGTTCCTGTGCATCGTGGCCGGCATCGCGCTCGGCCAGGTG
>Ga0209604_1001953_pt1 | contig 15612 bp, 10 predicted proteins | sample AD_UKC097_MetaG_FD_184405 | JGI IMG/M metagenome (GOLD analysis project Ga0209604, IMG submission 184405) | Active sludge microbial communities of municipal wastewater-treating anaerobic digesters from USA - AD_UKC097_MetaG (SPAdes) (version 2) | ecosystem: Engineered > Bioreactor > Anaerobic >... | reverse complement strand
AGGATAGACTGATCATCCGGTATTTTGTGAAGGTTCGCCGGGTGATTTCCCGGATTAGCCTGACCGTCAGTCAAAAGCCATAATCATGAGCGGCGCCCCTGTATGGAGCGCCGCATTCTTTTTGAGGTCCGATCCTGGTTGTCACCTTCGGCCGGGCCGGTGGACCAACATTTAAGCCGTCAGAGCCTGTCAGGCTCATCTGAATAGATGAAGATCCCTGTTTTTCCTTCAGCAGTCCTGTAACCGCGGTACATCCCTTCGGTATTGAAGGGCATGCTGATATTCCCCATGCCATCTACAGAGATGACGCCGCCCGTGCCTCCTGCTTTTACCAGCTTCTCATTGATGACCTCCCTGGCTGCCTCATCAAGAGTCAGTCCTTTATATTCCATCAGTGCAGAGATATCATGTGCCACCGTATATCTTATAAAAAACTCCCCGTGGCCTGTGGCTGACACCGCACATGTAGCGTTGTTAGCGTAGGTCCCTGCTCCTATCACCGGGGCGTCGCCGATGCGGTTATAACGTTTGTTGGTCATCCCGCCGGTGGAGGTGCCTGCTGCCAGGTCGCCGTTCATGTCAAGGGCCACGCATCCGACCGTCCCGTGTTTTTCCCTTTCCAGTGCCCGCTGCAGCTCCCTGAATCGCGACTCCTCCCTGAAGTAAGATGGATCAACTATCTCCAGTCCTTTCTCTGCTGCAAACTCAGATGCTCCCTTCCCGGTGAGCATGACATGTGAAGATTGCTCCATTACAGCCCGTGCGGCGGTTATGGGGTTACGTATGTCAGTTACTCCTGCCACGGCGCCGGCGGCGAGGCTGCTGCCATCCATGACAGAGGCGTCGAGCTCATTGCGGCCCTCGTGGGTAAAGACTGCGCCTTTGCCCGCGTTGAAGAGAGGCGAGTCTTCCATCATTCTGACAGCCCGCTCCACGGCGTCAAGGGCTGAGCCGCCGGCGCTGAGCACGGCGGCGCCGCTGTCAATGACTGCCTGGAGCACCCTCCTGTATTCCGCCTCTGCCTCGGCTGACATGCGATCACGTGTTATGGTGCCGGCGCCGCCATGCACCACGATAGCCCATGGAGCTCCTGTGGGCGGCAGCAACAAATCTATCTCCATGACAGCCTTGATAGCGCGGTCAGAGAAATAGTCGCATGCCGGGAATATTGAAAACCGGCCGGCACCCTCATAATTGTCCTTGTCAATAATCAAGACCTCCTGCTGGTCATTACGGTTAACTATCTCACTTAGGGTAAAGGCTGCACGGTAGCCGTCAAGCCCGGCAATAACCACCATCCCCTTCTGCAGCACCTCAGGAGTAAGCCTGTAGTAATCCCTGATCAGTTCATTAAGCATGGCTCCGGCAAAGGGTGTAGTGCCATGGATACCCCTGCCGCGGCCGTAGAACACTGTATGATATGTCTGACTGTCCATCCCTTCAGGCAACTCCGTCAGTATATCACGCTGCCTGCCGTTGACACAGAGCCGCATTGTCTCTGAAAACATGGGAGACATTCCCTGTTTGATCGGATAACGGCTGTCAAGTGACCTGACAGTGATCTTTACAGGGTTGCTGATATTGCGTGAAGTGACCAGATCATTTCCGGCAACAATCTTTGTCCCGGTTGGCATTGGCCACAGATCTTTTGACTTGGAAGGAACAATGCGGGCCACTGAGGTGGCTATAAGCAGCCTGTGCCGGTTGTTCGGGTAATATATCTCTCCCCACGAGAAGAGCGCGGTCTCTCCACGGTCATTGGTTATCTCAACATACAGGTCAATGATCGGCGGAAATTCAGCGTCGTTCTTCTTCTTCAGCACAATCCTGTTAAGGATGTCATAGACCGAATAGCCGTCATAACGATAGGCACCGGTAAAACCTACATTACCATCATTCAGGCAGGTCTCCTTGACGGTGATGCTGTGTTTCGGCAGGCGGGTTATGTCAATGGTCATATCCTTCAGCACCTCGCCGGTAACAAGGATCTTTTTTGTGCCCTTAAGCTGCATCGTGGGCTCATCATCGTAAAAATCATTTGTCTGCCCCGTAGCCGGAAGCATCATCAGCATCATCAGGGCGGTAAATAGCAGGGTAAGGTTCTTCATGATTCAGGTTTTCGTTATGCAAATCTATTCATTTCGGTCTGCGAAGAAAATGATATAAAGCAGTTTTGCGAGAATGACGGGTCTTATCATAATTGTCTTGCGGTCTTGTTGGAGCGGAGCGGAAATCCCGAACGGGAGGTCGGGACGGTCTTGCGGTCAGGACGGCTGTGCCAGATTTCCCGGTCAGCCATGCCTCTGTCGGGTACCCCGGGGTTCGGTTTCAGCATACAGCAGTCAGATATCCAGCTCCACCAGCGTAATTCCGGCGCCGCCGCGGTCAACATGCTCATCCATGACGTTTTTTACAGCCCCGGTTGACCCGAGGTACTGCCTGATCATTTGTCTCAGTATCCCGTTCCCCTTGCCGTGCAGTATGCGCAGGTTCCGGTACTGGATCATGAGTGCGGTGTCAATGAACTCCTGCACCATCTGCAATGCTTCATCGGTACGCATACCACGCACGTCTATCTCCGGTTTGAACTGGTTGCGGCGGGCAGTAAGTGACCAGTCGACCTTCTGCTGCCTGATGCCGGCTGATGCGGCCTTTCTCTGCTCCTCTACGGTGACCGGTTCGGTCATGCTGATATCGACATTCATCTTAAGGCTTCCGGAGATGACCTGTATTTTCCTGCCGCGTATCTCAGTCACCTGGGCTACCGTATCGGTACCGGTGATCTTTACGTAGTCGCCCGGAGCCAGGGATCCCTTTTTCTTTTTAACCGGATGCGGCGTCTCCTTATTTGCAGTTATTCTTTTGACAATGCTTGCCGCTGGGGTATCTATCCTGCGTTTTGCCACGAGGGGGATTTCAGCATGTTTGTCCTCCTTTTCGAGGTGTTCACGGAAAGTGTCGAGCTCCTCCCGCACCTCCTTTGTCTTCTCCTTCTCTGCCTGCGCCTCGCGGATGGTGCGAATGGTGTTTTCAATCATCCTGTTGGTATCGCGAAGCATCTCTTCCGCTTTAGTCTTCGCCTGGCTGATGATCTCCTTCTTTTGGGTTTTTATATCCCCCAACTGGGTCTCATAGGTGGATATGAGCTCCTCAAGTCTCTTCTCGTGGCGGCGCACTGCCTCGCGTTTCTTCTCCCAGTAGCGTTTGTCTCTTGCAATCTCCCTCAGGTTGCGGTCGAAGTCGACATTCCCCTCTCCCGCCCTTGCAGCAGCGTCTGCAAGTATCTCTTTAGGCAGCCCGATCTTGTTTGCTATCTCGAAGGCGAACGAGCTTCCCGGCTTTCCCTGATCAAGGCGGAAGAGTGGCTGCATCAGCTGGTTATCAAAAGCCATGGCTCCGTTACTGATGCCCTCCTGTGATGTTGCGAAGTGCTTAAGGTTGGTATAATGGGTTGTTATCACCCCATAGGCTCCTCTCCTGTTCAGTTCAGCCAGTATTGCTTCCGCCAGTGCCCCTCCGATGACTGGCTCCGTCCCGGTGCCAAACTCGTCAATCATCACCAGCGACAGATCATCGGCGTATCTGAGCATCTGTTTCATATTGATAAGGTGTGAGCTGTAGGTGCTGAGATCATTCTCCAGGCTCTGTTCGTCGCCTATATCAATAAAAAACCGGCCGAATATACCTGTCTCGGTGCCTTCGCCAACAGGGATGGTCATGCCGCACTGAAGCATGTACTGTATGAGCGCTACCGTTTTGAGGCACACTGACTTACCTCCTGCATTGGGTCCTGAGATGACGACTATCCGCTCCTTACTGTCGATGGTGATAGTCAACGGCACCACCTCCCTGCCGGGGGTACGTGCAAAGGCGAGGGTGAGCAGTGGATGCCGGGCATTTACCCAGCGCAGGTGTGGTGTTGTGGCAATGGAGGGCATGATGCACCTCAGCCTGTTGCCAAAAAGGGCTTTGGCCCTGATAAAGTCTATCTCTGCCAGAAATCTGCAGTTCTCCTCAAGGTCATCTATGTAAGGCCGTAATGTATCAGCAAGAGCTGTGAGTATGCGTACTATCTCACGTTTCTCCTGGTGTTCCAGCTCTGTGATCTCGTTATTCAGTTCAACCACTTCTGCCGGCTCTATGAATACCGTTTTCCCGGTTGCTGATTCATCATGTACAAATCCTTTTATGCCTCTCTTGTTGGATGCACTTACGGGGATCACACCCCTTCCATTGCGAACAGCCACAGTTATGTCGCGTTCCACTATGCCGTCAGCCTGGGCCTGGCGTAGCACTGCATGCAGTTTTCTCACTGCTGCAAGGGTTTTTGATGCCAGCCCGGCGCGAATGGTCTTCAGGGCCGGAGAGGCGCCGTCACGGACCTTACCCTCCTTATCGATAATACGGTCAATAGCCTCAGCAACAAATGGATAGTAGACTACCTTCCCGGCCAGTTCTGTCAGCAGCGGATAACGGCCATCCTTCCTGTTCTTAAAGAAACCAATGATCCGTCTTATGGTATCCAGCGAACCACGCAGTGCAACCACTTCCTCAAGCTCCGGGAATGTACCCTCTACCCTGAGCTTTTCCAGCGTTTCATAGGGGTCATTGTAGTTCTCTGACGGAAACTGCTCACCATTGACAAGGATCTGCTGGAACTCAGCTGTACGGGAGACTATCTCCCTTACCTCTTCTGCACTGAAGGCTGCCTGCATTGCAGTAACCTTCCGGATGCCAGCCGTGCTAAGGCAATTGGCAATCAGCTGTTCTCTGATGCGATCAAAGCCGATTTTTGATTCGTATGTATCCGGATAGATCATCTGGTGGTCATCTCAGCACAAAAGTAAAGTTAATTAATGTTAATGCCACACAGCCTTATAATTTATGACTATATATTTATTCCATCATAATCGAATAAACATGAGAATCCGTTTAGAAAAGTTCAGGATGATACTGGTGGCATCGCTCCTGTTCGTGTTTGTCATTCCGGCTTCAGCCCAGGAGGTTACTATTGATCTGGAGATGGTTTACAAGATCAGGCAGGAGGGTCAGCGCAACTCTGACATTGAGCGTCTGGCCTATATTATGACTGATCTTGCAGGACCCCGTTTAACGGGCTCAGCCGGCCTTGACCGGGCCAATGAGATTGCCAGGGCCAGGCTGGCCGAATATGGTCTCTCCAATGTCCGTATTGAGGAGGTCGGCGACTTCAGTCGTGGTGGATGGGATTATTCAAAGGCATACGCCGCAATGGTTGTTCCCTACTACAACAATTTTTCTGTTACGCCGGTGGCCTGGACATCCGGCACTGACGGCATTATCCGTGGTGAGGTGATCCTGGTGGACATCAGGACGATTGAAGACATAGAGAAGTATCGAGGTAAGCTGAAAGGCAAGATCATAATGGCTCCTTCAGGCAGCCAGTACGAAGTCAGTTTTGAGCCGTTGGCAAAGAGGCTTACAGACGATGATCTGGAACGTCTTGCAATGACAGATGTTTCCGGCAGGCCGTCGCGCAGGTACATGGGCGACTATATGGCTATGAGGGAGATGAGGAACAGGATAAATGAATTCATAATGGGTGAGGATGTCCTTATGATAATGACGCAGGGCAATGCCTTCAACATACCCAGATCTTCAGGATCATCATATGATGGCAAGAGTACGCCTCCGGTGACAGAGATAAGTGTGCCAATGGAGGTTTATGGCCGAATGGAGAGGCTTATCCGCAACGGTGAGAAGGTGGAGGTGGAGGCTGAGATCAAGGCTGAATTCACTCCTGGCAAGAAGGTTTATAATGTCATTGCCGAGATCCCCGGTACCGATCCGAAACTGAAGGACCAGGTAGTGTTGCTGGGAGCGCACATCGACTCATGGCACGGTGGAACAGGCGCTGCTGACAATGCTTCAGGATGTATGGTCATGATGGAGGCACTGCGCATACTCAAGGCTATTGACGCCAAACCACGCAGGACCATCCGTGTGGCACTATGGGGCGGTGAAGAGCAGGGTCTGATCGGATCAAGGGGTTATGTATCAAAATACCTGTTTGACAGGGAGAAGAACGAAAAGAAGCCGGGGTTTGACAGATTCTCTGTTTATTTCAACATGGACAACGGTACCGGTCGTTACCGCGGCATCTACCTCCAGGAGAACAACCTCGTGAGGCCGTTGTTTGAGAAGTGGATGGAACCTGTCAGGGACATGGGTTTCAGCACCATAGCCATCAGGAATACCGGCGGCACTGACCACCAGAGTTTTGACGGCGTTGGTCTGCCGGGGTTCCAGTTCATTCAGGATGACATAGAATATGGTCGCGGTTACCACACGCTGGCTGACACCCGGGAGCGTCTGCTTGTACCTGATCTGAGGCACAATGCAATAATAACAGCATGGCTGGCGTGGAATGCTGCCACCAGTGACCAGCTTCTTCCCCGCAAGCCTGAGATGAAATCAACGCAACAGAGATCGCCCTTCGGGTTCTGATCTCCGATGCCTCCCTTCGGGTTCCGGGCTGCGGGGCCTACTCCCGGATACTGGTCTCCGATGCCTCCCTTCGGGTTCCGGGATCAGTGATTCAGCTGTCAGTGCAATGGTTCTGATGCAGCGACAGAGTTTCAGCAGGCTTCCGGAACAATAGCCGCCGGGCAGGCTTCATAACTTAATGTTTTTCTATTCTGTTTGAAAAAGCAGAGGCTGACCGGTAAAAAAGGTCAGCCTCTCTTGTTTTATTGAATCCGGGGCGATCACCCTATGCGGCCGGGGTCATCGCCCCCGTTATTCCGGGGTTATGGCCACTTCTGTGCCAGTGCCATGGCCCTCAGCTGCAGGGATCATCTCCCCTCTGCCGCCGGATTATTCCGTAATCCGCTCAAGATCAAGCATGAATGCATACTCCAGGGCGGTGGTCTTAAGTCTTTCAAACCTGCCTGAAGCGCCACCGTGTCCAGCTACCATATTTACATCCATGATGAGGATATTGTCATCGGTCTTCATGTCGCGCAGTTTGGCAACCCATTTGGCCGGCTCCCAGTACTGCACCTGCGAATCCCAGTAACCGGTTGTAACCAGCATGTTGGGATAATCCTGTGCCTTTACCTGGTCATAGGGAGAGTAGGAAAGCATGTAGTCATAGTACTCCTGTTTGCGGGGATCACCCCATTCGTCCCATTCGAAGGTAGTAAGGGGGATAGTGGCATCAAGCATTGTGCTGACCACATCCACGAATGGCACCTGTGCAATGATACCATTGTAAAGGGCAGGCTCCATATTGGCTATAGCACCCATGAGCAGGCCGCCGGCGCTGCCGCCCATAGCGTAGAGGTTATCAGCCGAGGTGTATTTCTCATTGATGAGGAACCGTGCGCAGTCATTGAAGTCGGTAAAGGTGTTGATCTTCTTCAGCAGCTTACCGTCCTCGTACCACTGTCGACCCATCTCGCTGCCGCCCCTTATGTGCGCTATGGCATAAACGAAGCCCCTGTCAAGCAGACTTAAGATTGATGAGCGGAACCAGGGATCAGTTGATGAACCGTAAGAGCCATAGGCATAAAGAAGCATCGGTGCGGTGCCGTCCTGCGTGAATCCCTTACGGTATACCAGCGATACCGGAACCAGGGTACCGTCTGTGGCGGTTGCCCAGAGGCGCTTCGACTCATAGTTGTTTTTATCAAATCCGCCCAGCACGCTGTCCTGCTTGAGCAGTGTCTTTGTGCGTGCCGCCATATCATAGTCGTACACCGAGTTGGGAGTTGTCAGTGAGGAATAGCTGTATCTCAGCATAGTCGTATTTGCCTGTGGATTAACGTTTATCCCGGCTGTATATGTCTCCTCGCCGAAATCAAGGAAGTGCTCTGATTTGTCTGCCAGGTTGATGATCCTCAGGTTTGTAAGGCCTTTGATACGCTCATCAGCAACAAGGTAATTGTCAAATACTTCAAAATTCTCAAAGAGCACATCATCACGGTGAGGGATAACCTCTTTCCAGGTGCTCATTCCTGTCCTGCTTTCCAGGCATGACATAAGCTTGAAATTCTTTGCATCGTCAGCATTGGTCCTGATGTAGAATGTTCCGTTAAGATGGTCAATTGAATATTCATGACCCACCTTGCGCGGCTCGAATACCATTATTTTGCCATCAGGATTAGCTGCCTCAATCAACCGTACCTCAGTTGTGAGGGTCTGGCTTGAGGTTAGTATGATATACTCCTTGCTTTTGGTTTTACCGAGATAGACAGAGAAGGTCTCGTCATCCTCATTGAAGACTGCTTTATCTTCAGAGGCGGGAGTCCCCAGCACATGTTTCATAACAGTTGCAGCCCTGAGTGTCTCGGGGTCTTTGCTAACATAGAAGATTGTTTTGTTATCGGCAGCCCAGACACTCTGACCGGTGGTATTGAGGATGTTGTCAGGAAGAAGTTCACCTGTGTTCAGATCCTTGAACTGCATCGTATATTGCCGGCGGCTGACATGGTCAATGCCATAAGCCAGGATATTGTTATCAGTTGAAACTGATGCACCGCCCACACCTGTATAGTCATGACCTTCAGCCAGGAGGTTAATGTCTAGCATCACCTCGGGATTGTCAGTGCCATCCTTTCTCCTGTAGAGTACAGGGTATTCCTTGCCCGGAAGGTATTTGGTATGGTACCAGTATCCGTTGTCAAGATAAGGAACGGTCTCATCGTCCTGCTTGATACGTCCCTTGATCTCCTCAAAGAGTTTTTCCTGCAGAGGTTCTGTCTTTTTCATCAGGGCGTCAGCATAATTGTTTTCAGCATTGAGGTATGCCAGCACCTTAACTGTCTGCGAATCCGGTGTTTCAGCGTTTTTCTGCTCATCGCTGAGGCGCATCCAGAAGTAGTTGTCTAACCGTTCGTTGCCGTTGCTTTCAACAACGTAGGGGATTTTTTCAGCCACGGGGGGCTGGGGTTTCTTGCCGCATGATGTGATGGCGAGGGCCACGGCGGCGGTGAGTAGGAAAATTGTCTGTTTCATAAATGAATGATTTGTGTTACAATTCTTGTTGGTCTATGACCAACTTCCAATTTATCCGGCTTTCCTGCATAGTCAATTAATGCCTGTAGGGCATTAAGAACTGTATACGCCTGTGTCCGAAAACCTGGAGGGGCGGGTGGGTTGGTCATGTCTGTTACAATTCTTGTTGGTCTACGACCAACTTTTTATATTATATACTCTCTACAATTCTTAATCCCCTACGGGGATCTGTACAATTCTTAATCCCCTACGGGGATCTGTACAATTCTTAATCCCCTACGGGGATCTGCTACAATTCTTAATCCCCTACGGGGATCTGTACAATTCTTAATCCCCTACGGGGATCTGCTACAATTCTTAATCCCCTACGGGGATCTGTTACAATTCTTTATCCCCTACGGGGATCTGTTACAATTCTTTATCCCCTACGGGGATCTGTTACAATTCTTTATCCCCTACGGGGATTTTTCAAGGCATCCAGGTTTCGGTCCTGACTGCCGGCTGCCGGCTGCTGACTGCTGACTCCTTTCATGGAGAGCTGTATTCTCTTTCTTGCCAGGTCAACATTGAGTATGCGGACAGTGACATGCTGGTGCAGTTTAACAACCTTTGCCGGGTCATCAACATATCGGTCAGCCATCTGTGACACGTGCACGAGTCCGTACTGTTTGACGCCTATATCCACGAAGGCACCGAACTTTGTAATATTAGTGACAATTCCGGGCACAACCATTCCCTCCTTCACATCTTCTATTGAATGGATATCGGCAAAGGTGAACTCCTTCAATGCCGATCTGGGGTCACGTCCTGGTCTGGCCAGTTCCTGCATGATATCCTTCAGGGTTGGCAGGCCTGCTTCAGGTGTGACATATTTTTCAATGCTTATCATTTTTCTTTTTGTCTCATCGCGGATCAGTTCAGCGACGGTACAACCGACATCCACAGCCATTTTTTCAACGATATGATAGCTCTCGGGGTGTACTGCCGAGGCATCGAGCGGGTTGGCGGCGTCTCGTATCCTGAGGAAGCCGGCGGCCTGTTCATAAGCTTTCTCACCCATACGTTTAACCTTCATCAGGTCAGCGCGTGAGCGGAACGGTCCGTTCTCCGTACGGTGGTCAATAATATTCTGGGCCATCTTAGGTCCTATGCCGGAGACATATGTGAGCAGGTGGGGGCTGGCCGTGTTCACCTCCACGCCCACGGCGTTGACGCATGACATCACCACCTCGTCAAGGCTGGCCTGCAACCGGGCCTGGTCAACGTCGTGCTGGTACTGTCCCACGCCGATAGATTTGGGGTCAATTTTCACCAGTTCAGCCAGCGGGTCCATCAGCCTCCGGCCTATGGAGACCGCGCCACGAACAGTCACATCATGATCAGGAAATTCGTCGCGTGCTGTTTTGGAAGCAGAGTAGACAGAGGCGCCGGCCTCGCTCACCACGAACACCTTCACCCCGGAGTCCGCTGCCAGGTATGTCCGCACGAACTGCTCGGTCTCACGGCTGGCGGTACCGTTGCCTATAGCTATAGCCTCTGTCTCAAATCTCTCTATCAGTGACAGCAGCTTGCTCACGCTGCGTGCAGTCTCATTCTGAGGCGGATGTGGGTAGATCACATCATCATGCAGCAAGGCCCCCTGTCTGTTGAGACAGACCACCTTGCAGCCAGTTCTGAATCCGGGATCTATGCCCATAACGTTTTTTTCGCCGAGAGGCGGGGCCAGGAGCAGTTGCCTGAGGTTTTCGGCAAAAACGCGTATGGCTTCCTCATCTGCTTTTTCCTTTGACGACTTCCTGAACTCCGTCTCCATTGATGGTGCCAGGAGCCTGTTCCAGCTGTCAGCGACAGCTTCACGGACTTCTACGGCAGCTGAGTTATCAGCCTTAATCAATTGTTTTTCAATTGTTTCAACAGCCTGGTCCTCAGGTGGCATTATTATCAGTCTGAGGAATCCCTCATCCTCTCCCCTGCGCATGGCCAGCAGCCTGTGCGAGGGGCAGCGCCGCAGTGGCTCGGACCATTCGAAATAGTCGCTGAACTTGGCTCCCTCCTGTTCCTTTCCCTTCACTCCGCGTGATGTGATAACCGCATCACGTTCATAGAGGCGTCTGAGTGAACCCCGCACGAGTTCGTTCTCGCTGACCATTTCTGCAATGATATCGCGTGCGCCGGCCAGTGCTGCATCTACGGTCTCCACCTCGTCAGCGACATACTTCTCAGCCTCCATTACCGGATCACCGGGTTTCTGGTCCAGCAACCAGAGTGCAAGTGGTTCCAATCCTTTTTCCCTGGCCACAGAAGCGCGTGTCTTGCGTTTGGGTCTGTACGGCAGGTAGAGATCCTCCAATTGAGACATAGTCAGCGCTGCGTTGATCTTAGCCAGCAGTTCAGGAGTCATCTTTTCCTGCTCTTCCACAGATTTGATGATGGCTTCACGGCGTTTATCGAGCTCTTTCAGTCTCTCATATTCGTCACGTATCTCCGCCAGTTGCACTTCATTAAGGCTGCCGGTCACCTCCTTGCGGTAACGGCTGATGAAAGGAATTGTGGCCCCGTCATCAAGCAGCCTGAGTGTGTTCTCCACCTGCCAGTCGTGGAGCTGAAGCTTACGCGCAATTGTTTTTATGTGTATTGAAGGATCCATGGTCTCTATTCTACATACAGCATCAGTCCTTTCAGGTACTCACTTTCCGGGTGATAGATGCTGACGGGGTGATCAGGCGGCTGGCCTGTCTGGTGCAGTATCCGCACATTGCGTCCGGTGTTTGCAGCCGCCACGAAAACCGAGCGGCGGAAATCATCACGGCTCACCACCTGTGAGCAGGAGAAGGTAAAGAGCAGTCCTCCGGGTTTTATCTTTTTCAGGGCCAGGGCGTTCAGCCTCCTGTAGCCCTGAAGTGCCTGGTTCAGGGCGTTATGGTGTTTCGCGAAGGCGGGAGGATCAAGAATTATCAGGTCATATTCGCTCTCCATGGAGGAGAGGAAGCTGAAGGCATCAGTAGCGAACGAGCGATGGCGCGGGTCACTGCCGAAATTGAGATATACGTTCTCATCAGCCGTGGCGGTGGCTGTGGCGGAGCTGTCAACTGTATGAACGAGGGCTGCGTTGCTCATGGCATAGACAGAGAATCCGCCGGTATATCCGAACATGTTCAGAACACTCCTTCCGTTGCAGTATTGCCTCAGCAGGCTCCGGCTGTCACGCTGGTCGATAAAGAATCCCGTCTTTTGACCTTTTTCCCAGTCGACCCTGAACCGGAATCCGTTCTCCGCAACCACCGTTCCTGTTTCACCGTTGGCGCCCATGATATAGCCGTTGGAAGGATTTAGTTTTGCCATGAACGGGAGGGTTCCTTCACTTTTGTCATATACTGAATGTACCAGGCCTCCGGTAACCTCCGGGAGAAGGCCGGCAATCATTTCACGAATATGCCAGAAGCCGGCAGTGTGTGCCTGTAAGACAGCGACATTACCATAAAGATCAATTACAAGTCCTGGCAGTCCGTCTCCCTCGCCATGCACCAGTCGCCAGGCATTTGTATCGCTCTTTCCGGCAATGCCGGCGCTGATACGGTAATTCATAGCATCCATGAGTTTCTTTCTGAAGAACTCACGGTCAGGGGTGCATCTTGAAAATGAGAATATGCGTACGGCTATTGATCCCGGGGCCCAGTGGCCTGTAGCAAGGTAAGTGTTGTCTGAAGCAAATACCTCCGCCACATCGCCTTCCACCGGTTCTCCGGAGACAGAGGCCACGGCTCCCGAGAATATCCAGGGGTGGAACCGTTTCACCGACTGTTCCTTGCCTTTTCTGAGGGTGATTCTGATGGTTCTGGTGACACTGGTCATGGAAGCCGGCTTAGTTGTCATATGTGATTGTTGCGGCAAGGTCTACGGATGATGGTTATAATATCCCTCTCTGCCATTCAGTGCGAGGTAGATACGCCGGCACACCCAGGCATCGGTAGCGGCATACAACTGCTGGTGGTCGGTCAGGATGGGCGCCTCCCAGTTTGACACCTGCTGTGATTTCGAGATTGAATATCCCAGGATGATGGCAGACAGTTTCTTCAGTCCCAGTTCCTTTATCCCGTGGTCAGCCACTATGTTCTGCAGGTCAATGAATCCGTGCGGTTCGAAATGGGTAAGTGATTTGAGCGCCTTAATATCATCGCGTATAGCCACTCCGGCTTTAATTATGTTTTTGTCGGCCAGCAGGCGTGTAAGTTCAGGCGGCAGGCCTGTCATATTCAGCCTGAAGAGCCATGCATGGTCGGCGTTAGCCAGTTGGAGAAGAGAGACATTGTATCTTCTGCCCTTCCTGAAAGAGGGTCTTGTTTCAGTATCAAAGCCCAATAATCCGGAACGGCCGATATCATTTATCACCCTGTAGAATTTGTCCATTGTATCCACCAGGGTCACCCTGCCATTGAACTGCAGGACCGGCAGTTTTCTCAGTTCCTCATCCGATATGGTTTCATTATATTGTTTAATCATTGTCATTCAATTCATTATCAGCGCTCCCATCAACTTCGGAGTAGAGGACGTCATGCAGTGCCAAGAGCACATTCAACAGTTTTTTTCCCCAGAACTCCTCAAAGTTCATCAGCACCTCCCATACGGCATCATTCATCACCTCCTCTTTACCGCTCTTATAGCTTATAATAAAGTCCTTCAGATCCTGGTATATGTCAGTAAGGTTCTCAGAGATGCTGCCGGTATACAGTCCGTCAGCCGGATCACCCAGTGAGACTATTACCGGGAAGGGGTCATTGTTGCCCATCTTTGAGAGGAGGTTGTCATGCATTCTTGTCCAGTCAAATTCAGTAACTGTCTTCTCATTGGGTTCTTCCAGCACCGGATCGAGCAGTGGAAGCAGCGAGGCTCTGAGATAGATGAAAGGGAGCAGTCTTTGCATCACTTTAAGTATCTCAATGCCATTTATTTCGCCGGTACCCTCCAGGTACTTGCAGTACTCATTGGCAGAGGCTGCAAATTCAACCACCTGACGTGAGTAGATCACCTTTTCCTCTTGTTCCATCATCACAAAATTACCCGACAAAAATATTCATTTCAGTCTGAAAACCGGGGAAATGTTGATAAAAGGAGGAGGGTCACCGTTTCCAGGTGAGTCTGTGCTGGTTATCATAGACCAGTTTCTCATGGTCAAGGAGCCAGCGGATCACCTTTATGCTTTTTTCACCCGGAAGGTCCATCCGGGCCTCCAGCTCTTCCGGTCTCATGGGGTTTTCACCCACTAGTTTCTTTATTTTATCAATAATAATATCGAACTCATACTTGCTCAGTTCCAGTTCATTTCTTTCCTGGCAGGTATCACAGAGGCCGCATCTGCCGGTTTCTTCTCCGAAGTAGGCAGTCAGGAAGGCAGGCCTGCATCTTGTCTTATTGTCAGCATATTCGGTGATCCTTTCAACTCTTTCAATATAGTTTTCCTTGACCTTCAGGTAGAGTTCGGGTGATATACGGAGGTGGCTTCGGTCAAGTCTCTCCTCGGTAAAGATAACCATGGGGCTTTTCTTGCCCGGGATGAAGTGGATTATTCCCTGTGAAGAGAGGCGGAGGAGGAACTGGTATATTACTTCGCGGGGCAGTCCGGACCTGGCGGAAAGGGCCTCCTCATTGATCGGGGTAAACTCAGAGAACATGCCGCTATAAGTTCGGAGGAGAAGTTTTATGAACCTGTCATACTCCTCATTGGCAACCTGGAATTTGTAGAGGTCGTCGCGGTTCACTATGAAGTGCACTCTTGAAGGGTTATTGATCTCATCAGTAAACTCGAGGTAACCCTCCTTCTGCAGGAAGTTGAGGCTGTTATATGTTTCCGTCACCGAGAAGCGGAATGCGGTGACAAACTTCCAGAGGTCAAAGTCATGAACGCTGTTTCTTCCTGCGCCCACAGGCAGCTGGTAGAAGTTACCAATAGCCTCATATACATCCTTTATCTTCTCTACCGGAGGAAATTTTATGCGGACCGAGTCGGCCAGTTTTCGTTTTTCATCCTGTGACCAGAGCAGTACTGCGAAAGATGGTTTACCATCTCGGCCGGCGCGGCCTGATTCCTGGTAGTATGCCTCTATGGAGTCGGGGCAGTCCCAGTGAATGACAAATCTTACGTCCGGTTTGTCTATTCCCATCCCGAAGGCGTTTGTAGCCACAATGATTCGTGTTTCGCCGGTGCTCCACGAGGTCTGTTTTCTGTCACGCATCTCCTGTGGCAGGCCGGCATGGTAGAAGTCAGCCCTGATTCCGTTTGCCACAAGCAGCTCAGCCACCTCTTTTGATCTCTTACGGCTGTTGACATAGATGATTCCACATCCTTTTTCTTTTTTGAGGCTGCGAAGCACGTAGGCGCTTTTGTCTTCCACCTCCCTGACGAAGTAGGTTATGTTAGGTCTCCGGAAGCTCGTTTTCAGGACGTTGGGATCCTTCATCCTGAGTCTGGAGATGATATCCTCCACCACTCGTGGGGTGGCTGTAGCCGTAAGGGCAAGGAAGGGGATCTCCTCACTGATCATTTCCCTTATATCTGCTATATGGAGGTATGAAGGCCTGAAGTCATATCCCCACTGTGAAATACAGTGGGCCTCATCA
>Ga0209604_1001951_pt1 | contig 15615 bp, 10 predicted proteins | sample AD_UKC097_MetaG_FD_184405 | JGI IMG/M metagenome (GOLD analysis project Ga0209604, IMG submission 184405) | Active sludge microbial communities of municipal wastewater-treating anaerobic digesters from USA - AD_UKC097_MetaG (SPAdes) (version 2) | ecosystem: Engineered > Bioreactor > Anaerobic >... | reverse complement strand
GAATCCCGTCATCGCCCGCTCCGCGCCGGACCTCGGGGTCCGCGGCGAGGGGTACGTCAACGCCGACGCGAAGACGCAGGCGACGAACCTCCCCGGCGTCTTCGCCGGAGGCGACATCGTCACCGGAGGCGCCACGGTCATTCTCGCGCTCGGCGCCGGGCGGAGGGCGGCCCGCGCCATCGAGACCTACCTGAAGACGAAGGAGTGGCCCGTCGTCCTCGAGGACGAGGCCGCCGGCGCCGGCGTGCCCGTCCCCGCTCCGGTCGCGGCCGCCTGCGCGAAGTGCCGGCGTCCCTTCGAGCCGGGCGAGGAGGACCACCTCTGCTGCGGCGGCGAGAAGGTCACCTGGACCTGCACCTCCTGCCAGAAGGTCTCCGAGGGCTTCGCTTTCCCCTACGGCCTCTGCCCCGCCTGCGGCGGGACGCTCTCGCTCGGCCACGACACCGACGTCACGTCGGAGGCGGCCGTCGCGGCGATCCGCCACGCCTTCGAGATCGAGCTCGGCGGCGTCACGTTCTACTCGCGCGGGGCGGAGGAGCTCGAGGCGAAGGACCCCGACCTCGCGAAGCTCTTCCGCGACCTCGCCGAGATGGAGCGCGGGCACATGGACGTCCTCGCCCGGCGCTACCACGTCGAGGCGCCCACGGAGTCGCTCGACATGCACCTCGAGCCGGCCCAGATCGCGGTCTACGCCGGCGCCGACATCGCCGACCTCACCGGAGCCGCGCTCCTCCGCCTCGCCGTCCACCTCGAGAAGAGGGCCCGCGCCTTCTTCCTCGACGCCGGCCGGAAGTTCCCGACCGGCTCGCACGAGTGGAGGCTCTACCGCGAGCTGGAGGCCGAGGAGCGCGAGCACGTCGACATGCTCTCGACCGTCCTCGCGCGGATCGTGGCGGAGAAGCCGGTCGCCGTGTAGCAGCACGCCGTCCCGGGCCCCGCGGTGAGAGCCCGCTCCGCGGGACGGCCGGGCCCGTTTCCGCCGTCGCGTCCGCCGTTCCGCCGGATGAGAGAGAGTGAGGTCCAAATGTCCGTCCGACGCCGCCTCGCCTCCGTTCCGTTCCTCGTCCTCCTCGCCCTCCTCGCCCCCTCCGCGTCTGCCGGGGCGTCGTCCGATTCGAAGCCGGAGGACGACGGGATCCGGCTGGGGGTGGCGCGCCTCGCCTGGCTCGAAGGAGACGTCGCGGTCGCGCGCGGCGACGCAGCGGAGGGGTGGCGGCCCGGGGCCGTCAACGACCCGCTCACGACGGGTGACCGGCTCAGGGTCGCGGCCGGCGGCCGCGCGGAGGTGCAGCTCCGGGGCGCGGTCATCCATCTGGCGCCCGGGACGGAGCTCGCTTTTCCGGACCTCTCGTTGGAGGACCGGTCCGTCACTCTTTCCGCGGGAACGGTCAGCGTTCGCGTCTTCGACGTTCGCGGCGCGGGCTCGCTGGAGGTCGCGACGCCGAGCGTCTCCGTCGCTCTCGAGCTCCCTGGGGACTATCGATTCGACGTCGGCGACTCCGGCGGCACGGCGATCAGCATCCGGAGGGGTCGGGCCCGGGCCGCCACGGCGGAGGGGGGCGTCACGCTCGGCTGGGGCGAGCGGATGCGCGTGACCGCCTCGCCCCGGCCCGAATACGACGTCGTCACCCTCGGCCGGGGTGACGCATGGGACCGCCGGGTGGACCAGCGCTCAGCCCGTTTCCGGCTCGTCCGCTCAGCGGCCCACGTCCACGCCGACGTCCTCGGCATCGACGACCTCGACGCGTGGGGCGATTGGGAGGAGACAGCGGAGCGGGGATGGGCCTGGTTCCCGAAGGTGAGCCTCGCGGATTGGATGCCGTACCGCTCGGGCCGCTGGATCTGGCGCGAGCCGTGGGGCTGGGCCTGGCTCTCGGACGAGCCCTGGGGCTGGGCTCCGTACCACCACGGCCGCTGGGCGATCGTCCGGAGCCGCTGGGCCTGGCTCCCGGACGAGCCGAAGGACCCCGGTCCGTCCTTTCTCCCGGCCGTCGTCACGTTCGTCGGAGCCGGCCCGGGAGGCGTCGGGCCGCTCGGACCCGACGGCTACGTCGGCTGGTTCCCTCTCGCTCCGGGCGAGCCTCTCCAGCCCTGGTGGGTTCGGGTGGAGGGGCCGACCGGCGACTCGTCGTTCCGGTACCTCCACCGCGACCGCGCGCTCTATCTTCCGCACGCCATCTTCGCCCGCGGCCGCTTCGGCGAGAGCGATCTCGTTCACGACGCCGCGCTCCTCCGCGACCTCCGGAACGCTCCCGTCGTTCGGAGCGGGCTGCCGGTGGACCCGGAGCGAGAGAGGGTCCGGACGCCTCCCGAGGCGTCCGGCGCCCCCGCTTCGGCCGGGCTCCGCTCAGCCCTTCCCATCCGGCGGACGAAGACGCCCGCGCCCGCCGGCCGCGCCACGCCGTCCCCGGCTCCGACGCCTGCGCGAGCCGCCCCGGTTCCGCCGTCCCGGAGCCCGAGGCTGACGCCCCGCACTCCGGAGGCCTCGCCGGCGGCCGCGCCCCCGTGGGCCTCCGTCCCGACGCCCGCCCCGTCGGCCGGTGCCGCGCGCTCCGCTCCCCGTCCGACTCCTCAGCCCGGACCGCGGCGGATGTAGCTCGCGACGCCGCCGAGGAGCATCTCGACGGCGATCGCCGTCAGGACGAGCCCCATCAGGCGCTCCATCGCCATGATCGCCTGGTCCCCGAGCACCTTCTGGATCCGCGTGCTCGAGACGAAGACGACCGCCGTGATCGCGATCGTCACCGTCAGCGACCCGGCGAGCGAGAGCATCCGGAGCGGGTCCGGCGTCGACATGAGGAGGACCGTCGCCATCGCCGAGGGACCCGCGATCAGCGGGATCGCCACCGGCACGATGAACGGCTCGCGGTCCTCCCCCTCCTCCTCCCCGAGGCGCGCCCCCCGCTCCGGGAAGATCATCCGGATCGCGATCAGGAGCAGGACGACGCCGCCGCTGATCCGGAGCGCGTCCTCGCTCAGATGGAGCAGCCTGAGGATCGGCCGTCCCGCGAGGAGGAAGAGGAGGAGCGCCGCGAACGCGACGAGGCATTCCCGGAGGACGACGACGCGGCGCCGCTCGGGGCGGACGTGCCTCAGCGCGGAGATGAAGAACGGGATGTTCCCGAGCGGGTCTGTGATCAGGACGAGAAGGATGGTGGAGGAGACGAAGCTCGTGTCCATCGGGATTGCCGAGGATATCGGGATCGGTCCCGGAGCGGCGTCCCCGTGCCTCAGCCCCTGAGGCCGAGCCGCCGTGCGAGGTGGTGGAGGTTCGCGCGGTGCATCCCGAGCTCGCGCGCGGCGGCGGCCTGGTTCCCCGCATGCCGCTCCACCGCCTCGCGGATGCGCCTGCGCTGGAAGTCCTCGACCTGCTCGCGGAGGGGCCTCGCGGCGTCCGGGCTCGCGGCCGGCGCCCGCTCCGGCGCCGTCGCCGTCGAGGAGGCGTCGACGTGCGCCGCCTGCACGAGGACCGGGGCGCCGGGCGGCTTCCCGGCCGCCGCGCGCAGGACGGCCCGGCTGACGACGTTCTCCAGCTCCCGGACGTTCCCCGGCCACTCCGCGGCGGCGAGCGCCGCCCGGGCCTCCTCCGAGAGGCGGAGCGGACCGAGGCCGAGGCGGCGGCGCGCGGCGTCCGCGAAGTGCGTCGCGAGGATCGGGACGTCCTCTCTCCGCTCGCGAAGCGCCGGGACCCGGATCGGGTAGACCGCCAGCCGGTGGTAGAGGTCGGCGCGGAACCGCCCGCGCGCCACCTCCGCGGCGAGGTCGCGGTTCGTGGCGGCGATGACGCGCACGTCGACGCGGTGCGGCCGGTCCGAGCCGATCCGCTGGATCTCCCCCTGCTGGAGGGCCCGGAGGAGCTTCGGCTGGAGCGAGAGGGGCAGCTCGCCCACCTCGTCGAGGAAGAGCGACCCGCCGTCGGCCACCTCGAACTTCCCCGCGCGGTCGCGGACCGCTCCAGTGAACGCGCCCTGCACGTGGCCGAAGAGCTCGCTCTCGGCGATCGACTCGGGGAGCGCCGCGCAGTTGACGTGGATGAGCGCCTCGTCCTTCCGGCGCGAGCCCGAGTGGACGTGCCGCGCGACGAGCTCCTTTCCGACGCCCGTCTCCCCCGTCACGAGGACCGGCAGGTCCGACGCGGCGACGACGCCGATCTCCGAGAGCAGCGCCGCGACCGCCGCGCTCGCCCCGAGGATCGCCGCGCCGCTCGTCTCGTCCGCGCTCCGCTGGAGCTCTCGCGCCACGCGCGTCCCGCGCTCGGCCTTCCTCTCGAGCGCCTCGATGAGGCTTGCGGTCCGGAGGGCCGCGCCCGCCAGTGCCCCGAGCGTCGCGAGGAGCCGACCGTCGAGGCCGTCGAACGCCTCCGGGTCGAGGGCGTCCGCCGTCAGCGCGCCGACGACCTCTCCGTCGGCGGTGAGCGCGCAGCCGAGGCAGGCGTGGATCCGGTCGAGGGCGTGCGGGTCGGCGACGAGGAGGCCGTCGAACGGGTCGGGCAGGGGCGAGTCGTGCGGGAAGAGGAGCGGGGCTTCGGAGCGGAGGATCGCCTCGAGCCGGGGATGACGGGACCTCGGGTAGGGACGCTCGAGCGCGCCCGGAACGAGCCCGTGCCCCGCGAGCGGGACGAGGTCGTCCCCCTGGAGCCGAAGGAGGCAGGCGGCGTCGTAGGGGACGAGGCGGCGGACCGCCGAGAGGAGCCGCTCGTATCGGTCGCGCGCCGCGAGCGAGGCCGTCAGGTCGCCCACGATCTCGAGAAGGACCTCGAGAGGTTCCTGTTGCGAATTCGACGACAACGTTGCGATCTTCACGACGCTCCCTGCTGTCGCATTCATAACATAGGCACGTAACCCATTGAATCCAAATGCTGTGAAGTGCGGCACGAAGCGTGCGATGAGGGATGCGGAGGCTACCGATGAACCTTCCGCTTCAGCCTGAATCGACCCTCGCCGACCTCGCCGTCGCCTACCCGGCCGCCTCCCGCGTCTTTCGTCGCCATGGCCTCGACTACTGCTGTCACGGGCGTCGTCCCGTCTCCGAGGCCTGCGCCGAGCGCGGCCTCGACGCCGCCGCGCTCCTCTCCGAGGTCGCCGCCGAGGCCCGCACCTCCGGCGACGTCGAGACCATGGCCGACCAGCCGATCCCGGCGATCGTCGAGAGAATCATCGGCTGGTACCACGCGCGACTCCGCACGGAGCTCCCTCTCCTCGTCCAGATGGCTCGGAAGGTCGAAGGCGTCCACGCCGAGAAGGAGAGCGTCCCCCGCGGTCTCGCGGCCCACGTCGAGTCTCTCTCGCAGGAGCTGATCGACCACCTCGACAAGGAGGAGCAGGGTCTCTTCCCGATGCTCCTCTCCGGGCGCGGGGGCCAGGCCGCGGCGCAGGTCCAGTCGCTCGAGCGCGAGCACGAGGACGTCGCCCTCGCCCTCCAGAAGACCCGCGCGCTGACCACCGACCTCGTCCCGCCGATCGAGGCCTGCACGACGTGGCGGGCCCTCTATCTCCGCCTCGACGAGCTCGAGGCCGAGCTGATGGAGCACGTCCACCTCGAGAACAACATTCTCTTCCGCCGCGCGCTCTGCGCGGACATGTGAATCGAAAGGGCACGATGAGCACGAACCTCCCCGGCAACGACAACCGCCGTTGGGCGCTCCTCGGCGGAGTCCTCCTCTTCACGTTCCTCGTCCTCGGCTTCTTCGGCCGCGAGGTCTACCGGCAGGCCCCGCCGATCCCGGAGCGCGTCGTCACCCCCGACGGCGCGACCCTCATGACGAAGGACGACATCCTGACGGGCCAGCAGGTCTGGCAGTCGACGGGCGGCCAGCAGCTCGGCTCGATCTGGGGGCACGGCGCCTACCAGGCCCCCGACTGGACCGCCGACCACCTCCACCGCGAGGCCGTCGCCCTCCTGGACGTGATGGCGGAGAAGGAGGGGGCGCAGGATTTCGCCTCGCTCTCGCTTGACCGGCAGGCCGCGCTGAAGGCGGCCCTCGTCCGCGAGATGCGGGCGAACACGCACGACGCCGCGACAGGCGTCGTGACCATCTCCGCCGAGCGGGCCGAGGCGTATCGGCGCGCGGCGGCTCACTTCGACGCCCTCTTCGGCGGCTCGCCGGATCTGAAGCCGCTCCGCGAGGACTACGCCATGTCGGAGACGACCGTCCCCGACGCGGCCCGCCGCAAGGCGCTCACGGCATTCTTCTTCTGGACGAGCTGGGCCGCGACGACCGAGCGCCCCGGCCAGGCGATCACCTACACGAACAACTGGCCGCATGAGCCGCTCGTCGAGAACGTCCCGTCGGGCGCGAACGTCGTCTGGTCGCTCGTCTCGATCGCCCTCCTCCTCGCCGGGATCGGCGCCGTCGTCTGGTGGACCGCGTTCCGCGAGAAGCCCGAGCCCGCCGTCACCGCTCCCCCCGTCGACCCGCTCGTCGGCCTCACGCTGACGCCCTCGATGCGCGCCGTCGGCAAGTACGTCGTCGCCGTCCTCGGCCTCTTCGCCGTCCAGGTCGGCCTCGGCGCGCTCCTCGCCCACTACACCGTCGAAGGGCAGGCGCTCTACGGCCTCCCCGTCGGCGAGTGGGTCCCCTACGCGCTCGCGCGGACGTGGCACGTCCAGACCGCCGTCTTCTGGATCGCGACCGCCTTCCTCGCCGCCGGCCTCTTCCTCGCGCCGGTCATCGGCGGGCACGAGCCGAAGCACCAGCGCCTCGGCGTGAACGTCCTCTTCTGCGCGCTCCTCCTCGTCGTCGTCGGCTCGCTCGCGGGCGAGTACCTCGCGATCCACCAGGTCCTTCCGCTCGACCTCTCGTTCTGGCTCGGCCACCAGGGGTACGAGTACGTCGACCTCGGCCGCGTCTGGCAGATCGCCCTCTTCGTCGGCCTCGTCCTCTGGCTGGTCCTGATGCTCCGCGCGATCCTCCCGGCCGCGCGCCGCCGCGACGACGCCCGATCGCTCGTCCTGATGTTCACGGGCGCGACGACGGCCATCGGCCTCCTCTACGGCGCCGGGTTCTTCTTCACCGCCAAGACGCACCTCTCCGTCATGGAGTACTGGCGCTGGTGGGTCGTCCACCTCTGGGTCGAGGGCTTCTTCGAGGTCTTCGCCACGGCGGCGATCGCGCTCCTCTTCGCGAAGCTCGGCCTCGTCGACAAGAAGCACGCGGGCGCGGCCGTCATCGCCTCCTCGGCCCTCTTCCTCCTCGGGGGCATTCCCGGGACGTTCCACCACCTCTACTTCAGCGGCACGCCGGTCTCGATCCTCGCGGTCGGAGCGAGCTTCTCCGCGCTCGAGGTCGTCCCGCTGACGCTCATCGGCCTCGAGGCCTTCCGGACCTACAAGCTCCAGCACGCCGCCCCCTGGATGGCGAAGTACCGCTGGCCGATCGTCTTCTTCGTCGGCGTCGCGTTCTGGAACCTCGTCGGCGCGGGCGTCTTCGGCTTCCTCATCAACCCGCCGCTCGCCCTCTACTACATGCAGGGGCTCAACACGACGCCGGTCCACGCCCACACCGCCCTCTTCGGCGTCTACGGCCTCCTCTCGCTCGGCCTCGTCCTGATCATCGCGCGCAAGCTCTCCGGCGTCCGCGCGTGGAAGGAGACGCAGCTGAAGTGGGCGTTCTGGGGGATGAACGTCGGACTCGGCCTGATGGTCGTCCTCTCGCTCCTCCCGATCGGCCTCGCGCAGACCTGGGCGAGCGTCGAGCACGGCCTCTGGTACGCCCGGAGCGCCGACTTCCTCCAGCTCCCGGCCCTCCAGGCGCTCCGCTGGCTCCGGATCCTCGGCGACACCGTCTTCCTCGGCGGGGTCGCGTTCCTCCTCTGGTTCTTCGTCGGCCTCCTGACCGGCTGGAGCTACGAGAAAGCGGAGGAGCCGGGCTTCGACGACGACACGGCCCCGGAGAGCGCGTAGTTCGGACGCGGCCCGAAGCCTCCGGATACCGGCCCGCGTCGCGCTCCCGCGCGGCGCGGGCGTTTCCCCGAAACCCCGTTCAAACGGGCCGAACGGCCCGAAGGAGTGACGAGATGAAATGGACCACGCTCCCGGCCTTCGCCGCCGCGACCCTCGCCGCGGCCCTCCTCTTCCCCGCGACGCCCGCCGCGGCGCACTGCGACTCCGTCGAGGGCCCGGTCGTCGTCGACGCGAAGGCCGCGCTCGAGAAAGGTGACGTCGCGCCCGTCCTGAAGTGGATCTCGGCGGCGCAGGAGCCCGCGATCCGCGAGGCGTTCCGGAAGACGCTCGGCGTGAGGAAGCTCGGCGCCGAGGCGAAGGAGGTCGCCGACACCGCCTTCTTCGAGACGCTCGTGAGGCTCCACCGCGAGACCGAGGGGGCCGCCTACACAGGCCTGAAGCGGGGCGTGAAGGAGCCTGCGTTCATCGGACAGCTGGAGGCCGCGCTCACCTCCGGCTCGGTCGACGCCTTCTCGAAGCTCGTCGGCGAGCACGCGGCGGCCGGCATCCAGGGACGGTTCTCGAAGGCCCTCGCGGCGAAGAAGTCGGCAGACGCGTCGCCGGCGGACGGCCGCGCCTACGTCGCCGCCTACGTCGAGCTGATGCACTACACGAAGGCGATCGTGGAGGCCGTCCACGCCCAGCACGCCGGCCCGGCCGCCCACGCCGCTCCCGCCAAGGGAGCCGGCCACACCTGCGACTGACGACGAACACGCCGCCCGGGCGCTCTCAGCCGGTCCGGGGACCCTCCGTCCGGACCACCTCGACGACGCGCCCGGGCTGCTCCTCGAACGACTCGCCGGAACCCTTCTGGCCGACGTCGCCCCCGGCGACGTAGCCGACCGCGCCGTTCCGTCCCGACCGCTTTGCCTCGTAAAGCGCCCGGTCGGCGAATCCCAGGACCTCCTCGATCGTCGCGTCGCGCGGCCTCTCCTCGAGCCACGGGAAGGGCGCCCAGCCGATCGAGCAGGTCTGCACGAGGGAGAGGTCGCCGAGCGAGTACGGAGACCCGCCCACGGCCTCCAGCAGACGCCGAGCCTGCACGTCCGCCTGGCGGCGCTCCGAGCCGCGGGCCACGACGAGGAACTCCTCGCCGCCCCATCGGACGAGGAAGTCGGTCCGGCGGAGAGCCCCCTGGAGGCGCCGCGCCGTCTCCACGAGGACGAGGTCGCCCGTCCGGTGTCCGTGACGGTCGTTCACCGACTTGAACCTGTCGAGGTCCACGAGGTAGAGGATCAGGTCGCGGTTCCTGCAGGAGTCCTTGCTCTCCGAGGAGCGGACCGCGAGCTCCCTCTCGGAGTCGAGCGCCATGTCCAGGAATCGGCGATTCCTCGCCTTCGTGAGAGGGTCTGTAACGACCGCTTCCTCGAGCGCCCGGTTCGCTTCGGCGAGCTCGGCGCTCCGCGCGGCGACGGCCTCTTCGAGCCGCCGTCGATCGCGCGCGAGGCTTCCCGTCCTCAGCCGATACGCGCCGCCGAGGAGTCCGGCCAGAGCGAATCCCAGAGCCGCCCGCGCCCACCAGGTCTGCCACCAGAGCCGCCCGACCCGGACGGGGAGCCGCGTCTCCGCGCTGCCGAAGCTCCCGTCGAGTCCGGCAACGACTCGAAACGAGTAGCTCCCCGGCGGAAGGTTCGTGTAGGTCGCGACGCGCCGCGTCCCGGCCTCGACCCACTCGTCGTCGAATCCGTCGAGGCGGTAGCGGAACTCGGTCTTGAGCGGCGGGAGGAACCCGAGCGCCGCCCAGCGGAGCTCGAGGCGGCGCGTTCCGGCCGGGACCTCGGCCGTCTCCCGATGGTCGACCGCGATCGCCCCGGCCACGACGGAATCGATCCGCACCCGCGGCGGGGCCGTGGGAAGGAGCCGCGTCGGAGCGACCGCGACGACGCCGCGCACCGTCGGGAAGTAGATGCGGCCATCGGCGGTCCGCGCCACCGCCGGGTCCCCGCCGTTGCACTCCTCGCTCGCCATCCCGTCTGCGATCCCGAACGACCGGCAGCGTAGCCTCGGGCCGCCGCCGCTCGCCCGCGCCTCGAGGTCGGCCCGGGCGACGCGGTAGACACCACGGTTGCTGCTGATCCAGAAATCCCCGGCGTCGTCCTCGGTGATCGCGTACGCCACGTCGGTGTAGAGACCGTCGCGGGTGTCCCAGGACGTGATCACGCCCCGGTCGAGCCGAGCGATCCCCCCGCCGTAGGTCCCGATCCAGATGGCACCGTCCGCGTCGAGGGCAAGGGACCTGACGAGGTCGCTTCGGAGACCGTCCCGCGTCGTGAGCGTCGTGAAGCTCTCGCCGGTCCGGCGGCTCAGGCCTCCGTAGGTCGCGACCCAGAGCGTCCCGTCGCGGTCCTCGAGAAGGGCGCGCACCTCATTTCCCCCGAGGCCGTCCGCCGTCGTGAAGCGCCGGACCTTCCCTGCCTGGAGTCGAACCAGCCCCTCCGCCTCGAGGCCGACCCAGATCGCGCCCTCCTGGTCGACGTGGACGGTCCTCACGTTCCGGATCAGGCCTCGGTCGGGAACACGCTCCACGTGGCCGTCGCGCGCGCGGTAGAGCCCGTTCCACGCGCCGACGAGCAGCGTCCCGTCGGCTTCTTCGAAGAGGGCCCGGATCGAGCTGCCCGCGAGCGCCGCCGGAGACGCGAGAGGCTCGAAACGGCCGTCGGGTCCGAGGCGGGCCAGGAAGCCGTTCCAGCCGCCCACGAAAACTCCGCCGGACCTCGCTGAGAGGACCGTGTCGACGACGAAGCCTTCCCGCGCACCGCCGAAGGTGACGAAGTCGCCGTCGCGCAGCCGTCCGAGGCCGCCGCCCCGCGTGCCGAACCAGAGGTTGCCCTCGCGATCCAGGAGGAGCGTCTGGATCATGTCGCTCGAGAGGCCGTCCCCCGTCGTCAGCCGCTCGATCCGGCCGTCCCGCCCGATCCGGTGGAGTCCGCCGTTCGTCCCGACCCAGAGCGCGCCGTTCTGGTCCACGGCGAGCGCGCTGACGAAGTCGTTCGAAAGCCCTCGGATGCGCTCGCAGGCGCGGTGGTCGGTCGAGATCCGGAAGAGCCCCCGGTCGGTCCCGACGTAGAGCGCTCCGTCCGGACCTTCGGCGAGAGAGAGCACGACCCCGCCCGGCGCGGGTTCCGGGACGAGGCGGTGGAGCGCTCCGTTCTCCACGAAACCGAGCCACGCGACCGTCGCCACCCAGACGCGGCCCTTCCGACCGGGCGAGATCGCGAGGACGGCCGACGAAGCGAGCCCCGGGTCCGCCGCGAACCGCGTCCGGCGGTCGTCGACGAGCCGCTCGAGACCGCCGGCTGTCCCGATCCAGATCGAGCCGTCATCGCCGCGCGCGAGCGCCCGAATCGGACGGCTCCTTTCCGGCTCCGACTCCGCCGCCAGCCGCGAGAAGGCCCGGCCGTCCCAGCGAAGGAGGCCGGCTCCGTAGGTCCCCGCCCAGACGGCCCCGGCCTCGTCGGTGCAGAGGGCCTGCACGTTGTGGGCGTCCATCGAGGGCGTATTGCCCCGGTCGCGCACCTCGAACTCGGCTCCGTCGAAGCGGACGAGCCCCTCCTCCGTCCCGATCCAGAGCGACCCGTCGCCCGCCTGAGTCATCGCGAGGACCGAGTTCATCGGGAGCCCGTCGGCGGTCTGCCAGGTCGAGACCGCGTACTGGTTCAGCTGCCTCTCCGGCGAGAGAGAAAGTGCTCGCGTGTCCGCGAGCAGGAGCGCGAGGGCCGCGGCCAGCCACGCCCGTCGGGCGATGGGGAGCGCCATCGCCGAAAGTCTAGCCCGGCCGAGCGCCCCGCGGGTCCACCCGTCGCGATACGCTGGTGCGCGAGGTGCCGCATGACGCACGCCGTTCGCATTCACAGACCGGGCGGACCCGAGGCCCTTTCGTGGGACGAGGTCCGGGTCGGCCCGCCGGGCCCGGGTGAGGCCCGCGTCCGCCACACCGCGATCGGCCTCAACTTCATCGACACGTACCATCGGAGCGGCCTCTACCCGCTCCCGCTCCCCGCGGTCCTCGGCTCGGAGGGAGCGGGCGTCGTCACCGAGGTCGGCCCGGACGTCACCGAGGTGAAGGCCGGTGACCGCGTCGCCTACGCCGGGCCCGTCGGCGCCTACTCCGAGGAGCGGCTCGTCGCCGCCCACCGCCTCGTCCCCCTACCCGACGACGTCGACGACCGCGTGGCGGCCGCCGCGATGCTCAAAGGGATGACGGCGCGCTACCTCCTCCGGAAGACGCACAGCGTCGAAGCGGGCGAGACGATCCTGCTCCACTCGGCGGCCGGGGGTGTCGGCCTCATCGCCGCGCAGTGGGCGCGAAGCCTCGGCGCGACCGTCATCGGCACCGTCTCGACGGACGAGAAGGCCGAGCTCGCGCGCGCGGCGGGCTGTCACCACGTCGTCGTGACGTCTCGGGAGGACCTCGTGCAGCGGGTCGACGAGATCACCGGGGGGGTCGGCGTGCGCGTCGTCTACGACTCCGTCGGACGTGAGACGTTCGAGGCGTCGCTCGACTGCCTCGCTCCGCTCGGTCTCATGGTCTCGTTCGGGAACTCCTCCGGCCCGGTCCCGCCGTTCGCGCCCCTCCTCCTCTCGCAGAAGGGGTCGCTCTTCCTGACGCGGCCGACCCTCATGGCCTACACGGCGCGGCGCGAGGACCTCCTCGAGACCGCCGCGGACCTCTTCTCCGTGATCCGTTCCGGCGCGGTGTCCGTCCGGATCGGCGCGACGTTCCCGCTCCGGGAGGCCGCCGCCGCGCACCGAGAGCTCGAGGCCCGTCGCACGACCGGCTCGACCGTCCTCGTCCCCTGAGGCGGAAGGGACACCGCCGGGTATCCTCCGCCCCGACGACCACCAGGAGGTACACGATGCCCGAAGAGACGCCCCGTCCCGAAACGACCGACGCCTCGCGCCGCGACTTCCTGAAGGGGGCCGCCGCGACCGCCGTCGCCGCTGGCGCGCTCGGCTTCCCCGCGATCCTGAAGGGAGCCGAGGCGCTCGCGCTCGCGCCGCTCCCCTGGCCCGACACGGCCCTCGAGCCGGTCATCTCCGCGAAGACGCTCTCGTTCCACTGGGGAAAGCACCACCGCGGCTACGTCGACGCCCTGAACGGCCTCGTGAAGGGAGGCCCGCTCGAGGGCAAGCCCCTCGCGGAGATCGTCCGCGCCTCGGCACAGGACGCCTCGGCTCGAGCCGTCTTCAACAACTCCGCGCAGGCGTGGAACCACGACTTCTTCTGGCGGAGCCTCCGGCCGAAGGGGGGCGCCGCCCCGTCGGGAGCGCTCGCCGCGGGGATCGAGGCCTCCTTCGGGAGCCTGGACGCCCTCAAGAAGGAGCTCGTCGCCGCCGGCCTCGGCCAGTTCGGGAGCGGCTGGGCCTGGCTCGTCGCCGACGGCGCGGCGCTGAAGGTCGTGAAGACGGCGAACGCCGACACGCCGCTGACGACCGGACAGACGCCGCTCCTCGTCCTCGACGTCTGGGAGCACGCCTACTACCTCGACTACCAGAACCGCCGGAAGGACTACCTGACCGCGGTTGTCGACGGCCTCCTGAACTGGGAGTTCGCAGCCTCGAACCTGCCGAAGAAGGCCTGAGACGCGACGGCCCGGCTCTCGCCGGGCCGTCGGGAGCGGTCTTCCGTCAAGGGCGCGCCGCACCGCGCGGCGCGCCCTCGGGCCGGATCAGGCGTGCGCGTGCCGGCGGGTGGGCAGGCCCGTCGGCTCGTAGCGGATCGGGAGGTACTCCGGGAACCACATGGCGCGCCGGACGGTCTCCTCGAGGCCGTTCAGGATCTCCGGCTCGGCGAGCCCCTCCGCGACCGCCCTCCGGATCACCGCGCACGCGACCGAGTGCGAGCAGTCGCGGATCGTGGCGACCTGGGGGTAGACGGCCGACTCGGCGATGTCCGCCTCGGTGACGTGCGTCGCCAGGGCCTGGGCCGCCGCGAGGAACATCCCGTCGCTGACGCGCCGCGCCTTGGAGACGCAGACGCCGAGGCCGATCCCCGGGAAGATGAAAGCGTTGTTGCACTGGCCGATCCGGTGCGTTACGCCGGCGTGGACGACCGGCGCGAACGGGCTCCCGGTCGCCACGATGGCCCGGCCGTCCGACCAGGTGACGGCCTGCTCGGCCGTGCACTCGGCCTTCGACGTCGGGTTCGAGATCGGGAAGACGAGCGGCCGCTGGTTGAGCGCGGCCATCTTCCTCACGATCGCCTCGGTGAACGTCCCCGGGGTCGCCGAGACTCCGATCAGGATCGACGGCTTCGCGTTCTCGATCGTCTCCTCGAGCGAGATGCGGCCCGGGTCGGCGACCTTCCACGAGGCGAGCTCGGCGCGGTCGCGCGCGAACTCCTTCTTGAAGCCCTCGAGCCCCGGGCGGTCCGAGACGGCCAGCCCCTTCGTGTCGCAGGTCCAGATCCGCTTCCGCGCCTCGTCCACCGGGACCCCTTCCTCGACGAGCGCCGAGACGAAGAGCTCCGCGATGCCGTGGGCCGAGGCGCCAGCCCCGGCGAAGACGAGCCGGTGGTCGCTCATCTTCCCGCCGGTGAGGCGGAGCGCGCCGAAGATGCCCGCGACGACGACTGACGCGGTCCCCTGGATGTCGTCGTTGAACGTGAGCAGCTCGTCGCGGAAACGCTCGAGCTGGAAGATCGCGTTGTCCTTCAGGAAATCCTCCCACTGCAGGAGGACGTTCGGGAAGACCTTCTTCACCGCAGCGACGAACTTGTCGACGAACTTCTGGTACTCGGCCCCGCGAATGCGCTTGTGGCGGAGCCCGACGTAGAGCGGGTCGGCGAGCCGCTCCTCGTTGTCGGTGCCGACGTCGAGGGTGATCGGGAGGGTCGAGTACGGCGAGACCCCGGCGCACGCGGTGTAGAGGCAGAGCTTCCCGATCGGGATGCCCATGCCGCCCGCCCCCTGGTCGCCGAGGCCGAGGATCCGCTCGCCGTCGGTCACGACGATGACGGAAGGCTCGGTCGAGTGGTAGTTGCGGAGGATCTTCTCGATGTGGTCCTGCTGGTCGATGCCGATGTAGAGGCCGCGCCCGCGGCGGAAGATGTGAGAGAACTTCTGACACGCCTCCCCGACGACAGGCGTGTAGACGATCGGCAGCATCTCCTCGATGCGCTCGTGGACGAGGCGGTAGTAGAGGACCTCGTTCCGATCGTGGAGGCTCGCGAGGTAGATGTACTTCTCAAGGGGCGTCGGCTTGGCACAGAACGACTCGTAGACCCGGACGAGCTGCTGCTCGATCGTGAAGATCGCCGGCGGGAGGAGGCCGAGGATGTCGAGCTCCTCTCTCTCGCGCGCCGTGAAGGCGGTCCCCTTGTTGAGGAACGAGTCCGTCAGGACGGCTTCGCCCTTCTTCGGCGTCGAGATGTACCGCTGCCACGTGGACGGGTCGACCTTGATCGAAAAGTCCATTCATCCTCCTCGCGGCCCCGACCCGACATCCCCGTCGTGAGCGCCCCCCCCGGGGAGGCGCGGCTCACGAAAAGCTCCATTCCGGGACCGTCTTTCAGAATACAGGATCGAGTCACCCCCGGCGCCGTCGAATGTCGAAGCTCCATGGAAATGTCACGGTGCCAGCTCGATAGAAATGTCCGGGCTGGGGGACCGGAATGGAGCAGGTTGTGGCGTTGAGCGGCAAGGAGCGGGAGCGGCTGGTAGAGCTCGAGCAGGT